>ENA-OQKD01000017-OQKD01000017.1-human-gut-metagenome-genome-assembly--contig:-NODE-17-length-43388-cov-4.588775_pt1 | contig 43388 bp, 38 predicted proteins | sample MGYA00242775_ERZ504792 | MGnify/ENA primary metagenome ERZ504792 (study PRJEB26092, sample SAMD00036401) | human gut metagenome | host: Homo sapiens | study: EMG produced TPA metagenomics assembly of...
AGATTTCTGCATATATGGAGAAGCAGTTATCTGACAGTGATGTCGCAGCCCTTGTAACGAAGTACAAAAGAACTGGATCAGGCACAGCAGTCAGATCCGTCTCTTGCAGAGTTTTCTTAATGGCCTTGGAGACGAGGCAAGTGTATCAACAGAAGCAGAGAATGGTACAATACTTACAGCAACAGAGGAATGCAACGTCCGCGCCGAAGCAAGTACTGATGCTGAGATTCTTGGCGTAATCTCAGGAGGTGACCAGGTTGAGAAGACAGGCACCGAAGGTGAATGGGTACAGATTGATTATGACGGCGAGACAGGATACATCAGAGGAGATCTGCTGGAACAGCAGTCTGATGTGGAGTGATAAGTAAATAATAATTAAATATGGCAAAAAATGCCGGTTATCGTATTTGATAACCGGTATTTTTGCGTTGATAATAATGAAATTTATTGGTTACTGTCAAATTCGCCATATGTAATTCCTGCTGATAATTTCTGATTATGCAGTGCTGCAAGTTCATGTACGGTTACAAGTTGATAGCCGTCCTCAATCAGCTGCGGGATCAGAATTTCTGCTGCATCAACAGAAGTACTGTAAATATCGTGCATCAGAATAATAGAACCATCCTGTACATTATTCATAACTTCCTCCACAGTAGATTCTACATCCAGAGTCTTCCAGTCAAGAGTATCAATAGACCACAGGATCATAGGTGTTCCTACGACTGTCTTTACTGTATCATTAACAGAACCATAAGGCGGACGTACTACAGATGCACCCTCACCTGTCAGGTTCACAAGCCGTTCATCTACCTGGGCAATTTCTGAACTGATATCCTCAGCGGAAAGAGTAGTCAGATCTGTATGGTCATAAGTATGATTGCCAAGTTCACAACCAAGCTTTTTCATACGTTTCACTTCATCAGGGAAACTGTCAATTTCGGTACCGACCATAAAGAAAGTGGCTTTTGCGTTGTTTTGTTCCAGACAGTCCAGAAGTCGGTCTGTAAAGGAACTCGGTCCGTCGTCAAATGTAAGAGCGATGGACTTTGCAGAATCAGCAGATTTGGAATTTGAACTGCTGGTGGATTTGCTCTTGGATTTTGCAGCAGACTTTTTGGAGGATTTTTTGGAAGACTTCTTTTTAGAAGATTTCTTTTTGACGGTATAATTCTTCAGAGAACCATCTTCGTTCAGTTCATAGGATTTGCCATTAATATTAATGGTACCTGTCTGCAGAATGCCGTCCATGTCGAAATAATATCGCTTATTTCCAATATCTGTCCAGCCTGTCTGCATGATGCCTGCATTATCCATATAGTATTGTTTACCGTCAGTATCGGTCAGCCATCCGGTATAGGGAGTGTTGTCTATCAGAAACATCCAGTTGCTTCCGCTGGAAGTCCACACCCCTTTTTCTGCTTCTGCAGAAACCGCAGAACTCAGTGCAGGACTATTTGACGAAACATCAGATTTTTTTTCTGCATTCTCTGAAGACTTATTTCTGGAAGTTTTGGAAGAATCTTCGGAAGAATTTTTAACTGAACTGCTGTCTGGGACATTATTGGAATCGCCAGATGAGGTATCTGTGAAATTATCATTATTATCAGCCACTGTTTCTTCAGAAGTGAATTCAGATGAATCCTGATCTCCTGATACGAAAAAACCTGTTTCGCTGCTGGCGCTGACCTGTGAGGGCGCAGAGGAAGAACGGGTAAAAATTCCTCCCAATACTATACACAGGATAACAGACAACAGAACCAGCCAGCGGTTTGTACGCGGTAAATGGCCTGACATAAATGCCTCCTTTTGTAAAGTTATAAGGCTGTGAAACAACTTGCTGGTACCCCAGCCTTGACTCTTATGATACAATAAAGTAAGACAAAATACAAGGAAATCCCCGTTGATAATATTGGCAAAAAATTATATAATAGAAAAATGGACGAAAAAATAAGGATTAATAAATACTTAAGCGAGGCAGGTGTGTGTTCCAGACGGGAGGCAGACCGGATGATCGAAGAAGGAAGGATCACTGTAAACGGCGAAGCAGCTGTCAGCGGTCAGAAGGTTATGTCTGAAGATGAAATCTGTATTGATCATATACCTGTCCATAAAAATGAAAAAAAACGTCTGCTTCTTTTTAACAAGCCCAGAGGGATCGTATGCAGTACAAACAGCAACGGCAGGAAACACAGTTACAGATTACCTGGATTACCCTTTACGTATTTATCCTGTGGAAGCTGGATAAGGAGTCGCAGGGTCTGCTCCTTCTGACTAATGAAGGTGACCTGGTCAATAAGATCATGCGTGCAGGCAACTACCATGAAAAGGAATACTTTGTTACAGTTAACAAACTCTGAAGAGATTTGTACGCAGGATGAGCAGAGGAATCCCAATCCTTGACACTATGACAAGACCTTGTAAGGTAGTACAGACAGGAGAATGCAGTTTCCGGATCATTCTGACCCAGGGGCTTAACCGCCAGATCCGCAGAATGTGCCAGTATCTGGGATATGAAGTACAGAAGCTGAAGAGGATCAGGATCATGAATCTGACTCTGGATGGCATCAGAGAGGGTGAATACAGAGAAATCACACCTCAGGAATGGAAGGAATTAAATCAGTTACTGGCAGCTTCTTCCAGCGAAACAGTAATCGAGACAGGAGGGCAACATGGAAACAGCCGCAATCACACGAATGAAAGAGCTGGTGCAAAAGCTGGACAAGGCAGCAAAAGCGTATTATCAGCAGGACATAGAGATCATAAGCAACAGAGAGTACGATCAGATGTACGACGAGCTTCAGGCTCTGGAGAAAGAAACAGGAACCGTTCTGGCAAACAGTCCCACCGTCAGCGTAGGATATGAGGCAGTCGACCAGTTACCTAAGGAGGAGCACGAATCACCGATGCTCTCTCTCGATAAGACAAAGGACAGAGAAGTTCTGAGAGAATTTATCGGAGAGCATAAGACACTTCTTTCCTGGAAACTTGATGGACTGACTATTGTTCTTACTTACGAGAATGGAGAGCTGGCAAAAGCAGTTACCAGAGGAAACGGCGTGGTAGGAGAGGTTGTTACTAATAACGCCAGAGTGTTTAAGAATGTTCCGTTTAAAATTCCATATCAGGGAAGACTGGTGCTCCGCGGTGAGGCAATCATTACCTACTCTGATTTTGAACGGATTAATGAGTCTATCGAGGATGTGGATGCGAAATACAAGAATCCGAGAAATCTCTGCAGCGGTTCGGTGCGTCAGCTGAATAATGAAATCACAGCCAAAAGAAATGTGCGTTTTTATGCATTTGCTCTTGTAAGTGCAGAAAATATTGATTTTCACAATTCCCGTGCAGGACAGTTCGAGTGGCTGAAAGAGCAGGGATTTGATGTGGTAGAATACCGTGTGGTTACAGCGGGAACATTGGATAAGGCTATGGACTATTTTTCAGCAGCTATTACAGAGAATGATTTTCCGTCGGACGGGTTGGTGGCTCTTTATGATGATATCGCATATGGGGACTCTCTGGGAAGAACAGCGAAATTCCCGCGAAATGCATTTGCGTTTAAATGGGCGGATGAGATCAGAGAGACGACACTTCTGGAGATTGAGTGGAGTCCGTCAAGGACAGGCCTGATCAATCCGGTAGCGATCTTTGAACCGGTAGAGCTGGAAGGAACTACGGTAAGCCGTGCCAGTGTGCATAATATCAGCATTATGGAAGATCTGGAGCTTGGCGTAGGAGATGTCATTCAGGTGTATAAAGCCAACATGATCATTCCGCAGATTGCAGAAAATCTGACCAGAAGCGGTGTAAAAGATATCCCGCAAGTCTGTCCGGTCTGTGGCGGTGCGACAAAGATACAGATGGAAAATGAGACAAAGACATTGTACTGTACGAATCCGGAGTGTCAGGCAAAGCATTTGAAATCTTTTGCATTGTTTGTCAGCAGGGATGCCATGAATATTGAAGGGCTCTCGGAAGCAACTCTGGAAAAGTTCATTGGAGAAGGATTTATCCGGGATTTTACAGATATTTATCATCTGGACAGATATGAAGAAACCATCAAAACACTGGAGGGGTTCGGAGAAAAATCCTATGCAAAACTGATCACAAGTGTGGAAAACTCCAGAAGTACGACTATGCCGAAAGTAATCTACAGCCTTGGAATCGCAAATATCGGACTTTCCAATGCAAAAATGATCTGCCGGGCATTTGACAATGATCCCCAGAGGATGATGCAGGCAACCGTGGAAGAACTGGTCGATATCCAGGGAGTAGGCGAAGTGATCGCCAGAACGTTTGTGGATTATTTTTCAGATGAAACACACAGAGATCTTTTCAAACGCCTCTTACAGGAGGTTAAGCTCCAGAAAGAAGAAGGAGAGGAAAGTGCACAGATTTTTGAAAATATGAATTTTGTGATTACAGGAAGCGTAGAACACTTTGCAAACCGCCGGGAAGTGAAAGAAATCATTGAATCCAGAGGGGGTAAAGTGACAGGAAGCGTGACCGGAAAGACGAATTATCTGATCAATAATGATGTGCAGTCTGCTTCTTCCAAGAATAAAAAGGCGAAAGAACTGAACGTTCCGATTATTTCTGAATCACAGTTTCTGGAAATGCTGGAAACAGGGACGGTTTAGAAAAAGTTAATTTGTAACTGCCGGTATTCTGTATTATAATGTGGACATACCCTCGGTGAATGTACAAAGGGCAAGTAACTGGAAAGAAGGGAAAGAACATGTCAGATAACGATTTTATTATCATAGATGAAGAAAAGGAGACTCCGGTCACCACAGAAGGAAAAGAGTCTTCCGATACAGAGAAAAAGGAAGTCTTTCAGACTTCCGCAAAAGAGGAACACGAGGATGAGTATGAGAAGATCTGCTTTATCTGCCATCGTCCGGAGAGCGTGACAGGAAAGATGATCGATCTGCCGAACCATATTACGGTGTGTCCGGATTGTATGCAGAAAAGTTTTGATGCCATGACAAACGGCTCGATTGATTACAGCAGACTGATGAATATGCCGGGTGTACAGTTCTTAAATCTGTCAGATCTGGAGAATATGGCTCCGCCAAAGACACAGAAGATCAAAAAAGAAAAACGAAAAGCCAAAAGAGTTCCAAAAACTGGATATTAAGAATATTCCGGCGCCGCACAAGATCAAAGGAAAGCTGGATGAGTATGTGGTAGGACAGGAGTATGCCAAGAAAGCGATGGCTGTTGCTGTTTACAACCACTATAAGAGAGTAGCGACAGATTCGGTCGATGATATTGAAATCGAAAAGTCCAATATGCTGATGATCGGACCGACAGGAAGTGGTAAGACATACCTTGTAAAGACACTTGCGAGACTGTTGGATGTACCGCTTGCGATCACAGATGCCACTTCCCTGACCGAGGCTGGTTATATCGGGGATGACATTGAGAGCGTCGTATCTAAATTACTGGCAGCAGCAGATAATGATGTAGAGAAAGCCGAGCAGGGAATCATCTTTATCGATGAGATTGACAAGATCGCGAAGAAGAGAAATTCCAGCCAGAGAGATGTAAGCGGAGAATCCGTACAGCAGGGACTCTTAAAGCTGTTGGAAGGCAGTGAGGTAGAGGTTCCGGTAGGAGCTAACAGCAAGAATGCCATGGTTCCTCTAACGACAGTAAATACGAAGAATATTCTGTTTATCTGCGGGGGTGCATTCCCGGATCTGGAAGGCATCATCAAGGAACGTCTGATGCATAAGACATCCATGGGATTTAACGCAGAGCTAAAAGATCAGTATGACAATGACAAGGACATCCTGTCTAAAGTAACGGTGGAAGATCTGCGCAATTTTGGTATGATCCCGGAATTTATCGGACGTCTTCCGATCATCTTTACACTGAAAGGTCTGGACCAGGATATGTATGTAAGGATCTTAAAAGAACCAAAGAATGCCATCTTAAAGCAGTATCAGAAGCTGCTTGCACTGGATGAAGTCAAGCTGGATTTTGATGATGGAGCACTGGAATCGATTGCGGAGAAGGCGATGAAGAAAGAGACCGGAGCAAGAGCACTGCGGGCGATTATCGAAGAATTTATGCTGGATATCATGTATGAGATTCCAAAGGATGAGAACATCGGAGAGGTGACGATCACAAGATCTTACATAGAAGGAACCGGCGGTCCTCTGATCAGTCTTCGGGGACAGGAAGTGCCGAGATTGCCGTAGGAAAAGAAAGAGTATGAGAGAGTCTGGAAACAGACTCTCTTTTATTGCGGATTTGTGCAGAATTATGGTAAAAATTATGTAAAAACGTCATAAAATGTGGAAAATGTATTGAAAAAAGGCATTTAAAGGTGTATCCTTATAGATGTTTGACAAAAAGGGGGCACATTATGGACTACAAGTATTTACTAGATCTCGCAATTATTTTACTTTGTACAAAAGCGCTGGGGCTTTTGACAAGAAGGGTACAGATGCCGCAGGTCGTTGGCGCGCTTCTGGCCGGATTACTGTTGGGACCTGCCGGAGTCGGCATTCTGACAGAGACATCATTTCTGCAGTCTGTAGCGGAGATTGGTGTGATCGTTCTGATGTTCTGTGCAGGTATGGAGACAGATATCAAAGAACTGAAAGCATGCGGAAAGGCATCCTTTATCATTGCACTTTGTGGAGTACTGGTACCGCTTGCGGGTGGATTTGCTACGGCATATTTCTTCAATCGGCCGGGGATGATCGAGTCAGATGCATCAGCAAGTATTTTCCTGCAGAATATCTTTATCGGAGTAATTCTGACAGCAACTTCAGTCAGTATCACGGTGGAGACATTAAAAGAGCTTGGAAAGCTCAAAACCCGTTCCGGCAATGCAATCCTGGGAGCAGCGATCATTGATGATATTCTGGGAATTGTGGCGTTGACAATCGTGACAAGCATTTCAGACCCAAGCGTGAAAATTGGAATGGTCATGCTGAAGATTGTTGGATTCTTTGTATTTGCAGCAGTTGTAGGATTTATCTTCTACAAATTGTACAAGAACTGGGTGGACAAAGCCAATAAGGAGAAACATCGACACACGATCGTGGCATTTGTGTTCTGTCTTCTGATGGCATACATTGCAGAGGATATTTTTGGAGTGGCAGATATTACGGGTGCGTTTATTGCCGGTCTGATCATTTCAAACGTACAGCGTTCTACTTATCTGGAGACAAAATTTGATACACTGTCTTATCTGCTTTTATCGCCGGTATTTTTTGCAAGTATCGGGCTGAAAGTAGAGCTGCCGAAGATGTCTGCGGCGATCGTTGGATTTGCAGTAGCATTGACGATTGTTGCAGTATTGACGAAGGTCGTTGGATGTGGATTTGGTGCAAAGATCTGTCATTACAAGAATTATCAGGCAAAACGAATCGGAATTGGTATGATCTCGCGTGGAGAAGTAGCGTTGATCGTAGCCAGCAAGGGCGCAGCACTGGGGCTGTTAGGTTCTGCATTTTTAGGTCCGATCATTATTGTTGTCGTGATCACGACAATTATTACACCAGTCTTTTTGAAGGTGGTATTTGCACCGGGCACGGCTCCGGTACCGGAACAGATCGTACCGGAATCAGAGCGTGTAAAGACAATTTACGAATCCAAAAAGAGAGAATGATTTTTTCAGGGACGCGAGAAGGCGTCCCTTTTTGTTATAACTGACGCATAGCTTCGAATGTATTGTAAAGGTTTAACTGGCCGTATCCCCACTCTCGGTTCGGATATTTCATATCCGGGTTTCTGGTGGCGCCTAACGTCAGCAGACTTTTGATCAAAGCGGTACTCACGGATGGGATCTTTTTCTGCTGAAGGTGCCATTCCACAAGCAAAGCGGCTGCGCCTGCAGTGATGCCGACCGAGGTACTGGAACCGCTCCTGCTCTCAAACTGTCCGCCGGGAAGAGCACCGGTAATGCTGATTCCCGGGGCTGTAAAATCCGGTTTGACCTGCTCCGTACGAGTAAACCCTCTTCCGGAGGAAAGTGCAAGACCGTTGTTGGAAGAATCGTAATAGGAGACGGAGATCGGCTGTACGGAATCAGAAGGGGCAGTCAGTGTATAGTATGGATTGGAGTTTAAAAAATAAACTTCTCCGCTTAAAAATTCCCGCACAGGAAGCCAGATGTGGAATCGCCCGTCAATAATCTGGACGGGTTCTACCACAAGCTTCCAGATTCCGGGAGCAGCATCGGAAAAACGAAAATGAATCAGTTCCGAGGCTGTACTTTCTACAAACAGACGGTAGTCGATGTAGACTGTTGTATTTTCAAAAAGAAAATTGAAAGTTGTGCTTGTTCCCGCACGAATGGGAATGCGGGACGTACTCTCCCCAGACGGAGAGGTCAGGCTGATGGAGAGGATATTGGGGAGTTCGGTCCATAGCTCCATCACAAAACCGCTAGTATTTTCTCCGACACGGATTTCTACGGTCTTTGTATCAGAAGTATTCATGATCTCGCTGTAAAAGTGATGTTTCTGATCTGCTTCATTTCCGACCCCGATAACAGGAATCCGATTAGACAACAAGGTATACTGCTGGGCAATGATCGAGAGTGGGAGAGAGCCGGAGTGTCCGCCCAGATTGCTGCCAAGTGCCAGGCAGAAGATCAGAGGAAGTCCCAGTTTTTCGGCAAGCAGGTGGAGATAGCGCATACCAAGCATGATATCATTTTCCTGAAAAGCAGGGGCTGTATTGGGAATAAAATAGTAGTCTCTCAGATATTGTTTTGCCTGCTTTAACTTTACAACGGCAATTACAGATTCCGGCGCAGCACCGATAAACTGCGCATCGGGATCTCCGGAACCGGCAGCGATACTTGCGAGAAATGTTCCGTGTCCATTATTGTCCACACTTGGGACAAGGGAATACGGATCTTCCGAGGCAAGCGCTTCATTGATCATATCGGGTGTATAATGAGAGCCATAGTCAAAGGATTCCGGAGGGGTGCCGCTTTGGATCGTCTGATCCCAGATGCCTGCGATTCGAGTGGTTTTATCCAGATGTTGAAATACCGGATTTTGATAGTCGATTCCGGTATCCAGAAATCCGATCATAACCTGTTTTCCGCTTAATTGAATGGTGGAGTGGTTCTGGATCGGAAGGATTCCGGCCTGATTTAGCGCCTGCATACTGAGCAGGGAGTAGCATTTCGGAATCGAAAAATAAGAATAATTTTCCAGCGATACAGGTTTTATTACAGATTTTGGAAGGTAAGCACATTGATAAAAAAAGCCGGGGTTTTGAAGACAGTAGTCTTTTTCAAGCATATCTTGAAGAAAGGGCATTCGGATGTCGGAGACAATAAAATCATGATAATCTTCAGAAAGAATTTTTTCCCGGCATAAGTCAGAGTATGGCATGAAATGATCTCCTGGATGTTTTTGAAAGTATATGCCGAAAGCTTCAAAATAAGAAGCGGAAAGAAGAAAACAGAAGAAATCTGGTTGAAGTTATGAACGTTTGGGGTATAATGTATATATGCACGAGAAATTCTGTTGAAAATAACAGATATGTGACAGAAAGGAGAAGAAAGATGAAATCTTTTTTTGAAGACTTAGGTAAAAAAATCGGTGAGACAACAGAAACTGTGACAAGTAAAGCAGGCGAGATGATGGAAATACAGCGATTGAGAGGACAGATCCGAACTCTGGAGCGCGGCAATGAGGCGGATATGCTGGAGATGGGGCGCTTTCTGTACGAGAAGTACCAGGCGGGAGAGGCGATGGACGAACAGGTACAGATGCTGTGTGAAAAAATCGATAACAGAACAGAAAGTATCGAGAGACATCAGGCAAAGATCGAGGAGATCAAAGGAACGAGTACTTGTGCAGAATGTGGAAAACAGGTAGCAAAAGAGATGGCATACTGTCCGTACTGCGGAGCGAAAAAAGAAGAAGACATTTGGGATGAAACGGAGGATGTGCTCAGGGAAAAGGCCGATCAGGCGGTTGAATTTGTAAAAGAAAAACAACACAGGCAATGGATACAGTTGCAGAGAAGACAGAAGATGCAGCAGAGGTAGTTGTGGAAAAAACAGAGGACGCAGCAGAGGCTGCCTGTGAGCATGTCAAAGACCTTTCAGAGGCAGTGAAGGAAAAAGCAGAGGACGCAGCAGAAAAAATTAAAGAATTTACAGAAGAATAGAGGCAGAATATGAAAAATCTGTTTGGAGCAGGGGCAACGGCATTTCTGACGTGTCTGGATATGGCAGTCAAATCAGAAGTGGAAAAGTGGCCGGACGAGGAAGAAAAACCGTTTGCGGACAGCAAAAAGATCGTCCTTAGAAAAGTGCATAATAAGGGGATGTGTATGAGTCTTTTGAAAGAGTATCCTCAGTTTGTAAAGTACACATCTCTTGTTATGGCTGCAATTCTGACCGTCTGGGATATCTTGTGTCTGCGAAAAAAAGGCAGTTATTTGAAAAAAGCAGGGCTTTCACTTGGTGTGGCAGGTGCGTGGAGCAACACACTGGATCGCTGGATGCGGGGATATGTGGTGGATTATATCGGGTTTCAGACATCTGACGAGAAGCTGACAAAGATCACATACAATCTGGGAGATTTTTTTCTTGCGGCAGGAAGTATTCTGATTTTACTCAGTGAATTTTTGCATAATTTCAGGAAAGGAAGTGAGTAAAATGATCCAGGACATAGCACCGCATCAGTTTAAGAACGAATACAGGCCGGTTTCGCCGCAAAAGGACAGCATTGCATTGTATTATGAAGAACACACAGCATTGATGAGGCGGACACAGACGGGAATAGAGTTTCCAACATTTGGAGAACTGGAACGGTTGAACGAAGAGATTTATGAGAACAGTATTTATCTGTTTACAATTGATGAGAAGCAGTATTATCTGGTTGATAATCTGAACCGGGAGCCGCACTCTGAGTTTACAATGGAGAATACGGAGATTTTCAGGACAGCAGATCCTCAGTACAGCGCATTTGCGGGGATCACGGGATATCAGCTGTATCGATGGTATCAGACACGCAGATATTGTGGACGCTGTGGACATAAGATGCGTCATGATACAAAAGAGAGGATGCTTTTCTGTGAACACTGCAGAAATATGGAATTTCCGAAGATCTGTCCGGCTGTCATTGTTGGAGTGACAGACGGTAACCGGATCCTGATGTCCAAGTATGCAGGGCGAAGTTATAAAAAATATGCACTTCTTGCCGGATTTACAGAAATCGGAGAAACCGTGGAAGAAACAGTGGCGCGAGAAGTGATGGAAGAAGTCGGATTGAAGGTAAAGAATATCCGATACTATAAAAGTCAGCCATGGGCATTTAGTGATACCCTGTTGATGGGATTTTACTGTGATCTGGACGGTGACGCAGAAGTGACACTGGATGAAGAGGAACTGGCACTGGCGGAATGGTTTGAAAGAGACGAGATTCCGGTAGAGCCGTCCAGAGACAGTTTAACCAATGAAATGATCATAAAATTTAAACAAGGTGAAGTTTAGGAGGTAGCACAATGAGAGCAGAATTTGATGAAAGTTTGGTAACAGGAAACGAAATGATTGATTCCCAGCACAAGGAACTGATTGATAAGATTAACAAATTACTGGACAGCTGTGAGACAAGTAAAGATAAGGTGGTGTCTGTAAAAACACTGGATTATCTCGCAGATTACACAGAATTCCATTTTGGAGAAGAAGAAAAACTGCAGGAAGAGATTACATATCCGGGTGTGGAAAAGCACAAAGAAGAGCATGAAAAATTAAGACAGGTCGTAAGAGATCTCTACAATATGCTGGAAGAGGAAGAAGGGCCGTCTGCTGCATTTGTAGAAGCAGTGAATAAAAATGTGGTGGAATGGCTGTACAACCACATTAAGACATTTGACCGTTCTGTTGCAGAATACAAATTTATGCATGAAAACGGTGAGAGATTGTAAGAAAAAGATTGCGGATAAAAAGTGGCACAGCGGGAAACATCCCGTCTGTGCCTTTTGTCTGGATATTCTTTTTTATCATTTCATTTCCGCATACAGTTTGACCAGTTCGATCATCACCTCTACGGATTTATCCATGCCCTCAGCGGTAATGTGCTCAAATGGTCCGTGATATCCATGTCCACCGGTTCCAAGGTTTGGACAAGGCAGCCCCATAAAGCTTAAGCGAGCGCCATCTGTACCGCCGCGGATCGGAAGGATCAGAGGTGTGACATCTGCTGCAAGGCAGGCTTTTTTCGCATTTTCGATCAGATGCATGTTTCCATCTTTTATGATCTCTGCCATATTGCGGTACTGTTCATCAATGGTCAGTTTTACGGTGCCCAATCCCCATTTCAGATTCATCTGTTTGGAAATTTCTTTTAAGGTTTCCAGACGTGCGGCAAACTTGTCGGTATCGTGATCTCGGACAATGTAATGCAGTTTTGCGCAGGCTACATCGCCGGACATGCTTACAAGATGATAGAATCCCTCATAGTCCTCGGTATCCGCTGGAGTTTCTCCCTCAGGGAGGGCAGCGTTGATCTCCATTGCCACCAGGGCGGCATTGACCATCACATCTTTTGCAGATCCCGGGTGTACATTCACGCCTTTGATCTCAAAGATCGCATCTGCGGCATTGAAGTTCTCATACTGAATCTCACCTTCGGTGTCTCCGTCCATGGTGTAGGCAAAATCCGCATCAAATTTTTCGACATCAAAATGATCCGCTCCTCTGCCAACTTCCTCATCCGGAGTAAATCCGATCGAAATCTGACCATGTGGGATATTTTCAGTCAAAACCTGTTCTGCCATGGTCATGATCTCTGCAACTCCGGCCTTGTCGTCTGCACCGAGGATGGTATCTCCGTTGCTGGTGATCAAAGTACGACCTTTGAGATCCTTTAAATGCGGGAACATGGAGACAGAAAGAACCCGTCCGTCAGAACCGCCAAGAGGAAGGTCGCGTCCGTCATAGTTTTCAGTTACAACCGGAACGATCTTCTTGTCACAGAAGTCAGAAACAGTATCCAGATGTGCAATAAATCCGATCTTCGGACAATTTTCATATCCCGGCGTGGCAGGAATCTGTGCGTAGACATAGCATTTTTCATCCGTCCGTGCCTTTGGTAGTCCCAAATTGATGAACTCCCGGATCAGATCCTGTGCCAGGTCAAACTGGCAGGCAGAAGACGGTACGGTAGTGCTTGTCTCATCACTTGGGGTGCGTACAGTTACGTATTTTAAAAGTCGTTCATAAGCTCTCATAAATAAATCTCTCCTGTTTTGTTATAATGATCTGTGTTTATTATAATTCCTGAGAGGAAGAAAGAAAAGGCAGAAATGGAAAAAAACTCAGAAAAGTAACTTGACAATCAAAGCTGGGAAATTCTATAATGAACGTTGTTCAGAATGGAGGTGCAGATTTGAATATGGCAGTTACATCAAGAGAGGAAATACTTGCAGTGTGCAGAGAGATTGTGGCAGAAGAAGGGCTTTCGTCCGTAAACATGAGGCTTGTGGCTTCCCGGTGCAACATTGCATTAGGATCCGTGTATAATTATTTTCCATCCAAATCGGAACTTTTACTTGCGACGATTGAAAGTGTATGGATGGATATCTTTCATATGAATGGACAGGTACTTGTATTTGAAAGCTTTACAGCATGTATTGCCTGGTTGTTTGATACGGTGTATAAAAGCAGTCAGAAGTATCCGGAGTTTTTTAATCTGCATTCCATGAGTTTTGCAGCAAAAGATAAAAATGAGGGAAGGAAAATGATGGAGATTTCCCTGATGCATTTGAAGAAAAATCTGGTTCAGATATTGACAGAGGACCAGAAGGTGCGTGAGAATGCATTTGAAAATGAGCTGACTCCGGAAATTTTTGTGGAGTATGTGTTTACACTTCTGATGTCCATTCTTCTGGAAAAGCAGAAAAGCTGCGAACCACTTTTAACGATGATCGCACACAGTATCTATGAATCCCACTTTTAAAAAGTGGGAAATTTTAAACATAAATATGAACAATGTTCATATTGGAGAGGAGAACAAAATGAAAGTAAAAAAAAGAACATTACTGCTACTGGCCAGCATTGTCTGGCTGATTGCGGGGTTCAATATTATTCGAATTGGAATACTCAGCTATACGGGGCATGTGACAGTTGTGAATATTTTGCTCTCAGCGCTGGTTTTTGCTGTATTCTGGTCGATGGTATTTTATAAACTGGTGATCAGACATACCGACAGAATTCAAAACTACGAAGATGAGCTTCAGTTTTTCTGGCATTTTTTTGATAAGAAGTCATTTTTGATCATGGCATTTATGATGACTTTTGGAATTGGTCTTCGAGCCTCCCATTTTGCACCGGATGTGTTCATCGCTGTGTTTTATTCAGGATTGGGAATGGCACTGTTTCTGGCAGGAGTTCTGTTTGGAGTTCATTATTTTCAGCAGGAAAGAAAAGTAAGCAGATAGAAAAGGTGCAAGGATCTGTTTGTTTACGATTTTACGTAAATTAAAATAGATCATAAGGGCAGGATAGGAAGTGCCGCATTCTTTTAAAAGTTCTTTGTCTATGCCATCGACGTCCTGAAAAATTTTTGCTGTTTTACGACCTTCCCCGGAAAGCAGCAATGAGGTGATGGATGAAATCTGTCTGATCCGGAGAGGGAGCGGACATTTGTGGACAGCACAGCTTTTCCCTAAAATAATACCGACCGGTTTTTGGTTTAAGAGGGCAACTCTGGAAAAGGTCTGATTTGTAAGGCAGCTGCACAGGAAAATCTTTGCCAGCTTTCTGGAGGTTTTTGTGCTGCAAAAGTCATCATAATGCCAGGTTTTCTCCTGTAAAATGTTTTGACAATGGACAGGATAAAGTATACAGTTAGTGTAAAGTCAAGAGAAAGAAGAAAAAATGATGAAAAAAGATAGTATGAGGATGACAACAGCTCAGTTTGCAAAATTACATGAAGTAAATAAAAGAACACTATTATGTGACGCAGATAATGATCCGGATCAGGGATTAGTGTTTATAAATTTTTTAGAAAAGAATTAGCACTCATCTCTTGACGTGGCTAATAATGAATGCTATATTACGTGTAGAACAATGAAACAAGTAGTGAGGAGGAGTTGCTATGAATATAAATAAATTTACACAGAATTCAATGCAGGCAGTGCAGAATTGTGAAAAGATTGCGTATGATTATGGCAATCAGGAGCTTGCGCAGGAGCATTTATTATATGCGCTGGTTACGCAGGATGACAGTCTGATCTTAAAATTGTTGGAAAAGATGAGTATTCAGGGATCTCTGTTTATTAACAGAGTAGAAGAGCTTTTGAATAAGCGTCCGAAAGTACAGGGCGGGCAGGTGTTTGTCGGTCAGGATCTGAACAATGCACTGATCCATGCAGAGGATGAAGCAAAGCAGATGGGTGATGAGTATGTTTCTGTAGAGCATATTTTCCTTTCTTTACTGAAATATGCAAGCAGAGATTTAAAGCCGTTATTTCGTGAGTTTGGAATCAGCCGGGAAGGTTTTCTGTATGCACTTTCTACGGTGCGTGGAAATCAGAGAGTGACCAGTGACAATCCGGAAGCAACGTATGATACGTTAAACAAATACGGACAGGATCTGGTGGAGCGGGCGAGAGATCAGAAACTGGATCCGGTCATTGGACGTGACGAAGAGATTCGAAATGTGATCCGGATCCTGTCGCGTAAGACAAAGAACAATCCGGTCCTGATCGGAGAGCCCGGGGTCGGAAAAACGGCAGCCGTAGAAGGGCTGGCACAGCGGATCGTCAGCGGAGATGTGCCGGAGGGACTGAAAGATAAGACGATTTTTGCACTGGATATGGGAGCTCTGGTTGCAGGAGCAAAATACAGAGGAGAATTTGAAGAGCGTCTGAAAGCTGTTCTGGAAGAAGTGAAGAACAGTGACGGCAAGATCATTCTCTTTATTGACGAATTGCATACCATTGTGGGAGCAGGTAAGACAGATGGTGCCATGGATGCGGGAAATATGTTAAAGCCAATGCTGGCAAGAGGCGAGCTGCACTGTATCGGTGCGACGACACTGGATGAATATCGTCAGTATATTGAGAAAGATGCGGCTCTGGAGAGACGTTTCCAGCCGGTCATGGTGGAAGAGCCGAGTGTGGAAGATGCGATTTCTATTTTAAGAGGACTCAAAGAGCGTTATGAAGTATTCCACGGAGTGAAGATCACAGACAGTGCGCTTGTGGCAGCAGCAACCTTGTCGAATCGATATATTTCTGACCGTTTCCTGCCGGATAAGGCCATTGATCTGGTGGATGAAGCCTGTGCGCTGATCAAGACCGAGCTGGATTCCATGCCGACAGAGCTGGACGAGCTGAGACGCCGTGTGATGCAGCTGGAGATTGAAGAAGAGGCACTGAAAAAGGAAGAAGACCGTTTGAGCAGAGAGCGTCTGGAACATCTGCAGGAAGAACTGGCAGGACTAAAAGAAGAATATGCAGGCAAGAAAGTACAGTGGGAGAATGAAAAGACATCTGTAGAGCGGGTACAGAAGGTCCGGGAAGAGATTGAGCAGGTCAATAAAGAGATCCAGAAAGCGCAGCGGGAATACGATCTGAACAAAGCGGCGGAATTGCAGTACGGAAGACTTCCGCAGCTGCAGAAACAGCTGGAGGAAGAGGAAGAAAAAGTAAAGGCAAAAGATCTTTCTCTGGTGCATGAGGCTGTGACAGATGAGGAGATTGCAAGAATCATTTCCCGGTGGACAGGAATTCCGGTGGCAAAACTCAACGAGAGTGAGAGAAATAAAACGCTGCATCTGGGAGACGAGCTGCACCGAAGAGTCATCGGACAGGACGAAGGAGTGGAGCTGGTAACAGAAGCGATTATCCGTTCCAAAGCCGGAATTAAAGATCCGACCAAACCGATTGGTTCCTTCTTATTCCTGGGACCTACCGGAGTTGGAAAGACAGAACTTGCCAAGGCACTTGCCCAGAGTTTGTTTGACGATGAGAATAACATGGTCCGCATTGATATGAGTGAATACATGGAGAAATATTCCGTGTCCAGACTGATCGGAGCGCCTCCGGGATATGTCGGATATGACGAAGGCGGACAGCTCACAGAGGCAGTCAGAAGAAAACCGTATTCTGTTGTACTATTTGATGAGATCGAGAAAGCACATCCGGATGTATTCAATGTCCTGCTTCAGGTGCTGGACGACGGAAGGATTACGGATTCACAGGGCAGAACCGTAGACTTTAAGAATACGATCCTGATCATGACTTCCAATATCGGGGCGAATTATCTTCTGGAAGGAATCCGGGAAGATGGCACGATCGAAGAATCAAACCAGAATCTGGTCATGAATGACTTAAGAGCACATTTCAGACCGGAATTTTTGAACCGTCTGGATGAAATAATTATGTTTAAACCATTGACGAAATCCAATATTCATGCCATCATTGATTTGTTAGTAAAAGATGTCAACAAGCGTCTGGCAGACAAAGAACTCTCCATTGAGCTGACGGATGCTGCGAAGAATTTCGTAGTGGAAGGCGGATATGATCCGATGTACGGAGCAAGACCGCTGAAGAGATATCTCCAGAAGAATGTGGAGACGCTGGCAGCAAAACTGATCCTTGCAGGAGATGTGGGCAGAGGAGATCGGATTGAGATTGATGTTGTTGACGGAAAATTAGAGGCAAAAGTGAAAGGACAGATCGTCGCATGACACCCGTTATTTTCCATATAGATGTCAACTCGGCTTATTTAAGCTGGACTGCAGTTGAACAATTAAAAAATGGTGCCGGAACAGATTTGCGCAAGATCCCGTCGATCATCGGTGGAGATCAGAAATCCCGTCATGGGGTTGTCCTCGCAAAGTCAATCCCGGCAAAAAGATATGGCATCCGCACAGGGGAACCTGTTGCGAATGCCTTTCGTAAGTGTCCGAATCTGGTGATAGAACCGCCGGATCATAAGATGTACCGGGAAAAAGCCGGATGCTGATGGACTATCTTCGGACATTTACGAAAGAAATCGAACAGGTCAGTGTGGATGAGTGCTATGTGGATATGACACAGGCGATGGAAGGTTTCTGTTCCCCGGTTGATGCGGCTATGTTGATCAAGAACGGAGTTCGGGAGAAGTTCGGTTTTACGGTCAATGTGGGAATTTCTTCGAATAAGCTGCTGGCAAAGATGGCTTCGGATTTTGAAAAGCCCGACAAGGTACATACCTTGTTTCCGGAAGAAATCCGTGTAAAAATGTGGCCTCTTCCGATTGGAGAACTGTATATGGCAGGGCATTCCAGTGTGGAGATCCTGAAAAAGCTGGAAATTCTGACGATTGGAGATCTGGCACAGGCAGATCCCAGACTGATCACGCTGCATTTGAAGAGCCATGGACAGATGCTCTGGGAGTTTGCAAACGGAATCGATCATTCCAGTGTACAGTCACAGCAGGCAGAAGCAAAAGGGGTTGGAAATTCTACGACATTGTCAAAGGATGCAGAAACACTGGAAGAAATCCGTCCGGTCTTTGCACATCTGGCAGCGAGTGTTGGTGAAAGGCTCAAAAAAGCCGGTCAGAAAGCATCCATGGTCAGTATGGAAATCAAATATTATGATTTCCGAAAGATTTCTCATCAGAAACAGCTGATGCAGCCGACATCGGATCAGAATGTTCTTTATGAGAGTGCCTGTGAACTGTTTGAAGAAGTATGGACAGGTGAACCGGTCCGCCTGCTTGGAATCCGGACGGCAAAACTGGTGGATGAAAAAGAGCCCATGCAGCTATCCATTTTTGATATTGAAATCCCAAAACCTTTGGATGAGAAGCATCAGAAATTAAAAGATGCGATGGAGAAGCTGGATGCCCGTTTTGGAAAAGGGACTGTCATTAAGGCAAGTCTGATGAAAAAAGAACCGAATACAAAAGAGAAAGACGAAAAGAGAAGATAAATGAGACGAAATTATAATCTGGAGATCATACGGATGATTTCCTGCTTTTTTGTGATTGTGATCCATGTGACCAATTATTTTTGCAGGGCATATGGAGAAATTACACAGAGTGAGTATTTGTTCGCACTTTTACTGGATACACTGGCGAGGGTAAGTGTTCCCTGTTTTTTTATGATCTCCGGAGCATTGCTTTTGGGAAGAGAAGAACCGTTGAAAAAACACAGGGAGAGACTGCTTCGTTTTTTGATCGCACTGGTAGTATGGAGTGTAGTGTACTATATCTGGAATCGTGCTTTTATGAAGACAGAATATGATCTGAAAGAGATTCTGTATGTACCGACAGAACCTCATTTGTGGTATCTTTATGCGATGATCCCAATTTATATGGTATTGCCGTTTTTTCAGGTCATGTGCAAAGGAATGAGCGGAAAACTGGAGAGAGCTCTGCTTGTTGTCTGCAGCGCTTCCGTAGTCTTTAACTATGTGGTTTCCCTGCAAAATGGGGAAGCGTATTATGATTTGCCGCTGATCGGAGACAAGGTGTATATGCTTTATATTTTTATCGGGCATTTTATTTATAAGTACCGGAGATATATCCGAATCACTCAGAAATGGGCAGCTGCAATTTTTATCGGCTGTATGACCGGCGTGTTTGCTCTGACAGTCTTTCTGACACAGCGGTCAGGGGAGCATTATGAACGGGTTCTGGAATACGGATGTCCGCTCATCGTACTTGCAGGCGCTGCATTTTTTATGATTCTTATTCGCTGGCAGGACTGTGAGATCCGTCTGAAAGAAAGGACAAGAAGACTTCTTGATATCGGTTGCGGATGTTCGTTTGGGATCTATCTGATCCACATTCTTTTTCTGGATGGATATAAAAAATATGCAGAACCGGCTGCTGTATCTGCGTGGATTGCAGTGCCGGTCCTGATTGCTGGAATCGGAGGTCTATCCTTTCTGTGTATTACGCTTCTTCGAAGAAGCCGTATCGGACGGGCGATTACGTAATACAAGAGATGTGATGCCGCATCCTGTCAGGATTCCGATGCTGTCTACAAGTACATCTGTAATCTGGGGAGACCTGCCGGGAATAAAGGACTGGTGGAATTCGTCCCCGGATGCGGAGATGACACAGAATAAAAATAAAGCGAAAAGCAGTTTCTTTCCACGAAGACCATAGGTATAAAGCGGCAGGGCAGCCAGCAGAGTCAGGATCAGATATTCCGTGACGTGGGCTGCTTTGCGGATGGGATATTCGATTTTTTCAGTATAGTGTTCGATAGTTTCTTCCTCCCAATCCTGATGAAAGAGGGTATCACAGACAGTGACGATCTGCCTGCTTACTTTTTGGCTCAATCCCCCGGAAGTTGTTCCGTTCTGATTGGAAAATCCAAAGATGGTACAGAGCATGACAATGACCGGAAGAATGGTCAGTGGTTTTAAAATAGATTTCCATCGTTCTTGTTTCATATCTGAAAACTCCTTTGTATTCAAACTGACACTTATTGTAACATTGCGGATGAGATGTGGCAATGTTTTATCTGCCGGAAAGCCAAACCTTACAAAAACGTAAGACAACAGTTGTGATTTGTAATGTGAATCAATGGAAAAAGCTTCTGTGTTCCAGTTATAATAAACGAGAAGTAAGAAAACGGGAGAAATGAAAGGAAGGAATGACGATGACATTACTGGAAGTAAAGAATCTGAAAAAAATATATACCACACGATTTGGAGGAAATCAGGTACAGGCGCTTTCCAATGTGAACTTTTCGGTGGAGGAGAAAGAATATGTGGCGATCATGGGAGAGTCCGGATCCGGAAAGACAACACTTTTAAATATTCTGGCAGCGCTGGATAAACCAACATCCGGGAAGGTGTACCTGAAAGGAAGAGATCTGGGAGAGATCCGCAATAAAGAAATGGCAGCATTTCGCCGGCAGAATCTGGGATTTGTATTTCAGGATTTCAATCTTCTGGATACATTTTCTCTGGAGGACAATATCTATCTTCCGATGGTACTTTCCGGCAAAAAGTATCCGGAGATGAGTCAGAAACTCAAACCAATTGCACAGCAGCTTGGAATCACTCAACTTTTGAAGAAGTTTCCGTATGAAGTATCCGGCGGTCAGAAACAAAGGGCGGCAGTGGCAAGAGCGCTGATCACGCAGCCCAAGCTGATCCTTGCAGATGAGCCGACAGGAGCGTTGGATTCGCGGGCTGCAGATGAACTGCTTCGCTTGTTTAAGGAGATCAATCAGCAGGGACAGACCATCCTGATGGTGACGCACAGTGTGAAGGCAGCGAGTACGGCAAACAGAGTTCTGTTCATCAAGGACGGAGAAGTGTTCCATCAGTTGTACCGCGGCAATATGAGCAATGAAGAATTGTATGAAAAAATATCCGCAACACTGACTGCGCTGACAACGGGAGGTGAGGACAATGCGTAATGTATTGTATCCAAAGCTGGCTGCGACCAACATTAAGAAAAACGGAAAGACGTATTTTCCGTATCTTCTGACCTGCATTTTGACTGTCATGATGTTTTATGATCTCTTGTTAGTCTCCACCAATTCGGCGCTGGATACCATGCCCGGTGCATCCCAGCTACGTCTGATCCTGAATTTTGCAGTTACGATCACAGGTGGTTTTTCGGCAATCTTTCTCTTTTATACGAACAGTTTTCTGGTTCGTCAGAGAAAAAAAGAGATGGGATTGTATCAGGTGCTTGGAATGGATAAGACGAACCTGACAAAGATGATGGTCTGGGAGAGCATCTATACTGCGGGCGCAGGTATCCTTGGAGGAATCCTGGCAGGAATTGTATTCGGACGGCTCATCTTTCTGGTACTCCTGAAATTGATCCGGTTTGATGTTGCATTTCAGTTTTCTGTGGAACCGGAGGCTATTTTGATCAGTGCCGGTCTATTTGGAGCTATCTTTCTTGTGGTTCTGATCTGGAACATTTTCCAGGTGCAGAGAGTCAATCCGGTGGAACTTCTGCAGGGAGGGAAAAAAGGAGAAAAAGAACCAAAAGCAAACTGGCTGATCGCAGTGATCGGAATTCTTTTGCTGGGAAGCGGATATTATATTGCACAGACGACAGAGTCACCGCTTAGTGCGATCACAAAATTTTTTATTGCAGTAATTCTGGTTATTTTCGGAACCTACGCTCTGTTTACGGCGGGAAGTGTAGCGCTGCTAAAATTATTGAAGAAAAATAAAGCCTATTATTACCAGACAAAACATTTTGTTTCGGTGTCAGGTCTGATCTATCGAATGAAACAAAATGCGGTGGGACTGGCAAATATCTGTATTATGAGTACCATTGTACTGGTACTGATTTCTGTGACAGCATCCTTGTATATCGGGCAGGAGAATATAATGAATACACGTTTTAAGACTGAATTTTCCGCAACATCTGATGAAACAACTCCGGAAAATATACAAGCGATGGAACGGATTGCGCAGGAAGAGACGCAAAGCCGGGGGCTGGAGATTATTCATGAACAAAAATACCGGTATGTGCCGCTGAGCGCCATGAAATATGACAATCAGCTCAAGTTTGATACGGATTCAGGAAGTGGATATGATGCAGATGCGATGCGCAGCTTGTATGTGATTCCATTGGCAGATTATAATGCACTGGAAGGAACCGATATTTCACTTGCTCCGGATGAAGTGCTGACCTATTTCCCGGATGAAGAGTTTGACAGCGGAGAAATCGTGTTAGGTAAAGAGACTTATCATGTAAAAGAAAACTTGAAGGAATCCAATCTGCAGAAAAAGAAAGAGGCAGATGTGATAAAGAATATTTATCTGGTAATGGCGGATGATGCAGCTGTAGAGCATGTGATACAGCTCTATGGTCCGACCAAAATTCCGATCACGATGCAGTATCTGTTGAATTTTGATATGAAGGGAAATGACACTGCAAAAAGTGAAGCTCTGGAATCCATGAAAGCGCGGATGGAGACAAGCGGCGAGGTGCAGTCATGCTATGTAGAATACAGAGAAGCTTATGCACAGGAATTTTATGGCGTTTACGGCGGATTTTTCTTCCTTGGAATTTTTGTAGGATTCTTGTTCCTGATGGCGACGGTCCTGATCATTTATTACAAACAGATTTCTGAAGGCTATGATGACAAAGACCGGTATCAGATTATGCAGAAAGTAGGAATGAGTAAGAAAGAAGTCAAAGGATCGATTCACAGCCAGATTTTGACAGTATTCTTTGTCCCGCTTCTTATGGCGATCCTGCATGTGACAGTGGCATTTAAACCGATTACAAAGCTCCTTCTTGTGTTTAATCTGTCAGATACACATTTATCCATGATGTGCACAATTGGAGTATCAGCAGTCTTTGCAGTATTCTATGTGATCGTTTTTGCAATCACGTCAAGAGAATATTATAAGATCGTAAAATAAAAAAGAACAAGTTGCTGTAAATCCGTTATGTATGGATTTTACAGTAGCTTGTTCTTTTTGGTCAATCGTGCTATAATGCAGAAAAGCATAAAATTCTGGTTTTCTAAGCGGAACGATACCGCATCTTTTATTCTTATAGCATATCGGAAGATCTCTATGCTTTGATTTCAATCTAAAACAGCAGAGAGGTTTGAGCGAAAGATGAAAACCTGTATGGTACGAAAAGGATTCAGATCCCGACCCCGCAGTTTGTGATTTTTTACAATGGAAGTCAGGAACAGCCGGATCGAAAAATTTTAAGATTGTCTGATGCGTATTGCGTCAAAGAAGAACATCCGGCATTGGAGCTGACTGCGGTGATGCTGAACATTAACCGCGGGCATAATGAGAAGTTAAAGGAAATGTGCAAATCTCTGAAGGATTACTCGGAATATACTGAAAGAGTGCGGGAGTACGCCCAGGTAAAGCCGGTGGAAGAAGCAGTGGAACAGGCAATCAGTGAGTGTATTCAGGAAGGGATTCTTTCAGAGTTTTTGAAACAAAACAGAGCGGAGGCGAAACAAGTGAGTATTTATGAATATGATGAGGAAAAGCATATGCGGCAGGAGCGGGAAGCGTCCTGGGAAGAGGGCAGAGAAGAGGGGATAGAAGAAGGAATTAAAAAGGGAAAACAGGAGCTTTTAGAAAGGCTGATTCAAAAGAAGCTGGTAAAAGGAAAGTCAATTTCTGAGATTGCAGAGGAGCTGGAAGAAGAGGAAGAGGTCATTGCAGAGATGATACAAAAATCTGTTCGGGCGAGAAAATGATTACACATCTGACTTGTCATTCGTATGGATTCAGAGAGTGATGTAAAAAATCTTCCATAGAAGATCATGTGTCGGGAAACACGGAATTCTATGGAAGATTTTTATTTTTACATTCGATTTAAATGTATTCCAGTTTTTCGAAATAGTGCATTAAAATATCCGGACAATTTTCGACTCCCAGTGCGGAGGTATCCAGAATCATATGATAGTCATTTACATCACCCCAGGTTTTTCCTGTATGTTCATAATAATAAGAAGCACGCTGTTCATCAGTCTTATCGATTTTCTCTTTTGCATCCTCGTAGGAAAGGTCTTCCAGCTTCATAATGCGTTTGATACGGTCTTCTTTATCAGCACATACGAAAATATTCAGAACATTCATGCGGTCTTTTAAAATATCAGAAGCGCACCGTCCGAGAATGATACATGGTTTTTCGGCAAGATTACGGATGGCTTCTGCCTCGGAGTCATACATGCGGTCATTGACCTGCTGTTCAATATAGGCACGGTCATAGACAGGAATGTCCAGTCTTTTGGAAAGTTCATCTGCAATGATACTTGCACCGGTTCCGAAACGACGGCTCATGGTGATTACTAATTTCATATGAATTCCTCCTTTGTATTTGTCAGAATTTATGCGTTGACAGAATCTGTGATTTTTGTGCACAGTTCCTGCAGTTGTTCCATTTGAGAATCATGCAGTGCTGATTTTACAGCGAAGTTTTCTGTCAGAAGTGTCATGTTTTTCAGTTCTGCAAGCTTTGCTTCCATCAGTTTTGCGGACTGCGGAGCCCAGCTTCCGTTTCCTAAAACAGCTACGGTGCGCCCCTGTACCATCAAAGCTTTCATATCTTCCAGATAGTTTGCCATCAGAGGATAAATTCCATTGTTGTAGGTTGGTGCGGCAAGTACAAGATGGCTGTATTTGAAACTGTCAGAAATCAGCTCAGATACATGTGTTTTGGAAATATTGTGGATCTTGATATTTGTGATTCCGGCATCAGCGAGCATGGCAGCCAGAACATTGACCATATTTTCTGTATTGCCATACATGGAAGCATAGGCAATCATAACACCCTTTGTCTCTGCTTCATATTTGCTCCAGATATCGTATTTTTCCAGAATATAGGAGAGGTTACTTCTCCATACAGGTCCGTGGAGAGGGCAGATCATCTGAATATCCAATGCAGCTGCTTTTTTCAGGACATTCTGTACCTGAATCCCATATTTTCCGACAATATTTGTGTAATAGCGGCGGGCTTCGTCCAGATAATCACGGTCGAAATCCATCTCATCGTTGAAGATCACTCCGTCCAGTGCTCCGAAAGTACCGAATGCATCGGCAGAGAACAAAACTTTATCGGTCTCATCGTAAGTCATCATAGCTTCCGGCCAGTGCACCATTGGCGCCATCACAAAGTGAAGTGTGTGTTTTCCGCAGGAGAATGTCTCGCCTTCTTTGATGATGATCTTTTTATCTCCAAGATCCATGCCGTAGAACTGATCGATCATCGGAAATGTTTTGGCGTTTCCGATCAGCTTCATATCCGGATAACGCAGGTGCAGATCCTCGATCAAAGCGCAATGATCCGGTTCCATGTGATTGATCACAAGGTAATCCAGAGTACGCCCGTTCAAAACAGCCGCGATATTTTCCAGAAACTGTCTGCCTACTGCGCTGTCTACCGTATCGAAAAGGACGGTCTTTTCATCCAGCAGCAGATAAGAGTTGTAGGAAACTCCTTTCTGAATCGGAAAAATGTTTTCAAATAGTTCCAGTCTTCTGTCATTGCTTCCGACCCAGTATAAATCTTCGGTTACTTTTCTGACACAATGCATGTTAAAGTTCCTCCTTTATTTTCACTATGATTCTGTCAATCTATAGAAGTTCACATATTAACGTCTATATTTTAACATATTGAGATAAATTCGCAAGGCGGGTATGGGTTTTTGTGCAAAAAAATGACAGTTCCTTATAAAATCCTTAGAATTCGCCCTTAAAGTAAAGCTGTACAAAGAGAAGGGAGAATCATTTTATGGAAGAAATAATTTTGGAAACAAAAGAACTATGCAAGCAGTATCACAAACAGACTGTGCTGAAAAATATCAATATGAGAATTCCGAAAGGGTGTGTATACGGGCTTTTGGGAGCAAATGGCGCAGGAAAATCGACATTGATGAAAATATTGTGCGGGATGACGCGGGCAGATGCCGGGGAAGTATTTTTTGACGGAAAAATATGGAGTCGAAAGTGCATAGAACGGATTGGGGCTTTGATCGAGCTGCCTCCTGTTTATGAAAATTTAAGTGCAGTGGATAATCTGAAAGTGCGGACATGGACGCTTGGGATTTCAGATGCCCGGATCCTGGAGGTACTTGATATTGTGGATCTGAAAAATACGGGGAAAAAGCAGGTGGGAAAGTTTTCCATGGGAATGAAGCAGCGGCTGGGAATTGCGGTGGCATTGTTAAATGATCCGGATTTTCTGATTCTGGACGAACCAGCGAACGGACTGGATCCGTTTGGAATCCGTCAGCTTCGGGAAATGCTGGTTTCTTTTGCAGAAAGTGGGATGACAGTACTTGTCTCCAGCCATATTTTAGGTGAAATCCAGCAAACGGCAGACTACATTGGAATCCTGGCAAATGGAGTATTGGGATATCAGGGGGGACAGCAGGAAAATCTGGAAGAACTGTTCACGGAAATTGTGAGCAGAAACAGGGGGTGAACGGATATGAGAGCATATATCAAGGCAGAGCTTCTGAAAAACAGACATTCCGAATGGGCAAGACTGATGGTTATTTTTCCAGCGATATCGATTTTATGTTCTGTATATTTCTCGTTTGGAAATGCAACATATTATCAGATGAATCAGTATAACTGGTGGTATATGTGTTTCCTTCCGATCCAGGTAATCGCAGGCAGTATTTTTATCTGCCGGAGGGAGAAACGTCTGAAGTACAGAGCGGTGCAGATGCTTCCGGTGTCAGCAGGGAAGATCTGGACAGCAAAGGTTGTCAGCTGCATTGGGCAGATCATTGTAAGTACAGGAATGATCGCAGCGGCGGTAGCTGGAATCAGTTTGGTTTTGAAACAATTATTTACCGGAGGAAATCTGTTTTCCCCGATTACTGTGGCAGCAGCATGGGGACTGTTAGTTTGCGCGATATGCTGGCAGATTCCTTTGTGGATGTTTTGTTATCAAAAGACGGGGATGGTCCTGACCTTTTTACTTGGGATGGGAGCGAATTCGATTCTTTCGACTGTTTGGACAACAGGATCCAGATGGTGGATGAATCCGTTTGCAATTTTGCCAAGGCTGATGTGTCCGGTTCTTCAAATACTGCCAAACGGACTTCCGGCAGTGCCGGAAAGTGTCATGTTTACGCCGCAGGTACTGGAAAAGAGTGTAATCGTTCCGGGAATCTTACTCAGTATGGGATTATTTGCCCTGTTGACAGCTATGACAGCAAGATGGTATCAGAGGAGGATGGAAGTCGGATGGGAAAAATAAAAAAACTGGTGGGAAGTGAATTCCTAAAATTGAAAGGAACCTGGATTTTCTGGATCCATTTGGGAGTTCCTGTTGCAGGCGCGGGATTGTTTTTATTGTATGGAGTGGCTGCAAAAAGAGAATGGCAGAGTGTACTGGAATTTTATGCAGAAACACTCGCGATCGTGTACCCGTCTGTTTCTGCGATCATCTGTATGCAGTCTGTGATGCAGGAATTAAAGGCGGGAAATTTTCAAAATCTGCTGTGTGTGTCAACATTGCGCTGGAGCGCAGTGTTGAGAAAGATACTCACACTTTGGATTCTCGGATTGGCGGCATCACTGCTTGCTTTTTTACTCTTTGGAATGGGCGTCTGGGGAACGAAAGCTGCGTGGAATCTGTCGGTAAAAGAATATCTTATATGCGGGCTGATCTTGTGGATAACGCAGGCAGGAATCTATCTTCTGCACTTTTTTCTGGCAATGCGTTTCGGAAGTGGAGCCTGTCTGGCAGCAGGGGTGACGCAGAGTCTGATTGCGGCACTGCTCTTTACTGGATTAGGAGACGGACTCTGGATGTGGTTTCCATGTGGATGGAGTGGACATCTGCTGTTGTATTATGTAAAATGGAAAACAGAGAGCGAATTGTTTAAAATGGCAGGAGAAATGCTGAAAGAACAGATCAGGACGGGCGTTCTCTCAATGGTGGGAATGACGATAACAGGGCTGATCCTCTGGTGTATCTGGATACAGCATCACGACAGGAAAAGCATTTCACAATGACAGGAAAGAGGAGTCAAAATGGCATGGATATTGGCGGTAGATGATGAAGAAGGGATTCGAAATCTGATTCAGAATGCATTGGAAAAAGACGGACATCGAGTGAGTGTATGTGAAAATACAGAGGTGATAAAGGAAAAGGATTTGATTCACTATGATCTGATTTTACTGGATATCATGATGCCGGGAACAGACGGCATCACCTGGTGCAAAAAGATCAGACGGTATGTGGACTGCCCGATTTTATTTCTGACAGCAAAAGCGGAGGAAAAAAGTATCATGGAAGGGCTTGGTTCCGGTGGAGATGATTATATCTGTAAGCCGTTTGGAATCGGAGAACTCCGGGCAAGGGTTGCGGCACATTTGCGAAGAGAAGCCAGAGAAAAAACACATGCAGTGGAAATTTCAGGAGTACGTTTTGATCTGGCGGGAAAGAGTGTTCAGGTGGGGGAAGAGAAAATTCCTCTGACGAAAAGTGAATATGAGATCAGTGAGCTTCTGGCATTGAACCATGGACAGGTTTTTTCTAAAGAGAAAATTTTTGAGAGTGTATTTGGATATGAGAGAGAAAGTGACAGCTCCGCAATTACAGAGCATGTGAAAAATATTCGGGCAAAATTTGCCAGATATGGGAAGAAGAATATACAGACAGTGTGGGGGATTGGGTACAAGTGGGAGTAAGGCAAAAGAATATTTCAGGGATTTTCAGACGTTTTCTGTTTAGTTTTTTACTTGCAGGAGCAGCAACTATACTGGTTTTGGGAGTGATTGTCCAGATTTTGACCATAAAGGCGGTGATACATCCCGCTAATTATGATGAACAGCAGTTGGAGCAAAAAAGGGAAGAGATTCAGACAGCAGAAAAAGTGGAGGAAAAAATGCTTCCATACGGAACCAGGTTTGGAGTGTTTGACAATTCAGGCAGGTGGCTTTACGGAACATTTACAGAATCAGAAAGAGAAGAAGTATGGGAAGCTGTTCTGGAAGAGAAAAATGAAATCAGCAGCGGATATCTGAAACGATTCCAGAGAGAAGAGGGAATCTGTCTGGTATCCTATCAGCTTCGTGTTCAATTTGGGAATCCGGCACTCAGAGAACGGTTTCCGCATGTTCTGGAATTACTTTTGCTGGCAGCGCTTTTGATTTTTTGTGCGGAAGTGATGTTTTTGATCCGATATTTCAGCTGGAAGATTAAACAAGAACTTCAAAAAATTGAATGGATGACAGAAAAAATTGAGCATCAGGATCTGGAATTTCCATGTCCGGATTCTCAGGTTCTGGAAATCAAGAAAATCCTGGAGACGTTCGGAAAAATGCGGGATACACTGAAAGAGTCTCTGATGAAGCAGTGGGAGCTTGAATCAGCCAGAAAAGAGCAGATGGGAGCGCTGGCGCATGATCTGAAGACACCTTTGACTGTGATCCGGGGGAACGTACAGCTGATGGAAGAGGCAGAGAGTCTGGAAGAAGCACAAAAGTACAGCCTTGCATTGGAACTGGAAATTCAGGGAATCGAAGAATATTTGCAGATTTTGCAGGAGATGATCTCCACAGGAGGTTATCAGATGTACAAAAAAGAACAGGTGGACATACGAGAACTGACAGGACAATTCAGAGAGCGGATCGAAGCGGCGGCTGCCGGGAAAAAGCAAACGATTCAGTTTGAATGTGAAAATCTGCCAAAGTGGATCTGTGTCAATGAGAAACTGTTGATACGGTCCTGGGAAAATCTGGTATATAACGCAATCGAATATACGCCACAGGGAGGAATGATACGAATCTGTATATCGGAGGGAAATGAACAACTGGAAATTTCCGTAGAGGATGAGGGGAGCGGATTTTCGGCGGAAGATCTGCAGTCTGCAAAAAAACTGTTTTATCAGGGAGACAAAAGCAGACATTCCAGGAAACATTACGGGATGGGCTTGTATCTGGCAGAGCAATTTGCAAAAGAAAACGGAGGAAGTCTTACATTGGCCAACTCTACGAGGATGAAAGGCGCATGGGTAAGACTGCGGATTGCGAAAGAATCCCAGAAATAAGTAATTGCAAAAGTTTGAAAAACGATATAGAATACAAACGAAATCTAATACGAAAAGAAAGGAAGACAGACCGATGTTATTTGTACACTATCCGAAATGTACCACATGTAAACGTGCCAAAAAGTGGCTGGATGAGCATCAGATTTCTTATGAAGAACGAGATATCAAAGAGAATAACCCGTCACTGGAAGAGTTAAAAGAATGGTATCAGAGAAGCGGGCTTCCTCTTAAGCGCTTCTTTAATACAAGCGGGATGCTTTACAAAGAGATGAAGCTAAAAGATAAACTTCCGGAAATGAGCGAGGACGAACAGCTGGCACTGCTTGCTTCAGACGGAATGCTCGTAAAGCGTCCGATTGTTGTGACAAAAGAGAGCGTTCTTGTTGGGTTTAAAGAAGCACAGTGGGAAGAAGAGCTGTAATCGAAACAAAGAGTTCTGACAGGCAGGCAAAAAAAGGCTTGCCTGTTTTTTCATCTTGTGATATGTTAGAAACAGATTTGAAATGAAAGAGGTGGAAGGATGATTAATTTTTCTTGCAAGTAGAATGGAAAACAGCAGTGATTGTGCAGATACGCAATGATTGCGCCTTTTTGCAGGAAAGTTAAGAGTCTTGTTCACAGATATGGATCATTGGCCGCATACGTCTGATATGGGGATGGTTTGTGCTATGAGAAGCTGCAGGAATTGACTTTCTTGCAGTTTTTTTGACGTTAGGAGGCAGGGAGCAATGTCGATGATAAAAGTAGAAAATCTTACGTTTTCTTATCCGTCCAGTTATGATCCTATTTTTGAAAATGTGAGTTTTCAGATCGACACAGACTGGAAACTGGGATTTGTGGGGAGAAACGGCAGAGGAAAGACGACGTTTTTAAATCTTTTGATGGATCAGTATGAGTATCGGGGGAAAATTATAAAATCAGTCCGGTTTGATTATTTTCCGTATTTGGTAAAAGATACAAAAAAGTGGACGATGGAAGTACTGAATGAGGTGTGTCCGCAGGCAGAAGAGTGGCAGATACGGAAGGAACTTTACGCTCTGGAAGTGGATGAAGAAGTGCTTTGGCGTCCTTTTGAGACACTTTCCAACGGAGAACAGACGAAAGTCCTTCTTGCAGCACTGTTTTTGAATGAAGGACATTTTCTGTTGATCGATGAGCCGACCAATCATCTGGATACACATGGCAGACAGATTGTATCGGAGTATTTGAGAAAAAAGAAGGGATTTATTCTGGTGTCCCATGACAGGTGTTTCCTGGATGGGTGTGTGGATCATATTTTATCTTTGAATCGAAGTAATATTGAAGTACAGAGCGGTACTTTTTCTGCGTTTCTTCAAAATTTTGAACAACAGCAGCGACTGGAAGAAGCGCAGAATGAATCTTTAAAAAAGGATATCCGAAGGCTTTCGCAGTCAGCAAAACGTACACAAGGATGGTCAGATCGAGTGGAAGCATCCAAAACCGGGGCAGCGGATAAGGGGTATATCGGACATAAGTCCGCGAAAATGATGAAACGTGCCAAGTCGATCGAGGCAAGACAGCAAAAAGCAATCGAGCAGAAGTCAGGTCTTTTGAAAAACAGGGAGCGGGCAGAGGAGTTAAAACTGCTTCCGTTGCAATACCGTTCGGATACACTGGTTACGTTTTTGGATGCGGCAGTTTGTTATGGGGGAAATCCGGTCAGCTGTCCGGTGTCCTTTTCAATCCATCGAGGAGAACGGGTGGTATTGGATGGAAGCAACGGAAGTGGGAAAAGCAGCCTGCTCAAATTCGTGGCGGGAGAAGCTTTGGAGCATACAGGGACGATTACGATGGGATCTGGGCTCGTCATTTCTTATGTACCGCAGGATACGTCACATTTGCAGGGGACACTTTCGGATTTTGCGAAAAAGAGCCAGATCGAGGAAGCTTTATTCAAAGCAATCCTGCGGAAACTGGATTTTGAGAGGATTCAGTTTGAAAAGGAAATACAGGATTTTTCCGGTGGACAGAAGAAAAAGGTGCTGATCGCAAAAAGTCTCTGCGAACAGGCACACTTATATGTGTGGGATGAGCCGCTGAATTTTGTGGATCTGTATTCAAGGATGCAGATCGAACAACTGATCCGGGAATTCTCCCCGACGATGCTTCTGGTCGAGCATGATCAGGCTTTTCGGGAGGCTGTGGCGACAAAGACAGTGCAAATAGAAGGAGCAGAGAATGAAAAAAGAAATTGAGATTCAGAGAATACGTAAACGGTATTTGAAAGAAATTGTTTGTCAAAGCAGAAAATGGCTTGTGATGGCAGGAATTGCGATGTTGATTTTAAGTATTTATAATATTGTGATTTCATGGCTGCTGCAGACGATCATTGACATTGTATCAGGAGACAGCTCAATGACGATTTTGCAGGTTGGTATAATTGCAATGATAACATTTTTGATATTTATAGCGGCGTACGTGATTTATCGAGTGGCACGACCAAAATATTTATATCAGGCGATGTTGTGTTATAAACAAAAGATATTTTGTAAAATGATTGATAAAAATCTTTCGTCCTTTCGCAAAGAAAATACCAGCCAGTATCTTTCCATGTATACAAATGATGCAAAAATGATAGAAATGTATTATTTTGACAGTGTTCTGGAAATGATTGATCTGACGGTCAGTTTTGTGGGAGCATTGCTGCTGATGTTATGGTATAGTCCGATACTGACGGTATTTGGGTTGATACTGTCTGTTCTGCCGATTGCAGCATCGTTTCCGATTGCAAATAAAATGGCGGAGGCTGAAAGGAAAGTTTCTGATGGAAACGGTGAGTTTGTGAGTATTGTAAGAGACATTCTTCAGAGATTTCCTGTTATCAAAAGCTTTCAGGCAGAAAAAGAAATGAAGAAGAATTTTTTCAGGGAAAATGAAAGAATGGAACATCTGAAGTATCAAAGTCGTTACATAGAAGAAAGCATCAATTTGTGGGGAACAGCAGCAAGTGTAATGATGCGATTGGGAATTTTTCTGATCGGAGCCTGGATGTCAGTTTCAGGATAGGGTGTTACACCGGGGATTGTGTTGGTATTTCTTCAATTAATGAATTATGTGATTTCCCCGATCGAGAGGATACCGTCTATTTTGGCAAAGCGAAAAGCCGCGATTGGGTTGATTGAAAAAATGCTGGTAAGTGTGCAGATCAATCAGGAGCAAATGAAGGAAAACAAAATAGGAATGCTGAAAAAAGGAATTTCGTTGAAGGATGTCAGTGTCAGTATCGGCAACAAGAATGTTCTTCATCATTTAAACTTTGAGTTTGAAATTGGAAAAAAGTATGCAGTTGTGGGAAGTTCCGGAGCAGGAAAATCAACACTGATCAATACAATTATGGATGGATTTTCACCAGTGCAGGGAGAAGTTTTATTTGATGGAATAGACAGCAGAGAGATTCAGCCGGAATCTTTGTTTCAGGTGATGGCACTGGTGCAGCAATCGGTATTTGTATTTCGTGATACGATCCGAAATAATATCACATTATTCAAAGAATTTGATGAGGAAAAAGTGAAAAAAGCAGCAGATCAGGCTGGTTTGCGAGAATTGATAGACAAACGCGGATTAAATGACAGTTGTGGAGAAAATGGGAACAAGCTGTCAGGTGGGGAAAGACAGCGCATTGCAATAGCAAGGGCATTGCTGAGAGGAAGTCAGGTGTTATTACTGGATGAAGCAACCGCAGCATTGGACAATCAAACATCGTACGCAGTGATTGATGCTGTTTTATCAATGAAAGAAATGACGGAGATTATTGTAACGCACCGGCTAGAGGAAAAGCTGTTGTATCAGTATGATGAGATTTTGGTTATGCATGCAGGAGAAATTGTCGAAAAGGGAACATTTCAGGAGTTGATGCAAAAGAAAGGATTTTTCTATTCCTTATATGTGGTTTCAAAGGAATAAAAAAGACGGCGGCTCCACTTTTTCAGAAAGTGGAGTCAGTCGTCTTTCCTGCTAACGGATCTGGATATTTCCGCTTTCACATTCTACCTGAATTTTATTTTTTGCCTCTGGATTTGCACTGTAGGAAACCTCAGAGGAGTCGTATTCATCAGAAACAATGCCGTCAGCCTTGCCGGAAGGGAGTGAGATATCTCCGTATTCTGTAAGAAGATTAAATCCGTAGGAATCAAATTTGTCCGGCAGTTGTATGGCAACATCTCCGTTTTCGCTCTTGCAGCTAAGAGAGCCAAGTTTTGTTGCGATCAGATCCAGATCACCATAGGATAACATAAAGTCCGCATTTTCACTGGAAAATTGATTCAGAGAAATACTGCCGCTGTCATTTTTTACAGAAATCTTTTTTACGCTGCTGGTATCCGCCGAAAGATTACCGGAATCCAGAGTTAAAACAGCGTTATCAGAAAGCTGGGTATCTGTCAGGGAAATATCCCCATATTCCGAAGTTGCCTCCAGGGATTTTCCGGTTACTTGAGCCAGAGAAATAGTTCCACTATCATTGGTGATCCTGGCAGCGCCCAGAGCACTGTTTTTGATCGTGAGGGTTCCGGAGTCTAAAGTCATGTCGGATGCATTTTTCACAGCAGCGTTATCAAGCTGGATATCTCCGTAGTCCGTTTCGAGATGAAGATCATCCGAAGTGCAGGAATCCAGAGAAATGTTCCCGCTGTCATTGTAAATCGTGACTGTCTTTCCGGAGAGTGTATCAGCATTTAGCTGTCCGGCACTTAAATTCAGAGCAAGCTGTTCCTTGCTTTTGATATTCTTAAGTGTGACATCTCCATAGTCACATCCGATGCCAAAAACGGAGGCAGTAAGATCCGATGCCTGGATATTTCCGGAGTCACTGTAGAGATTGCAGCTGTTTAATTCCGCTTTTGAGGGAACGTACAGTGTCACTTCGCGTTCGGAGCTTTGGGAATCGTGAAAACCAAATCCTATGATGGCAATGGGCTCCCGGTTCTCCTGAGTCAGGGTGAGCTTGCCGTCTGTACAGGAGAAAGACGGCTTTGGGTATTCACCGGGCAGATTATACTCCAGGTAAAAGGAGTTGTCTGCAGACGGCAGAATCCGGATGTCGGCATAGGACAAAATGTTAATGTCAATGTCTTTTACAGAATCCAGCTTCTTTTTTTCCAGAATAAATGGTTGTTTCTCCTCTTCTATACTGTCAGCAGAGATAAATTTGCCGTCAGAGAAGACGAATCCAAACCGACCGCCCTTCATATATCCGATTCCAGTTAAAAGGACTCCGGCAGTCAGTGTGACTGCGGAAATTGTCAGAATGATTTTTTTACTTTCTTCATGTCTTCGTCCTCCTTTTTTGACAAGTCTGCCGAGCAGTCCGGCAAGTTTGATGATTGCCCAGCGAGCCAGTAATATGGTGAAATATGTCACCAGAATGCCGCATCCGATCAGCATCAGAGAGAGACCGATGGTGACCAGTCCTCCGCCAAAGGTCTGAGGGATAATTGCAATCCCTCCGATAATGCCGAGTACGCTTCCTGCTATTGCGGCAAGTGCGGAAATTAAGATACCGCCAACGACTGCCAGGATTCCCAGAATGACAGCTCCGATCACGGCCAGAATCCCAAGTGCCAGAGGCAGGGCAATCGGGGCAGCAAAAAGTGCCAGAATAGCGATCCATAAAGCGGAAAAGCGCCGTTTCATTGTTTTTGGCGGTTTGACAGCATTTTCCTGTGCCAGATCCAGAATCAGTGCGGAAGCGGCTTCTTCCGGAGCGCCTAGGTCCTCGATGGCTTTTTGCTCATTTTCGATGCCTGCATCTTCAAAATATTCTTCAAAGTAGTCCATTGCTTTATCGAAATCCTCTTTAGGAAGACGACGAAGCTGGTATGCAAGTTTTTTCATATACTCTTTCTTAGTCATTTCCCATTCCTCCATTTACAATATCGTCAATGATCGTAATGTACTCTTTCCATTCCTTTTTTAGGTGTTCCTGCCGGATCTTTCCGCTTTGTGTAATCTTATAATATTTGCGGTTCCGTCCCTGAAACTGCTGGTCATAGGTCTCTACATAGCCGTTTTCCTGTAATTTCTTTAAAATCGGATACAGGGCAGAATCTTTGGTATCAGATACTCGTTTGATGATCTGGCTGATCTGATATCCATAGGCATCACCCTCGGCGATAATAGAAAGAACAAGAAAATCAAACATGGGTGTGTTGAGTGTAAATGTCATAAAATCAATCCCTTCCTTTCGTATATTTGATAGGTAAGAAAACCGTATATCTATCTTTTGAGCATATTATAGAAAATATAATATATACGGTCAATATATATAAACTTAAGAATTCTAAAGACTTTCTAAAGGTGAGCATTCTTGTCGTTGACAGTGAGCAAAAGCAAGGATATTATTTCTATATATAAAAGCGTGAAAGGGGAAGACGATGTATAAAATACTGATTGTGGAAGATGACCGTGTCATCGCGGATAAAATGAAAGAACATCTGGAAAAGTGGGATTATGAGGTGGCATGTGTGCAGGATTTCAAACGTGTACAGGAGGAGTATACAGCGTTTGATCCGCAGCTTGTGATCATGGATATTATTCTGCCGTTTTATAATGGATTTCACTGGTGTACCCAGATTCGTCAGATCTCCAGTGTGCCGATCCTGTTTTTATCATCCGCAAGTGACAATATGAATATCGTGATGGCAATGAACATGGGTGGGGATGATTTTGTGGAAAAACCATTTGATCTGAATGTCCTGACTGCAAAGATCCAGGCATTATTAAGGAGAGCGTATTCTTGTACCGGGCAGTTAAATGTGTTGGAGTATCGGGATGTGATCTTAAATCTGAACGATGCGGCAGTGACATTTCACGGAGAGCGTATGGAGCTGACGAAAAATGATTTCAAAATCCTGCAGATCCTGATGGAGAATGCGGGAAAGATCGTAAAAAGGGATCGGATCATGGAACGTCTCTGGGAGAGTGATGAGTTTATTGATGACAACACACTGACTGTAAATATGACCAGACTCAGAAAGAAACTGGAAAGTATTGGAATCTGTGATTTTATTGCTACAAAGAAAGGAATCGGGTACGTGATAGAATGAGATTGTTGATTTCTTATTTGAAAGAAAAACTTCCGGTTGTCGGAGTATATGCCGTAATGCTTGTGATTTTCTGTATATTATTCTGGTTAAAAGAAGTTCCCTTTGATGTGATCGAGTATGGAGCAGAGCTCTCTGCAATCTGGCTTTTATTTGTGGGAGCGCTGAATTTCTGGTTTTATCGGAAGCGGTATCAAAGTCTGCTGGATCTGTCTGCGGCACTTCCGCATGAATTGAAAGAGTTTCCGGATCCAAAGAGCCGGATTGAAGCAGAATATCAGGAAATCACGGAGACAATTTTTGCATGGAGAGAGATGCTGGAAAACGAAGTACTCCTTAGCAAAAAGGATGCATCTGACTATTACAGTCTGTGGGTGCATCAGATCAAGACACCGATTTCCGCTATGCATCTTCTGATCCAGTCTTTTGAAGAACAGGCAATGGAATTTGAGGAACATGCAGAGGAGACACTGGATTTCCTAAATGAGATGAAAATGAAGATTTTTCAGACGGAAGAATATGTGGGAATGGTACTGTCTTATCTGCGGATGGAGGATATGGGGAATGACCTGAAATTCCAGTGGTATCCGATCGGTGATATTATGCGGCAGGCAGTTCGCAAATATTCCCAGATCTTCATTTTGAAAAAGATCCATTTGAATTTTCAGGACAGCAGGCAGATGGTGCTCACCGATGAAAAGTGGCTGCTGTTCGTGATCGAGCAGATACTGTCCAATGCCCTGAAATACACATCATCGGACGAAGTCCGCCCGCCGAAGGCAGAGAGCATTTCCCTTTATATAAAAGGCACGGAACTGGTGGTGGAGGATACTGGAATTGGAATCGCCTCGGAAGATCTTCCGCGTATTTTTGAGCGTGGATTTACCGGATATAACGGAAGAGAGCACCAGAAATCTACGGGAATCGGTCTGTACCTGTGCAAGACGATCATACAGAAATTAGGACACAGCATCCGGGCGGAATCCCGTGTCGGAGTGGGAACGAAAATTTATATTTCTCTGGAGCGGGAGGATGTAAAATTCGAATAAAATTATCAGTTTCAACACGAAAAAAATACAACAGCAAGAATGCTAAAAATGAAAGCAAGAAGCAAATTGACGAAAGCAGGGTTTTCTTCTATTCTTGATTTATACAAAGTAGACTATAACAGAGAAGAGAGAGGAGAATCATTTTGAAAGAGTGTACGAGCGGAAGGGTTACGATCCCTACAGATGTGGACGTTGTGCCGGAAACACTGGATTTGGTAAAGCGCTGGGGGGCAGATGCGATCCGTGACTGTGACGGAACCGATTATCCGGAAGAATTAAAGAATGTAGATGCAAAAGTATATTCTACTTATTATACAACCAGAAAAGACAACGCATGGGCAAAGGCAAATCCGGAAGAGATTCAGCAGATGTATATTATGACTCCTTTTTATACAGCAGTGGAAGAGGAGTTATCCATTCATCTGATGAACCATCTGTATCCGGATATGCTGAAGGTCAATGACCATGATGATATCACAAGATGGTGGGAAGTGATTGACCGTACCACGGGAGAAGTAGTTCCGACAGAGCAGTGGAGCTATGACAGCGAGAGCGGGGATGTGACGATCCACAGTGCAAAGGCATTTCATGATTATACAGTAAGTTTTCTTGCCTATATTATGTGGGATCCGGTACATATGTACAATGCGGTGACAAACGGATGGACAGACTTTGAAAAGCAGATCACATTTGATGTGCGTCAGCCAAAGACACACAAATATTCCATGGAGCGTCTCAGAAAATATATTCAGGACAATCCACATATCGACGTGATCCGTTATACGACATTTTTCCATCAGTTTACACTGATTTTTGATGAACTGGCGAGAGAGCGTTATGTAGACTGGTATGGATATTCTGCATCGGTAAGTCCATATATTCTGGAGCAGTTTGAGCAGGAGGTCGGATATAAGTTCCGTCCGGAATTTATTATCGATCAGGGATATATGAACAATACGTATCGGATTCCATCCAAAGAATTTAAGGATTTTCAGGCATTCCAGAGAAGAGAGGTTGCCAAGCTTGCAAAAGAGATGGTGGATATCACACATGAATGTGGAAAAGAAGCCATGATGTTCCTTGGAGATCACTGGATCGGAATGGAACCGTTTATGGATGAGTTCAAGACCATCGGTCTGGATGCAGTCGTAGGAAGTGTTGGAAACGGTGCGACGCTGCGTCTGATCAGTGATATTGACGGGGTGAAATATACAGAAGGAAGATTCTTGCCATACTTCTTCCCGGATACGTTCCATGAAGGAGGAGATCCGGTCAAGGAAGCAAAAGTCAACTGGGTAACGGCAAGACGTGCGATTTTAAGAAAACCGATTGACCGTATCGGATACGGCGGATACTTAAAACTGGCGATGGAGTTCCCGGAATTTATCGATTATGTAGAGAGTGTCTGCAACGAATTCCGTACTCTGTATACAAATATCAAAGGAACGACGCCATACTGCATCAAGAAGGTCGCAGTATTAAACTGCTGGGGCAAGATGCGTGCATGGGGAAATCATATGGTGCATCATGCGATCTACTACAAACAGAACTACTCTTATGCAGGTGTAATCGAAGCGCTCAGCGGTGCTCCGTTTGATGTCAGATTTATCAGTTTTGATGATATCTGTGAGAATCCGGCAATTTTAGATGACATCGATGTGGTACTGAATATCGGTGATGCAGATACTGCATACACAGGCGGAGACAACTGGACGGATGAGACGATTGTCACAGCAATCAAGAAATTTGTTTACAATGGCGGCGGATTTATCGGAGTCGGAGAGCCGGCTGCTCATCAGTATGAAGGTCACTTCTTCCAGCTTGCAACGATGATGGGTGTAGAAAAAGAGACAGGATTTACACTGAACATGGATAAATACAACTGGGAAGAGCATGAGCACTTCATCACAGAAGACTGTAAAGGGGAAATCGACTTCGGAGAAGGCAAAAAGAGCATCTTTGCACTGGACGGTACAACGATCGTCAAACAGATTGACAAAGAAGTACAGCTTGCAGTCAATGAGTTTGGACAGGGACGCTGCGTTTACATCAGCGGACTTCCATACAGCTTTGAAAACAGCAGACTGTTATATCGTTCTATCATCTGGTCTTCTCATGATGAAGAAGATCTGCATAAGTGGTTCAGTACAAACTACAATGTAGAAGTACATGCGTATGTGAAGAATGGAAAATACTGTGTAGTAAATAATACTTATGAGCCACAGAGAACAACTGTGTACCGGGGAGATGGAAGTTGCTTTGATCTGGATATGGAAGCAAATGAAATTAAGTGGTATGAGATTTAGAGATTGATAAAAGAAAAAGGAACGCGATCATAGAAAGTTCTGTGAGAGCGTTCCTTTTTGTGTACCTATCCGGGTATTCAGGTAAAAAATTTAATTCTTTGCATGTTCCTGCCGGTATTTCACCGGTGTCATATTAAAATTCTTCCGGAAAATCTGTGTAAAATAGGACTGGGAAGAAAATCCGGTGGAGGACGCAATATCAGAAATCGAATAGTTGGTATTTTTCAGCAAATGCTGTGCACGCTTCAGACGCGTCTGATTCAGATACTGAATTGGGGAGAGTCCGGCATATTTTGTAAAAGAGTGCACCATATAATATTTGTTCATATGTGTCAAACCGGTCAGCGTGTCCAGCGTAATGTGTTCTGCATAGTTCGAGTCCAGGTATTCTTTGATCTGGGCACATTCCTTTGTCATTCGGATCGAGTTGATCGATACTGGAATGAGCTGTTGGGATCGTATGATTTTCAGAATCAGGATCTCAAGCAGATGCTGGCAGATGGTCTGAGAACCGTATTGTGCGGTCCGGATTTCGTAGAGCATCTGGCGGAACAGTTCATGAATACTGGGATCATGCTCAAAATTGCAGAATACCTGTGCGCATTCTCTGTCTTTTTGGGACAGGAATGAAATTCCATCAATTCCGAGCACATAATATTCCAGCGGATGATTTTGAGAGGAACGTTCGGTATGTTCTGTGTAAGGCGGGATGATGACCAGATCTCCCCGGCGTAGAGGCGATTGCTCCTGGTTAAAAGAAAAGCTGCCTTCTCCACTGACTACAAATAAGAGTTCCGTAAAATGATGTGTATGCATAATACTTTTCCAGTCACCTTCGTCTTTGGAGAAAGCAATGGAAAGTAATTTGGCATTCAGATTTTGAAGATCTTCTGAATTGATCAGATAATGTCGGTTGCTCATACATGTCTCCTTTGTGAAAATAAATTTAAATCAGTCCAATAAAAGTTATCTCTATCATATACAAAACAAATAAAAAAAGCAAGAATGATAAAAAAGAAGAAAATAGATGAGAGCTTGTCATTATCGGGAAGAATCAGGAATATAATATTATGTTTCATGTGTTTTAGGAATCATGGACAGCAATTTTCAGAAGGAGAAATGAGAATGAAAAAAGGGATGTTAAAGGGACAGAGGAGGAAACTGCTTTTTACAGTGATTTTTATCATGATTCTGACAGTGAGTCTGAACATGATTGCGTTTATCTGGTTTCAGCTCAGGGTGTATCATATGACATTTCAGCAGGAATTTGTGGATATGAAACAGAAACGAATTTTACTGTATGGGGATATGGAAAACGAGTGTGAAAAACATTATTCTCTGGATCGGATTCATCCGAGTGAAATGGTCAAAGCGGGTTATATTTGTGAAGAAGGGCTGACACAATACGAAAAGCTGTATTTTAGCATTATGGAAGAAAAGGAATGTGAGCCTGTAGTACTGCCGGTCCAATATGGTGGAAAAAGAGGATGGATCCGTAGCAGAACAATTATAAATGGAAAGGAAAAAAATAAAAAGATTATCGGTGTACTGGAAAATTACGATGAACAAAGGAAAAGAGGCGGAAATAGGACATCACTTAAAAAACTATCAATAAAATCCAAAAGGCATCGCAAAGAGACTTTCTGACAGGAGTGTACAATCGGGAAGGCTTGATACAGAATATTGAAAAAGCACTGAAAGAAGATAAAAATAAACAGGGAGTGGACGCATTTTTCATTCTGGATCTGGATCATTTTAAGGAAATCAATGATTTTCTGGGGCATGGAACAGGGGATCAGGTATTGCAAAACACCGCAAAGATTCTTGATCAATGTTTTCGAAAAGAAGATATTGTAGGACGTCTTGGCGGAGATGAATTTGTGCTGCTGATTCGAAGGATTGACCGGATAGAAGCGGTTCATCGGATGGCAAAGAAGTTGAATGAATCTCTATGCAATACTTATGAAAAGGACGGACAAAGGATTCAGATCAGTGCCTCAATAGGAATCGCACTTGGACAGGCGGAAACAGAGAGTTTTGAAAAACTTTATGAAAAAGCAGATGAGGCACTTTATGAAGTAAAAAGAGAACAGAAAAACGGATATAAAATATATGAAGGACAGAGTAGGGTGTGATTCCAGGCTCTGTCTTTTTACTGATGGTTTTTACCTATTCGGGTATCCCGTAACTTATGCCTTTAGCGGGCGGACTTCCTCCGATCAGGTATAAATATCAGGAATCTGTAGTCTCACGGCGAATCAGAACAGGAGTGATTTGTTTGTGAATGGGATGTTCTAAAGGAGTAGGTCTTCTTTTTTTCATCTCATCCATTTGCAAAATCAAAAGCTCCATTGCAGTTTTTGCAATTTTATCAATCTGTTGGCCAATCGTAGTAATTGGGAGAATTGCTTCGTTGGCAATTGGAGAATTATCAAAGCCTACGATTTGGTAATCTTCCGGTAATTTTCCATATTTTTGGAAAAGCAGGTTCAAAAATATATT
>ENA-OQKD01000018-OQKD01000018.1-human-gut-metagenome-genome-assembly--contig:-NODE-18-length-42685-cov-3.455144_pt1 | contig 42685 bp, 46 predicted proteins | sample MGYA00242775_ERZ504792 | MGnify/ENA primary metagenome ERZ504792 (study PRJEB26092, sample SAMD00036401) | human gut metagenome | host: Homo sapiens | study: EMG produced TPA metagenomics assembly of...
ATCAGCCGTAGTTGGCGCTTTTTCTTTATTATTCGTATGATTATTCGGTTTTGATGTTTAATTTACATCCTTTTTCTCCAAACCGTTCGCTTTCGCAATCGCTGCATCTACAGCACTATAATCTGCTACTCTCAACAGTTCTTTTTCCATTGCCTTTTCCAATTTCTTTCGATTAAAGAAAAATAAATGTTTATGGGGTTCATTAGCTTTTATGTTTATAGTCGGACTGGCTTTTCCGCTGTTAAGATATAAGGATATGAAGCAGTCCGGATATATCAATAATCTTGACAATGGATTTTTTGCGCGCGCTTTGTTCATAGGAATTATTCTTGCTGTATTTTGCAGCCTTTTTATCGGTACAGAACATAATGATGGAACGATCAGAAACAAAATTATCGTAGGACAAAAAGAGAAACGATCTATTTATCAAATATGATAACTTGTTCTGTTATCGCGATTACTATGTGCATTGTGTTTTTTGTTCCATACCTTAGTGTTGGAATACCTTTGCTTGTTTTTTACTGCTGATGTGAAATTGATTATGCTCATAGGCGTAACCGTCCTTGTTTTATCAATTACATTTGCTTCACTTTTCACACTTATAACAATGCTCTTTCAAAATAAAGCTATTATTGCAGTGTCTTGTATTCTGCTTTCATTCGGACTATTACTTGCAGGGGCAATATGTAATAGAATGTTAGATGCTCCGCCAACTATTCCGGCTTACTCAATAGGAGAAAATGGCGAAACAACAGCTCAGGAAACAGAAAACCCAAAATATTCGGACGGAACAAAACGAGAAATTGTACAATTCTTTATGATGTCAATCCAGGTGGTCAGGCAATTCAATGTTCAACAATGCAGCCTGTCAATTTAACACGATTACCTATATATTCCTTAGCAATAATTGTCCTTACAACCGGTGCAGGTGTTTGGATTTTCAAGAAAAAAGATTTAAAATAAAGGAGCGAACACATTATGTTATGGTTATGGCTTTTCATAAGTGGATTGATCTTAATAATTATCTTGCTACTCATCAAAATACATTTATTGCGAAAATCTGCACAAGAAATAGAAAGTTCATTTTCCGAAAAGCTCATAACCGATAGTAATACTTTAATTGATATTTCAAGCAATGATAAATATATGCGCCATTTAGCAAATGAAATAAATATCCAGTTACGAAAACTCCAAGCTGAACGCAGAAAATTTCAAAAAGGTGATTTAGAATTGAAGAATGCTGTTACAAATATTTCTCATGATTTACGCACACCGCTAACCGCAATATACGGCTACTTAGATTTACTTGAACAGGAAGAAAAAAGTGAAACAGTCAACAGATATATAGCCGTCATAAGAAATCGTACAAAAATGCTGAAACAGCTTATGCAATTTAAATATTCCGGCAAAAGTATCCCCTCCTCCGGTGTTGGGATACTTTTGTCTTATAAAAGCTAAAAATACAACATTTTTACCTATATTCGCGCTCATTTTTTCTATACATTTCTTCCGCTATAGATTATAATAAAAGGCAAGATGTTTTGAATTTATTATTTCAATATTTTATGTAGGAGGAAACCACGTATGAAACAAAACTATATGACAAATTTGCAGAACTTTTCGGCGCTACGGATGATGCACATTTTTATTTTGCTCCCGGCCGCGTCAACCTTATCGGAGAGCACACCGACTATAACGGCGGTCATGTATTCCCCTGTGCCCTGACACTTGGTACATATGGCGTTGCAAGAAAAAGAGAAGACCGGCTTATGCACTTTTATTCCTGCAACCTTGACGAGATCGGCGTAGTAGAAACATCTCTGGACGACCTTACTAACAAGGATTGTTACGACTGGGCAAACTATCCGCTCGGAGTTGTATGGACATTCTCCGAAAAAGGCTACAAACTTGATACCGGATTTGACATGGTAATATGGGGGAATATTCCTAACGGTGCAGGTCTTTCCTCTTCTGCTTCTCTGGAAGTGCTGACCGGAGTGATCCTGACTGATTTATATGGAATTACCGATCTAAGTCCAATAGATCTTGCTTTATTCGGACAATACTCCGAAAATAATTTTAACGGCTGTAACTGTGGAATTATGGATCAGTTTACAGTAGCTGTCGGGAAAAAAGACAACGCAATATTTCTTGACACAAACACTTTAGCAATATGAATATGCACCCATTCTTCTTGAGGACTCCAAGATCATCATTACAAACAGTAAAGTAAAGCACAGCCTTGTCACTTCTGAATACAATGTCCGACGTCAGGAATGTGCGGATGCGCTTAGCGATCTGCAAAAGGAACTGTCCATTTCTTCTCTCGGCGAGCTTACTCCAGAAGAATTTGAAGAGGCAAAGCACCTGATCCGGGATGAAGTTCGTGTAAAACGTGCCAAACATGCTGTTTACGAGAATCAGCGCACTATCGCCGCCGTCAAAGCTCTGAAAGAAGGCGATATTACAAAGTTCGGAGAATTAATGAATCAATCCCATGTTTCTCTGCGCGATGATTATGAAGTATCATGTAAAGAAATCGATCTGCTCGTTGATCTTTCATGGAATACCCCGGGAGTCATCGGCTCTCGTATCACCGGAGGCGGATTCGGCGGCTGTACCGTCAGCATTGTAAAAAATGAAGCCGTAGACAATTTTATTAAAAATGTCGGAGAGGCCTATAAAGAAAAATTCGGATATGAAGCTGAATTTTATGTAGTAGACATCGGTGTCGGCGCTTCCAGATTAGATGTATAATCTTCCGTAAAACAAACTTTTAAAAACACAAAAAACACACCTTGTACAAGATACCAAAACTCTTTTACCCGGTGTGTTTTTTTCTGCCTTTCACCTTGCTCAGCGGATCATCCGTCACTTCAGATATTCATGGACATTTTCTTTTGTGACTTTGGAATAGGGCAGATAAATGTAATTTTCATTAGTAAATTTTATTTCCTCCGCTTCTTTTCCGATTACCAATGCAGCTGAAAGCTTTGCTATCGCTCTCGCCTGTCCCTCTTTATCATTATATACCGTTCCCGCCATACTTGAATCTTCCACTGCCTTCAACCCCATATCCGTGCCGTCTATTCCTATAAATACCGGAAGAAGGGCCTCTGTATAATTCAAATTTTTATAAGCGTCCAACGCTCCCAGAGCCATGTCATCATTATTTGCCAACACAAGTTCTATCTTATTTTTATACTGCCCCAGCATCTGCTCCATCCGGTTCTGCGCCTGCGCCCGGTTCCAGTTCGCAATCTGGTAACTAACTTTTCCAGTTCAATCCCATTTTTGTTAAGCGTATCTACCGCATTTTCTGTACGAATGATCGCATCCTGATGTCCCGCTTCCCCTTCCAGAACTACATACTGAATTTTTCCGTCCTTATTGTGATCTATCTGACTGTTTTGCCGTATCATTTCAACAGCCAGCTCTCCTTGCAGCACACCGGACTGCTTTGCATCTGCGCCAACGTAATAAAGCCTGTCCCACTGCCTCATATCTTCCGCAACCGGTTCTCTGTTAAAAAATATAATCGGCACATCATGTTCTTTTGCAACATCTATAATTTCCGACGGATCTGCCCGATCTACCAGATTCACACAAAGGACGTTGCATCCTGCATTTATCAGCTCTTTCACCTGGTCATTCTGCGTGCGCTGAGATCCGGCAGCATTTTTAACTGTCACAGTCGTCTCAACTCCATTCTTGTTGAGATGATTAAGTTCTTCTTTAAAACAGACAAGAAGTTCGCTTAAAAAGGTATCGTTTTGATCGTAACAGGTAACTCCGACATAAACCTTGTCTGACATGGATATTTTCTGCTTACCGCAGGCACACAAGAGTTGTATCACCATACATAAAACAATCGCTGCCGCTAATAGTTTCTTTTTTTTCATTCCTCCACCTCTGTTATAATCCTCATGTACTCTATACGCCTTACTGACTCATAGTGAACAAAACTTCTTGATTTTCTTTTGAAAACAGTGTCTCTCTGCGAACAGTCGAATATGAAACCGTGTTTCGTTCCGGCTTTTTCATGAAGCGCCGCAAACTGTCTGATAGTTCTGCCACACTCTGATATCCTCTGTTAAACTCATCCGGCACTACGAGACATTGTATCTCTCCTGTATCTAAATAATAGAAAGCTTCCATAGAATGTCCGATTCCATACAGAACCGCCCCATGCAGATTATTTGTCGAAGAACATTCCCCGGCTGCCACCAGACTTATATTATCTAATGTCATTATAAAATCCACTTTTTCGCTTTGTTCCATTGAATTTTTTTCCTTGTCTTCCGCAAAAGAATCCGATATCTGCCATAGAATATCCGCCTGTTTTTCTTCCAAAACCGCTCGAACCCCCTCTGCCCGTTCACTTATAGCTTCTGCGTTTTCTTCTCCCGAAACGAGCCCTATCTTTTTCCCTTTTATATTTCCGCCGCAGTCTTTTAATAATTCCTCTGCCAACGCTTTTCCCATGGCATAATTATCCGCTCCCGTAACCGGCATTTTCGTTTCTGTTCCATCAGAAGACGCAAGGCTTTCCACAAGCACAACAGGCACTTTCTTTTCGACTTCTTTTAGCATCTTTTCTGTTTTCTCTCCATTGGCAGGCTCTACAATAATTCCGGATGCGCCGTTTGCAATTTCTCTTTCTATTAAGTTCTCTTCTTCCTGTACACTCAGACTTCCCGCTGTACTTACCACAAATACCTCTGTCTTTTTATCTGCCGCCGCCATTTTTGCCCCATACTTAAATGCTGCCCACTGACTATCATCTGAATTCTGGATGATCACGGAAATTTTTTCTTGCTTTTTTTCATTTTTTTCCAAAAACATGAACATGACCAACACAAAAACCATAAGCCCCAGAAATGTTTCTACCAAAATAAATATCTTTTTGCCATTCTTCATCCTTATTCCCTCTGCGGTTCCTTTTTCTGTTCATTCTCTTTTTCGTGAAGGTTTCCTCCTTCCAAAGCCTTGCGGTTCTCTTCTGTATACAAAACCGCCGGGATGCAGATCGAGACAGTTGTTCCTTCATCCGGCTCGCTTTCCACGACTATACCATATTCTTTTCCAAATACAATCTTAATGCGGTTATTAACATTCACAAGTCCTACTCCCGAACCATGCTTATGTACTCTTTTCTCATCTGTCAAAAGCCGGCTCACTTCCTCACTGCACATACCGATCCCGTTATCTGTCACCGAAAGAATAATAAGCCCATTCTCCATCTTACCGCTGATTTTTATTTCACCGCAGTCATCTGTCCCATTGATTCCGTAATTGATCGCATTTTCCAAGATCGGCTGTAAAACCAGTTTTACAATACAAAATGCATAAAGAGAATCATCTACATCGAAAGTAACTGAAAAGGCATTTTTATATCGTATCTTCTGTATATTCATATAACTTCGGGCATGCTGCAGCTCATCCCGGATATTAATCACAGTATGCCCTTTTGATAAACTTATACGGAACAATTTTGCAAGCTGTGAAATCATAAACGCCGCCTCGTCGTTGCGTCCATCCTCGATCATCCACGTGATAGAATCCAGCGTGTTATAAAGAAAATGAGGATTAATCTGGCTTTGCAATGCATCCAACTCGCTTTTTCTACGTTCGTTTTGTTCGATAATAATCTCCTTCATAAGCTCATCTATCTGCTCATAAGATTTTTGGATAGAATATCCGAGATACCGGATTTCTTCCGCTCCTCCAATATATACCTCCGGCTTTTCACCCGCTTCATACTCCAGTACTGATGCGTTTAATTTCAAAATCGGGCTTGAGATTCTCGCTGAAACGACACGATTAAGCGCTACAAGTACCATTACCGTCAGAAGCATCAACAAAATAATAAAATATCGCACGTCGATCATCCCGTGTATAAATGCCGAATAAGGAATTACCCCCACCAGCTTCCATCCGGTATAACTGATAGTATTGACTATTACTTTCCGCCTCTCGCCTTTAAAATCATCTTCGTACACACCGTCCTTGTGGGAGGCTGCCAGACTGCTGTTTTCTCCGCTAAGACCGTTACTGATCTGTATCTGCCTCGGATGATAGATGATTTCCCCATTACTGTCGCACAGATAATAATACTCTCCATTGTTCAAAGTATTGATCTGATTCATCATTCTTGAAATATCCGCATAATCCATATCCACAAGCAGAACCCCCCAGTTAGACACTCCGCTGTCTGTAATTTCGATCATACGGCTTAAAGAAGTAACCCAATAATAATGCTGCGTTCCATCATCAAACAAATTTTGAATATGAGGTGTGGAAAAATGCATATTTTCCACTTCATCCAACGCCTGTATGTACCAGTCCTGCTGGGTTACGTCCGGATCTTCTTTTTGAGACGCTACCGGTTCTGCCGCCAATAAACTTCCATAATGATTATAAATTGCGATACTTCGAAGATTATCTTTATTTGCCTCATACAAAAGATTCATCCTGCTTTGAATCTCCTGTTTTTGTTTGGAGAAATCGCTCTCTTTTATAATATTGTAGTAAACGGTATCAGACACCTGTCTCATACTGACAAGATAATCTTCCAGACTCTCCCCCGTCTGTTCCATCAGCTTTTGGGTACTCTGCACAGTCTCTTCCCTTGATAACGTAGAAAACCATATATACATAACAAACCCGGAAATCAACATGATAGTGATGGAAACAAGCGAAAACACTCCCATCAGAGTCGTTTGTATCCCTTTTGGTTTTAAATTTGTCCATCCCCCATATTTTTCCCAGCTTCTCACCCGTTCCGTAATGCGGCTTTTTTCCGTATTTTGGTTTTCTCCTTGCATATCATACCCGCATTTACTTTTCAAATACTTGTTTTTCACTTTTTATATGCTCCGCTCTGTATTTTGACGGTGATACGCCAAACTTCCTTTTAAATACATAGCTAAAATAATTAGGATCTGTGTATCCTACTTTCTGCGCTATGACATAACTCTTTTCATTTGTTTCAATCAGCAGGCGCGCAGCCTGTTCCATACGGTAATCTGTCACATAACTGACTAAAAGATTTTCCTGTTTCCTTTTTAAACACTGTAGAAAAATAGGAATTAGACACCCCAAGTCTTTCACAAATCTGAGCCAGAGACAACTGTACATCTGCATATTGACTGCGGACATGCTCCTTCGCTTTTGATACAAAGGACTGAGTTGATCTGCTCCTTGCCGTAACCAAATTTTCGCTGAAGCAAAGGCTGATATCCGTAAGCCATTTTCGCAGCGCATCGGGTTCAAGCTCAAGCAGCTTTCCATAGAGTATTCCGATATCTCCGCCTACCCCCTCCGCTGCAATATCATTATTTACAGAAAACCGAAACAAGGCGGTTACCAACTCCATGATCACCACATGATGCTGCTGCAATGATTTCAGCGGAAATGAAATGCTTTCTATATACTGATCTACCGCTTCTACAATCTCTTCTTCCGAATTCAAACGAATCTTTTTAAATAAATTCAACAATTCCATATCATTTGTAAAACAGGGCTCTCCCGACTCTTTAGGCGCGATTTCCTTAATGTTAATCGCCCTGGAAGCGCCGTAGACGGCACGATATGAAACCGCTTCACGCGCTGCGTTATACGATTGTGCCAAATCCAAAATCTGACTGCAGACCTGGCCTATTCCTACCGTGACAACAGTTCCCATCATGCGGTTTACATACTTACAAAAGCGGTCGCAGTCATCTGTCAGCTCCGCAATCTCATTTTCATTGTTTATCTGGGCAAACAGAACGCTGTTTCCAAGGTAGGGAAAACATTTTGCCTTCCATCTTTTCCCCAGACGGTCTTCTGCCTGTTTTTGTACAGACGCGGCTAAAAATAAGGAATTCATATTTTCCGGAATCTGACTGGACGACATATGAATGACCAGACAGCAGTATAATGGACCCGGAAGAGAAATCTGATAATCCGACAGGTATTTCTGAAGTTCATCCTCATGAATCCTTCCCTCTATCAGAGTAGAACAAAAATTTGCCTGCAAAAGAGGAAGGGACTCCGTATAATAATGTTCCAGCTTTTCCATGCTTCTTCTTTCACTTATCTCCTGATCCAGCTTTATTTTTAACTTTGTGAATATATTGATCAATTCCACAGAATTAACCGGCTTTAAAATATATTCCTCCACTTCCAGATGAACCGCTTCCTTTGCATATTCAAACTCATCAAAACCTGTAAAAAGTACGATCTTCATCGCCGGATACTCTCTTCTGATATGACTGCACAGCTCCATGCCGTCCATATACGGCATTTTAATATCTGTCATAACAACATCCGGCTGACTCTCCTCTATCATTTCCAGCGCCTTGATTCCATTATCGGCATATCCGACTACAGAAAATCCCAACTCTTCCCAATTAATTTTTCGGATAATAGCCTGTATTACTTCCTCTTCATCATCAACCAAAAGTATTGTATATTTATCCATCTTGTCTCCATATATATTATTCCGTTTTATTTTTCCTCATTATAACAAAGACATACATGCCTGTAAATACGACCTCATATTTTATCCGTCGTCTGTTCTTTCTGTCTTTTTAAACCGGCTCAGAATCACCGAGAACACCAAAGAGCACATTCCGGAATTATAAGCGATCGCCGGGATCTCAGGCAGACTCCGGCTTTGGCTCATCACCTATCCTAAAGCAGAAAGAGCCGACATAATGTCGGCTCTTTCCTTGATTTATCTTTATTTTTTCTGTACATATTTCAGACAATCCAGCGCTACCGCAACAAGAATGATAATACCTGAGAATACAAACTGAAGGTTTGTGTCAATTCCGAGGATCGTAAGGGAATATGTAAGCGCTGTGAAAATAAACACACCGACTACTACTCCCGAGATTTTTCCGATACCTCCGGTAAATGACACGCCGCCTACTACGCAGGCTGCAATCGCATCCATTTCCCATCCTTGTCCGTATGCGGCAGAACCTGAACCGACCATTCTTATACATTCCAGCCAGGAGCCGAATCCGTAAAGAATACCTGCCAGAATAAATGCTCCTACCGTAACGGCAAATACTGAAATACCTGACACCGACGCCGCTTCTGCATTTCCGCCGACCGCATACAAATTCTTACCAAAAGTTGTTTTATTCCAAATAAACCACACAATAAAGACTGCGGCTGCTGCCCATATGATAATTGTAGGGAATCCGTTTATCTTTGGAATAATCATATTCGGAATCGTCGGTTCGATAGCTCCGAAAGATACTCCTTTTGTAGCATATGTAACAAGTCCGAAGATCACGAGCATGTTTGCCATTGTCGAGATAAACGGGTGCATCTTAAACTTGGCAGTAAAAAATCCGGCGATCATTGTAAAGAATGTACACAAAAGTATACATATAACCAATGACAAGATTACACGCACAATGATAGGTGTTGACGTGAAATCAAATATATGTCCAAAAACTCCACCCGTATTAATTCCCTGATGCATAATAATCGTTGCCGTCGTCATTCCCATACCTACCATTCGCCCGATTGAAAGGTCTGTGCCTGCAAGAAGAATCAAACCTGCAACACCTAATGCAAGGAACATCTTCGGAGATGCCTGCTGAAGTACGTTCAGCACGTTATTATAAGTGAGCAAAGGCGCTCCCTTAATCATCGGCGTAATAATACAAAGCACAATAAATATCAAGAGAATAGCGATATATAATCCGTTCTGAAGGAAGAAATTTCTTTTACTGAACGTATATTTATAATTCTCCCATTTCTGCGCCCGCGTTTCAAGAAAAGTAAATTTTGACATACGCAGCAAATCAATCAGATGATACTTATAAGAATACGCCGCATGCCGTCTGTCCTTTATAGTCTGATAATCTTTTTGCAGTTCCATTTTCGCATCGAACAGCCTGTTCTTATAAACATATTTTTCATCCTTTATTTCCTGATGTTCTGAAAGTTTGGAAAGAATCTGCTGATGCTCTTTCTTCAGTTCTTCTACTCTTTTTTGATATTTCTCTTTCGCAAGGACTTTTTCCTGTGCGCAGCTTTCTTTAACAGGCACATAATATTCCTTGTCGAAATGTTCTTTCAAATATGCTTCCGCATCTGCAATCAGTTTTGAAATCCTGTCTTTATTCTTAGACTCTACCGCTTTTGCCTGCTGCAGTTCCCTGCGCATTCTCGTAAGTCTATCCTCTTTTTCACCTTTTGTAAGAGTGCGATCTCTCTTTACTCCGTCCATTGTGTTTTGCAGCGACAACACTTTATCCGTGCCGTCCACCCGGAGACCGTCAATCTGTTTTTGAATTGCACCGACGTATTCTTCTATCGGACGGCGAATCTGCATTTCCTGTTCCGCCGTCAGAACCTTACTGTTTCCATTAGCCATATTCATCATTCTCCCTCATTTTATAGGTATTTTGCGCTAAGTCTTAATAGTTCTTCCTGATTTGTCTCTTTTGTATTAACAATTCCAGAAAGATATCCATTTGACATAACGCCAATGCGATTTGTAATTCCCAGAATTTCAGGCATTTCAGACGAGACAACAATGATCGTCCTGCCCTGCTTTGCCATGTTGATAATCAGTTCATATATCTCATATTTTGCGCCGACATCAATTCCTCTTGTCGGTTCATCCATCATAAATACCTGCGGTTCTCTTTCCAGCCATTTTCCAAAAATAACGTTTTTGCTGGTTTCCTCCGGAAAGATTTGAAATCATATCATTTGGTCCCATACATTTTGTCCGCATAGTCTTGATTTCTTCCGCAGTCGCTTTTTCCATTTTCGAATCAGAAAGAGCGATCCCTGATTTATACTGTTTCAAGTTTGCTATCGTTGTATTAAACGTAAGATCTCCCTTCAAAAATAATCCGTTTGCCTTACGTTCCTCCGTGATCATAGCAAAGCCATGTTCCATCGCATCTTTCGCACTTTCAAAGTTCATAAGATGATTATTAAAGTATACTCGTCCTGCCGCCCTGGTGCGCACTCCGAAAATCGTCTCCATAAGCTCTGTTCGTCCGGCTCCTACCAGACCATACAATCCGAAGATTTCTCCTTTTCTCACATCAAAAGACACATCTTTAAGATAAGGCTCGAATTTTGTAGATAAATGCTGCACGGACAAAACCACATCTCCCGGCGTATTATCCACTTCCGGAAAACGGTTTTCAAGAGAACGTCCTACCATTGCCGTAATCAGTTCATTCATATCTGTATCTTCCGTGCTCTTTGTCATAACCAGATTTCCGTCTCGAAGCACCGATATTTCATCACAAATTTCAAAAATTTCATCCATTTTATGAGAAATATAAATCAAAGCAATTCCCTGCTCTTTCAGCATTCTCATCATTTCAAAAAGTTTTTCTACTTCCTGCACCGTCAATGAAGAGGTAGGCTCATCCAAAACGATCACCTTGGAATTATAAGAGATTGCTTTTGCAATCTCGCACATCTGCCGCTGAGAAACCGACATATTACGCATCGGCTGAGACAAGTTGACTGTCATTCCCAATTTTCTGAAAAGTTCAGACGCCTCTTTTTTCATCCGGCCTTCATCTATTACACCGACCGCATTCACCGGATACCGTCCAAGAAACAAATTGTCAACTACATTTCTCTCCAGACACTGATTCAATTCCTGGTGAACCATAGCGATACCGTTTTCCAACGCCTCCCTCGGTCCGGAAAAACTTACCTCTTTCCCATCCAGGAAGATATTTCCTTCGTCTTTTTGATAGGTACCGAAAAGACACTTCATCATCGTTGATTTTCCAGCGCCGTTTTCCCCCATAAGCCCCATAACTGTTCCCGCTTTCACATCCAGATTGATGCGAGTGAGAACTCTGTTTCTTCCAAAGGACTTACTCATATCCCGTATCGATAAGACGATATTATCTTTCTTATCTGCCATGCTTTTTACTCCTATTATACTTTAGAATTTTTCTATCTTTACCCAAACGGTTGCAGTCCTTTTCCCACAGACAACTTTCTCTGACTGCCTGATCTCAATTACCGAAATCACCAAAAGGTACTCTCCGAGATCGCAGGCAGCCGCCATAGTCTCAGGCAAACCCGGACTTTAGCTTATCGCCGCCGCAAAAATATTAGGGAGAATTCCTTCTCCCTAATAGACCTGCTTATCCTCATTATTACTGAAGTAATGATGTATAGGAAGCCGCATTATCTGTTTTTACCATGTTAATCGCAAACGCATCATACTGGCTAGGATTTCCAAGACGGTTTGTAATATTGGACTCTGTCTGTCCGTCACCGCCGATATACTCAACGTCTAAATTAAGAAGATCATCATAGTTCTTAAGAAGCGGCTGGTATGTAGAACTTAAGAAGTTATCGGAAGCATTGTAAATGTTCAGCCATACTTTCTTTTTCGCATGTTCTTTCTCATCCAGCTGTTTGGATACCGGCTCATATACTTTTGTAGAATCTGTAAATTCCTGATAGTTATCAGCTGTAACCGCTACATTCAACGCATAGTAAGAACGCTGCTCTTCATTGTATGTATATACATCTTCAGACAAAACATTGCCTGCTTCATCTTCTGTACCGATACCTGTATCAATATCTACGCCATCAAGTGCATTACGGATAACACGCAATGTCAAATATGCCTGTACGTCTGCATGTTGGCTGATCGTTCCGCCGTAACCTTCTGCAATAGCAGCTACCGCGTCATTATTTGCATCGTATCCGAAAGTAGGTACTTTATTATCTTTTGACCATGCATTAAACATTGACATTCCCATTCCGTCATTGTTGGAAACTACAACGTCTATGTTTTCCCCAAATGAAGAGGACCATGTGCCGATTGAATTTCCTGCTGTAGCCGCATCCCATGTTGCTCCTGCAGAGTTCTTCATCTCCTGAGAAGCAAGTTCTCTTACTACATATTTCTTTCCGCCGGCTTCAATCGTTCCGTCCTTTACAGCAGTTGCAGTTCCGTCTGCATTTGTTCCGATCGGAGCGCTGTCGATATCTCCGTCTTTCTCTACGCCTGTACCAAGAGCTTTACGGACACCTCTTGTACGTGCGATAGAATCGTTATGTCCGATATCTCCGATAGCCAGAACATATCCGATCACTCCGTCACCGTTACGGTCAATTTTATCTATATTTTTTTCGATATAGTCTTTTACCATAGTTCCCTGAAGTTCAGCACCCTGATTTGCATCAAATCCTACATAATATGTATCTTTATTGAAGTTCAATGCTGTCATGTCCAATTCTCCCGTGGAACTGTTTGACGGCTGTCTGTTGAACCATACCAACGGTTTGTCCTTATTTGCCACTTCCGATCCGGAAGAATTATTTGACGCTGACTTTCCGCTGTCAGATCCTCCTCCACACGCAGTAACTGACAGTGCCATTACCGCCGCCATTGTGATTAAAGCTATTTTTCTCTTCATACATTTTCTCCCTTCTGCTCTTTTTCGCACAGATATTTTTTGTTGATAGTGACAGTTTATATGAATTCTTTTAAATATAACATAGAATATTTTTCTGTTTATATTGAATTTTTTAAGATTTTATTGGTCATGTCTTATAATATTTGTCATTTTAGCTCTTATTTTCCCGTCATTTTGTACCCATCCTTTTTCAGTCAGACACAATCATCGAAATTTTTAAAAGGCACATTCCCGGATTACATTCTCCACTAATGCAAAAAACAGAAAGCCGCTGATATACCCCTTGGCAGCTTTCTGTTTCATATCTGTCTTTTCAATCTGTTTTTACTTCTTTATCAAAAAACGAAATGCAGTATGTGCGGTATATTTTTCACCTGCACGGTATACAGGACTTGGGAAATTCTCATGGTGAACCGCATCAGGATAACACTGTGTTTCTAAACAAACTGCGCTTCTTTTCCCATATACGACGCCCTCTTTACCTACTTCATTTTCTACAAAGTTCGCCGTATAAATCTGCATTCCCGGACGATCCGTGTAAGTTTCCATCACGATTCCGCTTTCCTCAGCCATAAGTTCCGCCACTTTCTCAAAGTTTCCTTTGTTTTTCAAAACCCAGTTGTGATCATATCCGTTTCCGAATCGAAGCGGTTCGTACTCTTCCTCGATCCTCTCTCCTATTTTTCTTCCTTCCCGAAAATCCATAGGTGTATTCTCCACCGGAAGAATCTCTCCTGTCGGTATTGACTGTGCATCCCCCGGAGTAAAATAATCCGCCTCCAGAGTAAGCGTATGCTGCAGTACACTTCCGCTGTTATGTCCATCTAAATTAAAATAACTATGATTTGTCATATTCAGAATCGTATCTTTGTCCGACAAAGCTTCATAAAAGATATCAAGCTTATCATCTTTATCAAGGCTGTATGTCACGTATATATCTGCCGTTCCCGGATATCCCTGATCTCCATCCGGACTATGAAGTTTAAAACGAACAGACGTCTCCGTCACCTCTTCCGTCTCCCATATCCTTATATTGTAGAAATCCATACCGCTGTGCAGATTATTTCCGTTATCATTCCCCGTCAAATGATATGTTTTTCCGTTTAATTCAAATTGCGCGCCGCCAATCCGGTTTGCATTTCTTCCTACAATCGTTCCGAAAAAGCACGTACCTGCCTCATAACCGGCCGCGTTTTCATATCCCAGAACAACGTCCGCCATGCTTCCCTCTTTATTTTTCACCTTCAAACTGACCAGTGTCGCTCCTAAGTCAGTCACTGCTGCCTCCATCCCGTTTTCATTTCTTATCACATAGAGACTCGCCTGATTTCCTTCCTTCGTACACCCAAAATTTCTCGTCATTTCCATTTCCTTCCTTTCTGCTGCGTTTTCGTTACTTTCATCCGCTTCACTTTATATGGATGTTTATAGTATTCTGCCCCGCATTCTTCTGTTTTCATTATATAGTCAGCATGTTCCGATAGCAAGAGGATATCAAGAAAGAAAAAACAAAGTCTCTCTCATCCGTTTTAACTTCATATTAACGGAAAACTGATATGAATACTAAACCAGTCACCCTTCATCTGCGCGCTGATTTCTCCATTCATTTTCAGTACAAACCCTTTTGTAATAGAAAGGCCGAGTCCTGTCGAATTTTTGCTTCTTGCTTCATCTGCTTTATAGAAACGTTCAAAGACTCTTTGAAGATCGATCCGATCCGGATATTCCACTCTATTTTTAAACACTAGCTTCGCTCTGTTTTCCTTCTTTTTCAGTTGAATCTTCAATTCTTTATTTCCATGATCCAACCCGTTTTTCACAATGTTTTGTATAATCCTTCTAAGCGCCTGTCCATTCCCCATGATCCAAACAGGCGTATCTGTCAAGTCAAATTCCGGAACAATTCCCCTTTCTGCCCATTCATCATAATATGAAAACACTGTTTCTTTCAGAATCTGAGTTAAGTTTTGTCGTTCTTTTTTCAATTCATACGTTTCATTTTTTAACTTTGTATAAGTAAACAGCTCTTCCAGCATCTCTTTAAGGCTTTCGATTCGTTCCTCTATGATTTCGATATAACGCTTCCTGTCCGCTTCAGACGAACAGGTTTCCAGCAGTTGAAAATATCCGTCCATTGATGTCAGGGGCGTCCTTATATCATGCGATAAATTCGTATATGTATCAGCAATCATCCGTTCTTTTTTTACATATTGTGCAGCTTCTTCTTTTCGTTCTTTAATCATCTCGTTCAGAAGATCTGTCAACTCTTTAATATTTCCCAGCTTAATTTCTTTTGTGATGAGCATATTGCTCTCATGCTCTCTCAGAAAACGCAATTGGCGGCAGATATCTTTTACCTGCCGCATATAACTACCCAATATACAAATCAATGTAATAATAACTCCGACCAAAATCCCAACTATAACATACATGTTAAATATCTCGTTTCTTAAACACAAAACTTCCCAAACAGACTGCGGCTGCCACAAATGCAAATCCAACCAGCAAAGAGTAACCGCCATTTCCGATGTAATCTCTGTTCCAAGAAGCGTAATCTTCCCGCTCACAGTATAATTGATCATATGAAAATTTTCCAGTCCGACTTTTGCAAGCATACGATCAATAAAACTATAAAAAATAATAAGTGCATTCATACACAGACAAATACCTATCACAATGCTGACTACATTATTTCTGATCACAAGCGCAATACACATTACGATCATCAAAAGAGCAAAATGCAGTATCGTCTGAAGAAGAAAATAAAGCGCAAATGCTCTTTTATCTCCCAGTATAACTTCATGGAAAAACAATTTGTTTGCCACTGCCTGTACAATGAAGAACAACATCATCGTCAATACTGTATAAAGGAACAAACATACGGCTTTGGCACATACGATCAAACCTCTGTTTTTCACTTGACCTGCTATATTTTTCACAAATCCGCTCGTTACATCTGCCGTAGAATACAGGATTGTAAAGATGATCATAAACACCGCAACGGCCTTTCCTTTTATATTTGCAAAAAACATATCGAAAACAGAAACCTGTTCCCCCGGTTTTGTCGGAGGCGTCACATCCATTCCAAGATTCACCTGACCGCTTTCTTGTTCTTCCATTGCATATTCATAATTCTGCTGCCGATCCTCAAGCGAATATGCATCCATTTCACCCGCTGTAAGCGCTGTTGTCACAATCATAAGAACAGCAAAAATTGTCCAGATTACATAGAGGCTTTTTGTTTTAAACATACGGAACAATTCCATTCGTATCATATTAAGCATTGCAGGCACCTCCTGTCAGATTCAGAAAATAATTTTCAAGTTCTTCGCTTGTAATTCCAATCCCTCTCACACTGACACCTGCTTTTGCAAGTTCCATATTCACAGCTGCGCTTTCATCCAGCCTTTCGTATATGTGGATCGTATTCTTGTCTGTCACCTGATAGTTCTTAAATCCCATCTGATCCAGCACCGGCAGCGCCTGTTTTGGGTCATCGAGAAAAACTCTCCATCCTTTCTCCACAGCGCTGCATCAACTCTTCTTTCGTAATTTCCTGTACGAGAGTTCCGTTATGAATAATTCCATAATGGGTTGCGATTTTAGACAACTCTTCTAAAATATGACTGGAAATAATGATCGTCATATTCTGCTCATCTCGAAGTTTGAAGATCATATCCCGGATTTCCGCGATTCCCTGTGGGTCTAATCCGTTAATCGGTTCATCGAGCAGCAGCAGATCCGGCTCTCCGACAAGAGCCATACCGATCCCGAGTCTTTGCTTCATTCCGAGCGAAAAATGTTTTGTCTTTTTCTTTCCCACATTAGACAGGCCAACTGTTTTTAATATATTTTCAATGTATCTTTTGTCATTGATCCCAAACAATCGGCATTTTACCGCCAGATTATCATAAGCAGACATATTTCCGTATAGTCCCGGCGACTCAATCAGACAGCTGATCCTTGAACGTACGTTTTTCAACTGAGCATTCTTATATCCGAACATTTCAATCTCACCCGAAGTCGGTTGTGATAAACCGCTTATCATTTTCAAAAATGTCGTTTTCCCAGCTCCGTTTCTTCCGATAAAGCCGTAAATCGAACCTTTTTTCACATGAAGATCAACATGATCTACCGCCTTATGATGACCGAATTGTTTTGTCAATCCGTGTGTAGCCAATAAATATTCACTCATCTTTTTTCTCCTTTTCTTTTCTTTATCTGCTCTCATTCTATAAACAAATTGCTAATCAATCGCAAATAAAAAGTAAAAAAACGAGTAAAGATTACGGATGAAGCCTGTACCCGATCCCCCATACAGTTTCAATATATTCTTTATCTGTCACAGCCTTGATCTTCTTGCGGATATTACTTATATGTACGTCTAGCGTCTTTGTCTCTCCCATATATTGCTCTTCCCACGCATATTCAAACATTTCTTCTTTGCTGAATACTTTTTTCGGATGTTTTAACAACAGCTCCAATATTGAAAATTCCTGTTTTGTAATATGAGGCAATTCTGTATTTCCCACTTTTACAGTAAAATCACCCTTATTAAGTTCCAGCTCCTGATAAGTAAATCGGTGTTCCTCCTCTTTTCTCCCTGTTGTTTCTGCCCTTCTGATCTGCACTTCCACTCTGGCAGTTACTTCTTTAATATCAAACGGCTTTGTCACATAATCATCCGCTCCGCCGCGCAAAAATTCCACTTTATCATCAATCGTATCTTTTGCTGTTAGAATGATCACCGGGGTATTTCCTTTCTTTCGAATATCTCTAAGTACTTCTTCCCCCGGAATTCCCGGAAGCATTAAATCAAGAAGTATAACCGAATATCTTTCCCCCTGTAAAATCATTCTTGCTTCCGTACCTGAGAACGCCTGCGTACATATATACCCTTCTTTTTCTAATGCTTCTTTTAAAAGTCCGTTAATATTTACATCATCTTCTACGATTAATACTGAATTTCTATGTTCCATCTCCATCCTCATTTATGTAACAGATGTTTTTATTCCTCTGTTTTCATACGCCTTGTTTATATTTTCTCCGGATTCATATAAAAGTCATTTATTTTATCCATAGCATACAATATTCTTTTTCTCCGGTTTCCGCATCTTTTCCTTCTCTTTGAATACAAAATCCTTCCCTTTCATAAAATTGTACTGCCCTTTTATTTTTTACATATACGTTTAATTCTAATCTTTTTCTCTTTTGTTTTACAAAATCAAGAAGCTGCTTTCCGATACTTTGGGAGCGAACGTCTCCTCTGACAAAAATCCCCTCCACATAATCTTTATCTAATCCGATAAAGCCGAGAATTCCGCCTGTTTCATCAAATATCTCTTCCATCATGTCTTCTGTCTCGAAAACATAGATTTCCGCCTGCAAAAACATCTCTTTAACCGCATCTTTGTAACCTTCCCAATAACACGGATCAATAAAATCATGCGCTTCTTTATTCGCGGCAAGCCAGATTTTCACTGCCGCTTCCAGATCCTGTCTTTGAAATTTTCTGATCACGTCTTTCTCTCCTGCATCTTATCTTTTTATTCTCCGCATTCCGCGGCGTTTAAAAAGTTTCTGCCATCATGTAAAATCAAACAGCGATAACTGATTACTCTGCGGAAGATCTCCAAACAATCCAAGCTCCGCCATCAGATCAATCACAGTCTTGCTGACTTTTGTTCTTTGCCTGAAGTCGTCAAGCGACAGATACGCCCCGTCTTTCGCCGCCTCTTCCACTGCCTCGGCAGCTTTATCCCCCATTCCTTCAATGCTTGCAAGCGACGGCATCAGCTTTCCGTCTACGATCTGAAACATCTTTGCCTTCGCCCTATAAATATCAATCGGAACAAACTCAAATCCACGGGCATACATTTCCTGAACGATCTTCATGTCTTTTAGCACGTCCTGCTCTTTCTTGCTTAGCTGATCCCCTTTACTTTTATACTGTTTTATATGATAATTCAACGTTTCTTTTCCCTGACACATAAGCGCATACGAAAACGCATCCGCCCTGATGCCGAAATACGCCGCATAATATGCAAGAGGATAGTTGATCTTACAGTATGCGATCCGATATGCCATCATAACATAAGCGGCGGCATGTGCTTTCGGGAACATGTAGCTAATTTTTTTACATGACCAAATATACCAATCCGGCACATCCTGTGCTTTCATCGCCTCTTCCCATTCCGGTTTCAGTCCTTTTCCTTTTCGCACACTTTCCATAATCGTAAACGCAAGAGCACTTTCTACTCCTTTGTTGATAAGATAGATCATAATATCGTCTCTCGTACAAATCGCCGTCGAAATCGTCGCCTTTCCCGACTTCACAAGCTCCTGTGCATTTCCAAGCCACACATTCGTTCCGTGCGATAATCCGGAAATACGGATCAGATCCGAAAGTGTCTGCGGTTTCGTATCCTGAACCATTTGAATAACAAAGTCCGTTCCGAATTCCGGTATTCCGAGACTTCCGATCTTACATCCGTCAATATCTTCCGGCTTAATCCCCAACACTTCTGTTCCATGAAACAGTTCGATCACATCCTTATCATCAAGAGGAATTTCGGTCGCAATAAACGGATGATCTGCATTGTATTCATTTTCCATAGCATCCGATGTAATATAGTCCTCCAGTGTACGGATCATCGTCGGATCGTCATGTCCCAGAATATCTAACTTCAACAAGTTATGATCGATGGAATGATAATCAAAATGTGTCGTTGTAATTCCACATTCCATATCATTTGCCGGATGTTGAACCGGAGTAAATTCATTGATATCATGCCCGTGAGGAAGAACGACGATACCTCCCGGATGCTGACCTGTGCTTCTTCGGATTCCCGTACACCCTTCGGTCACTCTTTCTATCTCACATTTTCGTTTTCTTTGCTCATGTTCCTCATAGTAGTTCCGGACAAATCCATACGCTGTCTTATCTGCCAGAGTACCGATCGTTCCAGCCTTAAATGTATGTCCTTCACCGAAAAGAACTTCTGTATATTTATGAGCCTTTGCCTGATAATCTCCGGAAAAGTTCAAGTCGATATCCGGTTCTTTGTCTCCTTTGAATCCTAGGAATGTCTCAAACGGAATATCAAATCCCGCTTTCACAAGCTGTTCTCCGCATACCGGACACTTCTTATCCGGCATATCATACCCGCATCCGCCGGCAAATGAACGCACTTCATCCGACTCAAAATCACTATAATGGCATTTTGAACAATAATAATGCGGACTTAACGGATTTACCTCTGTAATTCCCGCCATTGTCGCAACAAAGGAAGATCCGACCGATCCTCGCGAACCTACAAGATATCCGTCCGCATTTGACTTCCAAACAAGCTTTTGCGCAATGATATACATAACCGCATACCCATTTGAAATAATGGAATTCAGTTCTTTTTCCAGACGTGCGGAAACTTGCTTCGGAAGATCTTCTCCATACATCTCATGAGCTTTCCTGTAACAGATATCCCTTAGTTCCTGATCTGAATTTTCGATAACCGGAGGACATTTGTTCGGATTGACCGGAGAGATCTTTTCAATCATACCCGCGATCTTCACCGGATTATCTATAACAATCTCTCTCGCTTTCGCCGCGCCGAGGTAGGAAAACTCTTCCAGCATCTCATCTGTCGTGCGAAGAAACAACGGAGGCTGACGATCCGCGTCGTCAAATCCTTTTCCCGCCATAATAATCCTTCGGTACACTTCATCGTCAGGATTTAAAAAATGTACGTCGCATGTTGCCACTACCGGCTTTCCGAATTTTTCTCCGAGCTCCACGATCTCCCTGTTGATATTTTGCAGATCTTCTATTGAATTTACATCCGCTATACGTTCACTCTCGATCATAAACTGATTGTTTCCGACAGGCTGTATCTCATAATAATCATAGAATTCCGCCAGCCTCGCAATCTGTTGGGCAGAGCGCTTTTCATGCACTGCCTGATATAATTCTCCCGCCTCGCAGGCGCTTCCGATCAGCAGCCCTTCCCTGTGCTCGTTCAAAAGACTTTTCGGTATTCTCGGTCTTCTTGCGTAGTAAGTCATATGAGATTGAGAGATCAACTGGTACAGATTATATCGGCCGATATCATTTTTCGCCAAAATAATAATATGATGTGTCGGCATTTTCCGAATCGCATTGACATTCCGGTCCCCGTAACGATTCACTTCTTTTAAAGTTCCGACCTGATCCTTTTTCAGCATTTCTGTAAATTTAACAAATATTTCCGCAGTTGCCTCTGCATCATCCACTGCACGGTGATGATTCTCAAGGGAAATATTCAACGCTTTCGCCACGATATTTAATTTATATTTTGACAACGTCGGCAAAAGTACACGTGCCAGCGCTACTGTATCCAGATATACAAACTCATCCGAAAGTCCAAGCGACCGGCAATTCTGTTCGATAAATCCAACATCAAACCCGGCATTGTGCGCGACAAGCACACCGTCTCCTGCAAACTCAAGGAACTGAGGTAAAACAACGTCTATTGTCGGTGAATCCATCACCATTTCGTCTGTGATGCTTGTCAGGTTTGTGATCTCAAACGGAATCGGCCGTTTCGGATTCACAAACGTACTAAAACGATCCGTGATCTTTCCGTCCGTCACTTTTACGGCTCCGACCTCTATGATCGCATCTTTGATTGAACTAAACCCTGTAGTCTCGATGTCAAAGACAATATAAGTATCGTCAAGCGTCTGATTGCCTGCGTTTACTGCAATCTCCGTCAGATGTCCCACAACATATCCTTCCACACCGTAAAGACTTTAAACGGGTCGTCTTTATCAAGTGTTTCAAATATAATGATTGGCGTCCGTAAAACGCCTGAGCCACACCGTGATCTGTGATCGCGATTGCAGGATGTCCCCAGTCATGCGCACGTTTTACGATATCTTTTACTTCCGACACACCGTCCATATCGCTCATTTTCGTATGACAATGAAGTTCTACCCGCTTGATTGGACTTAAATCTTCCCTTTGAACCGTAAAATCACCGATCGTTTTTAATTCCTGTTACAGAAGCTATCGTAAGTTCTCCGTCAAATTTATCAATCGTCGTAACTCCTTTGACTTTTACGAACGCTCCTTTTTTTAATTCCCCTAAGATTTCAGGAAGTTGTTCGTTTTTCGCAAACATTTTCACTGTGATCGTGTCTGTAAAGTCTGTCACAGAAAATATAATGATCGTCTTTTCATTCCGGATTTCTCTTGTATCAAAACTGATAATCTTACCGTGTACTGTGATCTCTCCCATTTCTGTGATCACCTGCTCTAAAGAAATAGGCTCATCTTCAAAATTACGCCCGTAAATCAGATTCGGATCGTCACCGATCTTAACAGGACGGTAAAAATCTTTCTTTCGGAATTCACCTTTTTTAAATTCTCCCTTTTTCACTCCTCCTGATATTGCCGCCGATGTTCCTTTCCCGTCTCGGGATGATACCGATGCTTTATCCGCCGCATTTTCAGATGAAGTTCTTTTTATCTGATCTTTCTTCTCTTCTCCTTCTGCCTGAGGCGTTTCCCCGCGCTGTCTTGCCCGTCTCTCAAAGATCGCATTGATCTCCTGTTGGATTCTCTGTTCATCATATTCCCTGCTTCCTGTTCTGTCAGGCTCTTTGTAATCTACACGGATCTCTGCCGGAATATGAAATCTTTCTGAATACACTTCCTTTAACAGATCCACTATCTCTTCTTTTCGCCCTGCCGAAACAATCGTATCGAGCAGTTCCAGGCAGACTACATTTTCCGCTTCATAGCGGATATCTGCCTGTGCAAACATATTAGATGCAAGCATACTTTTTTCTTTCAATTCGAGGATGATACTCTCCCTGTATTCATTCATAAGCGCTTCTGCAGTATACTGTCCCGAGAGCATATATTCCTCCACAATATGCACCGCAACAGCCGTTTTGGCAAATAACTGATCTTTGATACATTGTTCCATCTGAAAAATCTGCTTCTTCTGAATGAGATGTCTGCTGAAAATATATATGTTAAGAAAATCACGTCGCGAGTTCGTCGTGATCTTCTTAACTTCCACATCTGAAAACAGCAAACGGACATCATCGTCTGCTCTCAACGTCGGAAATACATGAAAAAATTTTTTATCGTCTTTTACCTGTTCCAAATCAACAGCTCCTATATATTCTTTTACACTGATAACAGTAATACGTATTCTTTTTAGCTCTCTTCATCCGGCATGATCCGAATCTGTCACTTTTTCCAGTTTAAAAGTTCCTGCCGCAATGTTTCCAAAAGTTTTTCTTCTTTTACTTTTTTTATGATCTCGCCTTTTTTGATCAGAAGACCTTCTCCGATCCCTCCGGCGATTCCGATATCAGCTTCTCTTGCCTCTCCCGGACCGTTCACTACACATCCCATAACGGCAACTTTGATATCAAGAGGAATATCCTGAACCATCTTCTCCACTTCGTTTGCCAGACCGATCAGATCGATCTTCGTCCTGCCGCAAGTAGGACAGGATACAACTTCGATCCCGCCTTTTCGCAAACCAAGTGTTTTTAATATAAGCTTTGCGCTTCGAATCTCTTCTGCCGGATCTCCGGTCAAAGAAACCCGGATCGTATTTCCTATCCCCTCGTCGAGGATGATCCCAAGACCTATCGAAGATTTTATATTTCCCGAATAAACCGTTCCCGATTCTGTAATACCGACATGAAGCGGATAAGGACATGCCTTTGCGATCAATTCGTGAGCTTTCACGCACATCAGCACATCGGAAGATTTAATACTCACAACAAGATTGTCATATCCCAGTTTTTTCGATCATATGCACTTTGTCAAGAGCACTCTCCACGATCCCTTCTGCCGTTACACCGTTGTAGTTTTTCCAAAATATGCTTTTCCAAAGAACCGCTGTTCACACCGACACGGATTGGTACATTGTACTCTTTTGCCTTATCTACAACAGCCTGAACCTTTTCTTCCGAGCCGATATTTCCCGGATTGATCCTAATCTTATCCGCTCCGTTTTCGATCGCGGCGATCGCCAGCCTGTAATCGAAATGAATATCTGCCACAAGAGGAATATGAATTTGTTTTTTTATTTCTTTCAACGCCTCTGCCGCTTTCCATTGTCGGAACCGCACAACGAATGATTTCACATCCTGCCGCCTCCAAACGCAGTATCTGATCTACTGTTTCTTTTCACATTTTCTGTCTTTGTATTTGTCATCGACTGGATCGTTACCGGATGAGTTCCTCCGATCTTCACATTGCCGATCGCAATTTCTTTTGTGTTTTCCCTGTACATTCTGTTTCTCCTTTTTCCGAACTGTCTTATCGTTTTATTATAACAGAAGAGTTCCGTAAACGGAACTCTTCTTCATCTGATTTGCTGTTACTTCTTTTCTCTTTTGACAAATACAAGCTGATCGCCATATTCACGCTCTGTTAATGTAAGCGTATCTTTCTCTATACTGTAATCATATGTTCCTGAGAGAAGTCCTTCCGCCTGTGTATCCTCAGTGTGAATCGTTAAAAACCTTCGTTTTTGTATCCACTTCTGATTGCACCGTCTCAAAAGACTTTTTATCCTCGTCTGTCAGCGTAACTTTTCCGTTACTTTCTATCTTGATCACTTCTCCGCTGTCTTCACTGACCCAAGTTCCCACAAGTGGATTTCCGACAAAGAGTCTCGTCACAAAAAAGACCGCTACGATAACTATAAGTATTGATGATATTGCAACAATCGTTCTCCAAAGCGTACTTCTTTTCTCTTCATTATTTTCTAAAATCATAGATTATTTCGTTTCCCTTCTTTTTCTGTCTCGCTTCGGGTTTTGCACCAAAGCACTCTGTTCTGCATAATTTATTTTCTTTTTTCATTTCTGTCTGACAATCTTAGCGTCGGCAAAAAATTCCGGTACATGGAAACTCGGCACACTCGATAAGATAGGGGAATAAGATGCATAATGTTCGGCTTCTTTTGACTCTGAAATTTTATAAAAATTGCATGTAAAATAGCTTCCTTCTCCTAAATTCAGCGGTCCGTAAATCTTTTCCAAAATTTTAACGGGAACTTTCAATTCTGCCGTCCAGTCATTTTCATGCACTTCTGCATGACATTCAAATCCCACCCGTTCCGCCTCTGTAAAATAAGAACGGTACATCCGTCTGGAACCATATTCCGCATGCAGGACTCCGTTTGCATTTACTGCAAAATTCAAATAATTTTCTTCATTCGCTCTCGAAGAAACCGGCTCGAACATAAGATAAGCTTCCATCACGCTGTCTCTGTAAATCGGGTCATTGATCTCCGTATAAACACGAAGAGGATTCTTTTCTTCACAGATCAGCTTCAAATAGAATGCATCTTGAGGAATAAATCCGATATATCCATACATAGGAGGAAATTTCTCAGTTCCCCATAATGCATTTTCCACACGAAACGGAATCAGATCATCCAACTGCTCTTTTCTTTCTATTATTGCAACCTCTAATTTCATACGATGCACCTCCTCGGCTTTACTACAGAGCACAACTGTTACAGATTAATTATATGTTTATATATAATTTATCAGAAAATTTGTTGTTTTTCAATCCTTCGTATTGCCAATTCAACGCACATCTGCTATAAAATCATTCTCCGCCTAATTTTGATGCCGCAAACCATCCTGCCGCAAATGTCACCACTCCGATCAGCAATGTCACAACAGAGAACGCACTCCAGTCTGTCTTTAACAAAATTGCGATCGGCGATGCGATGATCAGACCGATGATCGCATAATATGCATGGATCTCCGCTTTTGAAAAAAACTAAATTCGATCAGCTTTGCAATCAGGAGATCCCGATCACGATCCCGATTCCGAACGGTATCAAAACTTTACACTGCGTCAAAATACCATTTATATCAAAAGCTACAACAGCGCCAATAAATTGATTGATTGTTTTCAGAATCGTATCATTAATATCCGAGAAGCATAAGCATCATAGATCCGCTTACTCCGGGAACGACCATCGTTGCAGCCGCAATGATACCAACGCTGAACAACTTGATCATATTTATAATTCCGAAACTTACATCTGCCGCTTTTCCGTTTGTATCCCCAAGCAAAGCCATCAGTATCACTATTCCGAAAAAGATCAAAAAATGCGGCGATCTTCCCTGTTGAAACTGAGTGACCTTTCACTTTATTAAAAATAAACGGAAGACTGCCCGCGATCAATCCGCAGAAAGCAAAATTTGTCGGAATCGGATAATTTTCCAAAAGAAACTCAAACAACCTTGAAAGAATAACGATTGCCGCTCCCGCTCCTATGAAAATCGGAATAAGCAGTTTCATGCTGTTCTTAAATTCTGATTTCAGATGCGTGATCGCATGAATCAGTTTATCGTAAAGTCCCATTGCGACCATCATTGTTCCCCCGCTCACTCCGGGAATAATATTCGCAATTCCGACAACCATACCTTGTAACAATTTTTTTATCATTTTCTATGCTCCTATTTTCTTTTTCAGGAAATCAAGAAATATCTTCATCTCCTCATCTGTGCCTATTGTGATTCTAAGATAATCTTTTATCTTAGGATCATTCCAATGCCGCACATAAATTCCCGCTTCTTTTAATTCTTCAAACAATTTAAGCGCATCATATCTCGGATGAGTCACAAACAAAAAATTTGCCTTTGAATCTGTACATTCAAATCCGAGATCTCTGAGTTGCTCTTTTACATTTTCCCGCGTTTGTACTATTTTACTTATATTTGTTTTAAAATATTCCGTATTTTCCAAAGCTGCCGCTCCACATGAGATTGCCGCACAGCTCATTGTATAAGAATTAAACGAATATTTTACATCATTTAAACAACGGATCAATTCCGGATTGGAAACTGCATATCCTATTCGCATTCCCGCCATACTTCTAGACTTTGAAAACGTCTGCGTAACGATCAGATTATCGTAACGGTCAATCAAGCTGATCGCTGACTTTCCTGCAAAATCAACATACGCTTCATCTATGATCACAATATTGTCTCTGTTATGACGCAAAATGTCTTCGATGAAATCCACTTCCTCATAAATCGCCGTCGGGGCATTTGGATTCGGAAAAATGATTCCTCCGTTTACTTTGTAATAATCTTCTTTTACAATTCTAAACTTTCCATCTAATTTCGGGCAGACATACGGAATCCTGTACAAATTTGCCCATACCTGATAAAAAGAATATGTAATATCAGGAAATAATATCGGTTTTTCCGAATTAAAAAACGTAAGGAAGCAAAGCGAAAGCACATCGTCTGATCCGACTCCCACAAAAATCTGATCTTCTCCTACTTTTAATTGATCCGCGAGCGCTTTTATAAGCTTCCCTGAGGTCGGATCCGGATAAAGACGAAATTCATCCTCTTTCAGTTCATCAAAAACCGCTTTCACTTCGGGCGCCGGGGGGTTATGGGTTCTCATTTGTATTCAGTTTCACTACCTTTTGCCGCGGCTGTTCTCCCGGAACATACGGATCCACTATACGTATATTATTTAAAAGTTCTTTTCTGACCGTCATTGTCTCTTCTCCCGCACATGGCTTTTTACATTCTTACTATTTATATTCTCCGGCAAGTTCTTTAAATTTCGGCAATGAATTTACGATTGTCTCGTAAGCCACACAATATGCGATACGCACATATCCCGGACATCCGAACGAACTTCCCGGAACGATCAATATGTTATATTTCTTTGCCGCTGCGCAAAACGCCTTTTCATCTTCAACCGGAGATTTGACAAAGAGATAAAATGCGCCTTCCGGTCTGACACATTCAAATCCGAGCTCTTTTAACCCGTTATAAAGCGCCTCTCTGTTTCTGTCATAATAAGAAATATCTGTTTTCGCATTCAAACATGCCTTTACTACTTTCTGCTGAAGTGTCGGGGCATTGACAAATCCAAGAATACGCGTCGCTACACTTGCTGCCGAAATCAAATCTTCGCTGTCTGAAGCTTCACTTGGGATCACAAGATAACCGATTCGTTCTCCCGGAAGAGAAAGCGATTTACTGTAAGAATATCCAACGATCGTATTCGCATAATACTTCGTCAGATAAGGAACTTCCACTCCGTCATATGCCAGCTCTCTATACGGCTCGTCCGAAATAAGATAAATATCCGTTCCGAATTCTTTCTGTTTCTTCTCTAAAATTTCCGCCATTTTTTCAATCGTCTCTTCCGAATATACAACTCCTGTCGGATTATTCGGCGTATTGACGATCACCGCTTTCGTCTTTGCCGTGATCTTTTCTTCAAACTCTGCAAGTTTCGGCTGAAATGTCTCTGTATCAGGTGACACTTCGACAAGCACACCGTCATAATTGCTGACATAACTTCTGTATTCTCCGAAATACGGTGCAAATACGATCACTTCATCTGCCGGATTCAGCAAAGATTTTAAAATAACATTTAATCCTCCTGCCGCTCCGACAGTCATGACGATATTTTTTCCTTCAAATTCTGTGCCGAACCGTTCGTTCAAAGACTGCGCCACCGCTTCGCGCACATCCGCATAACCTGCGTTACTGTTTGTATAACCGTGAAGCGCGATCGGATCTTCCTCATTCAGAAGTTCGATGATCGCATTTTTCACCTCTTCCGGCGCCGGAACGTTCGGATTGCCGAGACTGAAATCAAATACGTTTTCCGCACCGTAAATCTTTGCGAGACGGTTTCCCTCCTCGAACATCGCTCGGATCGCAGAACTGTTTGCCACCATATTTTCCATTTTTTTTGATATCATAGCTGTCACTCCATTTCTTTTACAATTCCTTTTTCCTCAAGAAAAGCCGGTCTATAAGAAAGTTTCGCCTTGCGAAGTCCCTCGGCTCCGGTGTCCTCCTCACGATTCACATATTCATACTCCATACATTCATGCTGTACAAACTGCTGATTGATCATCGGATACGCCCCGTCTACTTCCGCAAACGCTTTTTCAATATGCACGACAAATGTGTCGTCGCTGACCGGTTCTCCGACTGTAAAGGCTACGATCTTTCCGTCTGCTTTTAAAACGCCGCCTTTTAATCCCAACTCTTTATATAAGCGCAAAGAATTCAGCGTCACGCACATCTCTGCATTTTTTTCCGGATCATCTTCACATCCGTTTTTATTTCTCCATTTTAGAGCCATCTGGAAGCAGTCTTCCACATTATCGTCATTTAACGGCTCATAGCTCCAATCCGGATAAAGAGCCTTGAATTTATTGATATGATTCCGCTTCCCATGAAGCTTTTTTCCTGCCAGAGAAGCAAGTTTCTCCGTCTCATACACATAATCTGCCAGATCTCGGTTATACTCGATAAAAAACTTTTTCGGATACCACTTGTCAAGCTGTGCAAACATATGCGGCGTTACATTATACAATATAAAAGGAACGTCTTTCTCTTTGCAATATTCCATAAGAAATTCAAGCGCTTTCTTAACATTCTCCGGTTCTCCCGCCGGATAAGTAAACGAAAGATTTTTCCCGCTGTCTCTAAAAACAAGTGTATCTTCGATGATTGCATACTGTACTTTGTAATGTCTTGACCATAGATATACATTCACAAATGTTCTTTCACAGCTTCTGCTTTGAGCTTTTTCAAAATAAGAGGAAATAATTTCTTTATCTTCCAGTTCCGGCCGTTTAAACGTAGGTTCTGTCATAAATCTTATCCCTCCATTTTTGCAAGCTTCGCTGTTTGATCTGCTGCTATCAGACTGTCGATAATTTCATCCAAATCTCCGTTCAGTATTGTATCTAACTTATGAAGAGTCAGCTTGATCCTGTGATCTGTAACACGTCCCTGCGGGAAATTATATGTTCTGATCTTTTCGGAACGGTCTCCCGTACCGATCTGACTTCTTCTAGCCTCCGCTTCTGAAGCCTGTTGTTTTTCCAATTCCAGATCGTAGAGTTTTGAACGAAGCAGACGGAATGCTTTTTCTTTATTTTGAAGCTGAGACTTCTCCGTCTGGCTGTAAATTACAATTCCCGTGGGATAATGAGTAAGACGGACTGCGGAATCGGTTGTATTGACACACTGTCCTCCGTTTCCCGACGCACGCATAACGTCGATACGAATATCTTTCTCATCGATCACTACGTCAACTTCTTCTGCCTCCGGCATGATTGCAACGGTAATCGTAGATGTATGGATACGCCCGCCGCTCTCTGTTTCCGGAACGCGCTGAACCCTGTGAACTCCGCTTTCATATTTCAATCTGGAATAAGCTCCCTGACCTGTTATCATGAATACGCACTCTTTGAATCCTCCGATTCCGTTTTCGTTCAAAGAGATCATCTCTGTCTTCCATCTTCGGCTGTCCGCATAATGAACATACATACGGTAGATCTCAGCCGCAAAAAGCGCCGCTTCATCACCGCCTGCGCCTGCCCGGATCTCAACGATAACGTTCTTATCATCATTCGGATCTTTCGGGAGCAGAAGGATCTTCAGCTCCTGTTCCAATTCTTCTACACGTTTTCTCGAATCGCTCAACTCTTCTTTCGCAAGTTCTCTCATCTCTTCGTCAGACTCTTCCTCAAGCATCGCCAGACTGTCTTCGATGTTCTGCCTGCACTGCTTGTACTCATTGTAAGCCTCTACGATCGGCGCAAGATCACTTTGCTCTTTCATCAGTTTTCTAAACCTTACAGGATCGTCCGCCACACCCGGCTCCTGTAACTCTCCCATAACTTCTTCATATCGAATTAACAAATCTTCTAATCTGTCAAACATTTCTCTTATCCTTTCCTGTACACCTTATCTGTATACTGTCCTGTATATTTTCTATACACTTTGTAAAACTACCCACTGTCTAAAGCTAATGGGCTTGCGGCAAACTTATTTTCAACTATACATGCCATATACGACGCGGTCAAGTCCTGCAAGATCTTTTTTCACTTCAATATTTTCATACCCAGCCTCTTGAAGCAGCGTTTTTACCGCTTCCGCCTGATCGCTTCCGATCTCAAATATAAGCCATCCGCCGCGCTTTAAATACTGTCTGCTTTCTTTCACGATGATCCGATAAAAATAAAGACCGTCCTCTTTTCCGTCCAATGCCTTGATAGGATCGTGAAATCTGACTTCCTCTTGGAGCCGCTCTATTTCAGATGTCCGTATGTAAGGCGGGTTTGAAAGAATCATATCAAAACTTCCTTCTACGTTTTCAAACAGATCTCCTTGCACAAACTTCGCTTCTATACCGAGCTTTTTCGCATTTTCAACCGCAACAGCCAGCGCTTCTTTTGAAATATCCGAGCCGACGCCGTAAATATCTATTTTTCGTTTCCTTCTTACATAATGCAGCATACTCAAAAGAATGCAGCCTGATCCGGTACAAAGATCAAGAATCCGGACTATTTCCTTATGTTTCTTTTCTTTTTCAAGCAGACACAAAGCCTGTTCTACAAGAACTTCTGTATCCTGACGGGGAATAAGTACATGTTCGTTTACCAGAAACGGAAGTCCCATAAATTCCTGTACCCCGGTAATATGTTGGAGCGGAATCCTCTCTGCCCGCCTTTTGATACACTCTTCATACTGTATTTTTTCTTCTTCAGTCAATTCTTTTTCCGGGTATGCATAAAATACTGCCCTGCTGATCTTTGTCACATATTCTAATAAATACCATGCAACGATCTTTGACTCTTCGACGCATGCCTTTTCTAACAATTCGACGCCCCATGCATACGCTTCTTTATAATTCATTGTTCTTCTCCTGCCACTCCCGCCAGTCAAACACTTTCTCTACCGCACAGATCGCCACTTCGATCATACTGTCATCCGGTTCTTTCGTCGTCATATTTTGAACCCACATTCCCGGCTTACTCAAAAGATTCACAACCGGATTGTCACTGTTGCCTGCCAATTTGATGATTTCATAAGAAACACCTGCAATAAGAGGAAGAAGCGCCAACCTGATAACAATGCGCATCACCTGTGACTGCGCCGTAATAAAAAAGCAAAATATCACACTTACGATCATCACAAAAAAGAGAAAACTTGTTCCGCATCGTTTGTGCTGTTTTGAACTTTTCCTCACATTTTCCACATTCAGTTCTAATCCGTGTTCGATACAGTTAATACACTTATGTTCTGCCCCGTGATACATAAAGGTTCTTTTTATATCTTTTGTCCTTGAAATAAGAAAAATATAAATCAAAAAGATCGCAACACGGATCACACCTTCAAAAACAGTCACCGCAACACGGGATGACGTCACCCGTTTCAAAAGTCCGCTCAGCACATAGGGCAGTATCATAAACAATGCCGCAGCCGCCAGCAACGAAATGACTACCGTAATGTTCATAATGATCTTCTCTTTCTTTTCTCTCTTTTGCGCCTCTTCTTTCGTCAAAAGTTCGCCTTCCTCTTCTTCCTCAAAAAACGAAGCAGAATACATCAACGTCTTCATTCCAAGAACAAGAGAATCCACAAAATTAAATATTCCTCTTATAAAAGGAATTTTCAGAAGAACTTTCCACGGAATCACACTATGATAATCCCACACTTCTGATTCTATCTCTCCATCCGGCTTTCGTACTGCCACAGAATACTTTCCGCCGTTTCTCATCATAATGCCTTCCAGCACTGCCTGTCCGCCAATATTCGATGATCGCATAATTTCCCTGCTTTCTCCTTTACTGTCTGCCGGAATCTTAACTAAGAGAATTGCTTTCTCAGTCTGACCTGTACAGATTTTTAATTACTGAAAAACTAACGTATTCTCAGTAAAGAAAAGAGGCTGAGATGATCCCACCTCAGCCTGCTTCATTCGCTTCTTATTTAATACCGTATTTTTTATTAAACTTATCAACACGGCCGCGTGCCTGTGCTGCTTTCTGCTGTCCTGTATAGAACGGATGGCATTTGGAGCAGATTTCAACGTGGATGTTCTCTTTTGTAGAACCTGTTACAAATGTGTTTCCACAGTTGCAAGTCACAGTTGCCTGATGATATTCTGGATGGATTCCTTCGCGCATGATTTTCACCTCTCTATTTCAAAATAGTTATTATAATCTCTAAACAGCTTCCTCATTGTATCACAAGTTATTTCCTTTTGCAACTATTTTTTAGATAAACTTCTGACGAATAACCTGCTGCACTAATTCTGCATTTGATTTTGTCCTCGAAAACATATTGATCAGATTGTCTGCGGCTTCTTCCGCTTTCATTCCGTTTAACGCCTTCCGGATAATGTAACTTGCTTCTTGTTCCTCTTTATTAAGAAGAAGATCTTCTCTTCTCGTTCCGGAACGCGGAATATCGATTGCCGGAAACACTCTTTTCTCCTGAAGTTTTCGATCAAGCATAAGTTCCATATTTCCTGTTCCTTTGAACTCTTCGTATACGACATCGTCCATCTTACTTCCCGTTTCTACGAGAGCAGTGGCCAGAATAGTAAGACTTCCGCCTTCCCGCATTTTTCGGGCTGCTCCGAAAAAGCGCTTCGGACTGTAAAGAGCTGCCGGATCAAGACCTCCCGACAATGTTCGTCCCGATGGCGGAACGGTCAGGTTATATGCCCGTGATAATCTTGTAATACTATCTAAAAGGATCATTACATCCCGGCCATGTTCTACGAGACGCTTTGCCCTTGCGATCAACATCTCCGATACCCTTTTATGATGTTCCGGAAGTTCGTCAAACGTAGAATATATTACCTCTACATTCGGTCCTTCGATCGCTTCTTTAATATCAGTTACTTCCTCCGGCCGTTCATCGATCAGTAATATAAGAAGGTGCATGTCCGGTTCTGTTTTCTGTACCGAAAGCGCAACTTCTTTTAAAAGAGTTGTTTTTCCCGCTTTCGGCGGAGAAACGATCATCCCTCTCTGACCTTTTCCGATCGGCGAAATCAAATCCATAATCCGCATCGCCGTACTGCTTCCCGGCTGTTCCAGACGGATTCTGTCTTTTGGAAATATCGGCGTCAACTCTTCAAAGTTCGGTCTTTTCGCAGCTTCCGCCGGGTGATATCCGTTGACTGTAGTTACATAAAGAAGGGCGCTGAATTTTTCACTCTGCGTTTTAATCCTTGTATTTCCAGACAATATATCTCCTGTTTTAAGTCCGAACCGGCGGATCTGTGCAGGTGAGACATATACGTCATTTTCTCCCGGAAGATAGTTGTCACTTCTGATAAATCCAAAACCGTCGGGCATGACCTCTAATATTCCGCTTACCGAGCATCCGCTGTCAAGCTGTTCCATATCTGTCTCCGGCTTCTTATCCTTCGCCTCTCTATGTTCCTTATTTTCTTTCAATTCAGAAGCTGCTTTTTCCTCTCTATTTTGATTTTGCATTTCTTTCAAATGCTCCTGCGAACTTTCTTTTTGTTCCGAAAGCTTCTCCTGATCTTCCTGCTCGTCAAGAGAGATCATCGCTTCGATCAAATCTGCTTTTTTTAATGTAGAAACGCCTTTCATTTTTCTCGCTTTTGCCAACTCTTTTAATGTTGCCAGCGGGAGAGATTCATATTTTTCTCTTGTCATAATCCAACCCTTTCATGAAATATAAGAAATATAAACAAATCGGTTTCTTCAATTTTTTCTAAATGCTCCGGGAATCACTGTCTGAATTGACATAAAATTGATGAATTCACTAAACATGTGTACTTATTATACATTTCGTTCATGCCCTTGTCAAGACGGGGGGAGAAGTGCTATGATAATAGCATATGTGCAAAACGATAATTACAAGCGAGGTAATCAAAATGTCAAATAGCGAAAAAGCACTTCAGATGCATGAACAATGGAACGGGAAACTGGAAACAACAGCAAAAGCCCACGTCAATTCCCGCGAGGATCTTGCGATCGCTTACACTCCGGGAGTAGCGGAACCGTGTAAAGTTATCGCAAAAGATCCGGAAGCCGCATACAAATATACAATCAAATCCAACACTGTAGCAGTCGTTTCCGACGGAAGCGCCGTACTTGGCCTCGGAAACATCGGCGCTCTTGCCGCAATGCCTGTTATGGAAGGAAAGGCCGTACTTTTCAAAGAATTCGGCGGTGTCAATGCAGTACCGATCTGTCTTGATACCCAAGATACAGAGGAGATCATCCGTACTGTCGTAAATATTGCTCCGGCATTCGGAGGAATCAATCTGGAAGACATCTCGGCTCCCCGCTGTTTTGAAATCGAAACACGTTTAAAAGAACTGCTTGATATTCCTGTTTTCCATGACGATCAGCACGGAACCGCTATCGTCGTACTTGCCGGAATCATCAACGCCCTGAAAGTAACCAAAAAAGAGAAGGAGACATGCCGCGTTGTCGTAAACGGAGCCGGCAGCGCCGGAGTTGCGATTACGAAACTTCTTTTAAATACGGTTTCAAAGACATTACAATGTGCGATATTAACGGAATCATCTCAAAAGATTCAGAGAACTTAAACTGGATGCAAAAGGAAATGGCAAAAGTGACTAATTTAAAAAATGCTTCGGGAACTTTGGCCGACGCTTTAAAAGGCGCAGATATTTTTGTCGGTGTTTCCGCTCCCGGCATCGTCACAAAAGACATGGTTGCTTCTATGAATAAAGATGCCATTTTGTTCGCTATGGCGAATCCTGTTCCCGAGATCATGCCTGATCTTGCCAAAGCCGCAGGTGCGAAAGTCGTCGGAACGGGACGTTCGGATTTTCCGAATCAGGTAAATAACGTAGTAGCTTTTCCGGGTATCTTTAAAGGCGCTTTAGAAGGCCGTGCTTCTCAGATCACAGAAGAAATGAAACTCGCCGCTGCAAAAGCGATCGCCGGACTTGTCCCGGATGAAGAACTTTCCGAAGATAATATTTTACCTCAGGCATTTGACCCATGTGTTGCGGAAACAGTCAGCCGCGCAATAAAGGAATTGATTTAATGGCGCCTGTTTTTTCACAGTTTCAGCCAGATGGGGAACGTTATCGTTCCCTGAATCTCTATCTTAAGAAACTGTTCGGAGAAAAAGTATATAAGGTCACTTTAAACGGAGGGATGACATGTCCGAACAGAGACGGACATATCGGAACCGGCGGATGTATTTTCTGCAGTGCGATGGGATCCGGTGACTTTGCGGGAAACGCTTCGCTTTCTATTACCGAACAACTAAGGGAAGGCAAAGACGCAATCAGAAAAAAGCGCCCCGTACGCAAATTTATCGCTTATTTTCAAGCGTTTACAAACACTTACGCTCCTGTAGATCATCTTGAAAAAATATTTACCGAAGCAATAAACGATCCCGATGTCTGCGCTCTCTCAATCGCCACCAGACCCGATTGTCTGCCTCCTGCCGTACTTGAGCTGCTTGGCAGATTAAACCGGATCAAACCTGTCTGGGTAGAGTTGGGACTTCAGACGGTCAATTCCGAAACGGCACGTTTCATCCGGCGCGGATATCCGACGGATGTATTTGATCATGCGGCGCACCGGCTTCGTATGCTTGGAATCACTGTCATCGTTCACGTCATCCTCTTTCTTCCGTACGAAACGAAAGAAATGATGTTCCATACGATCGATCATTTGAACAAACTTGATATTCAGGGGATTAAACTGCAGCTTCTTCATATATTGAAAGGAACAGATCTCGCAGCCGTTTACGAAAAAACACATTTTCACGTACCTGATATGGAAGAATATATCGAACTGCTCGGGTCATGTATCGCAAAACTGCGCCCTGATATCATTGTTCACAGACTGACAGGAGACGGACCTAAAGAACTTCTTATCGCGCCGTTATGGACAAGCGCTAAAACGAACCGTCTTTAAATCGGTTTCATCAATATTTTAAAAGCAACAAGACATTTGGCAGGGAAAGGATTATCATGTCTGAAACATTTACACTGTATAAACTAATCATACTCTATATGCTGAACAAAGTTGATTTTCCGCTCACCACTTCCCAGATATCGGAATTCGTACTGGATAAAGGGTACACAACTTATTTTAAATTGCAGGAGGCAATCTCCGAACTGACGCAGTCCGAGCTGATCCGCACCGAGACAACCCACAATCGGACTCTCTATCATCTCACAGAGAGCGGTGCGGAAACGATCCATTATTTCAGCAATAAAATTTCATCCGCCATACGCAAGGATATCGACGATTTTCTGACCGAAAAACAATATGACTTAAAAGAAGAAGTATCTGTAAAAAGCCGACTACTATCTAAACACAAATCAGGAATACGAAACAAGATGTCAGATTGTAGAAAACGGTTTCAGCCTGATCGACTTAAAATTAACTGTTCCGACTGAAAAAGAGGCTAAAGCCATCACAAATCACTGGAATTTAAAAACGTCAGGAAATCTACACATTACTCCTTACGAATCTTCTGTAAGTATTTCGTTATCGTTTTTTCGTATCCGAGTATGCCCGGTTTCATAGAATCGGGCATTTTTTATTCATCAGGAGGTACTGCTGTTTCACATAATGATCCGGATAATCATGAGCGTACTTATAATCTGTGCCATGACCGAGTTTTTTTGCCCCTTTATAATGCGCGTCTCTAAGATGTGCCGGCACGCTTGTCTGATAGTTCCTCACCGCTTCATTTGCCGCAAAAATCGCATTGACCGCAGAGTTACTTTTAGGCGCACATGCTACATACGTCACTGCCTGAGATAAAATAATCTGAGACTCCGGCATGCCGATCCGCTCTACCGCCTGTGCCGCCGAAACGGCAACCGTCAGAGCCATCGGATCTGCATTTCCCACATCTTCCGCTGCGCATATCATAATGCGGCGGGCAATAAACTTGACATCTTCTCCCGCATACAGCATTTTTGCCAAATAAAACACTGCCGCATCCGGATCTGATCCACGCATACTTTTGATAAACGCCGAAATAATATCGTAATGATTATCCCCTTTTTTATCATAGTTTACCACTCTTTTCTGTATACATTCCGAAGCTGTTTCAAGAGTAATATGAATAATCCCGTCTTCTGACCGTTCTGTCGTTAAAACGCCCAGTTCAATCGCATTCAACGCGCTTCTGGCATCTCCTCCCGACATATCCGCTAAAAATTCAAGCGCTTCTTCTTCTATCTTGGCGCCAAAACTTCCGAGACCTTTTTCTTCATCTTCCACCGCACGTCTAAGCAATATTTTAATATCTTCTTTCTCAAGCGGTTTCAATTCAAACACGGCAGAACGGGAAAGCAAAGCTCCGTTTACCTCAAAATATGGATTTTCTGTTGTAGCCCCGATCAATATCACTGTTCCGTCCTCCACAAACGGAAGGAGATAATCTTGCTGGCCTTTATTAAACCTATGAATCTCATCGATAAAAAGAATCGTCCGTTTCCCGTACATTCCCTGCATATCTTTCGCTTCTTTTACGACTTCCTCCATATCCTTTTTCCCCGCAACAGTCGCATTGATCTGCTTAAATTCTGCACTTGTCGTATTTGCGATCACTTTTGCAAGAGTTGTTTTACCTGTTCCCGGAGGACCGTAAAAAATAACGGAACTAAGCTTATCCGCCTTGATCGCCCGATATAACAATTTATCCTTTCCTATAATATGCTGTTGGCCGACCACTTCATCCAAAGTCTTAGGGCGCATTCTGGATGCCAGCGGCGATTCTTTTTCCTTCTTTGTCTCCCTCATATAATCAAATAAATCCATCTGGTTCTTCCTTTCGTCACTCTTCTTGTTTTCTCTGTAAATCTACTCTGCCTGTATCAAACTGCGGATTACTTCTCCTGCGATCAGCAAGCCCGCAACAGGCGGAACAAACGAAACACTTCCCGGAATGGTTCTTCGCATTCCCTTCTCTTCTTCTGTCGTACGCCCCTCTGCGCTGATCGGCTTTTCCTTTGAATACAACACTTTCAAATGTGTGATGCCTCGGTTTCTAAGTTCCTTTCTCATCACTTTACAAAGAGGACATACACTTGTTTTTGACAGATCTGTAATCTCAAACATTTCTGCATGAAGCTTATTTCCTGTACCCATGCTGCTTATAATCGGAATATTCCGTTCCCCGGCAAGTTCCGCAAGGACAATTTTCGCACTGACCGTATCGATCGCATCTATTATATAATGAATAGTTCCGATCTGTTCCAGAAGTTCTTTTGCATTGTCCGGCAGAACAAAAGTCTCGTATGTTTCCACTTTGATATTCGGATCGATGTCTTTGATTCTCTCTCTCATCACATCCGTTTTCATTCTTCCGATCGTACTATGATAAGCAATCGACTGCCGGTTAATATTTGTAAGCGATACATCGTCATTGTCGATCAATATCAATCTCCCGATACCGCACCTTGCCAATGCTTCGATACAGTGAGATCCGACGCCTCCTACACCAAACACGGCAACAGATGCTTTTTTTAATTTTTCCATATTTTCACTGCCAATTAAAAGTTCTGTTCTTGAATATTCGTTTATCATCCGTTCTCCTATCCTGTTCTTTCAAACTATCAATTAATAATCAATTCGTCTGCTGTCACAAACTCATATCCTTGTTTCTCCATAATATCAACAATCTGTAATGCGGCCTCCACCGACTCTCCGTAACAGTCATGCATAAGGATTACATCTCCTTCTTTTGTATCCGCCGTTACTTTCTCGACAATTTTTTCCGTGTCTTTTGTAACCCAATCAAGAGAGTCAACCGTCCATTTCACATATATTTTATCGGGATCTTCTTCTCCTTCCGGCATTGCCCCAAACGGCGGACGGATAAATTCCGTCTCATGTCCTGTGATCTTTTTAATCGCCTCATCTGTAGTTTTAATCTCTTTTTCAGCCTCTCTGCCGCTGATTTTCGACAGATCGACATGACGATATGTATGATTTCCGATCAAATGACCTTCTTCATACATTCTTTTTACGATTTTTTTGCTTTCTTCTTGTTCTGTGTTTGCTCCGATCAGAAAAAATGTTGCTTTGATCCCCCGTTCTTTTAAACCGTCCAAAAGCATCGGAGTATACTTTATATTCGGCCCGTCATCAAACGTAAGCGCAATCTTCGGTTTCTGCTCTTCTCCCCCTGCACATTCCGCCGCAACATCTTCTGACGCCGTTGAAACAGCCGTTTGAAAATCAAATGGAAAAAAGCGCAGCACTGCTGCCAACACCAAGATCTGCATCCATATTTTTCTGTTTCGCTCCATTGCATCTCTGCCTTTGATTTCTTTCACTTTCCAGTATATGTTCTTCTTCTCTTATAGATGCAAAGCGTTCCGTTTTGCAAGATATACCGTCATATTTTTCTTACACGGCTCTTTCTGTACTCTGACGGACTTTCCCCTTTCTGCTTACGAAAAGCTTTTGAAAAATAAAGATTATTTTCAAAACCGACCGAATAAGCAATCGCCGAGACCGAAAGATCTGTCTCTCGCAGAAGTCGACACGCCTGCTTGATCCTGTATTCCGTCAAATATTCTTTCGGCGATCTGTTCATATAATTTTGAAAAGAACGAAACAAATGGCTTCTGCTTATCCCGACATAGGAAGCAATCTCTTCTACCGTAATAGGATATGAATAATTTGTTTCTATATAACTCTCCGCCTTCTCTGCGTAAGTCAGCTGTATCGCCTTTTCTTTCTCTTCATGCTCTGCGTAATGCATAAACACTGCCAGCAGACTGTACATCTCCCCTGTCATAGCGACAGCGGCCTCATATGTATTTCCTTTCGCATTATAAATCCGTTCCAGTCCGTCACGTATCTTTTCTGTCGGAATCCTCCCTTTTAAAATATACGGAGTCTCCCTGCTAAATTCTGTATTTCTGATAAGAGACGCCGCATCCGCGCCCATAAACCCTGCCCATGCATATTCCCACGGCTTATCCGCATCTGCCTGATACCTAAGCTCTACTCCCGGATAGAGAATAAACGTATCTCCTTCTTCCAAATGCTTTGACACAGTTCCCGTACAATAACATCCGCTCCCCGACAAAATGTGATGAATACAATAGTGATCTCTCACTCCGGGCCCCCACTGATATTCGGGATCACATTTCTGATATCCGACATTATATACGGACAAAGAATTCAGCAGATTTTCCCCTGTTTTATACGAATGTTTATATGATGCTTCCATAGAATCCCCTTTCTTGATCCTTCGTTTCATATCCCGATCATCAAACTATATCCATTATAAACTTTCCCTTATTATAAATGCAACATTTTTACATGGATTCGCACGGATTTTTTATAGACCTTTTCACTGCTTTCATCCTATACTATAGACAGAAAATTTCGAGAAAATAAAAAACTTTCCACAAATTAATTAACAAAAAACAGAAAAAAGGAGTCCGATCATGCTTTATGAATCAATCAAAAAATTAGTGCAATATGGGATAGATACCGGTCTTACTCCCGAATGCGAACGTGTTTACACAACAAATCTTCTTCTTGAACTCTTTCATGAAGACAACTACGAAGACATCGAATGTACTTCCGACAACCGTGATCTTGAGGAAATTCTCAAAGATCTTCTTGACGAGGCCGTAAAACGGGGAATTATAGAAGACAGCATTACATACCGTGATCTTTTTGACACAAAAATCATGAACTGTCTGATGCCGCGTCCTTCACAGATCCAAAAAGAATTTCAGGAAAAATATAACATTTCTCCTGAGGAAGCCACCTCTTACTATTATAAATTAAGTCAGGACAGTGACTATATCCGCCGCTACCGCATCAAAAAAGATCGAAAATGGACAGTCGAAACCAAATACGGCACACTTGACATTACGATCAATCTTTCCAAACCGGAAAAAGATCCGAAAGCGATTGCCGCTGCAGGAAAAGCGAAATCCGCTTCCTATCCAAAATGTCAGCTCTGCATGGAAAACGAAGGCTATGCCGGACGTTCCAACCATCCTGCAAAGAGAGAACCACCGCATCATCCCGATCACGATACCAGGGACGCAGCTGGGGATTCCAGTACTTCTCCTTACGTTTACTTACAACGAACACTGCATCGTATTTAACGGCGAACATGTTCCGATGAAGATAGACAGAAATACATTTGCCAAACTGTTTGATTTTATTAAACTATTTCCACACTACTTCCTTGGATCGAACGCAGACCTTCCGATCGTCGGCGGCTCTATCTTAAGCCATGATCATTTCCAGGGCGGAAATTATACTTTACGCCATGGCCAAAGCTCCGATCATCGAAAACTTTAACTGTGCCGGGATATGAAGACGTGGAAGTCGGGAATCGTCAAATGGCCCCTTTCTGTTAATCCGTCTGAGAGGAGAAAATCGGAACAGATTATCGACCTTGCAGATCATATT
>ENA-OQKD01000019-OQKD01000019.1-human-gut-metagenome-genome-assembly--contig:-NODE-19-length-41127-cov-4.459220_pt1 | contig 41127 bp, 40 predicted proteins | sample MGYA00242775_ERZ504792 | MGnify/ENA primary metagenome ERZ504792 (study PRJEB26092, sample SAMD00036401) | human gut metagenome | host: Homo sapiens | study: EMG produced TPA metagenomics assembly of...
ACTCTCGGCAACTCTCCTATAATTCTAAGCCTAATTCATTGATTTTTGGGCTTTTTTCTTTAAATGTTTAACCTCTAAAACAAAGGGCTTAAAGTGTAGAACAATCATTGTATTCTGTACTGAATAGTTGAAAATGGGTACACTTATAAAACATACCTTTGTTTGCTTTATAAAGGCTATAATCCCTCTGAACAACTATGAGGATGAACCTTCCGTGTCTAATGGTATCCTGTACCAACTTCCTTCGTCCCACCTGTTCATACACTGGGTGCCAACTAAGCTTTCTAACAGGGTCATGCCCTACGGAGTGAACTACCGTCAGCTACAGCTCTTGTTTGTATTTGATTCTTACCGACCTACTGCTTTCTTCAAGAAAACTGATTTTCAGTGGACGCTCTCTTTTGTTTCATCGGTTGGTCTTGTTGGTGATGCAGTGCATTTCACACTCCATCCGGGTTTCCTATCCAGAACCCTGCCCGATTTCAGATACTTTCTGCAATCCGGCAAGGCTCTGGAATATATGATTCAGTCTTGTTCTTATGCCACCTGTACTGACTGTTCGTTTGGTCTTACTATATCTCTCAACATTTTCTTCGGATCATATGTCATCCCTTTTGTCAGGATTGCAAAAATCACCCTCAGTATCTTACAGGCAATCACTATCAACGACTGCAACTTTTTTAGCGGATTGTCTTTTCGGGTTGTGTAATACGCATGTAATTCTTTAAATTCATCAGCATGTGCCACTGCTGACTTTGCCCCCCCTGAAACAGCCAATATCTAAGCCGTTTACGCCCTCTATGGCTAATCTTAGTTTTGCCCTTGTGTTGCACAGCAAATTGTAGGAACGGGAAATATACAATTCAAAACAAATAGAAACGTTACATTGTCTGCAGAAGAATATAACAGTCCTGTTACGTATGAGTGTTATGGAGAGGTAATCGTGAAATAAGGAGACAGAAATGACAGATACAGTGATAGTAGCAATTATATCTCTGCTTGGCACTTTGCTTGGAAGTTTCGGGGGAACGCAGCTTGTAAAGTACCGGATAGAGCAATTAGAAAAGAAGGTAGAGAAGCACAACTCTATTGTAGAAAAAACATATATTTTAGAGGAAAAAGTGAAAGTAGCAAATCATAGAATTGAGGATTTGGAGAGGAAAGGTGAGGAATGATGGAACGGATCATGAATTATGTAAAACCGGAACTGATTGTTGTAGCAGTGGTACTGTATTTTATTGGAACTGGACTGAAACAGTCTCAGACAGTAAAGGATAAGTACATCCCACTTATTTTAGGCGGTATTGGCATTGTATTGTGTGCAGTGTGGGTGATTGCTTCTTGTCCGATTAGTACCGGGCAGGAGATCGCAATGGCGGTATTCACGGCGATTATACAGGGAATTTTAACAGCTGGATTGAGTACATATGTGAATCAGACCATTAAGCAGATCGGGAAGAAAGAATAAAATAGATTGAACCATGCAAAAAAGCGTGATATGATAAAAAACAGAACAACCGTGTTACAGGGTGGCTGACCTCTATTCTACATAGAATGGGGGTGGTGCTGATGGACAAGAAACCGTTTGATTTTAAAGATCTTATGGCATTTGGAATGTTCATTCTGGCATTGCTGACATTCGTATTTACGTTTATCAGATAATGTTTTAAGCATAGAAAAACCACCCTCATAAAACTTTGACCGGTTTTGGGTGGCATTTTCTATGTACACTATTTAATCTGGTCAACCCCTTGTGGGCGGTTGTTCCTTTTAATTGTATTATAGAGCAGTTGAACAGATAATTCAACACATTTTTTGGAGAGCTTGGAAACAGGCTCTCTTTTATTGTGCGACATCGCACGGTAGGAGGTGAGAACATGAGCGAACAGAACGAATTTGGCAGAACAACAGCAGAGGAACTGGAAAAAGCATTTGAGACGGAAGAGCAGGAGGAAGAACAGGAGGAGAAATAATGAGTATCTGTAGAGGAATTGCCGGCAGGAGAGGTAAAAATCCTGTCGGTATTTTTATTCATAATGGGGCAGACGGTCAGAATGCTACGACAGCGTATTACAGGAATTACTTACAAAACGCAAACTTGGAAAACGGATTTGCTCACTACTATGTGTGTAACGATGGAATTCTGCAAGCAGAGGATGATTCTAACTGTGCTTGGCATTGCGGCGACTTAAACGGAAATCTTAATTTCTTGGGAATAGAAGTCTGCCAGAGTATGGGCGATCTGAATGTATTTAAAGCGAATGAGGAAAAAGCATTACAGTTGGCAGCACAGAAGTGCAAACAGTATGGAATTACACCAAGTGCAAGCACGATCATGCTGCATCAGGAGGTGTACGCAACAGCTTGTCCGCACAGATCAGTGGAGATTCACGGTGGTGCGACAGCGACAAAAACGTATTTTATTAAACGTATCAGCGAACTGATGAATGGAAATCAAGTCGCAACAGCAGAGCAGAAAGGAGAAAATGAAGATATGCAGTGTATGTTTACAGTAGAAGGAAAAGGATGTGTTTATTGGATGCATGATGGAGTTGTGACAGCTTTAGCACATCCAGACGAGTTAAAAATCATTCAGCAGGTCTATAAGGATAACTTTGAGCATGATATGCCATGCTACAGTTGGGGCAAAAATGCACCATGGCACGTGAGACTGATGAACCCATTGTATCGTGAACCCGTAAAATCTATTTAATAAAAACCACCTCGGAGATCAGCTCTCTGAGGGGCGAATATTGTATCATCTTATTATAAAAGTACTACTTATTTAATGTTGATTAGTTGCATCTTAGATGTGCGAAAGAACTGGCCCATATGGAAATGATTTGTGCCATTGTGCATCAGCTGACGAAAAATCTTTCTCCGGAAGAAATTGAGAGATCCGGGTTTGCTCCATACTATGTAGATCATACTCTGGCATTGTGGCCACAGGCTGCAAGCGGAGCACCGTGGACTGCAACCTATTTTCAGTCAAAAGGTGATCCGATTACAGATCTTCATGAAGACCTCGCTGCAGAACAAAAAGCCCGTACGACTTACGATAACATTCTCAGGCTTGTAAAAGATCCGGAAGTGTGTGATCCGATTCGTTTCCTGCGTCAGCGTGAAATCGTGCATTACCAGAGATTCGGTGAAAATCTTCGGATCGTGCAGGAACACCTGGACAGCAAAAACTTCTATGCATTCAATCCTGAGTTTGATAAAAATCCGAATTGCGGATGTAAGCGCTCATAAAAAAGCAGGCGGAGTTATGAGGATAACTCTGCCTGACTTTTTATTCGAAAGGGCATTTACTTTTTTCGGGAAGTTTTGTATAATGAAAAACGGTAGTTGCACGACGGGGTGTGGCTCAGTTTGGTTAGAGTGCACGGCTGGGGGCCGTGAGGTCGCAGGTTCGAATCCTGTCACCCCGATTGATCACAAGTTGGACACTTTGGCGAGTGTCTTTTTTGTTCGATTTTGAAAAAGGCAATTATCGGGTGGAGAAATATTCCCGCGTCTGCTATAATCGGTAGAAGAGGAAAACAGGGGAGACAGGGAGAAGTAAGATGGAACAAAGGAAAAAAGTACTTATTACCAACCTTTATTTTCAGAAGTTTACAGGATCTGAGCTGCATGTGCTGGAGTTTGCACATCTGTTCAAAGAAAAGGGATATGATGTGGTGATTGCTGTATATAAGAAGTCTTATCCACTTCTGCAGGAGTTGGAAGAGGGGATCACAGTGATTGAATGTCAGAAAGAGGCACTCAAAGAGATGGAATTTGAGATTGTCTTTATCCAGCATTTCCCGGTGTTTGATTATCTTGTGAGCCGGTACGGATTAAAATATAAACGAATGGTTGTCTCGAAGCTGAGTGTGATCAATGCCATGGAGAATCTTCCGGTCTGTACGCAGGAAGCGGCCTTCATTCTGTGTGTCAGTCCTGAATGTGCAGATATGGTAGCCATGCAGGTTCCGGAAGGAACGAAGATACGGGTTTTTCAAAACTGTGTGGAAGCAGAGTATTTTGAAGGAAGCAGCGAGTATGCAGGATACAAAAGAGCGTTGGATAAGATCGCGATCATTTCCAATCATATCCCGCAGGAGCTTTTGGAGCTCAAGGAAAAGATGGGCGGGTATTATCAGGTGGATCTGATCGGACTTGGGTATCGCACGGAACAGGTGAATGCAGAGTTTTTGCAGCAGTATGATCTGGTCATTACGATTGGAAGAACCGTACCGAGGTGTCTTGCAATGGGCGTTCCGGTTTATGTTTATGATTATCTGGGAGGTCCCGGATATCTGACAGAAGCCAATTTCAGTCTTGCTGAGCGGAACAATTTTTCGGGAAGAGGATTTGAGAAAAAGACATCAGATGAACTGTTAAAAGAGATCAAGGAAGGATATGGCCCGGCAGGAGAGTGGCTGCCGCTCTGGCAGAAGATCGCTGCGGTGGATTATCAGTATGCCAGCCGGTTTGATGAGATGTATGAAGAACTGATGGCATCTCCGGAGCTTACAGAATGCAGGACATACTATTCGGGAATTGAAGCAGAGAGAATGAAATTCTACAGCGATATTGTGTCCGGATATATCAGTGGAAAAGAATGTCAGGAATCTAAGTGTTACTATGATATCGGAAACGGTTTCTGCGAGGAGGACAGCGAGACATGGCCGAGTATGTCAGGATATAAGATTCAAAAATCCTGGCTTCTGGAAAATGCAAAGATGATGCGCTTTGATCCATGCAATGCAGCGTGCCGTTGTGAGATCTGCAGTGTGAAGATCAATGGAAGATCTGTGGAACACGAGATGAAACCAGTCAATGCAGTTTCTACAGATCGTGGAAAGAGTCTCTTTCTGACGGATGATCCGCAGTACCTGATGGATATTCCGGAGTTGGACGGCGGACCTGCATGGCTGGAAGTAGAATACCGGTTTGATATTCTTTCCGAACAAGAGGAAAAAAACTACTATTGCGAAAAGATAAAAGATCTGGAGGAGCAGCTGACAAAAGCCCGGCATCAGTTGTGGGAAGAACGGCGCAAGGCCACTTCATTCGGAATGAAGAAAACGAGAAAGTAAGGTTTTTCTTGGATTTAAGTATAGCATGTGATATATTAAAAGGCGTTGTTGCGGGCAGGATACTGTCCGGATCTGAAAAAAGAGTCTACATAACCTGTCTGAAAACTGGGAATGTTAAGGACAGGTTACATAAGTTTTAAGAGGAGATATACAGTATATGTGTGGATTTGCAGGATTTGTAGGAGAAGTTGAGAACAGAGAACAGGTGCTGGAGAATATGATAGATACGATCATCCATCGCGGACCGGACAGTTCCGGCAAATTTGTGGATGAAGATGCGGCACTTGGATTCCGGCGTCTTTCAATCATTGATCTTTCAGAAAGCGGAGATCAGCCATTATATAACGAGGACAGAAGCAAGGTGCTTGTATTTAACGGTGAGATCTATAACTATCAGGAACTGAGAGAAGAACTGATTCAGGCTGGACATACATTTGTTTCCAATACGGATTCGGAAACTTTGATCCACGGATACGAGCAGTGGGGAGAAGAACTGGTTTACCGTCTTCGCGGAATGTATGCATTTGCAATCTGGGATCAAAAGGCAAAAAGACTGTTTTCAGCGCGGGATATTTTTGGTATTAAGCCGCTTTATTATGCGCAGATGAATGGAACATTGATGTTTGGATCAGAAATCAAATCTTTTTTGGAGCATCCGAAGTTTGATAAAGTGTTTAATGAAGATGCATTGGGAAATTACCTGTCTTTTCAGTTTGTTCCGACCAATGAGACGTTCTTTAAAGGCGTGTTCTGTGTACAGCCGGGCCATTATTTCGTTTATGAGAACGGGAAAATGACGATCAAACGGTATTTTGAACCGAATTTCACAGGAGATACGACAAAATCCTTTGAAGAAGTTGTAGATGACATTGAAAAAGTCATGAAAGAGTCTGTGGAGATGCACAAGATCAGTGATGTAGAAGTTGCTTCCTATTTGTCCAGTGGAGTGGATTCCAGTTATCTGACATATTTAGGTCAGGTGGATCGTACCTTTACCGTTGGATTCGACGAAGGAAAATACAGCGAGATTCAGGATGCGAAAGAGTTTGCAGCAAGCATCAACATGAAAAATGATGCAAAAGTCATCACTCCACAGGAATACTGGGACAATCTGTCCGATATCCAGTATTATATGGATGAACCGGTGGCAGATCCTGCGGCGATCGCACTTTATTTTCTGAGTCAGGAAGCAGCGAAGAAGGTAAAGGTAGTGCTGTCCGGAGAAGGTTCGGATGAATTGTTCGGAGGATATAATATTTACTGTGAGCCTCTGGAGCATACTTCGTTTAATAAAATTCCAATGCCGATCAGACGAATGCTTGGAAATTTTGCAGAGAGATGCCTTCCAAGAGGCATGAAAGGAAGAGGCTTCCTGATGCGTCACGGAAAAACTCTGGAAGAACGTTATTTTGCCAATGCGACGAATATTTTTACAGAGAGAGAAGCGAACCGTATTTTGAAAAAAGGCTGCAAGCCGGGAATTCAGAAGGTGACTGCACCACTGTATGAGCGCGTGAAAGACAAGGATTCTGTGACCAAGATGCAGTATGTGGATATGCATCTCTGGCTGGTACATGATATTCTGATGAAGGGGGATAAGATGGGAATGGCCAATTCTCTGGAAGTGCGTGTCCCGTTTTTGGATAAAAAAGTACTGGAGCTTGCCCAGACACTGCCGTTGCATTATAAAGTGAGAGCACCGAAGACAAAAGTGGCACTTCGCGGGGCGGCAGAAAAGGTGATCCGCAGTAAGACTGCAGAGAAGAAGAAACTGGGATTCCCGATTCCGATCCGGGTATGGCTCAAAGAAGATGCGTATTACAATCGGGTAAAAGAAATGTTTCTTTCTGATGCGGCAAAAAAATTCTTTGATACAGAGCTTCTTGTGAAAATGCTGGATGAACACAAGCATGCAAAACATGCAAATGAAAAGACAGATAACAGTCGGAAGATCTGGACTGTCTACATTTTCCTTGTATGGTATGACCGGTTTTTTGAACATGGAAAACCGGTGCATCCGGCAATGAGCGCAAGATAACCGAGTAAAATAAAAACAGGGGAGATGTTATGAGCAGCAAAACGGTACAGCCGATTCGCAGAAGAGAGCAGGGGGAAACGAAAAGCAGACGTTCTGCCAGACAGAAACGGGAGAAAAGAGAGATTGCGCAAAGCAGTGTGCCGACCACGTATTTTGATTATAATCTGATGCTGGTCATTATATTTTTGACTTGCTTTGGACTGATTATGCTCTATAGTGCCAGTGCGTACAGCGCTCAGGCGGATTTTCAGGATGACATGTCCTATTTTATCAAACAGGCAATGATCAGTGCGGGCAGTTTTGGAGTTATGTTGATCGTTTCCAGGATTGATTATCATGTTTATGGAGCTTTTTCTTTTGAAATCTATGTGTTTGCCATGATTATGATGGCGCTGGTGCAGACGCCTCTTGGAACAACGATCAATGGAGCCAGACGATGGATCCAGCTTCCGGGAAATATGACATTGCAGCCATCTGAGATTACAAAGATCGCGATTATTTTGTTTATTTCCTGTGAGATCTGTAAGATGGGAAGAAAAGTCAATGACTGGCTTGGAATCCGGAGACTTCTGATCTATGGCGGGGTGGCAGCAGGTGGAGTGTTTATTCTTACAGACAACTTAAGTACTGCCGTGATCGTAATGGCGATTACCTGTGTCTTGATTTTTGTGGCACATCCGAAGACAAAGCCGTTTTTGATGATCGCTGCCATCGGAGCAGGAATTTTGATCGTGATAGTGGCCATACTTGCGGTTTATGCGACGAACAGTGATAATTTCCGAATCGGAAGAATCACAACATGGCTGGATCCGGAAGGGCACTCGGATGGCACCGGCTTCCAGGTGCTTCAGGGACTGTATGCGATCGGATCCGGGGGATTCTTCGGAAAAGGTCTTGGAAACAGCACGCAGAAGCTTGGTATGATCCCCGAAGCGCAGAATGATATGATTCTGAGCGTTATCTGCGAAGAACTTGGCGTTTTCGGAGCAATCGTAGTATTGATCCTGTTCGGACTTCTTCTATATAGATTGATGTTTATTGCAAGAAATGCACCGGATCTGTACGGCTCACTGATCGTGACCGGAATTTTTGCACATATCGCGCTGCAGGTGATCTTAAATATCATGGTTGTAACGAACATGATCCCGACAACGGGTGTTACGCTTCCGTTTGTCAGTTATGGAGGAACTTCGGTTCTGTTCCTGATGACGGAGATGGGACTTGCCCTGAGTGTATCCCGGAGAATTAAGCTTCAGACAGAATAGGAAAAGCAAAAGATATAAAAATGTCTTTTCATCCGACACAAAGTGTGGTATATTAAGTAACGTAGTATTGAAAACCACATATAATAGATGGTGGAAAAAGAAAGTGTGGTTTGGGAGGAAAGACATGAGCTATAAAGTAATTGTTGACAGTTGCGGAGAATTTACGCCGGAGATGAAAGCAGACGGAGGATTTGAACACGTTGCTCTCGGAATTCAGATAGAAGACACTCAGTGGACAGATGATGACAGCTTGAAGCAGGATGAGCTGCTTTTAAAGATTGCAGAAAGTACATCCTGTGCGAAGACATCCTGTCCGTCTCCGGAAAGATATATGGAAAGTTATCACTGCGATGCCGAACGTATTTATGTGGTGACACTATCGGCAGAATTGAGCGGATCATATAACAGTGCGGTTCTTGGAAAAAATCTGTATGAAGAAGAATATGGGGAAAAACAGATTCATGTATTTAATTCACGCTCCGCTTCAGTAGGAGAGACTTTGATCGCATTGAAGGTTCAGCAGTGTGAAAAGGCCGGGATGACGTTCGAAGAAGTTGTGGAAAGTGTAGAGTGTTATATTGAGGAGCAGCACACTTATTTTGTACTGGAGAATCTGGATACTTTAAGAAAGAACGGAAGACTTACGGGAATCAAATCACTGGTAGCGGGAGCCTTGAATATCAAACCGATCATGGGATCTACTCCGCAGGGAACGATCTGTCAGAAGGAAAAAGCGAGAGGCATGAAAAAAGCACTTGTGAAGATGGCGGACTGCGTGGCAGCAGATGTGGTCAATGCAGGAGATAAGATTCTGGCTATTGCACACTGTAACTGTGAGGAGAGAGCAAAAGAAGTGCAGCGCCTTTTAAAAGAACGGTTTGCAGTGAAGTCCAGTTTTATCGTAGATACATCCGGGATCAGTACGGTTTATGCCAATGACGGAGGAATTATTGTTGTAGTTTAGAGTCGGATGTGGTACACTATGTAGAAAGAGTGCAGGACAGAAGCTGTCAAATACATAGGGGACAAAGGAGCTTTTAGATATGAGTCAGGAAAAAGTAGACCGCTATAAACAGGAAAAGGCGAATCGGAAGAAGAACATGAAAAAGCAGCGCATTATGAACATTGTCAGAAAGTGTGTACTGTCACTGGCTGCATTGGCATTGGTGGGATGGCTCGGATATTCCGCATATGTGTCTCATGAGTCAAAGCAGGAACGGGAAGTGGCAGAAGTGAATTATGATGCGGTGAATAATTATCTGAGCGGACTTGGCGAATAAAAGAATAAAGAATGATATGAGAACAGGTTTTGGAAGCCTGTTCTTTTTTTAACCAAATTTTTACAGAATTGTGACATAGATGTGAAAAATGTGAAAAAAGGGTTGAAAAAGGGGGCGTGGTGGTTTACAATGGTTTCAAGTGGTAGGAAGTGGTGAATAGTGGCATAAAGTGGGGCGAAAGTGGAGTTCTGCTTTTAGAAGGGATTCCAGATGTTATTAGGAGAGTTTAATCATAGTATTGATGAAAAAGGCCGACTCATCATTCCAGCCAAATTACGAGATGACTTGGGAGAAAGCTTTGTGATCTGTAATGGCTTGGAAGGGTGTCTTTTTGTGTATTCTCAAGACGAATGGAATCAGTTTGTTGCTGAATTAAATACCTTACCACGGATGAACAAGGATGCCAGAATTTTCAAGCGTTATTTTTTTGGAAGTGCTTCTGAAGGCAGCTTTGACAAGCAGGGGAGAGTTTCTGTACCTGCATCACTTCGAAAAGCTGCACATCTGGAGAAGGACGTTGTCCTGGTGGGAGTTCAGGACCGCGTGGAGATCTGGGATAAAGCACTTTGGGAAGAGCGCAGTATGGTCAGTGAAGAAGATCTGGATGCGATTGCAGAACGTATGGAGGCGATCGGTATCCGAATTTGATTCTGGACAGAGAGTGAATGGAGGATTCTATGGCATTTAAACACACATCAGTTTTACTTGAAGAGACAGTAGATGGTCTGAAGGTGAAGCCGGATGGCATCTATGTAGACGCGACACTTGGCGGGGGAGGACATGCATATGAAGTCGCAAGCCGCTTAAGTGACAAGGGGAGATTTATAGGAATAGACCAGGACGCCGACGCGATTGAAGCGGCGGGCGCCAGATTATCCGGTTTCGGGGAGAAAGTAACAATAATCCGGAGCAATTATTGTGATATGAAACCGAGGCTCCATGAAATAGGAATTGACAAGGTAGACGGGATTGTAATCGATCTGGGAGTGTCTTCATATCAGTTAGATACGGCGGAGCGCGGTTTCTCTTACCGCACAGATGCGCCGCTTGACATGAGGATGGATCAGAGACAGACTACGACAGCAAAAGACATTGTCAATGACTATAGCGAAGCGGAACTTTACCGTGTCATCCGTGATTATGGAGAAGATAAATTTGCAAAGAATATTGCAAAACACATTGTGATGGAGCGCGGAAAGCATCCAATTGAGACAACAGGACAGTTAAATGAAGTTATCAGAAGAGCCATTCCGATGAAGTTTCAGAAAACATCCGGACATCCGTCCAAAAGGACATTTCAGGCAATCCGGATCGAGCTGAACAGAGAGTTGGATGTACTTCGGGAGACTCTGGATGATATGATCGATATGCTGAATCCGGGAGGTCGGATCTGTATTATCACGTTTCATTCTCTGGAAGATCGGATTGTAAAGAGTGCATTCCGAAAGAATGAAAATCCGTGTACCTGTCCAAGTCACTTTCCGGTTTGTGTATGTGGAAACATATCGAAAGGAAAAGTGATCACAAGGAAACCAATTCTTCCTTCTGAGGAAGAGTTGATGTATAACAGCCGTTCAAAAAGTGCCAAACTTCGCATTTTCGAACGAAGCTGAAAAAAATGAGGGTGAGTATCTGAAAAAATAAAATCTGCCGGGAAGGGGAGAGCCCGGCAGATTGTACGTGGAAAGGGGCAGACCAAATGGCTGCAGGAAAGAGAACTACATACAGAAGACAATCTAATACAGGAAAGAGAACTACATACAGAAGACAATCTAATACAGGAAACAGATCTGGACAGTTCTACGTCTATGGAAATGTAGCGCATCAGCCGAAGGTATTGCCAAATCAGGAGAAACAAGCAGTGGAAGTACGTCCTAAAAAACGGACAAGCAGTCAGGTGAAAAAGAACCGCAGGCGTGCATTGGATATGAGCCCGATCTATACAGGGTTTTTGACAGTGGCGGCTGTTTGTGCGGTTTTCATCTGTGTCGTATATCTGCAGCTCCAGTCAGAACTCGTGCAGAGGTCAGAAAATATCACGGCTCTTCAGGAAGAGTTGTCAGATCTGACAGAGGCGAATGATACGGCATACAATGCGGCAGTAGATTCTGTGAATCTGCAGGAAATCCGGGACAAAGCAATGAATGAACTTGGCATGGTATATGCGGCGAATGGTAATGTGGTGGAGTATGACAGCCCGACCAGTGATTACGTGAAGCAGTATAATGAGATACCATCTGACGGGATTCTTGCAAAGTCAAAGGACGTGTCAAAATAGGAAGATGTAATGACAAGAAGACGAAGAAAAAATCCATTTCAATTTTTAACAAAGAAATTTCCGAAAAGGATGCAAAAGAAGCTGGTAATGCTGTTTGTGGCAATTATACTGGCTTTTGTTGTTCTTATCGGAAGAATTACGTATATCAATGTATTCAAAGGTGGAAAGTATACCAGGATCGTTCTGAACCAACAGCAGTATGGAAGCAGGACCATTCCGTATAAACGAGGAGATATCGTAGACCGGAACGGAACAAAAGTAGCGACCAGTGAGCGTGTGTATAATGTGATCCTGGATGTGGTGGTTGTGACAGACGAGGGAGAGAGCGATAAGTATATCGATTCCACACTGGACGTTTTAGAAGAATGCTTTGGTATTGACAGTGAAGAAGTAAGGGATACGATCAAGGCAAATCCGGACAGCCGTTACGAGGTTTTAAAAAAAGGCGTTTCTTATGAAGATGCCAAGAAATTCCAGGAAATTGACGAGGATGATAAAAAATATCCGAATGTTCAGGGGGTCTGGCTGGAGGATGATTACCAGCGTACATACCCTTACAACAGTCTTGCAAGTGATGTGATCGGATTTTCCGGATCCGGAAATCAGGGAGCAATCGGCATTGAAAGTGCATACAATGATATTCTTAACGGTACAGACGGAAGAGAATATGGATATTTTGACAGTGCTTCTTCAGTAGAACGTACTGTGAAAGCGGCAAAGAATGGAAATACGGTAGTGTCCACGATCGACGTTACACTGCAGAGCATTGTAGAAAAATATATTCTGGAATTTAATGAGGCACACAAAGGAGAAGAACGGGAGGATGAGCTGGGAAGTAAGAATACGGCTGTGATCATAATGGATCCGAACAGCGGAGAGATTCTTGCAGAGGCTTCGTACCCGAACTTTGATCTGAATAATCCAAGAGATCTGACGCCGTGGTATACGACGGAAGCGTTGGCAAAAATGTCAGATGATGATAAGCTGAATGCAATGAACAATCTCTGGAGAAATTTCTGCGTCAGTGATGCCTTTGAACCGGGATCGACAGCCAAGCCGTTTACTCTGGCCACAGGTCTGGAGACCGGAGCTTTGACCGGTCAGGAAACCTATGTATGCCAGGGTGGTACATGGAAAGGTGACTGGTATATTCAATGTCACAATACGTCAGGGCATGGGACAGAGAATGTAGATCAGGCAATCGCCAATTCCTGCAATGTGGCTCTGATGGCTATGGCCGATAAGATCGGAGTGGAAGATTTTATCCGGTATCAGCATATCTTTGGATTTGGAGAGTACACAGGAATTGACCTGCCGGGAGAGGCGTCCACAGAAAATCTGATCTTTACTGCAGAGAATATGGGAGAGACAGATCTTGCAACGTCTTCCTTTGGGCAGAGTTTCAATGTAACGATGACACAGATGGTGTCGGCATTTTCTTCTCTGATTAATGGCGGGTATTATTATCAGCCTCATGTGGTGAAGCAGATTCAGGATGAAAACGGAAACGTGATTGAAACAAACGATCCGACTTTGCTTCGAAAAACGGTATCAAAACAGACTTCTGACCGTGTCAAAGAAGCGCTTCGCGCGGTAATGACAGACGGAACCGGAGTTCCGGCAAATGTAGAGGGATACGACATTGGCGGAAAAACCGGAACAGCGGAGAAGCTTCCGCGAGGGAATGGAGACTATCTGCTTTCTTTTATTGGATATGCACCACAGGAAAATCCGGAAGTTGTGATCTATGTGGTCATCGATGAGCCAAATGTGGAAAATCAGGAATTAAGTTCGTATGTTCTGGAGCTGTCACAGAAGATCATGGCGGAAGCATTTCCATATCTGAACATTACAAGAAACGGGGATGCACTGCCAGAGGACAGCGGTGTAAGAGAAGACGTACAGCAGGATTTCGATGAGAACTTCGAAGATACCTACAGTAATCAGGATGGCACCTATATCGATCCGAACTACCAGCCGGATTATGATAGCTGGGCAACATCTCCGGAATCATCGGAAACAATAGAATAAAACAGGAATAACCTTACAGAAGAGAAAATATGTTGTATAAAGTCTTCTGTAAGGTTTTTTTATGAAAAATAAAACGTATCATAAAAGAAAATTCTGGTAGTGTTTACCTGCGCGTTTCTGATTTTGACAGGTTTGATCGGGCGACTGGTCTATCTGATGGTGTTTGATGCCGAGTATTATCAGAAACGAGCCGAGGATCTGCATAAACGGGAACGTAAGATCAAGGCAGCCAGAGGAGAAATCGTGGATCGAAATGGCGTTGTGCTTGCTACAAACAAAACAGTGTGTACGATTTCTGTGATCCACAGTCAGATCAAGGAACCGGAACGGGTGACGGAAATTCTCGCAAAAGAGCTTGAAATGGATCAGGCAGAGGTGAGAAAGCGAGTGGAGAAGGTCTCTTCCATGGAAAAAGTAAAAACCAACGTGGAAAAAGAAGTGGGAGATAAGATCCGGGAGTATAATCTGGATGGAGTCAAGGTGGATGAAGACTATAAGCGATATTATCCGTATGACAGCCTGGCATCCAAGGTGCTTGGATTCACAGGAGGAGACAATCAGGGGATCATTGGTCTGGAAGTGAAATATGAAGAGACATTAAAAGGCAGCAACGGAACCATTCTCACGACAACGGATGCAAGAGGAATCGAACTGGATGCGGTCGCGGAAGGCCGGATCGAGCCTGTGGCCGGCAAAACGCTGGAGATCAGTATGGATTATAATATTCAAAAATATTGTGAGCAGGCGGCTGAAAAAGTCATGCGGGAAAAACAGGCGGACGGAGTGTCGATTTTACTGATGAATCCGCAAAACGGAGAAATTCTGTCTATGGTCAATGTGCCGGAATTTAATCTCAATGATCCGTTTGAATTGAATACAGGAGAAGAACTGGAAGGAGAAAAATTGCAGGATGCGTTAAATGCAATGTGGAGAAATCGATGTATCAATGATACGTATGAGCCGGGATCCACATTTAAGATCATTACGTCTGCAGCCTGCCTGGAAGAGGGAGTCGTGACACCTGAGGATACCTTTTCCTGTCCGGGATACCGCATGGTAGAAGACAGAAGAATCCGGTGTCACAAAGTGGGCGGACATGGCAGTGAAACCTTTGTTCAGGGAATTCAGAATTCCTGCAACCCGGTGTTTATCGATATTGGTCTGCGTCTCGGAGCAGAGCGGTTTTATGACTATTTTCAGCAATTCGGACTTCTGGATCTGACGGGGATCGATCTGCCGGGAGAGGCGGGAACCATTATGCATCAGGTGGAAAATATCGGTCTGGTGGAGCTTGCCACCATCAGTTTTGGACAGTCATTTCAAGTTACGCCGGTTCAGATGGCAGTGACAGTCAGTTCCATTATCAATGGAGGGCGAAGAGTTACCCCGCATTTCGGAAAAGCCGTTCTTGACAGGGAAGGAAATGTGCTGGAAACATTGTCCTATGAAGAAAGATCAGGTGTGGTATCAGAGAAAACATCGAAAACGATGCAGACACTTTTGGAGGGAGTTGTTGCCAATGGGTCCGGGAAAAATGCATATATCGAAGGATATTCCATCGGCGGAAAGACAGCCACCTCTCAGACACTGCCGCGAAGTGCGAATAAGTACATTTCTTCCTTTATCGGATTTGCACCGGCAGAGGATCCGCAGGTACTGGGAATGGTGGTGATCCATAATCCGCAGGGGATTTATTATGGAGGAACGATCGCCGCACCGGTCCTTCGCAGTATTTTTGACAATGTCCTTCCATATCTCGGGATTGAAAAACAGTAGGTAATGCGGTATACTAATTGAGATATTGAAACAAAAGAGATGAAGAGGTGGAAGTATGAGTTATCATGTAGTAATACCGGTATTGGTATCGTTTGCTTTGAGCCTGGTGCTCGGACCGATCGTAATACCATTCCTTAGAAAACTGAAAATGGGACAGACAGAACGGGAAGAGGGAGTACAGTCTCATTTGAAGAAGGCAGGAACGCCGACCATGGGAGGAATTATCATTCTGGCCAGTGTCGTTATCACGTCCCTGTTTTATGTAAAAGATTATCCGAAAGTGATTCCGATCCTGTTTCTGACGCTTGGTTTTGGTCTGATTGGATTTCTGGATGATTATCTGAAGGTTGTGATGAAACGTTCAGACGGTCTGTATCCGAAACAGAAGATGGCACTCCAGCTGGTGGTGACAGCAATTTTTGCATATTACGTGTTTAAAGTGGCAGACATTCCGATGTCTATGCTGATTCCGTTTTCCGGTGGAAAATACTGGGATATCGGCTGGCTGGCAGTTCCGCTTTTATTTATTGCAGTGATCGGTACTGTAAACGGAACGAATTTTACAGACGGACTGGACGGACTGGCATCCAGCGTGACGGTTCTGGTAGCTACGTTCTTTACGGTGGTTGCTATTGGAACAAAGAGCGGAGTAGAGCCGATCACCTGTGCGGTTGTAGGTGCGCTCCTTGGATTTTTATTGTTTAATGTATATCCTGCGAGTGTGTTTATGGGAGACACCGGTTCTCTTGCACTGGGCGGTTTCGTGGCAGGAACGGCGTATATGATGCAGATGCCGTTGTTTATCATGATTGTAGGGCTGATCTATCTGGTGGAAGTGGCATCGGTGATGATCCAGGTTACATATTTTAAGAAGACCGGTGGAAAGCGTTTCTTTAAAATGGCACCGATCCATCATCATTTTGAATTGTGCGGCTGGTCAGAGACAAGAGTTGTGGCAGTATTTTCAATTGTGACTGCACTGCTCTGTCTGATCGCATTAATGGGGGTATAGACATGAAGTTTAAAGACAAAAAAGTACTGGTGTTTGGTTCCGGTATCAGTGGTGTTTCTGCTGCGGCTCTGCTGCTGCAGGAAGGTGCAGAAGTCGTATTGTATGATGGGAATGACAGGTTGGATGCGGCAGGAATCAAAGAACAGATCGAAGGACAGGCAAAGGGGAGCGTAAGCGTTGTTCTCGGAGCATTTCCCGAGGCGCTTCTTTCAGAGCTTTCTCTGGTTGTGATGAGTCCGGGTGTTCCGACAGATTTACCATCGGTGAATCAGATGCGGGATGCAGGGATTCCGATCTGGGGTGAAATTGAACTGGCATATGTCCTTGGTAAAGGGGATGTGCTGGCGATCACCGGAACAAACGGAAAGACGACAACGACAGCACTGCTTGGTGCAATCATGAAAAATTTCCGGGAAAGCACATTTGTTGTAGGCAATATCGGCAATCCTTACACGAGCGTTGTGCGGGAGACAAAGGATGATTCTGTTATTGTGGCAGAGATGAGCAGTTTTCAGCTTGAGACGATTCACACATTCTGTCCGAAAGTCAGTGCGATTTTGAATATCACACCGGATCATCTGAACCGTCATCACACGATGGAAGCTTATATCGAAGCCAAAGAGCAGATTGCAAAAAACCAGACAGAAGAAGATGTCTGTGTTTTGAATTATGAGGATGATGTGACCAGAAAATTCGGAGAAAGAGTCAAAGCGCAGGTGATTTATTTTTCCAGCCGCCGCAGACTGGAAAAAGGAATTTATCTGGAAGATGGCAATATCATCTATTGCAGAGAAAATCCGGAGAAAGTCTGTCATGTGGATGAATTAAAACTGCTTGGAATGCATAATTATGAAAATGTAATGGCAGCTGTGGCTATGGCGGCAGCGTATCACGTTCCGATGGAGATCATCCGTAAGACCATTCGGGAATTTACGGCAGTGGAACATCGGATCGAGTTTGTGGCAGAAAAGAACGGGGTTGCATATTACAACGACTCCAAAGGCACAAATCCGGATGCCGCGATCAAAGGAATCCAGGCAATGAACAGGCCTACATTTTTGATCGGCGGAGGATATGACAAGGATTCTTCTTATGATGAGTGGATTCAGTCTTTTGACGGTAAGGTAAAAAAACTGGTGCTTCTCGGAGCGACAAAAGAGAAGATCAATGAGACGGCAAAAAGGCTGGGATTTACAGATACGATTCTTGCAGATACGTTTGAAGAGGCGGTCAATATCTGTGTAGAACAGGCAGAACCCGGAGATGCAGTTCTTTTGTCTCCGGCGTGTGCAAGCTGGGGAATGTTTAAGAATTATGAAGAACGCGGAGATAAATTCAAAGAACTTGTAAATCAATTATAAGGAGTGGATCTGCATTGAAGCATCCGGCAAAAAAGCAGCGGTATGATTATACTCTGCTTGTGGTGGTATTGCTCCTGGTCGGGATTGGTCTGATACTGCTATACAGTACCAGCGCCTATAATGGCCGGGTAAAGTTCCATGATTCTTTTTACTATTTGAAAAAGCAGGGATTTGCGACAGCGTTGGGACTGGCAGGCATGTTTATTGTGGCAGGGATCGACTATCACAGGTGGATTCCTTTTGCAAAGCTTGGATATGTCACTGCAATCGTTCTGTCTGTAGCAGTCATGTTTATAGGAGATGAGTACAATGGGTCCAAAAGATGGCTTTCTTTGGGACCCATTTCTTTTCAGCCGTCTGAGTTTGCGAAAGTGGCAGTCATTTTATATTTGTCCTGCGTAATCTCAAACCAGGCAAGAAAGATGGAAAAATTTACAACACTTGTCAAAGTTATGCTGCCAGTTCTTCCTGTGGTAGGCCTGGTAGGTGCAAGTAATCTAAGTACGGCCATTATTATCCTGGGAATTGCGGCAGCACTTGTTTTTGTGGCAAGTCCGAAGTATGCCCAGTTTCTTGGAATGGGTGCGGCAGCGGCAGGGTTTATGGGGATATTTCTGGCACTGGAAAGTTATCGTCTGGAGAGACTTGCAATCTGGAGAAATCCGGAAAAGTATGAAAAAGGGTACCAGACACTGCAGGGACTTTATGCCATCGGTTCCGGAGGGCTGTTTGGAAGAGGGCTTGGAAAAAGCGTACAGAAGTTGGGATTTCTGCCGGAAGCCCAGAATGATATGATTTTTTCTATCATCTGTGAAGAACTGGGACTGGTCGGAGCAAGCCTGATCATTTTATTGTTTCTGATTCTGATCTGGCGCTTTTTTGTGATCGCAACACATGCGAAGGATCTGACCGGTGCCTTGATCGCAACAGGAGCGATGGCGCATATGATGATTCAGGTGATCTTGAATATTGCGGTTGTGACGAACAGTATTCCCAATACCGGGATCACGCTCCCCTTTATCAGCTATGGGGGAACTTCGGTGGTATTTCTGCTGTTGGAAATGGGGCTTGTGTTAAGTGTGTCTAATTTGGTAGAATAAGCAGAGAAAGAAAAGGAGGAAGCCTTATGAAACAAAAGAAAAAGAAGATTCGAATGGCGGCACTGATTACAGTCCTGTCGGTACTTGTGTTATTTTTTGCGGTATTTCTTCTGTTTCAGACAAGGAAGATCGAGGTGACCGGAAACCAGTACTGTCAGGACGAAGAACTGGTAAAATGGGTTCAAAAAGACAAGTATGCATTCAACTCCATCTATATCTGGTGGAAGTATAATTATGGAGATGTGACAAAGCCGGCAGCGATCGAATCCGTGAAAGTTTCAATTAAAAACCCATGGACGGTCGTGATGAAGGTAAAAGAGAAGGAGTTTCTTGGTTATTTTGATTACCAGGGAGAGTTTTTGTATTTTGATGAGGACGGAACAGCTGCGTTAAAGACAACGGAAGTGATTCCCGGGGCGCCGTTTATCGAGGGATTGGAGCTTAATACCAAAAAAGTGAAAATGAACAAAAAACTCCCGGTCACAGATCAGGATATTTTTGAACGTATCGTGGAGGTGACAAGACTTTCCAACAAATATGAACTTTCTTCCGACCGGCTTACCTGCAGTGACGGAGGAGTCAATCTGATTTTCGGAGTGGTCACAGTGCAGCTGGGAAAAGGAAACTATGAGATGAAGATCGCACAGATTTCGCCGATCCTTGAGAAGCTTAATGAAAAGTTTGCGGGGCAGGCAGGTGTACTGCACCTGGAGAATTATGAAACGTCCGGTACTTCCGTGCGTTTTGTACCGGAGAAAGCAGCGGAAACAGAAGTAGATGAGGGCCAGGACGCCGGACAGACGGACGAAAATCAGTCAGGAGAATCTGAAGCTGCACAGACGGATCAGACATCTGAAGCAGGAACCGGTGAAGGAGAAACAACTGAATTAAAAAAAACATAAAATACACAAAAATCTATTGATTATTTGCGTGAAAGACTATATTATATACTTATTGAATTCTATTGTTCATACATATTTATGATGGGATGTATAAAATAAGTTGATAGGACGACGAAGGAGGAACTACCCTTGTTAGAGATTAAGACAAACGAATCAGAAGCAGCTGCAAGAATTATTGTTGTCGGAGTCGGCGGAGGCGGTAACAACGCGGTAAACCGTATGATCGATGAGCAGATTGCAGGTGTAGAATTTATAGCAGTGAATACAGATAAACAGGCACTGCAGTTATGCAAAGCACCAACATTGATGCAGATTGGCGAGAAGCTTACAAAAGGACTTGGTGCGGGAGCACAGCCTGAAGTAGGTGAGAAAGCAGCAGAGGAGAGTGCAGAAGAGATTTCCGCAGCACTCAAAGGCGCTGACATGGTATTTGTCACCTGTGGTATGGGTGGTGGAACCGGAACAGGAGCAGCTCCTGTAGTCGCACGTATCGCAAAAGAGCAGGGCGCACTGACAGTTGCAGTTGTGACAAAGCCGTTCCGTTTTGAATCACGTACAAGAATGGCGAATGCACTGGCTGGTATTGATAAATTAAAAGAGAATGTAGACACGATGATCGTGATTCCGAATGATAAACTTCTGGAAGTAGTAGATCGCAGAACGACAATGCCGGAAGCATTGAAGAAAGCGGATGAGGTTCTCCAGCAGGGTATTCAGGGTATCACAGACCTGATCAACGTACCTTCTCTGATTAACCTTGACTTTGCAGATATTCAGACAGTTATGAAGGATAAGGGAATCGCACACATCGGTATCGGTGAGGGACGCGGTGATGACAAGGCTCTGGAGGCAGTAAACAGGCTGTTGCCAGTCCGCTGCTTGAGACAACGATTCAGGGAGCATCACACGTTATCATTAATATTTCCGGTGATATCACTCTGATGGATGCATCTGATGCTGCTGATTATGTACAGGAACTTGCAGGAGAGAATGCAAATATTATCTTCGGTGCGATGTATGATGATACAAGATCTGATGAAGCTACAATTACAGTTATTGCAACAGGACTTCACAATGTGGGTGGAAGTGCATCCAAGTTAAAAGCAAGACTGGAAGGACAGCAGAAGATGGGATCTATTCTTCCAAATGCGGACAAGTTTGCAAGAACACCGGCAGCAGAGTACGGTGCAGGAAGAACAACAACAGGAAATTCCACAATCCCGACCCTTCAGGGACAGGGAAGAGTGCCTTCAAGCACAGTAAAAGAGCAGTCCATTAAGATTCCGGATTTCTTTAAAAATAATAAAGTCAGTTTGGGACAGGTTTCGACAAGAGACCTGTCCTTTTTTCCTTTTCACACGATTGTTGTCGAAATAAAGTCTGTTTCTCTGTCAGTTTCTGACAAATTTTCAAAATGATTCTGATTATAATAAATCTTGTTTGAGTGCCAAATCGATTTAGTACCAACGAGAAAGAGGGTGGAACATGTACTATGAAGTATACATAGATGTCATGTTTTTGGTGAATTTTATGATGGACGTCCTTATCCTGTTTTCTGTAAAAGCCTTGATGAAAATGCCGGGCAGTATGAAAAGAGTGATTGCAGGCGGTCTGGTCGGATCAGGGCTTTCCTGCCTGGTGGTAATTTTGCGGCTGCCCGTGGGAATCACAATGGCAGTGCTTCATATGCTTGTCAGCAGCGGGATGGTGGTATGCGGTCTTAAAATTCGCAGCTTTTCGGAATTTTTAAAGTGTTATATTTTATTGTATTTTGTTTCCGTTTTGATTGGCGGGATTCTGGGAATGTTAAAACCCTATGTGAAATACACAAGTCTCTATTTTGCTGTTGTGATTGGCTGCTATTACACAATCCGCGCGATCTGGGAGTTTTTGTGCCGGCTTCAGAAGGAGGAACTCAAGATTTGCCGGATCATCTTGTATCAGGAAGGAAGCTGCTGTGAGATACGCGGGCTTTGGGATACCGGAAATGTGTTGAAAGATCCACTGAGTGAAAAGCCGGTATGTATTTTAGAACAAAGCACAATAGAAAAGCTGACCGGGGAGAAGGAAAACTTGAAAGGGTTTCGTCTGATTCCATATCGGACAGTAGGAAAAAGTGGTGTCATGCCGGTATTTGAATTAGAGAAAATGTATATTGTACAGAAAAAACAGTGGATTTATCATCCACTGGTCGGAATATGTGAAGAACAGATATCAGAACAGGGGATGTATCAAATGATCATCAACCCTGAAATATTAGGAGGAAGAGAAAATGGTTGTAAAAGTAGCAATGCCGCAGCAGTTTAAATTAAAAGTAGTACCCAGTCTGAAAGGGCTGCTGTTTCCAAATCAGAAAGAGGTTCATTACATCGGAGGTTCTGAAGTGCTGCCGCCTCCATTGGAGACAGAACGGGAAACAGAGGTGATCAGAAGACTCGGATCAGAATATGATCAGGAAGCGAAAAAAATGTTAATTGAGCACAATCTGCGTCTGGTCGTGTACATAGCAAAAAAATTTGATAATACCGGAGTGGGAGTAGAGGATCTGATTTCAATCGGAACAATCGGTCTGATCAAAGCGATCAACACATTCAATCCAACCAAAAAGATCAAGCTTGCCACCTATGCATCCCGTTGTATTGAAAATGAAATCCTGATGTATCTGCGAAGAAACAGTAAGACCAAAATGGAAGTTTCCATTGACGAGCCTTTAAACGTGGATTGGGACGGTAACGAACTGCTGTTGTCTGATATCCTCGGAACAGAGGAGGATACCATCTATCGGGATCTGGAAACGGAAGCGGAGAGAAAGCTTCTGGTGCGTGCCATCAACCAGTTATCCAGCAGAGAAAAGCTGATTGTCAAGATGCGTTTTGGTCTGGATAATCCCGATGGAATCGAAAAAACTCAGAAAGAAGTAGCAGATTTACTGGGAATTTCACAGTCATACATTTCCCGTCTGGAGAAGAAGATCATGCAGAGATTGAAGCGGGAAATCGTGCGTTATGAGTAAATTAGAAGAATCCTCAAAAAGTGCTTTCACTCCGTAAAAAAGGTGTTATAATGAGAAAAAAGGGTGGTGAAGCTATATGAAACTTACATTTATAGGAGCAGCCCATGAGGTGACCGGAAGTTGTCATTTGCTGCAGGCAGCGGGGAAAAATATTTTAATTGACTGTGGTATGGAGCAGGGACCGGACCTGTATGAAAACCCGGGACTTCCCATTGCAGCGGGAGAAGTGGACTATGTATTTTTGACACATGCACACATCGATCATTCAGGTCTTTTGCCCCTTTTGTGCAAGAATGGATTTAAAGGGCAGATATTGACCACATTTGCCACAGCGGATTTATGTAACATTATGCTTCGTGACAGCGCGCATATTCAGGAATTTGAAGCTGAATGGCGCAACCGGAAAGGAAGACGTGCCGGAGTGCCGGAGTTTGAGCCGCTTTACGTGATGGCAGATGCAGAGGCTGCGATCAATCTTTTCGTTCCATGTGGATATGGAGAACGGCTTCATATTTGCGATGGGGTGGAAATCCGGTTTACAGATGTCGGCCATTTGCTTGGTTCGGCAAGTATTGAGGTCTGGATTACCGAAGGTGAGATTAGCAGGAAGATCGTATTTTCAGGAGATGTGGGGAATGTGGATCAGCCGATCATCAAAGATCCAAGGTGTACGGATACCGCAGATTATGTGGTAGTGGAATCCACCTATGGAAACCGGGTACATTCTTCGGAGAAGATAGATTATGTTTCTGAATTTACGAGAATTTTGAAAGAAACTTTTGATGCAGGCGGTAATGTCGTGATCCCGTCATTTGCAGTGGGACGTACGCAGGAGATGCTGTATTTCATCCGGGAGATCAAAGAACATGGACTTTTGCCGGAATATTCTGATTTTGAGGTATATCTGGACAGTCCACTGGCAATTGAAGCGACCAAAGTGTTTACAAAAAATATGCGGGAATGCTTCGATGAAGAAGCAATCAAACTGGTGGATGAGGGGATCAATCCTCTGGTATTTCCGGGGTTGAAGACATCCGTTACAAGTGATGATTCGAAACTGATTAATTTTATCGAAAAGCCGAAAGTAATTATTTCTGCATCGGGTATGTGTGACGCAGGACGGATCCGTCATCATTTGAAACACAATTTGTGGAGAAAAGAATGTACAATTCTGTTTGTGGGATATCAGGCGAACGGGACATTAGGAAGGCGGCTTCTGGAAGGTGAGAAGAATATCAAGCTGTTTGGAGAGCCGATCGAGGTTCATGCCAGAATTGAAAGTCTTCACGGAATCAGTGGTCATGCAGATATGAATGGTCTGATAGCATGGCTGAAAGGATTTAAGACACCGCTTCAGCATGTATTTGTGGTGCATGGCGAAGACACTGTGACGGAAGAATTTGCGCAGAAAGTAGAAGAGACGCTTGGATGTCCGGCGTGGGCGCCATTCCCGAACGGGGAAGTCGATCTGGCTGCGAATGAGATCTTAAACGAAGGTGTGCGGATTGCCGTGAAAGGCAAGAAGCCATCCCAGAAGAAAGCAGACGCTGCATTTGAGCGTCTTATCGCAGCCGGAAGAAGACTTTTGGATGTTATTTACAGACGAGAGGGAATTCCGAATAAAGACAAAGCAAAATTTGAAAGTCAGATCAATAATCTTGCTGATAAATGGGATCGTTGGGAATAGTGAGAAAGAGAAAATCACGGATGGGAGAAATCTCATCCGTGGTTTTTTGTGAGAAAAAATGAGGCTTGTTAATGACTCTGAATACGTGAAATGGTACAATGAAGATAAGAGGCAAAAGATATGAAAGGAAGTCTAGTACCATGTGGTCATACATTTAGTGATTTCCAGATTTATGATGAGAAGACTGCAAAGGAAGAATGTATCAAAATGGTTAGAAATATTATGGAATATTGGAAAGCAGAGGCGGCAAGAATTGAACAGGAACAAAATTTATAAAAAGAAAGTTCTTTTTGAAATTTAGAAATGCACATTGCTTTTTCTTTGTATGGGACTGTCAGATTTAAGACTTTGATTTGTCAAATGAGAGACTAAATAATTAGAAGGAGGCAAAGGTATGACGGCATATGTGTTTTTTATGATTTTCTGCAGTTTGATCGGTGTGGCAGTAGGAGCAATCGCAGTATTTGGCATTTTTGCCATTCGGCGGGCAATCAGAAACAAAAAGCAGGAAAAAGAGTCAGAAAAGAAATAAAATGAAGAAGAGGTCATAGAGGGATACGTAGCTTGTCAAGGAGTAAAACGTTTTTTTATTTTCCGTAAAACCGCATAGACTGCCTGCAGATGGTGAATTCTTTTAACTAGAAACAGGACAGGAGGATTCACAAATGGCAGGAAATAAAGTGGAATTATGCGGGGTAAACACAGCGAAGCTCCCGCTTTTGAAAGAAGAGGAAAAGGAAGAGCTTCTTGCAAGGATCAAGGAGGGGGACGAAGACGCAAGAGAACAGTATATCAAGGGTAATTTAAGACTGGTACTCAGTGTGATCAAACGGTTTTCATCCAGCAGTGAAAATGCCGATGATCTGTTTCAGATCGGCTGTGTGGGACTGATGAAAGCAGTCGATCATTTTGACCCCTCAAGGCTGGTAAAGTTTTCGACGTATGCAGTTCCGATGATCATCGGTGAGATCAGACGATATCTGCGGGACAATAATTCTATCCGTGTGAGCCGTTCTCTGCGTGATACGGCATATAAAGCAATCTACGCCAAAGAAGGATTTGTGAAGAAATATTCCAAAGAGCCTACGGTGCAGGAAATTGCTGAGGAGATCGGGATATCCAAGGAAGATATCGTGTTTGCACTGGATGCAATCCAGATGCCGGTCAGTCTTCATGAACCGGTATACAGCGACGGAGGCGATACGCTGTATATCATGGATCAGGTGAGTGATAAAAAGAACCGGGAAGAAAACTGGGTAGAAGAGCTGTCGCTGGAGGCAGCGATGGAACGCCTCAATGAACGGGAACGTTTTATCATCCAGCTTCGATTTTTTGAAGGAAAGACACAGATGGAGGTGGCAGAACAGATTCAGATTTCGCAGGCGCAGGTGAGCCGGCTGGAAAAAAACTGCATTGAAAATAATGAAACAATATCTGTTGGGCTAAAGGCTGTTATCTTTCCAGTACAAAATTTCAGAGAAAACTGCATAAAAATGATTTTACGGTTGAAATTTCCAGAACTTCATACTATGATAAGCACGTAGAATAGATGGAGGAGATGGAGACGATGATGTATAAGAGCTGTATTTTTGACTTGGATGGAACACTGACCGATACGCTGGACTCTCTTACATTTTCTGTGAATCTGACCATGAAAGAGATGGGACTGCCAGAGATTACAAGAGATCAGTGCCGGATGTTTGTGGGAAACGGAAGCAGAGTTCTTCTGGAAAAAGCACTGCGTGCCGCGTCAGAAGAAGCTTTAGAGAGGCTGGAGGAAGCGATGGAAATATATGGGAGAGTCTTCAATGAGAATTGTATGTATCATGTGGCTCCCTACGAAGGAATCGTGCAGCTTCTGGGTACATTAAAAGAGCAGGGAATCAGATGCGCTGTTCTTTCCAATAAACCGGACAGACAGGCGGTTCATGTTGTGGAAACTGTATTTGGAAAAGATCTCTTTTTTAAAGTGCAGGGACAGAAAGAAGGCGTGCCGAGAAAGCCGGATCCGACAGCAGTCCTTCAGATTGCAGGGGAGATGGGAGCGACTCCTGAAGAGACCATCTATATCGGAGACTCCGAGGTAGATATCAGGACCGGACATGCAGCCGGGATGCGCACGATAGGCGTTTCCTGGGGATTTCGAAGCAGAGAGGTCTTAAAGGAAGCGAACGCAGCGTATATCGTGGATACGGCACAGGAGCTTCTGGAACTGATATCCGCATGGGAAGAGAAAAAAGGGAGGTAACGGAGCATGAATGAATACGATGAGGAATGTCTGCTTACGTTTCTGAAAAAACAATCGCAGCTTTTTGACGAGCCGGTGGCAGAGACAATGGAAGAGGCAGAGGCTTTTCTGGAAGACTGTATGGCGGTCGTAGTAGATTCTCTGGATGAAGTAAGAGAATATTTTGAGGAGAGCGGTGCAGACGTGGAGAATATGGATGCGGAAGAACTCGAAGAGGCATCTGAAGTATTCCCGCTTTCAGGTGGACGCTATCTGATCGTGGAAGGGTAAAAGACAATCAAAGATATGCAGGAAGCCGCAGTTTTGTTGACTGCGGCTTTTTCTACGGCCTGCCGGATGGCATTTAGAATGATCTGAGAAGTATAAGGCGCGTCATCGGACAATTCCACGGCGTCCAGTGACTGAGTGTCATAAATCTGGTCGGCAATTTCTTCGATCGCAGGCTGGATCAGAGGAAACATTGTAGTCACGGTTTCATCCAGGTTGGCAAACCGGATGGAATTGATCCTGGAGCTGTCCACAGATACTTCCACTTCCAGATTTGTGTTGTTCAGTGTGAGGGTGGATGTGTAAGTACCAGGTGTATACTGTTTGTGAGATGTTTGCTTTTTGTCTGTATGTCCGGGACCAAACATGACGAAAAGCAGCACGATCAGAAGAATACAAAGGAGCGCGAACACAGCAGTATAGATGAGCTCCTTTGTGTGAAGGACAACGATTTTTGTTTTGGAATCCATAAGAATAATCCCCCTTGTTTTTTATCATTTTATGAGGCATATCCGGAAAATATTCCCGTCTTTTGCGTGACAAAAGCCGGGGAATCCTGTAAAATAGGTAACGCAGTTTAAAAGGACAGATTGGAAAAAGAAGAGGTGGACAACTATGTTTATCATTGTAGGACTTGGAAATCCGACACCAGAATATGAGGGAACGAGACACAATGTCGGATTTGAAGTAATAGATGCACTGGCACGAAAATATAATATTGATGTAGATACGAAAAAACACAGAGCTTATATCGGAAAAGGAATGATTGAGGGGCAGAAGGTAATCCTGGCAAAACCTCAGACTTATATGAATCTGAGCGGGGAAAGCGTCAGAAGTCTTCTGGACTATTATAAAGTGGATGAAGAGCAGGAGCTTCTTGTCATTTATGACGATATCAGCCTGGGAGTGGGGCAGATAAGGATTCGGGCGAAAGGAAGTGCCGGAGGGCATAACGGGATCAAAAATATCATTGCCCATTTGGGTGGACAGGTATTTCCCCGTATTAAAGTAGGTGTGGGAGAAAAACCGCCGAAATGGGATCTGGCTGATTATGTGCTGGGACATTTTTCAAAAGAAGAACAGGAACAGATGGAAGAGGGATATGAACATGCAGTTTGTGCAGTGAAGGAGATTGTGACAGGCAATATCGAGGCTGCAATGAACGAGTATAATCGGAAAAAGAAGGAAAAATAAAATGATGCAGGCTTTTATCGCACCGCTTGCGGAACTTGCAGAATATCAGGAGATTTTACAGAAGCGAAGGAAAGAAAAGGGGATTCTGCAGATCGCAGGCTGTGTCAATTCACAAAAAACACATTTGATGTATGCGCTTGGCGATGGTTTTTCTTACAAGATCATCGTTTTTTCCAGTGAAGAAAAAGCGCAGAAGGCATATGAAGAATATCGCTTTTTAGATTCCGGGGTATTGTATTATCCGGCAAGAGATTTGTTGTTTTACCATGCGGATATCAAAGGAAATTATCTGATGAAGCAGCGGATGGAAGTGATCCGCAGTATGGTGACAAGACAAAAGAATCAGGAGATTACAGTGATCACGACTATGGATGCTTTTCTGGACGGGCTTTCTCCGGCAGAGGAAATCGTTTCGAAGCGGATTCAGATCTCATCCGGAGATACTGTTGATTTTACGGAGCTTCAGGAGAGACTTTCCGGCCTGGGGTATGCGCGGGAAGTACAGATTGAAGGACCGGGACAGTTTGCAGTGCGCGGCGGGATCCTGGATATTTTTCCGCTTACAGAAGAGATTCCGGTGCGTGTGGAGCTCTGGGGCGATGAGGTAGATTCGATCCGGACATTTGACGTAGAAAGTCAGCGTTCGATTGAAAACCTGCAGAAAATTGAGATTTATCCGGCAGCAGAACTGCAGAGTCAGAAGAAGCAGTCTTTTCTGGAGTATTTTCCGACAGAAGAGTCGATCCTGTTTCTGGATGAGCCGCAGAGGCTGATTGAAAAAGCAAATGAGATTGAAGAGGAATTTCAGGAGAGCGTCCGCAAGCGGGAAGAGGCCGGGCTGGAAGAAACGCAGGAGCTTACAGTATATCCGGTGCTGGAAATCTTAAACCGGATCAATCAGTTTTACGGAGTGGCATTTACCGCGCTGGAAGGAAAATGCAGGGGGTTAAAGATCCGGGAAACAGATTATATTCAGACGAAGGGTGTCAATCCGTATAACAACAGTTTTGAGATGCTCACAAGGGATTTGAAGCGGCTGAAAAGAAATCAGTACCGGGTGATCTTGCTGTCTGGTTCCAGGACAAGAGCAAAGCGCCTGGCGGAAGATCTGAGGGATTATGATCTGAGCAGCTTCTACAGCGAAGATATGGATCGTGAAGTGCAGCCGGGGGAAATTATGGTGGCATACGGGCATGTGACACAGGGATATGAATATCCGATGCTGAAATTCATGGTGATCTCTGAAACAGATATTTTTGGCAGACAGAAGAAAAAGAAACGCAGAAAACTATATGAAGGACAGAAAATCCAAAGTTTCTCCGAATTAAAGGTTGGAGATTATGTGGTACATGAAAATCATGGTCTGGGTATCTATCAGGGAATTGAAAAGATTGAAGTAGATAAGATCACCAAAGATTATATGAAAATTTCTTATGCGGGAGGAAGCAGCCTGTATATTCTTGCAACGCAGCTGGATCTGATCCAGAAGTATGCAGGAGCAGATGCAAAAAAGCCAAAGCTGAACAAGCTGGGAAGTAACCAGTGGACGAAAACAAAGAATCAGGTGCGCGGGGCAGTCAGACAGATTGCCAGGGATCTGGTGGAGCTGTATGCGGCAAGGCAGCAGGAGAATGGATATCAGTATGAACCGGATACGGTCTGGCAGAAGGAATTTGAAGAAATGTTCCCGTTTGAGGAGACCGATGACCAGCTGCAGGCGATCGCCGATACCAAGCAGGACATGGAGAGCAAAAAGATCATGGACCGCCTGATCTGCGGAGACGTCGGATACGGAAAGACGGAAATTGCCATTCGGGCTGCATTTAAGGCGATCCAGGACGGAAAACAGGTGGTATATCTGGTGCCGACAACGATTCTGGCACAGCAGCATTACAACACGTTTGTGCAGAGGATGAAAGAATTTCCGGTGCGCGTGGATTTGCTCTGCCGGTTTCGGACGCCTGCCCAACAGAAGAAGACAACAGAAGATCTGAAAAAAGGACTGGTGGATATTCTGATCGGGACGCATCGTGTTTTGTCAAAGGATGTGGAATTTAAGGATCTGGGACTTTTGATCATAGATGAAGAGCAGCGATTTGGCGTGACACACAAAGAGAAGATTAAAAAACTGCGGGAAAATGTGGATGTACTGACGCTGACTGCCACGCCGATCCCGCGGACGCTGCATATGAGTTTGATTGGAATCCGCGATATGAGCGTGCTGGAAGAGGCGCCGATGGATCGGATGCCGATCCAGACATATGTGATGGAGTACAATGATGAGATGGTCCGTGAAGCTATTCAAAGAGAACTGGATCGGGACGGACAGGTGTATTATGTATATAACCGGGTAAGTGATATTGCGGAAATTGCAGATCATGTGCAGAAACTTGTTCCGGACGCGACAGTGGCGTTTGCTCACGGGCAGATGGCGGAGCATGAGCTGGAAAATATCATGTATGATTTCATCAACGGAGACATTGATGTGCTGGTGTCAACAACGATTATTGAGACCGGACTGGATATTTCCAATGCCAATACGATGATCATCCATGATGCAGATCGTCTGGGACTTTCTCAAATGTACCAGCTGCGGGGGCGTGTGGGAAGATCCAATCGGATGGCGTATGCATTTCTCCTGTACCGAAGAGACAAGCTGCTAAAGGAAGTGGCGGAAAAAAGACTGGCGGCAATCCGGGAGTTTACAGATCTTGGTTCCGGATTTAAAATTGCGATGCGGGATCTGGAAATTCGTGGGGCAGGAAATCTTCTGGGTGCAGAACAGCATGGGCATATGGAGGCTGTCGGATATGATCTGTACTGCAAGATGCTCAATGAAGCGGTAAAACAGTTAAAAGGCGGAACCGAGGAGGAAATCTATACGACCGTGATGGATCTGAATGTGGATGCGTATATCCCGAATTCCTATATTCCGAACGAATATCAGAAGCTGGATATTTACAAGCGGATCGCGGGAATTGAAGATGAGGAAGAGATGGATGATATGCTGGAGGAGCTTATCGACCGGTTCGGGGATGTACCAAGAAAGGTACAGCAGCTTCTTCAGATCGCAGGTCTTAAAGCGCTTGCACATTCAGCTTATGTGACGGCAGTGGAACAAAAAGGAGAAGAATTCCGGTTTACCATGTATGAAAAAGCGAAGGTCAATCCGCAGAAAATTCCTCCGTTGATTCAGAGCTACCGGGGAAATCTGGTGTTTAAGGCGGAGGCAGTGCCGTATTTTGTCTATTATAAAAAGGGTAGAAATAAAAAGGAAAAGGATGAAACGGTTCTGGAACTTGTGAAAAAGCTCTTAAATGATATAAAGAGCTTGTTAGAGGAGAAAAAAGACGTTATAATGAAATAATTAGGTACAATTAGAGGAGGAATTTATGGTTGGATTGAAAAAAAGAGGTGTGATCACCGCAGTTGCCGGTATTTTAGCGGCGGTTACGATAACAGGATGCAGTGCTGCCCCTGATAATGATGCTACAGTAGTAACGGTCGGAACAGAGAAGGTTTCGTATGGTGTTGCTAAGTTTTTATGCGCGTATGCAGCAGGCGCAGTATGAGTCGTTTTATGCAGGCCTGATGGGGATGAGTGCGGACACAATGTGGAGCCAGGAAGTGGAAGAAGGCAAGACATATGAGGAGAATATGAAAGACAGTATTTTAGAGTCTCTGGAAAATATGTATCTTGTAAAACAGCATGCTTCTGAATATAAAGTGGAGTTGACAGACGAAGAAAAGAAGAAGATCGACAAAGCCGCAGAGGAGTTTGTGGAAGACAACACATTGGAGGACAAAGAAGTTGTGTCCGGATATAAAAAATATGTCAAAGAATATCTGGAACTTGCTACGATTCAGCAGAAGATGGATGCACCAATGAAAGAGGGCGTGGATGAAAATGTTTCAGATGAGGATGCAGCACAAAAGAAGATCGAGTATGTCCAGTTCTCTTATACGAAGAAGGATGATTCCGGACAGTCTGTTCAGATGACTGACGATGAAAAGAAGGCAGAAAAAGAAAAGGCACAGACCTTTCTGGATACAGTCAGCGCAGATCCGGACAAGGACATGAATGCAGCAGCTGCTTCGGCAGAAAAAGAAGTGCAGACGGCGACATTTGATTCTGAGTCCAGCACACTGAACGCAGATCTTTTAAAGGCGGCAGATGCGCTGGAAAATGTAGGGGACGTGACAAGCCTGATTGAGACAGACGATGGAATCTATGTGGCGAAGCTGACAAGCAAGCTGGATCGTGAGGCAACAGATCAGAAGAAAAAGGAAATCGTAGAAGAGCGCAAGCAGAAACAGTATGAAGATCAGGTGGAAACATGGCGCAAAGAGACTGACATCAAGGTAGACAAAAAAGAATGGAAAAAAGTAGACTTTGAAGATCAGGGTGTGAATGTAAAACAGACAACGACTGATTCAGAAAAATAGAATGTAGGAAAAAGGAGAAGAAATCCTGAAAAAGTGAGGGGGTTCTTCTCCTTTTTATTTGCGCCGTCGGAAAATCTGTATAAGAACAATCAGCAATAAAAGGGCGGACAGACTGTATCCGAGGAAACTGATCCAAGGGAGTCCAAACCACTTTGGAATGCTGTAAATGTCCGAGGCAAGACCTGATCCGATAAACAGGGCAGCAGAAAGAATCGTCAAAAGCACCCGGTTTGTAATGGAATAAACATCACGGCGGAAATGCTCGCCATCAGAAAGCTGCAGGTTGACTTGTGCCTGCCCGTTTTTTGTAATGTTCAAAAGATCAGAAAGCTGGGCAGGGATGTTGAGGGATTTGTCCAGTGAAGTATAAACCTGGCGTCCCTTATGTTTTAAAATGTGCCTTGCATCCAGCTCATGGATCAGCAGATTGGACATATGTACAGATAAAATCCGCAACAGATTTACATCCGGAGCACATGCACTTAAAGTTCCTTCGATCGTGATCATGCTTCGCGCAAGCAGTGTGACATCCGGGATAATTGCAAGCCGGTGATCCTTGACCAGCTGCAGGAGCCGTTCGATCAGATCGCCAAGCCGCATGGTGCCGAAGTCCATGGAAACATACTTGCTGACAATATCATCAATATCCGTGTACAGGCGGGCATGGTTGACACGCTCCTGAGGTTCGGCAAACGCGAGTAATACGTTTTTCAGAGAATAAATATCATTCTCAAGAAGTGCTGTGATCGCTTTGCGAAGCAGCAGCTTGGTGTTGGAAGACAGATGTCCTGCCATTCCGAGATCCAGCCATGCAATCTGCCCCTTGCTGATCCAGAGATTTCCAGGATGCGGATCCGCATGGAAAAATCCATCCTCCAAAATCTGTTTACAGTAGTTTTCTGCTGTTTTTTCGCCAATTTCAGTCATGTCGTAGCCAAGACTTTTTAGTTCCGCTATATGGTCGATCTGGATTCCGTCGATATAGTCCATGACAAGAAGTCTTGGAGTCGTCAGTTCGTGATATACCACGGGGCAGGTCGTATAGGCGATTTCTTTTTGGTTGGCGTAAAACAGATCTAGATTGGCGGCCTCTTTTTCAAAGTCAATCTCTTCTCTGGTAGTCTCCCAGAGTTCATCTAAAATCGTATGAAAGTCGATCAGATTTTTAGTTCCCAGTGTCAGTTTTAAAATACCGGAAGCTTTTTTTAAAAGCCGGATATCATTTTCCATCGTCTTTTGGATGGCCGGTCGTTGTACCTTTAAAACAACCTTTGTTCCGTCTTTTAGCTGTGCGGGATGTACCTGTGCAATGGAAGCAGAGCCAAGCGGAGTCTGTTCGATGGAAGAAAAAATGTCAGAGACAGGTCGCTGTAATTCGGATTCAATGATTGAGACTGCAGTCTCATATGGCATGGGGATCACATCGGTACGAAGCCTTGTCAGTTCCTGACAGTATACTTCCGGGAGCATATCGGAACGCATGGACATGATCTGCCCCAGCTTGACATAAGTAGGGCCCAGATCTTCCAGGATCTCGCGGAGCTTGACCGGTGTCAGACCCGAGGTCAGCTGGTGTTTTTTTAAAACTTTTAAAATCTCGTTCAGCCGCCTGCCGGAGGCGGCTGAATCTTCTTCCGTGTATGATGGATACCGGGAAGGATCCATTGTTTTTTGTTCTTTATTCATTCTGATTCTTCGGGTGTCCTTTCATCGGAGGTAATATCTGGATCTTCAGGCTGTTCTTTTCTTGCTTCTTCTGTCTGGGCAATCTTTTCTTTCAGAGCGTTTAATTCCTCTTCGGTCATCTGATCGACAGAATTCATGGCATCTGTATAATTCCTGGTAACGGTGACAGAAATATGTTCTTTGACTTTTTCTTTTGCTGTATGTTTCAGTTCTTCATTGAGCATTCTGCCCTGTGCAACGGTCAGTTCGCCTTTTTCTACCAGATCATCGATCAGTTCTTTTGCGTTTTCTGCAGTAGAGGCGACAGCACCTACACCTGCTAAAAATACTTTTCTTAATCCTTCTGTGAATTCCATAAAGACCATCCTTTCTTGAAGTACATGATTGTCATTTGTTGTTTTCTCTATTATAGCATGTATCAGGAGGAACGTTTCTTACTTTTTTGTTAAAAATATGAAAAAAGTAAGAGGAAAAAAGCAAAATATGGTATAATTTTCTATATCAGACAGGGGAGGAAACAGGTGTGGAAAAAGTAAGAGAGAAGGTACTTTTTGCACTGCAGGAAGTACAGAGGGCAGTGATTGGAAAACAGGAAGTGACAGAGACGGTGATGAAAGCATTTTTGGCGGGTGGGCATGTGCTGGTGGAGGATATTCCGGGACTTGGCAAGACGACCATGGCGATTGCTTTTTCCAGAGCGATCGGACTGCAGAAGCGCAGGGTGCAGTTTACACCGGATGTACTTCCGTCAGACCTGACCGGATTTACCATCTACCAGAAAGAGAGAAATGCGTTTGTATATCATCCGGGAGCCGTGGTCTGCAACCTGCTTCTGGCAGATGAGATCAACCGGGCGTCTCCGAAGACGCAGTCAGCCCTTTTGGAAGTGATGGAAGAGGGGCAGGTGACCGTGGATGGGAAAACCAGGAAGATTGCTCCGCCGTTTCTGGTGATCGCTACGGAAAATCCGTCCGGCTCCGCAGGGACGCAGTTGCTTCCGGAATCTCAGTTGGATCGTTTTATGGTCTGTGTAAAGATGGGATATCCGACAATTCGCGAAGAGATGGAGATTCTGCGAAAAAATGAGAATGGCCGTACGTCAGATGCCGTTCAACAGGTGATGACAAAGGAAGAACTTGAGGAAGCACAGCGGGAGACTGCACAGATTTTTATGCATGAGCGGATTCTGGAATATCTGGTGCAGCTGGCACAGGCTACCAGGGAACATGAGATGCTGGAGCTGGGGATGAGTCCAAGAGGAACAGTGGCACTTGCAAAGATGGCGAAAGCGGGTGCGTATCTGGCAGGAAGAGAATATGTGGTTCCGGCAGATGTCAGGGGAGTGTTTCGGGAGACTGCACAGCATCGGATCCTGTTAAATACAAGGGCAAGGATCAGCAAAGTAAAACAGAAGGAAGTACTGCAGGAAATTTTGTCCGCAGTAGAATCACCATCATTGAAAAAGCGATAAAAAGGAGCGTATATGGGAAAACGGATGATAACATATCTTCTGGTGCTTGGCGCAGTGGGATATCTGTTTTTGATGTATATTTATCCGGCACTGAGCGGGCTGTTGATTTTTGTGCTTCTGTATCCGGCGGCAGGAATCGTTTATCTTATTTTTGCGGGGAGAGGACTTTCTGCCAGAGTAAAGCGGCTCTCGGATTACGGAGAAAAAGAACAGCAAATGAAAGTCAGTATACAGGTTTGCAGGGAAAGTTCTCTTTGGATCGGAAAGTGCAGGATTCTGCTGGAAATGGAACATGCAGTATCCGGCATCAGACAAAAAGACAGTTTATGGCTTTCTGAAAAGCAGGCAGACTATACATTTGAACCAGACAGGTGCGGAGAGTGGAAGCTGACGATTACAGAAGTGAGAATCTATGATTTTATCGGAATTTTATCTGTGGGTAAAAAGCAGCAGGAAAAGGAGCGATTCACAGTCCTGCCGAAGATCTGTGCAATGCCGGTAGAGATTGGGAGAAGGACGCGGGAATTTCCGGTTGAGCCGGAAACCTATTCCAATGAAAGGGGTGGGCAGGATGCTACGGAAATCTATCAGATCCGGGAGTATCACATTCCGGATCCGGTGCAGATGATCCACTGGAAGATCAGTGCCAAGGCGGGAAAAATGATGGTCAAAGAATCCAGTCATCCTCTTGGATGTGCGGTATGTATCAGACTTTGGCTTTCGGATGCAGCGAAAGATTTCAAAAAGCTGGAGCGTATGATGGAGATTTGTGCTTCACTTTCCAGGACTCTGGTAGAAGAACACTGTATGCACGTTGTGGCATGGTTTGATCAGAAAAACGTCCGTGTTGTGCGATGGCGCGTGAAGGATGAGGAGACGTTTTATGAAATGCTCTGGGAGCTGATGGAAGCAGTCCCTGTAGCGAAACGAGAGGAAGAGCAAAGCGGGTTTGAAGAAGTGTTTCGAACACAGAAATTTTCCAGCGTTCTTGTACTGGATGGCCAGGGGATTCAGGGATGGAATGATACCGGGATTATCCAGGTGTGATATGGGGAGAAGGGGTATGAAAAGAAAAAAGAAGGATTTGAATCAACATAGCTGGAAAGTTCATATCTTACAGTTTCTTACCGTTGGTTTTGCACTGTGGTCCTGGTGGGAGACTGCCGCCGGAGTGAAATTGACGCAGAAATTACCTCAGGATCAGACAGAGAGGTGGATGGCAGTACTTTTGATCACCGGTTTTTTAGGGAGTGTCTGGCTTGGGACAATGCTGGTAAAAAGAAAGAAGCTCCTGCTTTGTATTTCTGCGGTTTTCTATCTTGTACCAGTGATATATGCGGCGGTTTTGACGTATTTCCCGGATCCGAGAGAATGCTGGCTTCAGATGATTGCAGCCGGATTGTATGTGACAGTGCTTACATCGATGTCTTGTAATGTTCTGCAGAATGTCTGCATTGTGGGAATAAGCTTCGTATTTCTGGCATTTTGTTCGGTCCAGCTGGGAGAGCAGATGGAGCCGATGAAAGAAAAAGAAGATGGGGTATATCGGACGACCAGACGATATGTGAAAGAGCATGTAATCCAGAAAGCAGAAGAGACGTGGAATGCATGGAGTGCAGACAGGCAGACAAGAAAAGAAGCACAGACGAAAAAGGAAGAGCAAAAGGAAGAGTCAGAAAAAGAGGAACAAAAAACACAGGCAAAAATCCCGCAGACAGAGCAGAATATGATTCCGGAAGAGACAGGCATGGATTCTTCCGGCGGTATGGAAGATTTGCGGGAGCTGGGCAGCTTTGTCCCCAGGAAGGGTGTGTTGTTCACTGTGACGCAGGAGGAAATGCCGACAGATACGATTTATGTTTCGGAGAAATATGGAAAAGAATATGACGGGGGATCCTGGAGAGAAGGAAGTGCGACGGATCCGGCAAGTGTATATTTGCAGTATCCATCCTCTTTGAAGCAACTTCGCAAATTGTGCAACGAACTGCAGGAAGCAGATTCTTTTGAAGAAGCAGAGCGGTTCGTGGAAGAAACATTAAAACGTCAGGCTGTGTATGATGTAAATCCGGGATCGACACCGTCCGGCGAGGATTTTGCGGAGTATTTTTTGTTTGAAAACCACAAAGGATTTTGTGTGCATTTTGCAACGGCTGCAACCTTGATGTATCGAATGCTGGGGATTCCGGCCAGATTTGCAGAAGGTTATGCCATTCCGGCATCTGCATTTTCACAGCAGGAAAATGGGCAATATGTGGCAGAAGTTGAGGGCAGCATGGGCCATGCCTGGTGTGAAGTCTGGCAGGAGGATACCGGCTGGAAGGTCGAGGATCATACAGGTGCAGCTTCTGCGTTGGAAAATGTGGAGAGGGCAAGAGCATCATCGGATACGTGGCAGTAGATCCGAAAGGCGCTCTTCCAGTGTTTGAAGGTGATCGGCGTTATACTTCTGATGTTCGCGCTGATAATATTGCAGGCGTGGATACGGACTGTGCGGAAACGAAAACGGTGCCGAACGGGATCAATCGATGCAAGGATCCGGTTTGTTTATCAGAGCCTGTACGAGGTTGCAGAGTTTCTGCATCCATCCGGGGAAGATCCATTTTCAATGCAAGGAAAAGAAGCGGTGAAAAAATCTCTTCCGGAACTGGAAGAGGCCGATCTAAACTGGATGTATGACACGATGATGCGCACTATGTTCTATAAAGGCTGTGATATCCGCGATGGAGAACAGATGTATCGTTTGTATGGACAATGCAGAAAAAAAGTAAAACAAGGATTAAACGCCTGGAAAAAGCTGCAGTGGAATGTGATAAAATGTTTTCCATAGATAAAAAACAGATTATGTTTATAAGTAGAAAATGAAGTGACTGTGACAGTTTTTAGATTTACGTTCATTGCTTTTGCTGAAAGAAACTTGTATACTGGAAACATCTCTGAAAGGAATACCCTTTCAGTTATATCTGAAACCGGCAACAGCTGGCATTTCGGATTTTCCCAGTAAAGAAGCAAGAAAAAGCGAATGGAAAACCGGAACGAGGTCTATCATCGAAAAATTAATCGAAAGAATTAGTTATGAAAAGTCCTGTTTCCCGGTAAATTCATTCGGAAAACAGGAGGAATGTGAATGGAAAAAGAGAAGACAACGCAGTTTCTGATGAGACCGAAAAATGACTTTTGTTTCAAACAGTTGATGGCAGATGCACAAATCCGACAGGCATTTTTGTCGGCAGTTACGGGGATTCCCTATGAGGAAATCGAAGAGACAACACTGTTGCCCACCAGTCTTGAGAAACAGTATAAGGAAGACAAGCTTGGAATTTTGGATGTTCGGATCCAATTGAAAAACAGCGGTCAGGTCGATGTGGAGATGCAGGTGGCAGCGTACGAGTACTGGGCAGAGAGAACTTTATTTTATCTGTCAAAAATGTTTACGGAACAGATTCATGAAGGCGAAGGATATGATGTGCTGGAAAAATGTATCCATATCGGGATTCTGGACTTTGAAATATTCGAAGATACGGATGCATTCTATTCTCGGTTTCACTTATGGGAGGACAGCCGGCATATCAAGTACAGTGACAAGCTGGAATTGCATGTATTGGAATTGCCGAAGCTGGCAAAGCACCAGTATCCGGAGACAGAACTGCTAAGTTGGATGCAATTTATCAATGCAGAGACAGAGGAGGAATTCAAAATGGCAGCAGAGAAAGACCCTTATATTGAGAAGGCCTATGAGAGTCTGGTGCATCTGAGTGCAGATGAGAGGGCACGGTTGGAGTATGAGGCAAGAGAAAAGCAGATCCGGGATCACCAGTTCTTTTCAAGAATCTATAAAGAGACGGGATATAGGCAAGGGGTGAAAGAAGGGGAAGTAAAAGGTAGAGAAAAGGGCAGGATTCAGGAATGTATTGAAATTCTACAGGAGATGGGAGAAACGAAAGAACATGTTTTGCTTCGATTGAAGGAGAAGTTTAAGCTCTCAGATACGGATGCAAATCAATATTTAGAAAAATACTGGAAAGAGTGAATTGATATACAAGAAAAAGCAACATTTCATGTTTTGTTGACATAGAATGTTGCTTTCTTTCATGGTGGAAGTTCTCTGTATATAAATCATACTTGTTTTCGGGCTGATTGTGAAATTTTTTGAAACACTGTCAGTAGTCTTTGATTATCTTCTGGATCCATGATGCAGAAGCGGACAAATTCTCCCTCTAATCCGGTGAAGGAAGAACAGTCCCGGATCATAAGTCCTTCCCGGATACAGGCTTCAAATACGTCAGATGAAGTCAGTCCAACTTTTTGGATCTGTACCAGCAAAAAGTTGGCATAAGCCGGATAAACATAGAAAAAAGGAAGTTCACGCAATTTTGTATACATGTATTCACGTTCGGAAAGTATCAAATTGCGTGTCTTTTTTATATAATCTTTGTCCTGAAACAAAAGTTCGCCGGCGAATGCGCCAAGGCTGTTTAATGACCATGGAATCTGTTTGCTCTTCAATTTTTTGAGAAATTCAGCATTTCCGGTGATACCGTACCCGAACCGCATACCAGGAGCGGCAAAAAATTTGGAAACACCACGCAGTACCATCAGATTCTGGAAATTTTGGGTCAAAGGAACTGCGGTGACGGCATCTACATCAGGTGCAAACTCCACGTACGTTTCATCGATCATCACAAAGATGTTGTGATCCTGACAAAACTCCAGCAGCTTTATCAGCTCCGGATGAAAAATTGCGGAAGAAGTCGGATTGTTCGGATTGCATAAAATAAGAAAATCAATCTGCTTTTTAGCCAGCGCCAGACACAGTTCCTCTACAGACAATTGGAAATCCTGTTCTGGTTTCAGATAAAAGCAGTCGATTGTGCTGTCTGAAAATCCAAGTTCTCTGGAGTATTCGGAATAAGTGGGTCCAAGGATCATCGTATGCTTTGGACGGCGCTCTTCAATCAGCAGGGAAATCAGTTCACTGGAACCATTGCCCG
>ENA-OQKD01000020-OQKD01000020.1-human-gut-metagenome-genome-assembly--contig:-NODE-20-length-40479-cov-3.769702_pt1 | contig 40479 bp, 43 predicted proteins | sample MGYA00242775_ERZ504792 | MGnify/ENA primary metagenome ERZ504792 (study PRJEB26092, sample SAMD00036401) | human gut metagenome | host: Homo sapiens | study: EMG produced TPA metagenomics assembly of...
CTTGTTTCATGCAATGTATGATGAACTGCCAACTCCAAAACCGAAAAAGAAGAAATAAACAACTTACAGTTTATGCCATTGTCATTTTGTAAAAGGAAAAATTTAAACTCCTATTTTACATATACAACAAAATACCTTAACAAAAGACCATTAAAATCCTATCGTTACTTGAATTCAATGGGTTAACGGAGGAAACGATATGAGAGTAAAACGGAGAAAAACAATGGCGCTTTTAGCAGCTGTTTCGATCGTATGCGCTCAAAGTACAGTAAGTGATGTCTTTGCAGCGGGAGCAGAGGAGGTGGCAGCACAGGAAAACAATGCAGTTTCAATCGAATACCTTACTTTACAACCAGGTGAAAGAGACGATTCGGTAAACCTGAACTGGTATGCCCCGGAAGGTACTCAAAATGCGATTGTCCGTATGGGGGATAAGACAGTAGAAGCATCTGTAAGAGCTCTTCATACTCCTACAAAAGTAGTTGAAGGAAAATATACAGATACCGGGAAAATAGTATGTCAGGCTACTGTATCAGGACTTTCAAAAGGCACAGAATATAGTTATCAGATTTCATATGATAATGGAAATACTTGGTCAAAGAAGTATTCTTATGAAACACCAAATGCAGGTGAATTTCGATTTGGTTTTACAAGCGATCCCCAGATTAAAGAAAACGGAGAAACAAATAACGGGGGATGGAATCCTTCTGACGGAAAAAATCAGACCGGATGGGCAGTTATGCTGGACAAGATGAAAGAGGAAGATGTGAACCTCATTGTTTCCGCGGGAGACCAGGTGGAGGATCAAAGCTGGGGAAAATCCAGTGAGTATGCGGCATTTTTTGCTCCGGAAGAAATGACATCTCTTCTGTATGCCCCGGCAGTAGGAAATCATGATCGTCATTACATGTTTGATGATCATTTTAATCTTCCGAATGAAATGAGTGTAGATGGAAACGCAGCGTCTCTTAATCAGGTAAAGACAACATTCCGCGGACAGAACAGTGGAACGAGTCAAAGCCATGGCAACTATATTCAGGCAACTGCGGATGAAATCGCACAATCTGCAGAGTCAAATGGTGTTACACCGAATAAAGACGGGCAATATGATTTTGTGGAACGAAGAGAAATGGAGACAAAAGGAAACTATTACTATTTATATAATAACGTTCTCTTCGTAACATTAAACACAGGAGCTTATCCGGGCGGAAACGATAATGAAAATGCGGGAAATGTAAATGTTCCAAGCGCTTCAAAGGACAATTCCGAAGCGGAAGCCATCGTTTCTAACTTCAGAACAACTTTAAATGCGGCGACGGCAGAATATTCAGGTCAGTATCAATGGTTAGTTGTTACACATCATAAATCTACGCAGACAGTGGCAAAGCATGCTGCCGATTCGGATATTGAGAACTATGTAGATGCAGGATTTGAGCAGGTGATGGATGAATTTGACGTTGACTTTGTATTAGGCGGTCACGATCATGTGTATTCTCGAAGCTATGTGCTGAAAAACGGTCAGAGAAATGCAGAAAGACTGGATGATTTCCATGATCCTGACGGAGTGATTTATCTGACGGGTAATTGCTGTTCTGACATGCAATACTATACTCCTTTTGAGAAAGTAGACAAGGCCAATAATGCAGATTATCCGGTGCTGGCAAACGGACAAACCGGTTCTGAGGCATATTTGGCGGGAAATCTTCCAATTGGAAATCAGGAATGGAACCAGGAGTACAGTCCAAGTTACGCTGTCTTTGACGTGGCGGATAATAAAATCTCTGTCAACGTATATAACCTTTCGGGAGACAGCAATGCCCCGGAAAGTAAATTAATTGATTCATTCAGTGTTACCAAAAATGCGAACGGCGGAGAGCTGAAAAACGGATTAGAGAATAAAAAGGCTTCTATTGCCATGACACAGACTGCTCAATATAATTCCGGCATGCAAAACCCGGACGGCGGCGTTATGGAAATTATAGATTACAATACAGTTACAGGCTGGGCGTATGCTGTGAATGGTGTAACCGGGAACTTAACGGCAATTCCGATGAAAAATAAAAATGCAGTTGATAAGATCGCTTTGTTAGATGGAAAGAATATAAATATCAAAGAAATCGTTGAGAACAATTACAAAGGTTTCTCCTACGGTGATATGACTTCTGTTGCCGTTTCTCCAAATGGAGAAAAGCTTGCAGTGGCAATCCAGTCATCTGATTATTCGGCTGCCGGATGCCTCGCAGTATTCCTTTGCGGCGCAGATGGGACATTGTCATTTGATCAGATTTATGAGGCAGGTGTACAGCCGGATATGGTGACATTTACACCCGATAGTAAAAAAATTCTTTCGGCAGATGAAGGCGAACCAAGAAACGGCTATGAAGCGGGAAGTATTGACCCTAAGGGAACGGTCACTGTAATTGATCTGACAAATCAGAATGTATCACATCTTGACTTTACCGTTTTTGACAGTGAAGCGAAAAGAGCGGAGCTTGTACAAAATGGAGTGATTTTGAAAAAAGGAACGGCTCCGTCTGTTGATTTAGAACCGGAGTATATTGCAGCAAATGATAAAACAGCCTATGTTACACTTCAGGAAGCAAACGCCATTGCCATCGTAGATCTGCAAACACTTTCTATAGAAAATATCTGTTCCGCAGGATATGAAGATTACGAAAAATATCCGATCGATATTGATAAAAAAGATGCGGCATACAGGCCGGTATCTTATCCGTCGCTTCGCGGAATCCGTATGCCGGACGGAATTTCTCTGTTTGAGTCGAACGGCAAAACTTATATTGTAACTGCAAATGAGGGGGATTCCAGAGAGTGGAACGAATATCTTAATGAAGCAGAATGTAATTTTGGGAAAGGGCAAACATCACCTTCCGGGAAAATTACGGCTGAAAACAGTGGACTAACCGGAAAGGTTGTATTCTTCGATCAGAACGATTATGAAGGTTTAAATTCAGAATATGATTACCTGTTCGGAGGACGTTCCTTCACTGTTTATTGTGTAGATGGATCCGGAATGAAAGAAGTGTATACGAGCGGAAACGAGTTAGAAGCAAAAACAGCGGCATATTTCCCGCAGTACTTTAATTGTTCCAATGACTCCGCAGAAATAGATGACCGTTCAGGGAAAAAGGGCGTAGAAGCAGAAAGCGTAACAATCGGAACGGTAGGAGAGAAAACTTATGCGTTTATCGGTCTTGAGAGGATCGGAGGCGTTATGGCTTATGACATTACAAACCCTGACAAGATTCTTTTCGCAAATTATATTAACTCCCGAGATTTTAGTAAAGATATAGCAGGCGACGTATCTCCGGAAGGACTGTGCATGATTTCCGCATCTGAAAGCGCAGACGGAAATGCTTATCTGCTTGCATCCTGCGAAGTGTCAGGAACAGTTGCTGCTTACAAACTGATATCGCAAAATATTGATTCTTCGGATGACGATAACACAGATAATAATCACGATAATAATATCGATCACAACGGAAGTGGTCACGGCGGCGCCGATACGGAAGATTTAAACAATCAAGAAAGTAAGACAAATGCGCTGAAAACGGGAGATCATGCCCCGGTTATAGGAACGGGAATAGGAATGGTTCTTGCATTGTCTGCAATCATTGTAATACTGAAATATCGCAGATCTAAAAATACCATTACAAATACAAAATAATAAGCAGAGCTGATCCGGAAGCAAAAGGCGGTAAATACCGCCTTTTGTTGTCGTTTTAAGTCAGTGAAGGGAAATATGGCTTTTCCCGGGAAACTTTTAGATAATACTTTAGAGTTGTGATGTAGACATATGAGCCTTATTATAGTATTATATAGAACGACATTAAGACTCTGATACTTAAAAATATAGAGAAAGGCGAAAACCCGCAAAAATTGCAGGGTTTTTAGACAGGTAAAGATAAAAATGAAACTAGGTATTGTCGGTTTGCCGAACGTAGGGAAAAGTACATTGTTTAATTCATTGACAAAAGCAGGGGCGGAATCCGCCAATTATCCGTTCTGTACGATCGATCCGAACGTAGGAGTCGTAACAGTTCCGGACAAGCGTCTCGATGTACTCGGAGAGATGTATCATACGAAAAAAATTATTCCTGCGGCGATCGAGTTCGTTGATATTGCGGGGTTGGTAAAGGGCGCGTCAAAAGGCGAAGGTCTCGGCAACCAGTTTCTTGCAAATATAAGGGAAGTGGACGCGATCGTTCATGTTGTCCGCTGTTTTGAAAATACAAATATCGTTCATGTGGACGGAAGCATCGATCCGATCAGAGACATTGAGACGATCAATCTTGAGCTGATCTTTTCGGATCTGGAGATTCTGGAGCGGCGTATTGCGAAAACGGTTAAGCTTTCCCGCAATGACAAGGCAGCTGCAAAAGAGCTGGATCTTTTAAATCGTGTGAAAGCGCATCTGGAAGACAATAAAATGGCGAAAAGCTTTGTGACAGATGACGAGGACGAGCAGGAGTGGCTTGCAAGTTATAATCTTCTGACTGCAAAACCTGTTATTTTTGCGGCAAATGTATCTGAAGACGACCTTGCGGACGATGGTGCGAACAATGAAGGAGTAAAGGCGGTTCGTGAGTATGCGGCAAGCGAGGACTGTGAAGTGTTCGTTGTATGTGCGGAGATAGAAGAAGAGATTTCCCAGCTTGATGATGACGAAAAGGCGATGTTCCTTGAGGAACTGGGATTGAAAGAGTCGGGTCTTGAAAAATTGATCCGCGCAAGTTATCATCTTCTCGGTCTGATCAGTTACCTGACGGCGGGAGAACCGGAAGTCCGTGCATGGACGATCAAGAGAGGAACGAAAGCGCCGCAGGCGGCAGGAAAGATCCATACGGATTTTGAACGCGGATTTATCCGTGCGGAAGTTGTCAGCTATGATGACCTTATGGCATGTGGAACACATGCGGCAGCGAAAGAAAAAGGTCTTGTAAGGCTGGAAGGAAAAGAATATGTTGTGCAGGACGGCGATATTATGCTGTTTAGATTCAACGTATAAGAATATGCAGCGATGGATACGGACGGCATGGAACCGTGCAGATACACTTCTTTGCCGGTCTGTATCCGTTTTTTACTTACATGAAAGACCTGCCTTTGTGTAAATAGAAAATTTTTAGAGGGGATACAGGGCATATGTTTGTTCTGTCAAATAAAAAATGAAAAGGAGCGGAATGATCTATGCATACAGAGATCAGTTTTCCTAATTTGGGAATTTATCTTAAAAATGTCGGAAAGAGCATCGATTTATTCGGAATAGAGATAGCGTATTACGGAATCATTATCGGAACGGCAATTTTGCTTGGTTTTTGGATTGCTGCCCGTGAAGCGAAACGGACAGGTCAGAATCCGGAAAATTATCTTGATATGGGGATTATCGGCGTCATTGCGGGAATTGTCGGGGCAAGACTTTATTATGTAATCTTTTCGTGGGATATGTATAAAGATAATTTGCTCGATATTTTTAATCTGAGAGAAGGCGGACTTGCGATTTACGGAGGGGTGATCGCAGCTGTGATCAGCGTTCTGGTGCTTGCGAAAGTAAAGCATTTATCTGCTCCTCAGATTTTCGATACGATCGCTATGGCGTTATTAAACGGGCAGATGCTTGGAAGATGGGGAAACGTTTTTTAACAGGGAAGCGTTTGGGGGATATACGGACAGTCTGTTTGCGATGCGCCTGCCATTAGATGCAGTGCGCTCTTCCGATGTGACGGAGCAGATGCGCCGGCATATAGAGAGGATAGACGGAGTCAGTTATATTCAGGTGCATCCGACTTTTTTGTATGAATCGCTTTGGTGTATGGTACTGCTCATTATCCTATTTGCTTATCGTAAGCATAAAAAGTATGAGGGCGAGCTGTTTTTGATGTATCTGTTCGGATACGGACTGGGAAGATTCTGGATCGAAGGATTACGAACAGACCAGCTTCTTCTTCCCGGGGTCGGGATTGCCGTCTCCCAGCTTCTTGCAGGTGCGATCGTAGTCGGCACGGGGGCAGCAATGCTTTATCTGCGAAAAAAACATAAGAACAGTTAAGGCAGTTCATGTCACATGTGCTTAAAAATAGAAACAGTTCAGCTCGCGCCATTCGTAAAATTATTGTGGCTGATGCCACTGTTTTACTCATAACCGGGCGCTTAGCACATACAGATGTCCGCTTGCAAAAACATGCAGGCATGTTTTGTGCTTCCCGTACATCTGTATGGCTGAACTGTTGCTAAAAATAAACAAAAAACAAACTGCCCTCTATAGACTTTTGACAAGTTTGGAGATATAATGAGGACACATGTGAGAAATTTATTTTATTCAATGTAAAACTTAAGGAGGAGCAAAAAAATGGCAAGAAAAATGAAGACTATGGATGGCAATCAGGCAGCCGCTCACGTATCGTATGCGTATACAGAAGTCGCGGCAATCTACCCGATCACACCGTCATCCGTTATGCCGGAGCACGTTGACGAATGGGCGACAGAAGGCAGAGAGAACATCTTCGGAACGACTGTAGAAGTTACAGAGATGCAGTCAGAGGCAGGAGCGGCAGGAGCTGTTCACGGATCTTTGGCAGCAGGAGCTCTGACAACGACATTTACGGCATCTCAGGGATTACTTTTGATGATTCCGAATTTATATAAAGTGGCAGGCGAGCAGCTTCCGGGCGTATTTAACGTATCTGCCCGTGCGCTTGCAAGTCATGCTTTGTCTATCTTCGGAGATCATTCCGACGTTTATGCATGTCGTCAGACAGGAGCGGCTATGCTTTGTGAATCAAGCGTACAGGAAGTTATGGACCTGACACCGGTTGCTCATTGCGCAGCGCTTGAAGGAAAACTTCCGTTTATTAACTTCTTTGACGGATTCCGTACATCTCATGAGATTCAGAAGATTGAGACATGGGATTATGAAGATCTGAAAGATATGGTGAACATGGATGCGATCGATGAGTTCCGTGCTCATGCATTGAATCCGAATCATCCGTGCCTTAGAGGTTCCGCTCAGAACCCTGACATCTTCTTCCAGGCAAGAGAAGCGTGCAACCCGTATTATGACGCCCTTCCGGGAATCGTTCAGAACTATATGGACAAAGTAAACGAAAAGCTCGGAACGAACTACAAACTGTTCAATTACTACGGAGCAGAAGATGCGGAACATGTGATCGTTGCAATGGGTTCCGTATGTGATACGATTGAAGAAACGATCGATTACCTGACAGCGGCAGGAGAAAAAGTCGGCGTTGTAAAAGTTCGTCTTTACAGACCGTTCAGCGCAGAGGCGTTGATCGATGCGATTCCGGATTCTGTTAAGAAGATTTCCGTTCTTGACAGAACAAAAGAGCCGGGAGCTCTCGGTGAGCCGCTTTACCTGGATGTTGTTGCGGCGTTGAAAGGATCTAAGTTCGACGCAGTTCCGATTTACACAGGACGCTACGGACTCGGTTCTAAAGATACGACACCGGCGCAGATCGTTGCAGTATATCATAACGATGAAAAAGCAAAATTCACTCTCGGTATCGTTGACGATGTGACAAATCTTTCCCTGAAAGCAGACGAGCCGCTCGTTACAACACCGGAAGGAACGATCAACTGTAAGTTCTGGGGTCTCGGAGCTGACGGTACAGTCGGAGCAAACAAAAACTCTATCAAGATCATCGGTGATAATACAGATATGTATGCTCAGGCATATTTTGACTATGATTCTAAGAAATCAGGCGGTGTTACAATGTCTCACCTGCGTTTCGGAAAATCACCGATCAAATCGACATACCTGATCCATCAGGCAAACTTTGTAGCATGTCATAACCCGTCTTATGTGGACAAGTATAACATGGTACAGGAGCTTGTTGACGGCGGAACATTCCTTTTGAACTGTCCGTGGGATATGGAAGGTCTTGAGAAACATCTTCCGGGACAGGTAAAAGCTTATATCGCAAACCATAACATTAAGTTCTATACGATCGACGGAATTAAGATCGGTAAAGAGATCGGACTTGGCGGACGTATCAATACAGTGCTCCAGTCTGCGTTCTTTAAACTTGCGGAGATCATTCCGGAAGAGGAAGCGATCAGCCTGATGAAAGCCGCAGCGAAAGCTACATACGGCAGAAAAGGCGATAAGATCGTTCAGATGAACTATGATGCGATCGATGCAGGAGCAAAACAGGTCGTAGAGATCGAAGTTCCGGAAAGCTGGAAAGATGCGGCAGACGAAGGCCTTGCAGTACCGCACATTGACGAGAACGGAAGAAAAGATGTAATCGATTTCGTTAAAAATATTCAGACAAAAGTAAATGCTCAGGAAGGAAATTCCCTCCCGGTATCTGCATTTACAGATTATGCAGACGGATCAACTCCGTCAGGATCTTCCGCATACGAGAAACGTGGTATCGCGGTAGACATTCCGATCTGGCAGCCGGACAACTGTATCCAGTGTAACCGCTGTGCATATGTATGTCCTCATGCTGTTATCCGTCCGGTAGCTCTGACAGAAGAAGAAGCTGCTAATGCTCCGGAAGGAATGCAGTCTATTCCGATGATCGGTATGCCGGATATGAAGTTCGCTATCACAGTATCCGCTTATGACTGTACAGGATGTGGATCTTGTGCAAATGTCTGCCCGGGCAAGAAGGGTGAGAAAGCTCTTGTTATGGGCAACATGGAAGAGAATGCAGGCAAACAGACATTCTTCGATTACGGAAGAGAGATTCCGGTGAAACCGGAAGTTGTCGCTAAATACAAAGAGACGACAGTAAAAGGAAGCCAGTTCAAACAGCCGCTTCTTGAGTTCTCGGGAGCTTGTGCGGGATGTGGAGAGACACCGTACGCAAAACTGATCACACAGCTTTTCGGAGAAAGAATGTATATTGCGAATGCTACAGGATGTTCTTCTATCTGGGGCAACTCTTCTCCGTCCACACCATATACGGTAACACCGGAAGGAAAAGGACCGGCATGGAGCAACTCATTGTTTGAAGACAACGCTGAGTTCGGATATGGTATGCTTCTTGCACAGAATACGATCAGAAACAGACTGAAAGGTCTTGTAGAGAAACTTGCCGCAGATGCGGAAAATGAAGATGTTAAGGCTGCTGCACAGGAATACCTTGACACATATACATGCGGAGCGACAAACGGAACAGCTACAGATAAACTTGTGGCGGCTCTTGAAGCTTGCGGATGCGACCGCGCAGAGAAAGCGGAACTTCTGAAAAATAAAGATTTCCTCGCTAAGAAATCCCAGTGGGTATTCGGAGGAGACGGATGGGCTTACGATATCGGATACGGCGGTGTTGACCATGTTCTTGCAAGCGGTAAAGATATCAACATCATGGTATTTGATACAGAGGTTTACTCCAATACAGGCGGACAGTCATCAAAAGCAACAAAGACAGGAGCTACAGCACAGTTCGCAGCAGGCGGTAAAGAGACGAAGAAGAAAGACCTTGCGGGAATGGCAATGAGCTACGGCTATGTATATGTAGCGCAGATTGCTATGGGAGCTGACTTCAACCAGACAGTGAAAGCGATTACAGAGGCAGAGGCTTATCCGGGACCGTCACTTATTATCGCTTATGCACCGTGTATCAACCACGGAATCAAGAAAGGTATGAGCAAAGCTCAGACAGAGGAGCAGCTTGCGGTAGAATGTGGATACTGGAATAACTTCCGCTTCAATCCGGGAGCAGAAGGAGATAAATTCTTCCTCGACAGTAAAGAGCCGAAGAAAGAAGATTATCAGGCATTCCTCGACGGAGAAGTACGTTACAATGCACTTAAGAGAGCAAATCCGGAAAAAGCAGAAAAACTGTTCGCAATCAATGAGCAGGAAGCTATGGAAAGATATGCTTATCTGAAAAAACTTGTAGATGTGTACAAAGCAGAAGAGTAAAATATACACAAGATAAAAGACGATTGAAAGGCAGTTAAAAGATCGTTTTTAAATGACAGGACAGCGGCAGAAAAAGCCGCTGTCCTGTTGATTTTCATCAGTCAATGTTTTTTCAGATACTTAACCGCACAAATAATTATCAGAATACTTGCTAAGAACTCGGAAATACTCTTGATAAAATTAAAAATCATCAATATAATCGCATAATCCATCGAAACACCTCTGTTACATCTGAAAAAATTATAATTTTAAGATGATTGTAACATAATATATTTTGTGACACAATGAATGAATATTTGAGAAAACAAGGTTTGAGAAAACAATGGATGAAATGTCTTGCAAATAAGCTGTAATTGTGATAGAATAATTTTGGTTTATTTCAGGAGGTAGAAGAAATGGATATTTTAAAAACAGTATTGACGATTATTTTTGTTATAGATTGCATCGCATTAGCTTGTATTATTCTTTTACAGGAGGGTAAATCCGCAGGTCTTGGAACGATCAGCGGAGCTGCAGATACATATTGGGGACATAATAAAGGACGTTCGATGGAAGGCGCGCTTGTAAAGGCTACAAGAGTTATTGCGGTTCTGTTTATTGTATTGGCAGTTGTACTGAATCTCAATATCTTTAACTAAAAGGATAGTATAAAAAGACAGCAGAAGATAATAATGATTATGAGCACTCTATACGAATATAGGGTGCTTTTGCTTTGTAACGGCGAAGAGCCGGAGCTCGGAGACGTCTGAGAATCTGGCGGCTGTTTACAATCGGGAATGTGCCTTTTGGTACTTTCGGCGATTATTTTAGTGCGGAGGGTAAAATGCGGAAAACACACGGTAACAGAGAGAAAAAAAGAAGAATACATGATGATCGCGTCAAAGTGAATGACAGAAAAAATCCTTCAAAATCAAAAGAGGAAAGCCGTCAATTTGAAAAACGCAAAAAGGTACTTTTTGATTTTATCAACGATGATCTGTACGTACCTATGAAGATCAAAGAGATTGCCGTCGTACTTCAAATTCCGGGAGAACAGAGACAGGAACTGCGGGAAGTTCTCGATGCTCTTGTGGAAGAAGGGAAGATCACGATTTCAAAAAGGGGAAAATATACATGCGGTCATACCGAGCGTCTGAAAGGAATATTTCAGGCAAATGCAAGAGGTTTCGGTTTTGTTACGCCGGAAGATGGAACAGATGACATCTTTATTCCGGAAGAGTGTCTTGGGAATGCATTCCAAGGCGATGAAGTAGAGTATATTATAACGTCAGCTCCGGCAGGAAAGCGGCGGGAGGGAAAGATCGTCGGAATTATTTCGCACGGAGTAACGCATATTGTCGGATTGTATGAAAAATGTAAAAGTTTCGGGTTTGTCAGGCCGGTATAACTGTCGGTATGTAAACGATATTTATATTCCGTCAGGGCGTGAGATGGGCGCTGTGACAGGTCATAAAGTTGTTGTGGAAATGACGTCTTACGGCGGGGAACATATGAAACCGGAAGGAAAAGTTACGCAGATCATCGGACATGTGAACGATCCGGGCACGGATATTTTGTCAATCGTAATGGATCTTGGCATTAAGACAGAGTTTCCCGAGAAAGTTTTGAATCAGGCGGTCAGAGTCGGGAAGCCTGTAAGTGAGGCGGATCGTGCCGGGAGAAAAGACCTTACGAATGTGAAAATGGTGACGATCGACAGTGAAGATGCAAAAGATCTGGATGATGCCGTATCGGTAGAGCGGGACGGAGAAAATTATGTGCTCGGCGTACACATAGCGGATGTAACGAATTATGTTCAGGAAAAAAGCGCCCTCGACAGAGAAGCGTTGGAACGCGGAACAAGCGTCTATTTGGCTGACAGGGTTATTCCGATGCTTCCGCACATTTTGTCAAACGGGGTCTGTTCGCTCAATGCGGGGGAAGAGCGTCTTGCTTTGTCCTGTATCATGACGATCTCGCCGAAAGGGGAGATGATTTCCCATGAGATTACAGAGTCGGTGATCTGTGTTGACAAGAGGATGAGTTACAACAAAGTTTCCGCTGTATTAGAGCAGGATGAGCAGGCGCTTCGTGAGTATGAAGGATTCGTTCCGATGATATGGATGATGAAAGAATTATCGGAGTTGATCAGACAGAAACGGGGAAAACGGGGCGCTATCGATTTTGACTTTCCGGAGACGAAGATTGTTTTGGATGAAGATGGAAAACCGATCGAAGTAAAGCCGTATGACAGAAATCCGGCGACAGAGATTATCGAAGATTTTATGCTTATGGCAAATGAGACAGTGGCGGAAGAGTTTTTCTGGAGGGAGATTCCGTTTCTTTACCGGACGCATGAAGCGCCGGATGAGGACCGGATCAGACAGCTTTCGGCATTTGTCAACAGCTTCGGCTATCATATCCATGTCGGAAATGAGATCCGGCCGAAAGAGATCCAGAAACTGCTTGAGAAAGTAGAGGGAAAACCGGAGGAAGATCTGATCAGCAGACTTACGCTCAGGTCGATGAAACAGGCGAGGTATACGACGGAGAATACCGGACATTTCGGACTTGCGGCAAAATATTATACTCATTTCACATCGCCCATCCGAAGGTATCCCGATCTTCAGATCCATCGTATCATCAAAGAAAACTTAAGAGGAAGATTTGATGAGAACCGGGCGGAGCATTATTCTGAACTTTTGCAGCAGGTTGCGGCACAGTGCAGTGAAAGGGAGAGAAGAGCCGAAGAAGCCGAGCGGGAAGTTGTGAAGCTGAAAAAGGCTGAGTATATGAGAGATCATATCGGGGAAGAGTTTGACGGAGTGATTTCGGGAGTGACAAAGTGGGGCGCTTATGTAGAATTGGAAAATACGGTGGAAGGACTTGCACATGTGGCGGATATGTGGGATGATCATTATGAGTTTTATGAACAAAGCTATGAACTGGTCGGAGAACATACAGGCAAGACTTATAAGCCGGGACAGAAGGTGAGAATTTGCGTCACAGATGCGGATAAACTTCAAAGGACAGTGAATTTCAGGATTCTGTAAGAAAGAGATATTTGCGTATGTAAAGCATTCGTACAAAGAGGTGTTCGGGTATGTGAAAGTATTTGGACATGATAGATTTTAGGGCAGGAGAAGAGTGGATTATGGCAAAGTCAGAAGTCAGGATGATCGCCAATAATAAGAAAGCGTATCATGACTATTTTATTCTTGAAAAATATGAAGCAGGAATTGTTCTGCACGGTACAGAGGTAAAATCTCTGAGAATGGGAAAATGCAGTATAAAAGAAGCTTTTATCAGGGTGGAGTCAGGAGAAATGTATATTTACGGGATGCACATCTCTCCGTATGAGAAAGGGAACATATTTAATAAAGATCCGCTCAGGGTGAGAAAGCTCCTTCTCCATAAAAAAGAGATAGACAAGATGTTCGGAAAGATGAAAGAACAGGGAATTACTCTTGTTCCGCTGCAGGTGTATTTTAAGGGGAGTCTTGTGAAAATGGAGATCGGAGTGGCAAAAGGAAAGAAACTGTATGATAAGCGGGACGATATTGCTAAAAAAGATCAAAAACGGGAAGCACAGAGAGAATTTAAGATCAGAAACTTATAGCGTCGCTGCAAAAGGAAAGAAAAACTGCGGCGTATGGGAAAGGAACTGCTATGATACAAGACATTGAACCGCATCACTTAGATAATCAGTACAAACCGGTTCCGCCTGATAAAGACAGTATTGCATTGTATTATGAAGATCACGCGGCGCTGATGAAAGTGTCTGAAAAGGGAATCAGTTTTCCGAGTTTTGCGGATTTGGAACATTTGAACAGGGAGATTTACAAAGAGTGTATATATTTATTTTCAGTAGATGATGAGCGTTATTATCTCGTAAATGAAATTGACAGATCGATGCTTTTAGACTTCCAAATGAAAAATACAGAGATTTTCAGAACGGCAGATCCGCAAGACCGGGCATTTGCCGGAATTACGGGATATCAGCTTTATAATTGGTATAAAGACCGGAAATATTGCGGACGGTGCGGAAAACGGCTGAAGCACGGGGAGAAGGAGCGGATGCTTGTCTGTGAAGCGTGCGGAAATACGGAATTTCCGAAGATATGCCCGGCCGTTATTGTCGGCGTGACGGATCACAACCGGATTTTGATGTCCAAATATGCAGGACGTACATATAAAAAATATGCGCTTTTAGCAGGATTTTCGGAGATCGGGGAGACTGTCGAACAGACTGTGGCGCGGGAAGTGATGGAAGAAGTCGGGCTGAAAGTGAAAAACATCCGGTATTATAAAAGTCAGCCGTGGGCGTTCAGCGATACGCTTCTTATGGGATTTTATTGCGATCTTGACGGGAATGATGCAATCACACTTGACAGAGAGGAACTGGCGGTGGCAGAATGGTTTGAAAGGGAAGACATTCCTGTAGAGCCATCACGGGATAGTCTTACAAATGAAATGATCCTGCAGTTTAAAAACGAAAGAACGGCAGTGAAAAAAGAAAAAGGAGAATGAAACGATGAGAGCAGAATTTGATGAAAGTTTGGTAACGGGAAATGAAATGATCGATACACAGCACAAAGAACTGATTGACAAGATCAATAAGCTTCTTGATAGTTGTGAGACGAGCAAAGAAAAAGTAGTGGCAGTGAAAACGCTTGATTATCTTGCAGACTATACAGAGTTTCATTTCGGGGAGGAAGAAAAACTTCAGGAATCGATCAATTATCCGGCAATAGCGGAACATAAAAAAGAACATGACAAACTGCGTGCCGTAGTAAAAGATCTTTACAATATGCTTGAAGAGGAAGAAGGACCGTCAGAGGCATTTGTAGAGCAGGTGAATAAAAATGTTATCGAGTGGCTGTACAGACATATTAAAGGTTTTGACCGTTCCGTGGCAGAATACAAATTTATGAATGAAAGCAGCGAAAGACTGTAGAAAAATAGAGTGGAAAAGTAGAAAACGTTTTACATTCGACTTATACCCCTTTCTGTGATATGATAATTTCTGTATAAAAATCACAGGAAAGGGGTATTTTCATGGAAAATACATCCGAAAAGAAAGACAAAAATTCGGTAAAAAAAACCATTAAAACATATATGTATCGGTCTTGTTGCCCATGTGGACGCGGGCAAGACAACATTGTCGGAAGGAATGCTTTATTTAAGCGGACAGATTCGGAATATGGGGCGCGTCGATCATGGGGATACATTTCTTGATAATTATGAAACAGAACGAGAACGCGGGATCACGATTTTTTCAAAACAGGCGGAATTTATATGGAATGATACGAGTATTACGATTCTTGACACTCCCGGGCATGTGGATTTTTCAGCAGAGATGGAACGAGTGCTGCAGGTGCTTGACTGCGCCGTACTTGTTGTCAGCGCTGTGGACGGGGTACAGGCACATACGGTCACGCTTTGGAGGCTGCTGAAACAGTACAAGATTCCGACAATGATTTTTGTGAATAAAATGGATCGTCAGGAAGCAGACAGAGAAAAACTGCTGGAAGAATTAAAAAACCGATTCGGAGACGGCTGTGTGGAGATGGACATGCAGTCGGAGGAGAACAGAGAAAGTCTTGCGATGTGTGATGAGACAATGCTTGAGGAATATTTATCAGGCGGGAAGATCGAAAAGGAGACTGTGAAAAAGGCGGTTGCCGCAAGGAAAGTATTTCCGTGTTGGTTTGGTTCTGCTTTGAAAGCGCAAGGAATCGAAGCGCTGATGTCGGGATTATGTGAATATGCGCCGTCGGCAGAGCCTTTGCCTGAATTTGGGGCAAAAGTCTATAAGATCGCCCGTGATCCTCAGGGAAACAGGCTGACTTATCTGAAAGTCACAGGAGGACAGCTGCGCGTCAAAGATGTTCCTTTTGCGGCAGAACAATCATGTACAGGGAAGGTCAATCAGATCCGAAAGTATTCGGGAGAAAAATACGAACTCGTTCAAACAGTTTCCGCAGGGGAAGTATGTGCGGTGACAGGACTTGAAGGAACTTATCCGGGACAGGGGATCGGCGCGCAGAAAGAATCTTTGCTTCCTGTATTAGAACCTGTCATGACATATCGGATCGAACTTCCGGACGGGTGTGACGCTCATAAAATGTTTCAGAATCTGCGATGTCTTGAAGAAGAAGATCCGCAGCTTCATGTGATCAGAAACGAGGAAACATCAGAGATCCACATCCGTCTTATGGGAGAAGTGCAGACGGAAGTTCTGCAGAAGATGGTGAAAGACCGGTTCGGAGTTCTCATTCATTTCGGAGAAGGACGCATTGTATACAAGGAGACGATCAAAAACAGTGTGGAAGGGGCAGGTCATTTTGAACCTCTTCGACATTATGCGGAAGTGCATTTGAGATTAGAGCCGGGAGAGCGCGGATCGGGGATGCAGTTTGCGGCAGATTGTTCGGAGGATGTTTTGGATCGTAATTACCAGAGGCTGATACTTACGCATTTGGAAGAGCGGGAACATAAAGGAGTACTGACAGGTTCTGCTCTTACAGATGTCCGAATTACGCTTCTGTCGGGAAAGGCGCATAAAAAGCATACAGAAGGCGGTGATTTCAGGCAGGCGACATATCGTGCGGTACGTCAGGGACTTCGGAAGGCGGAAAGTGTTCTTCTTGAACCGTACTACGAATTTCGTATGGAACTGCCGTTGGAAAATGTCGGAAAAGCAATGACGGATATAAAACGGATGAGCGGAGAGTTTGAAGGACCTGAGACGGAAAATGGGATGGCGGTGCTTAAAGGAAGTGTTCCTGCCGCCGAGATGAATGGATATCAAAAAGAATTTACGGCGTACACAGGCGGTTACGGAAGATTGTTTTGTTCTTTGAAAGGATACGGCGAATGTCATAATACAGAAGAAGTGATCGGGCAGATCGGATACGATGCGGATGCAGATGTAGAAAATACTGCAGATTCGGTATTTTGCTCTCATGGGGCGGGAACGATCGTTCCGTGGTATGAGGCGGACGCCCATATGCATGTAGAAGGCGAGGCGGCAGAAAAATCGGAAGAAGATACACAGATGTCTGCAGCATTTCGTCCACAGAGAAGAACGATCGAGCTGACACAGGAAGAGCTGGATGCAATCTATGTCAGAACGCCCGATCCGGTGAAGAAAACGAAAAGGAGCGCGCCTGTTACTGTGACGGCAGGAAAGGCGGCAGCTTTTTGCAACGGCGACCGCTTACAATCCCGAAATGTACCTTTTGACATTTCCGGTGATTATACAAAAACGAAAAAAAAGAAAGCAGACCGGAAAGAATATTTGCTTGTAGATGGGTATAATATTATTTTTGCGTGGGATTCACTGAAAGAATTGGCGAAAATCGATCTGGCCGCCGCAAGAGGGAAGCTTGCGGATATTTTGTGTAATTATCAGGGATACAAACAATGTGAACTGATCCTCGTATTTGACGCGTATAAAGTAGAAGGAAATCCGGGAGAGATCATGAAATATCATAATATTCATGTCGTTTACACGAGGGAGGCGGAAACCGCGGATCATTATATAGAGAAGACTGTGCGAAGAATCGCAAAGGAGCATGATGTTATCGTGGCAACATCGGATGCGCTTGAACAGGTGATCATTATGGGGCAGGGAGCGCATCGGATGTCGGCGGCAGGACTGAAAGAGGAGATCGAATCGGTTATTGAACAGATGAAAGACGATTATCCGAAACAGGAGGAGCTGATCCGGAATTACTTGTTTGATTATCTTGAAAAGGATATTGCCGAAGAGATGGAGCGAGTCCGACTTGGTTCTCATAAGAAAAAGTGGACTGTATAAAAATGGGATAACTGGATGTTTCAATACGACCAGTCTGATGCTAATATACCTGTATTAAATAATGTTGAACAAAAAAGTAACAGTTCAGGAAAGCAGGTAAGTATATGACGAAAAAAAATGAAACTGTAGTTAAGATTGCCCAGACAGCTCTTATGGCTGCGCTTTGTTTTGTATCATTTCAATTTTTGCAGTTTAAAATTGTTCTTCCCGGGGGCGACGCAACGTCTTTTCATGTAGGAAATGCATTTTGCGTACTGGCGGCTCTGATCTTGGGCGGATGGTACGGCGGACTTGCGGGAGCTATCGGAATGGGATTCGCAGATATTCTCGATCCGGTCTATATTACAGGAGCGCCGAAGACGTTTGTACTGAAATTATGTATCGGACTTATCGTCGGTCTTGTGGCTCATAGAATTGCGAAGATCAATGAAAGTACAGATAAGAAATACATTTTCCGCTGGAGCATGATCGCATCTGTCGCAGGGCTTGGATTTAACGTCATTGCCGATCCGATTGTAGGATACTTCTACAAACAGTATATTATGGGGCAGCCGCAGCAGATGGCGGAAGTTCTTGCAAAGTGGAGTGCGGCTACAACTTTTGTAAATGCAGTGATTTCGGTGATCCTCGCAGGCGTTTTGTATAACGCGCTTCGCCCGGTTCTTCTGAAAACAGGGATCATTCGGCAGAAAAGGGAAGAAGCGGTGACAGCCAAGAGTATATGAAAATGTTAAAAAAAGCTAAAAAAATGTATTTTTTTGGTGACTTTTTTGCTCTGACAGTGGTATTATTATTGAAATGAAATAATATACAAATACTATGAGAGCGAGGTAGGAAAATGAATTGTATTAAGTGTTATCAAGAAATTCCTGACGGCGCAAAGTTTTGTCCGTATTGCGGAGCGCAGCAGTCTGATACGTCAGCGACAGACCCGGTTCGAGCAGAAGAAACAGTGACGGAGCCGGTACAGGCGGCGCAGACAGAAGAAGTTCCGACAGAGCCGGTACAGGCGGCACAGACAGAAGAAGCTTTGACAGAGCCGGTACAGCCGACCCAGACAGAAGAAGCTCCGACAGAACCGATTCAGCCGGAAGCTGCTTCAACGGATCACGTATATCAGGAAGCTCCGGCACAGGAGACATATACATCCGCACAGAACAATCCTTATTACGGAACAGGTCAGACTTATTCTGATCAGACGTCAGATCAGCAGTATGGAGGAAATCAAGGTCAGACATCTTACCAGAACCAGATGCCTTATCAGAATCAGGCGCCGCAGACGCCGATCAACTGGGTACCGTACCTTGTATTATCTATTATTTGTACGTTGTGCTGTTGTCTTCCGTTCGGTATCGTAGGTATCGTATATGCGGCAAAGATCAATTCATCTATGGCGGCAGGCAATTATGAGGAAGCGAAAAATGCGGCAAAATCCGCGAAGATCTGGATCATTGCATCTGCAGTCGTAGGTCTTATTGTAGAAGTCATCTATATCATCTTTGCTTTTATCGGCGGCGTAGGCGGATACTATTATTACTAAGATGCTATAGCAGAGGAAATACATGTTAGAATTATTGCGTAAAAAGAAAAGTTTGCGGATCTTGATCGTAGCAGGAGCCGCTATAGCGGCGCTGGCGGGAGCGGTTTACTTGTATTTTCATAATCCGCACAGCTATCCGCTGCCGTGTGTTTTTTATTCTTTGACAGGGTTTTACTGTCCGGGATGCGGCGCGGGACGCGCCAGTTATTCTCTTTTGCATGGACGGTTTTTGGATGCGTTTTGCTATAATCCGGTTATGACGGTATTGCTCCCGCTATTAGCGCTTTATGTGGCGGCAAGAGCAATCGATTGGGCGATTACGGGCGGAGATCATATCGATCAGAAGATCAGTGTAAAATTTGTCGCAGGAATATTGATTTTCGTGCTTTTGTTCGGAATCGTAAGAAATATTCCGGTATATCCGTTTAATCTGCTCGTGCCGGGCGGCCTGTTTGAACTGTTTTAAATTTGCGGCTCACAGGAAGGCCGGAAAACAAGAGGCGAAAAAAGCTATTATGTAAGCCGGATAAAGCGGAAGAACGAAAGATAAATGAGAAATGATTAAAAATATATAAGCGGATACTTAAGGAATTTCCGAGAGTGTCCGCTTATATTTTTACGGCGGCGACAGGATAAAGTCCGGATCTGCCAGGAATCTTGGCGATCATTTGCAATCTCGGAATCTTCCTTTTGGCATTTCAGGGATGAGGCAGGCAAGATTTTGGTATAGAAGTCAGTCGGATATTGTGATAAAATATAAAAGATAAAAAAGTTCTGAAAATGTGTGAGGCATCTGCTTTACACAAAAGCAAGGCAGATTTTCAGGAAAACGGAGGGTACTTGTATGATTAACAAATTAGTAGAAAAGATTAAAAAGACAAAAGCGCCGATCGTAGTAGGTCTTGATCCGATGCTTAGCTATATTCCTCAGCATGTTCAGGAAAAAGCGTTTGCAGAGTATGGGGAAACTTTGGAAGGGGCTGCAGAGGCAATCTGGCAGTTTAATAAAGAAATCGTAGATAAGACATATGATCTGATACCGGCTGTGAAGCCTCAGATTGCTATGTACGAGCAGTTCGGTGTTCCGGGAATCGACCGCATTTAAGAAACAGTAGATTACTGTAAATCAAAAGATCTTGTTGTGATCGGAGATATTAAAAGAGGAGATATCGGTTCTACGTCAGCCGCATATGCGGTAGGACATCTCGGAAAGGTAAAAGTCGGATCAAAAGAGTATGTTCCGTTTGACGAAGATTTTGCAACAGTGAATCCGTATCTTGGATCTGACGGAGTGAATCCGTTTGCGGACGTATGCAAGGAGCAGAAAAAAAGGTCTTTTTATTCTTGTGAAGACATCCAATCCGTCCAGCGGAGAATTCCAAGACCGCATCATTGACGGACGTCCGCTGTATGAACATGTAGGCGAAAAAGTTGCGCAGTGGGGCGCAGAGTGTATGGGAGATGAATACAGTTATATCGGCGCCGTTGTCGGAGCGACATACCCGGAGATGGGAAAAGTCCTCAGAAAGATCATGCCGAAATCATATATTCTCGTTCCGGGGTACGGCGCGCAGGGCGGCCGCGGAAAAGATCTTGTTCATTTCTTTAATGAGGACGGACTTGGAGCGATCGTGAACTCGTCGAGAGGAATTATTGCGGCATATAAGCAGGAAGCATATGCAAAGTTCGGAGCAGAGAATTTCGGAGACGCTTCCAGAGCGGCTGTAGAAGATATGATCGCGGACATCAGCGGAGCGCTTGAATCTGCAAAATAAGTATCCGGCAGGGACAAAGACGATCTGACGGAAAAAGCAGTTGATAATTTGTAATAGAGAATTTGAAATAAAGGAGCATATGACACATATGACGAAAGAAAAAGAAAATGCGGCGATCATTTCACAGGAAGAAATCGCGCATGGCATATACAGTATGTGGATCAGAACGAAAGCGGCGGAAACGGCAGAGCCGGGGCAGTTTATCTCGATGTATACAAACGACGGAAGCAAACTTCTTCCGCGCCCGATCAGTATTTGCGAGATAGACAAAGAGAAAGGCGCACTGCGCGTTGTATACCGTGTTACAGGAGAAAATACAGGAACAGAGCTTTTTTCACAGATGGGAGAAGGCGATACGATTCCTGTGATCGGACCGTTGGGAAATGGATTCCCGCTGGAGAAAGCATTAGAAAAACGGGCGTTTCTCATAGGGGGAGGGATCGGAGTGCCTCCGATTCTGGAACTGGCAAAACAGATCGGCTGTGAGAAAAAGCAAATCATTGTCGGATACCGAAATGACGAGACGTTTTTGAAAACAGAGTTTGAACAAAACGGGGAAGTATATATTTCTACAGAGGACGGAAGTGCGGGAACGAAAGGCAATGTAATGGATGCGATCCGTGAAAACGGATTGGAAGCAGATATTATCTATGCGTGTGGACCGACACCGATGCTCCGCGCGATCAAAAACTATGCGGAGGAAAACGGGATCGAATGCTATATTTCGCTGGAAGAGCGCATGGCATGCGGTATCGGAGCATGTCTTGCATGTGTATGCAAGACGAAAGAAAAAGATCATCACAGTAATGTGCATAACAAAAGAATCTGTAAAGACGGTCCGGTATTTTTGTCAACGGAGGTGGAAATCTGATGAATACAAAAGTGACGATCGCAGGAGTGGAATGGAATAACCCGGTTACAGTTGCTTCCGGCACGTTCGGATCAGGAGCAGAGTTTACTGATTTTGTCGATCTGAACCGACTCGGAGCTGTGACGACAAAGGGCGTTGCTAATGTTCCGTGGACAGGAAATCCGACGCCGAGAGTAGCGGAAACTTACGGAGGAATGATGAACGCAGTCGGCTTGCAGAACCCGGGAATCGATGTGTTTTGCGAGAGGGATATTCCGTTTTTGAGAAAATACGACACGAAGATCATTGTAAATGTATGTGGAAGATCCACAGAAGATTATTGTGAAGTCGTAGAACGTCTGGCGAATGAAGACGTCGATATGCTGGAGATTAATATTTCCTGTCCGAATGTGAAAGAAGGCGGGATTGCCTTCGGTCAGAATCCGAACGCTGCGGAAGAGATTACAAAGGCAGTAAAAAAATATGCAAAACAGCCGATCATCATGAAATTAAGTCCGAATGTTACAAGTATTTCCGAGATGGCGAAAGCGGTGGAAGCAGGCGGCGCAGACGCCGTATCTTTGATCAATACTTTAACGGGGATGAAGATTGATGTGAATAAAAAAGCGTTTGTTTTGGCAAACAAAACAGGCGGAGTGTCAGGACCGGCGATTCATCCGATTGCTGTGCGCATGGTATATGAGGCGGCAAATGTCGTCAGTGTTCCCGTAATCGGAATGGGCGGAATTGCATCTGCGGAAGATGCGATCGAAATGATTCTTGCGGGGGCAAGCGCCGTATCGGTAGGAACAGCAAACTTTTTTGATCCTGCAGTGACAATGAAGATCGTAGACGGGATTGAATCATATATGAAACAACATGGATTTGAAAGTGTTGCGGATATGGTCGGAATTGTAAAGTAGATGAAAAGCAAACATAAGAAAAGAGAATAAGAAAACGAATATAAGAAAACGAATATAAGAAAACGAGCATAAGAAAACGAGTATAAGAGGACAAAATAACGTCCGTCAGGATCAAAAATTCTGACAGACGTTATTTTTATAATAGAAGATTCATTTAAATGCCTTTTTTATACAAATAGAAAGAATAAGCGGCAGGAATTATAGCGCCTATAGTGATCACGGACAGGATGATCCATGCGGCGGCTTCGCTTCCGAGTAAGCTGTCTATAAACGACATTAAAATCATGGCAATTCCCATAACAATATAAAGTTTGCCTCCGAGCCGATGGGTTCGATTCCAGTTTTCCTCGCTGTTTAATGTCCACGGAAGTTTGATGCCTATCGTATAGTTTTGTTGAAGTTTCGGCATATAGTTTCCGAGAACGATGAAAAAGACACCGATCAGAGCGGATATGAAGATTTCAATGCTGAAATCTACTCCTAAAGCGATCAGATAAGTCGAACAGTTAGCCAAAAGAGAAATCACAGGAACGAGCCAGAAAATAAGCGCCATAGGCTTCTTGTGGATATTCTTTTTCTTCGGGTCATTCAAAGTGACAAAAAGGCACAAAACGTGGATCGCAGTCAGGATGAGCGGCATTCCGAAGACAGAAAATGTTTTGCTGGACCATCCGTTTGCGGTTCCGTCGCTTCCCCAATGTGTTGCCAGTGTATCGGGAAGTTTGTTCCAAAGAAATAGTCCGATCACAATAGGAAGTAATGTGATCAAAGTTGTAATAATGATTGTGGTTTTATATTTTTTCATGTCTCTTTTTCTCCTTTCAAGTCTGAGATCCATACCATAATCTCCTCTAATACGGTAAGGCTCAGCTCATAGAAAATAAAATTTTTCTCCCGTGTTTCCCTGATAAGATCTGCTTTTTTCAAAATCTTCAGATGATAGGAGACAGTCGCCTGCGTCATATCAAAATGACTTGCGATCTCTCCGGCAGACATTCTGCCCTTTTTCAGAAGTTCCAGAATTTCCCGTCTTACCGGATCGGATAATGCTTTAAACGTTTCGGCAAAGCTCAAAAACATTCCCCCTTACTTTAAATAGTATTTAGAAATATTTCTAAATATATTAGAGCACTGCGGAAATAAAAAGTCAATATCTATTTAGAAAAAAATCTAAATTCTCAAAATGTTTTCTGTGAAATCCCATAGCCGCTTTCTGATGTTTGTAGAAAGAAAAATGATATGAAAAGATCAAACCATGAATGAAAAGCCTTTCAAAATTTCAAAATTATTATAAAATTCCTCCAAAAAGTGTTTTCGTAATTAAAAAAATGACGGAAAGCATTGACGAAATATCAAAAAATGTATACAATACGATACAGTGATGAAAAAATAAAACGGAGGAGTCCTGTAATGACTGCGTATAAAGATTTAAGTAAAGAAGAGCTGTTGGAATTAAAAAGCGAATTAGAAGCGCGCTTTGAAGAAGTAAAAGAAAAGGGATTAAAGCTGGATATGTCCAGAGGAAAGCCGGCTGCAGATCAGTTGAACTTATCAATGGATATGATGAAAGTGCTTGCAGGGGATGCGAATCTCATTTGCGAAGACGGAGTAGACTGCCGAAATTACGGAAACCTTGACGGTATTGATGAGGCAAAACAGCTTCTCGCAGATATGATGGAAGTGCCGAAAGATAATGTGATCATCTTCGGAAACTCAAGTCTGAATGTAATGTATGATACGGTTTCCCGTGCCATGACTCATGGAATTATGGGCAATACACCGTGGTGTAAATTAGATAAAGTGAAATTTTTATGTCCGGTTCCGGGATATGACAGACATTTTGCGATTACGGAATTTTTCGGAATTGAGATGGTCAATATACCGATGACTCCTACAGGTCCGGATATGGATCTGGTGGAAAAACTGGTCAGTGAAGATGAGTCGGTCAAAGGAATCTGGTGTGTGCCGAAGTATTCTAATCCGCAGGGAATCACATATTCTGATGATACAGTATATCGTTTTGCTAATCTGAAACCGGCTGCAAAAGATTTCCGATTTTTTGGGATAATGCATATTGCGTACATCATCTGTATGAAGATAAGCAGGACTATCTTCTTGAGATTTTGATGGAATGTAAAAAAGCGGGAAATCCTGATATGGTTTATAAGTTCTCTTCAACTTCCAAGATCAGCTTCCCGGGATCAGGCATCGCGGCTTTGGCGGCGTCGGAAGCAAACTTAAAAGACGTTCGTAATATGATGAAAGTTCAGACGATCGGACATGATAAAGTAAATCAGTTGCGTCATGTGAGATTTTTCAAAAATATTCACGGAATCGTAGAGCATATGAAGAAACATGCCGATATTCTCCGGCCGAAGTTTGAGGCGGTTCTGGATGTTCTGGAAAGAGAATTGGGAGGACTGGAAATCGGATCATGGATCGCGCCTCACGGCGGATACTTTATCTCTTTTGATGCAATGGAAGGCTGCGCAAAGGCGATCGTTGCAAAGGCGAAAGAGGCAGGTCTTGTAATGACCGGAGCAGGGGCGACATTCCCGTATGGAAAAGATCCTCATGACAGTAATATCCGTATTGCGCCGTCTTATCCGACTCCGGAAGAATTGTCCGTTGCGGCGGAAATTTTTGTACTGAGTGTGAAACTTGTAAGTATAGATAAATTGCTCGGAAATTTATAAAACAGACGATTTTAAATACAGTAAATAAAATGGGAGATTGCACAAAAAAGATATTTTTCTGTTGAGCAGACAGTTGAATATGAAAAAAGTGCGTCTCCCATTTTTGTTATTTGCGAAAAGAGAGGAAGGTGTATCGCATGACAGGCAGTCATTCTTTTAAAAGAATAAAAATATTTTTGGCAGTTGTGATTTTTGCTTTTTTGAGTATTTTATTGTGGAATGTATGTTTTAACAGGCATTCGATGACAGGTGTAGTAATCGAAAATAAGAATCAGATTAAAATAGAAGCTACAGAAAAAGATTTTGTGGATTCTCACGGGAAATATTTTGTGATAAGGTTTGAAAAAGGCAAGGAAAACAGAAACGATGACTTTCTTGTGGGGGATCAAGTTATTGTTAAATATGACGGTATAATATATGAGTCAAATCCGGCAGTGATAGATGCAAAGTCCGTTAAACGAAAAGAATAAGCTATGGAAAAAGAATATATCCTTTTTTCATAGCTTATTCAGGTGAATAGAAGCAGATATTTTTTATTAATGTGTCTCCCTATTTGCATCTATCATGCTGTGGTTTCATGATTATTTTGCAAATAATTTGGTTATGACCGTTCCGATCGCTGTTCCGACAACGGAAACGACAAAATACCAGACAGAATGAATAAGAGCGCTTTCGTTATAATAAATGAACACGGAAGGAATAAAAAGTATTGCTGTTATAAGCGGATAGAAATATTTGATCTTGTTAGTTGAGATGATTCCCATTAGAGCAGATAATACAAATGTCGCAGTGATAAGGAAGAGAACCATGCCTATTGCGTCAATCTGTTTTGCAAATAAAGGAAACAGATAAAAAATCAATAATTGAATTATAAATAATGTTATTTCTTTCATAAATTTTTTCATATGACAGCTCCTTTCTACTACGACAAAATTTGAGAGTAGGATTTTTTCATGCGTTACAGACTGTTTTTTGAAAACGGTATATCATCTTTTCTGAAAAAAGACTCTGTGCTGTTAGACAGGAGTTCCTACTTCGATCAAATTACCGTCCAAATCATAAAAACGGATTACCTTTTGTCCCCAGCTATGTGTCATGAGCCGATTGACATATTGGATTGACGGGTATAATTTTTCCAGCTTTTCGATAAATTTTTCTATATTTTTCTCTTCAAAATACAGTTCGCAAGAATTGCTTTTCGGAAAGATCTCTTTTTTCAAAAAGTCTCTCCATATCTTTTCATCTTGAAGGACAAGACCTTCCGTTAAAATGATATTTCCGTCATTGTCAAGTATCATGTCTAAACCAAATAAATCATGATAAAATTGTTTTGATTTTTCGATATCTTTTACAACAAGTAAAATGTTTTTTAATTTCATGTTTCTGCCTCATTATATTTTGCCTGATCATCTCCGGCAGTTTTCCTGTTAAAAACGATGTGGTTTCGGTTCTCAGATATTTATAGACAGTATACCATTTTTGGGGAAAACGGACAATTAAATTCTTTACCAAAGTCCCATCATATGCTGCATTCCAAGACTTACAAGCGATATGCCGACCCAGCAGCAAAAACCTGTGAAGATTGGTTTCGCGCCTGTTTTTACAAGGTGAACGATATTTGTATTCAGCCCGATCGCCGCCATAGCCATGACGATCAAAAATTTGCTCAGTTCCTTAAGAGGACCTGTGACTGCGGCAGGAAGGTGGAATATTGTTGTTACGACAGATGCAAGGATGAAAAAAAGCACAAAGAACGGGAAGGACTTCTTGAAGCTAAAAGAAGAGCCTTCTTCTTTTTTCTCCTTTTTTTCCCGATAAAAAGCTAGGGCTAATGTGATCGGGATAATAGCAAGCGTACGGGTCATTTTTACGATCGTTGCAGTTTCCAGAGTATGACTTGCGTGGATTCCGTCCCAGGCGGCGGCAGCCGCGGTTACGGATGATGTGTCGTTAATGGCAGTTCCGGCAAATAATCCGAAACCTTCATTGCTTAGTCCGAGGACAGCGCCCAACGTAGGAAAGATCAGTGCGGCCAGCACGTTGAATAAAAAGATAACAGAGATCGACTGAGCAACCTCTTCGTCCGTCGCGTCGATGACAGGCGCGGTTGCGGCGATCGCGCTTCCTCCGCATATGGACGATCCCACGCCGACTAAAATTGCATTGTTTGTCTTTAGTTTCAGAGCTTTATATAAAATAAATGCAATGATAAGCGATGTTGTGATCGTGGAAATTATGATCGGCAAAGACTGCTTTCCGCCTGCAAGTATTTGAGATAAATTCATTCCGAATCCAAGAAAAATAACAGCGGCCTGCAGTATTTTTTTGGAGGTATAGTTAATTCCTGCGGTAAACGGTTCTTTTTCTTTTAATATCAGTGTCAAAACCATGCCGATTAGAATGGCAAAGACAGGTCCTCCTATGACGGGAAATGATTTTCCGAGAAACCATGCCGGAATGGAGATGGCGAGACATAGCAGAAGACCGGCGCCGTTCGTTTTTTAAAAAGTTTCATAATAAAATCTCCTTTGCAAAATGATGTGTTGTTATTCCTGTTTCCGGAAATACAATATCATAAAAAATATATAAAATAAAAATATTAATATTTATATAATAATAAATTTATGTTATAATTAAACGCAGGGAGTAATTCTTATAGAGCTCGGGCGGGTGTTCGGTGAAAACACCGCCCGCTGCTTATAAAATATAAAAATGATATAATGAGGAAAGAGAAAGTAACAGTTCAGTCTGCGCCATTCGTAAAACCGCACTGCGTGCTTATCGTGGCTGATGCCACTGTTTTACTCATAAACGGGCGCTCACCGCATACAGATGTCCGCTCGCAAAAACATGCAGGCATGTTTTCTGCTTCACGTACACTGTATGGCTGAACTGTTGAGAAATATAACGGGGAAAGAGTATGCTTGATTTTAGAATGGAAACGTTTCTGGCGGTATGCCGGTATATGAATTTCACACGGGCAGCGGAAAAACTGAATATCACTCAGCCTGCGGTATCACAGCATATCCGTTTTCTGGAAAAGCATTATAATACGAAGCTGTTCCGCTATGAGGGGAAAAAGCTGGAGCTGACCGAAGCGGGAGAGATTTTGAAAAACGCGTCATTGACGATGATGCATGATGAAACTGCAATGCAAGATGAGATGAAAAGAGCGGGCGAATCAGAAGAACTTCGTTTCGGAGCAACGAGGACAGTGGGAGATGTGCTGGGCGGGAAAATGATTTTTAATTATCTTGAAATGTATCCGAACGCGCACATACATATGATCGTAGAAAATACACGGGAACTTTTGAAGAAACTGGATGAAGGCGAGATCGACTTTGCTTTGGTAGAAGGTTTTTTCAAGAAGAATGAATATGATTTTCAGAAATATTCAGAAGAGCCGTATATAGCGGTGTGCAGCCCTGATTATCCGTTTAAAAAGAAACCAAAACGGATAGAAGATCTTTTCGGAGAACGTATTTTGATCAGAGAGGACGGATCGGGTACGCGCGAAGTGCTGGAGAGGTATTTGGAGTCCTGTAATCTGAGCATCGGTGATTTTCGGCAGACGGTAGAGATTGGAAGTATGCATACGATCAAAGAGTTGACAAAATTAAAATGCGGTATTACATTTTTATATGAAACTGCCATATGGGAAGAGTTGGAAAGCGAAGCATTGGTCAAAATTCCATTGGAAGATTTTCATATAGTGCGAGAATTTACTTTTATCTGGAGGCGGGGCAGTTTTTATGCAGACAAGTATAGAGAAAAGTTCGGATATTTTTCAAAATGACGAAAAAGGGAGAAACTTTTATCTATTCATCAATTTTCTGCGTAAAATATAATTTTTTCTGCGCAGAGCAGAAGAAAAAATAAAAAGAGAAATAAAGAAGAAAAATAAAAAGAGAAATAAAAAAGAAAAGGAAAGTGAATTTCCGGAATGTTACAGGCAGAACATTTATCGTACAATATAACAGAAGAAGGAAGACAATCAGAGATATTAACAGATGTAAGTTTTACGGTGGAAGACGGGGAGATGCTTGTCATTACAGGTCCTAACGGGGGAGGTAAATCGACGCTTGCGAAACTTCTTATGGGGATCAATGAGGCGACAGGCGGTAAGATCATACTGGACGGGCAGGATATTACATCGTATACGATCGATAAGAGAGCGCAGGCAGGAATGGGGTTTGCATTTCAGCAGCCGCCGCGCTTTAAGGGGATGACAGTAAAAAGGCTGCTTTCTCTTGCGGCAGGCAGAGAATTAGATGATACGACATGCTGTGAGTTGTTAAGCAGTGTCGGTCTTTGCGCGAAAGAATATATTAACAGAGAAGCTGACGCGACGCTTTCGGGCGGAGAGATGAAGAGGATTGAAATTGCGACAGTTCTGGCAAAAGATCATAAGATATGTGTATTTGATGAACCGGAAGCAGGGATTGACCTGTGGAGTTTTTCGATGTTGATCAAGCGGTTTGAACAGATTCACAAAGAAAAGAAGCAGAGTCTGATCTTGATCTCACATCAAGAGCGTATTATACGCATGGCGGACAGGATCATGGTTATCGGAGACGGAAAAGTAGAAGCGGTCGGCACGGCGGATGAGATCGTTCCGATCTTGTTCGGGAAGAAACCGGAATCATGCGGATGCAGAATACAAAAAGGAGGCGAACTTTATGAGCGCTGATTTTGAAGGAAATGACAAAGACGCTGTTGTGACACAGCAAGTGCTTGATGTGATCGATTCTTATGGATTTAAAAAGGAAGGGGCATATAACCTCAGACTGAACGGTTTGGCGGTTTGTCATGGGGACAGCCGTCATATTAAGATTGTTCCGAAAGAGGACAGACAGGGAATCGATATTTATATAAGCGGTGAAGCAAAAGAAGAGCAGGTTCACATTCCTGTAGTAATGACTGAAGAAGGTGTGGATATTGTATACAATGATTTCTATATAGAAGACGGAGCAGATGTAACGATTATCGCAGGATGCGGAATCCACGGGGAAGGGTGTTCGGAAACCCGTCATGACGGAATCCATGCATTTCATGTAGGTAAAAATGCGAATGTGAAATATATAGAAAATCATTATGCTCAGGGAAACGGCTCGGGTAAGAAAACGCTCAATCCGGTGACAAAGATCTATGTCGGAGAGAATTCAGTATTTACGCTTGAGACAACGCAGATCAGCGGCGTAGACTGTACGGAGAGAGAAAATTATATTGAGCTGGCGGACAACGCGAAACTGTTTGTGACAGAAAAGCTGATGACAGATGAAGAACAGTCGGCAGTTTCCAATATGGACATTGAGTTAAACGGAACAAACAGCTCGGCAAGAATTGTTTCCAGATCGGTCGGGAAAGGAAATTCAAAACAAGTCTTTCATCCGAGAGCGATCGGCAATAACCGGTGTCATGCACATGTGCAGTGTGATTCGATTATTATGGATCAGGCAGAGATAAGCTCTATTCCGGAGATCAATGCAAAACATGTAGATGCGCAGATCGTTCATGAAGCGGCAATCGGCAGAATCAATGATGAACAGCTTGTGAAGCTTCGCACGTTCGGTATGAGCGAGGAAGAAGCGGAAGCTGTCATCATTGAAAATTTCCTGAATTGATTTTCGGCATCGGTTTTTTAAAATGATTTTTCGGAATCGTTGTTTTTCGCCCATCCGTAGGAATATTTTACAGCTTTATTCCATCCTTTGATGCGGCTAAGCCGAAGTTCTTCACAGACAGAAGGAAGGAAGATTTTATCGGTTGAGCGGTTATTTGCGATTTCTTCTTTGCTTTTCCAATAACCGGAAGCAAGTCCGGCAAGATAAGCAGCGCCCATGGCGGTCGTCTCTACAAAAGAAGGACGATTGACAGGGGCGTTTATAATATCTGCCTGTACCTGCATGAGAAAATTATTCGCGCTTGCACCTCCGTCTACATTGAGTGAAGAAAGCGCAATGCCGGAATCGGCTTTCATCGCCTCCAGCACGTCGTTTACCTGATAAGCGATCGATTCAAGAGTGGCGCGGATGATGTGATATTTGTTTACTCCGCGGGTGATACCTACGATCGTTCCCCGTGCATACTGATCCCAGTGAGGAGCGCCAAGACCTGTGAAAGCAGGAACGACGTAACATCCGTTCGTATCTTCTACTTTTGACGCCATATATTCCGAATCTTCGGCTGAATCTATAAGGCGCATTTCATCTCTGAGCCATTGTATGGCGGCTCCTGCTACGAAAATAGAGCCTTCAAGCGCATAAGTCACCTTTCCGTCCAATCCCCAGGCAATCGTTGTCACAAGTCCGTTTTCGGAAAATACAGGTTTTTCGCCTGTATTCATTAATAAAAAGCAGCCCGTTCCGTAAGTGTTTTTGGCTTCTCCGGCCTGAAAACAAGTCTGACCGAAAAGGGCGGCCTGCTGATCGCCGGCAGCTCCCGCGATAGGAATCTCTCCGCCGAAAAATGCGGGATCGGTCTTTCCGTAGATACAGCTTGACGGTTTTGGCTGAGGAAGCATACTTTTCGGAATGTCAAGTTCGGACAGGATCTCGTCGTCCCAGGAAAGGGTGTTGATGTTAAACAGCATCGTACGGGAAGCATTGGAGTAATCCGTTACATGTGCCCGTCCTTTTGTCATTTTCCAGATGAGCCATGTCTCCACTGTGCCGAAAAGAAGTTCCTGACGTTCTGCACGTTCTCTGGCTCCGGGGACATTGTCCAGTATCCATTTGATCTTTGTGGCGGAAAAATAAGCGTCGATTACAAGACCCGTTTTTTGACGAAATTTTTCCGTAAGACCTTTTTCTTTCAAAGAATCGCAGTATTCGGAAGTGCGGCGGCATTGCCAGACGATGGCGTTATAGACCGGTTCTCCTGTTTTTCGGTCCCATACGATAGCGGTTTCTCTTTGGTTTGTAATACCGATCGCCGCGATATCTTCTGCCGATGCACCGATCTTGTTCATTGCTTCTACGGCAACTCCGAGCTGACAGGCCCATATTTCGTCGGCATCGTGCTCTACCCATCCGGGATGAGGAAAATATTGGGTGAATTCTCTTTGGGCGACGCTGCACACTTGCCCCTTTTTATTGAAAAGGATGCATCGGTTGCTTGTCGTTCCGGCATCCATAGCCATGATATATTTTGACATGATAGTACCTCCTTTGTCATCACATTTTGATAGAAGTTTTTGTATATGTGAGACGAGTTTTGATAATGGTGATGTTATTAGCTATTATATCAGCATTATTCTCTTCGATAAATGCTTTTGATATAAAAGAAAGTATGGTATAATCGTAGAGAAACCGTCATGAAAAGGACGGGGATACGAAAAGAAAAAGGATTAAGAGAGATGGAGAGTGAAGTATGGACGGATCAATGTTTATCGGAACATGGTGGGCGCTTGTCCCGCGCTGCTTGCAATCGTGCTCGCATTTATAACAAAAGAGGTGTACAGTTCTCTTTTTATCGGCGTGGCGGTAGGTGCAATGCTTTACAGCGGATTTAATCCGTGGGAGTCATTTGTCAATTTTTTTGACATTATGAAAAACAGTATGAATCTGAATATTTTGATTTTTGACGTTTTGCTTGGATGATCATGTCTATGCAAGTACAGAGTCGCAGCATGAGATGGCGGACGAAGATCAAGTCGAAAAGAGCGCCTTTCGGTCGACGACAGGTACTTGGTATGCTTATTTTGTTAGACGATATTTAACTGTCTGACTGTCGGATCGGTAATGAGACCGGTAACAGACAGGTATAAAGTGTCAAGAGCGAAACTTGCGTATATCATCGATTCGACAGCGGCTCCTGTCTGTATTATCGCGCCGATCTCCAGTTGGGCGGCTGCGGTAAATTCTTACGTGCCGGAAGATGCGGGGATCAGCGGATTTCAGCTTTTTATGAATACGATCCCGTATAACTTGTATGCGCTTTTAACACTGACGATGGTTATTTTCATTACGGTGACGGCGTTTGACTTCGGACTGATGAAAAAGCATGAGAGAAACGCGGCGAAAGGAGATCTGTTTACGACAGGAGGAGAAGAATTCGATCAGGTTGCGGAAGATGATATCAATCCGAACGGTAAGGTGATCGACCTTGTACTTCCGGTAGCGGTTTTGATCGTATCTGCGGTTGGAGCAATGATCTATACAGGATTCCAGGGCGGAGCGACAAATCTTATTTACAGCTTTTTTCGGGATTGCGATGCAGAGACAAGCTTTGATCTTTGCGACACTCGTTACAGTATTTTTTATGTTTGATTTTGTATCTTCCGAGAAAAGTCGTAACGTTTAAAGGATTTTATGGACAGTCTCGCAGAAGGCTTTAAATTAATGGTTCCGGCTGTTACGATCCTTATTTTTGCATGGTCTTTGAAAGGGATGGGAGATGCTCTCGGACTGGCTGAATTTGTCGGGGGAATTGTAGGAGATAACGCTTCGGCAAGTATCTTCATTCCGGCGATTTTGTTTGTAGTAGCGATCTTTCTGTCATTTTCTACAGGAACGTCGTGGGGAACATTTGCAATTCTCGTTCCGATAGCGACAGCTCTTTTTGCAGGAGCGGATAACCTGACGATGATGACGATTTCTGTATCGGCTGTTCTTGCAGGAGCGGTTTGCGGAGATCACATTTCGCCGATTTCCGACACAACTGTTATGTCGTCTGCCGGAGCGCAGAGCAATCATATCAACCATGTGTCTACTCAGATGCAGTATGCGGCAGTTGTCGCCACGGTAAGTTTTGTCGGCTATATTCTTGCGGGAATCATACGGGTGTGGTGGATCGTACTTGGAATCAGTCTGATCCTTCTGATCGGTGTTCTTATGGGAATGCGGATGTTCTTGGAGAGAAAGCAGGTAAAGAAACATGCCGGGTGAGCAGAAAAAAGTATGTATTGATGTTCCGTATATCGATCAGAGCAAGCTGTACCCGACGGGATGCGAAAGTGTATCGACGGTAATGCTTCTTCGGTTTCTGGGCATTGATATAACGGTTGACGAATTCATAGAAAAATATTTGGAAAAGAAGTCTTTTGAAGAAAGAGACGGGCAGGTTTACGGTCCTGATCCGCATCGGTATTTTTGTGGAAGTCCGTACGATGACGAGTCGTTTGGATGCTATGCTCCGGTGATCCGGGAAGCCCTTGAGAAAATAATAGGCGCTGAATATACCGTGACGGACGAGACCGGGATGACAACTGATGAACTGGTTGAAAAATATATCGATCAGGGGATGCCGGTTATTTATTGGGCGTGTATCAATATGCGTGATCCGATCGTAGGTCCGCAGTGGAAACTCTTAGATACAGGAGAGACGTTTACGTGGATCTCCAACGAACATTGTATGTTGCTTGTCGGTTATGACGAAGATAGTTATTATTTTAATGATCCATATGAAAATAACGGCTGCATCCGATATCCGAAAACAGTTGTGGAAGATCGCCATAAAGCACAGCACATGCAGGCAGTCGGCGTAGTAAGAAAAAACGGTCATTCAGTAACCGGTATATGGATGAGCTCGGTATGGTTTGGGAATATGGTGACGGCAACAGATAAAAGAGTCTGAAAAGATTTTGTCTAAGGAGGTTTTGAGATATGAATAAAAAACGATTGATTCCTTTGATTTCTATATTGCTCGTATTTAGTTTTATCGGCTTATTTTTCTTTTATAAAAGAAGAAAAGGCTTCGGAAAAAATATTGGCGGATGCTGTTATAGATCTGCCTGAAAATGATCCGGCTATCGACCGCGCAGTTAAAATAATCGAAGAAAACCTCATAAAGGAAATGCCGGACTGCCATGTAACTTCTCTTCATGAAAATGATGCGGGATATGCTCCGCTCCTTCAAAAATATGAAGACAAGGGATTAGAGACACTGATCATAGATATGGATTTTTATGTTGAGGAGGATGCCGAACCGGGCGTGTTCACTCCGGGAACTTCATATGAAGGTTATAGTTGGATGTTTACACGTGAAAGTAAAGACGACACATGGACTTTAGAAGAAAACGGATTTCTTCTATGAAGAAACCATGATGTCTGAATAAAAGAGAACTGCCGCATTGAACTGATTTTTAGTTAAGTTCAGTGCGGCAGTTTTGTGCATTTTATAATAAATGGATTCCGTTTTCGGAAGCGGTTTCGACGATTGATTCCGGCCACATAGAAGAATGGACTTCTCCGATGTGAGCTTTTCTTAAATAATACATACAGATACGTGACTGGCCGATCCCGCCGCCTACAGTATAAGGGAGTTCTCCGTCAAGAAGAGATTTCTGGAAAGGCAGTTTAGCGCGGTCTTCGCATCCTGCGGTTTTTAATTGAGATTTTAATGATTCTTCATCGACACGGATGCCCATAGAAGAAAGCTCGAGAGCGATGTCAAGAACCGGATAATAAACGATGATATCGCCGTTTAACTCCCAGTCGTCATAGTCCGGCGCACGTCCGTCGTGCTTTTCGCCTGAAGCGAGCACTTTTCCGATCTGTGAGATGAATACGGCGCCTTTTGCTTTTGCAATACGCAGTTCTCGTTCTTTTGGAGTGCAGTCAGGGAACATGTCTTCCAGTTCCTGTGAAGTGATGAAGAAAATATCATCAGGAAGAAGAGGTTCGATATAGTTGTACCTTCTTGATATGTAGTCCTCGGTATCTTTTAATGCACTGTATACCTTTCTGACTGTGTATTCCAGTGTTTCCATATTCCGTTCTTCTTTGGAAATAATCTTTTCCCAATCCCACTGATCGACATAAAGGGAGTGGATGTTATCGGTATCTTCGTCACGACGGATTGCAGTCATGTCAGTGTAAAGACCTTCGCCGGAATGAAAACCGTATTTTTTTAAGGCATATCGCTTCCATTTTGCGAGGGAATGAACGATTTCCGCGCAGGCATCGTCCTGCTCTTTGATTCCGAATGATACCGGACGTTCAATTCCGTTTAGATTGTCGTTCATACCGGACTGCGGAAGAACAAACAACGGGGCAGATACACGCGTCAAATGAAGAGATTTTGCAAGCGCGCGCTCGAAATGATCCTTAACTTCTTTGATAGCGACTTCTGTTTCACGGATTGTAAGCGGAGAAGAATATCCCTCCGGTATTTTTAAATGTTCCATATATAACCACTCCTCTTTTGATGTATTGACATTTATGTTTTATTTTAATGGGGAGAAGGGGAGAAGTCAACTGTGACTTTTTTGATTATGTTACTGACAGATTTTTTCATGGAGAAAATTCATTGAGCTTTTCTTTTTGCTGCTCGTTTGCTGTCTGTATTTCAGATTATTCACAATGAGGATATAAAATAACAGATAATTTAAAATAAAATGAAAAAATATTAGAAATAATATTGACAAACACATAATAGAGTGATATTATTAAATCAACAAATAAAACAAACTAAATAATCAATCAAAACTAAATAAAAAATATTTTGTTTTGAAAGAATTTTAGTAAATGTTTTATTCATCCATCGGATATCGTGATCAGGGATCGGATGGAAAGATACAGAGAAAGATCATAATGACGAGAAAGTTATGAGAGAAGTAAAATCTGTATTTGAAAAATCCATCGGAAACTGAAGTTCGATGGAAATCTAAGAATAGGAGGTACGGACCACCGGGAACGTAAGTTGATCTATCAAAAAGAAGATAGAAAAGAGAGGTAAAAAAAGAATGATAGTAATATCACATTGAAAGTGGATGTTGATCAAGATGAGTTGATTGGCATCCACTTTCAGTTGTGCGGAAATATATTCGGTAAAATAGCGAAAGCATAAAACTTGGCAGAGGTATGTATATTGCTATGTATTGCTGTATATTGCGTAATGAGTCGGGTTTATGGCACACCTTTTCTGATAAGATTTTTTTTAGAAAACTTTTTGGAAAACTTTTTGGAAAAGATGATATTTTGGAAAGGTGTGTTTTTATTATGAAGAGAAAAAGAAAGACAGCAAGAGAAATTTTTATAGTGATCTGTTTATTTTTGACAATATTTCTGGCGGTGTTGTTTGCATTTGGGAGAACAGAGATTCCGGCAGTCGTTTATATGTCTGTATGTACGGCATGTCTTTTCGGAGGGGTTGCAGCGATACAGGAGTGAGTGACCGGGTGTTTTTGGATTTTATCAACTACCGTTGTCTTCTGAAATGTGAAATGTCGGTGTATAACAGTTGTAATCAACTGTTCGGATGATGTATAATAATTTCATGAATGATAGGGATAAAAAATATCAGGTGATTACACCGGAAAAGGGGGCTTGTGTATGAAAATAGATATGCATTGCCACGTGAAAGAAGGCTCGATCGACAGCAAGGTTGGAGTGGAAGAGTATATTACGATTTTAAAAAAGCATGGTTTTCAAGGGATGGTCATTACCGATCATGACACATACAACGGATACCGATATTGGAAAGAAAATATAAAAGGAAAGAAGCATACGGATTTTGTTGTATTGAAAGGGATTGAGTATGACACAAGGGATGCCGGGCATATCCTTGTTATTATGCCGGAAGGGGTGAAGATGCGTCTGCTTGAGATGCGGGGGATGCCGCTGGCGCTTTTAATCGACCTTGTGCATCGAAACGGCGGAGTCCTAGGTCCTGCTCATCCATGCGGTGAGAAGTATATGAGTTTTACGAATGCGCGGCGGTATTACTTATCTCCGGAGATTGTAAAGCGTTTTGATTTTGTAGAGGCATTTAATAGCTGTGAGCCCGTTTCGTCGAATTCAGGTGCGGAAAAACTGGCGAAAAAATATGGAAAAGTTATGACTGGCGGAAGTGATTCACATAAGCCGGACTGTGTCGGACGGGGATATACGATCCTTCCGGAACCTGTTACATGTGAGACGGAACTGATTTCGCTGATCCATAAGAAAACTCCGTTTAAAGCGGGAGGAGTGCTTTATAATAAGACTACGAAGGAAAAGATCGGAAAGATCAACAAGCTTTTGGTATATTCCTTCTGGGTTTATAATAAGAGCGGAGAATTAGTGAAAAGACATGGCAGAAATAAAAAAATGGAAGAAGAGCATCCGTTTGATCCGATCGATCCGATCGAACTGTATTATCATTCTTGATCCGATGAATGGAAAATGATCGCTGTGTGGAGCATGCGATAAGAAAAAGTTGTCTATCAGTTATTTGTTTAACTGATAGACAACTTTTTTGTCTTCTCTTATTTCTTTTATCATTTTTTGTTTCAGCATATACGGGAGAATCGAATCAAGGAAAGCATTTGGATCGGTCACTCCGATTCGCTCGCTGTTGAACGGCTGTTTTGCGGTCAGATCTTTTACAAAGGGTTCCAGTTCTTTTTTTGTCAGCGACTTATTTTTTTTGAGCGCTTTTTTGACTTTGGAGATTCCTTTTGAACAGAGCATGTTGGAGAGATCCTGTTTCTGGTGCATTGTGCGCCAAAGACCCCATCCGTAAATGATCATTGTGGCAACGGCAAACATAAGGACGTAGGGAATGTATTTTAACATTATTTTTTCTCCTCTCCTTTCCAGTAGATCAGGTTGTTGTCTTTCATGATCTCAAGAAATTTAATTAAACGGGATAATGATTTTTCCATTTTCGGAAATTCAGATTCCATTTCTTTGGAAAGCTGATGTACGTCTTTTTCATCGTCTATCGCATGCCATACGAAACTTCCGTACTTATCCATTTTAATATCGCTGACTCTCGGGCGGCGGAATATTTTCTGGGCAATTTTGTGATAGAAGCCTTTCCATTCGATAAAGACGGTGACGATTCCGTTTTCATCTGTTTCATATTCTATATCCGGATTTTTTACAGGAATAAAATCAAGATAGTTTTTTTCGTTTTTTTACTTTTTTACTCATCTTAATGAAGATCCTCTCTACAATATCATTACAGAATAATATCATAAAAAGAGGCAGCCTGCAAGCAGCAGACTGCCTCCGGTGAACAATCAGATCATGTATGTACTTTGTTTATACGTTGAACTGAATGTACGGTTTTATTTTTTAGCAGGTTTCGCTTTCATGCAGAGTGCGAACAATCCGCCGAGAAGAGCGATGAAGATAATCAGACTTCCAACTTGCGGAAGTGAGAATTTTAAAGCTACGTCAAGTTTCGCAACTGCAAATCCTGCAAGCAGGATACCGGTGATACCTTCTCCTGCGATAAGTCCTGATGTGAAGAGCACGCCTTTGTCTGTGCGGGTCTTTCTTTCTTCGTCCGTACCTTTGATCTTTCAACAGGAACGACAGCTCCACGGCCATGATACCTGCGCTTAAGCTGAACGGGAGATACATACCGACTGCGAACGGCATTACCGGAACTTTTATGATCTCGACTACGATTGCGATAAACACACCGATAAGGATGAGTCCCCACGGAAGTTCTGCGTTCATGATACCTTCAACGAGCATCTTCATCATTGTAGCCTGTGGAGCAGGAATCTCGTTAGAACCAAATCCCCATGCAGCATTTAACAGATATAAAACATATCCGATAGCAGCGGAAGATGCGATAACACCAATCATTTCACCAATCTGCTGAAGCTTAGGTGTAGCACCTACGATGAAACCTGTCTTTAAATCCTGTGAAGTATCGCCGGCGATAGCAGCAACGATACAGATAATACTACCAATACAGATAGCACCAATCATACCAGATGTTCCAGTAGTACCAGTAGCTTTTAAAAAGTAAAGTAGCAATAATTAAAGTAGCGATTGCCATACCGGAAACTGGGTTGTTAGAAGAACCAATCAGTCCAACCATACGGGAAGATACAGTTGCAAAGAAGAATCCGAATACAACAACGATGATTGCGCCAAGTGGGCTTACTGGGAAAATAGGAAGTAACCAGATGGCAAGTGCGATAACTACGACAATACCAAGAATGACTGGCATTGGTAAATCGCGCTGTGTACGAGGTGCATCAGCATTGGCATGATTCTTTGCCATACTTCCCATTGCCTGCTTAAATGTGCTGACAA
>ENA-OQKD01000021-OQKD01000021.1-human-gut-metagenome-genome-assembly--contig:-NODE-21-length-40380-cov-4.495317_pt1 | contig 40380 bp, 38 predicted proteins | sample MGYA00242775_ERZ504792 | MGnify/ENA primary metagenome ERZ504792 (study PRJEB26092, sample SAMD00036401) | human gut metagenome | host: Homo sapiens | study: EMG produced TPA metagenomics assembly of...
CATAAACTCCTCCGATCTGGAAGAATGACAATTGATGCTGCCATCCGTCTGCTCCAGGCATATACCATGGCGTGATTCCTTTATCCTGTATCTCACCGCACAGTTTTTTGAACTCCTCGTATGTTGTCGGCACTTTCCATCCATTCTCTTCGAATAATGTTTTATTATATACCATTACACAATCCGGGGAATTGTGATAAATCTGCAATCCATATAACTTGTCATCATATTTGCAGGATGAAAGTCTTGTCTCAGGCATAATTTTTTCCCATTCTGCACCTGTAAAATCAATACAGTATTCTTCCGGATTTACGATGACTGACTCAATTGCAAATGGATTAGACTGAATCCAGAACACATCTGCGCAGGAATCTGTCGTCAGTTTTGACTGAAGAAGATCAGAATACTGATCTGCAGGAATCGTCTGAAGATCTACTGTAACATCATATTCTTCCTCAAATCGCTCAATTGTGTCATCATATCGATTGTCCATCCAGCCTGCCGATGTCAGAATACTCAATGTTTCTCCTGAAAATTCGCTTTTTTCTTTTCCCTCTCCCGACTCTGATTTTCCGCATCCGGCCAGTGCTGTCATTACCATGCTCGCACATAACACTGCTGCTAATACTTTCTTTTTCATGCTTCTCCTCCTTGTTTCGTCCCTTTCTTGATGGCTATATTCTACCGAATCCAATATGAGAAATCTATGCATTTTTCAAGATATAATTTGTACTTTTTTACACTTTTTATTTCTTTTTCATAAATACATTGCTATTTTCCATTTTCTGTTTTAGTCTTATAGTATAATAATTCAGATTTTTTCGAAAGGATTTTAGATATGTTTTTCAAAGGACACCGAAAACTTCAGACACAGTTATATCTCGCCTATCTGGGAATCATTTTTATTTTTTCTCGGAACATTCAGTATGTTCTTTTATGTCTTTGTCTCCGGCAAACTAAAAGACGAAGCCTTTGAACGTTTATACAACAACAATCTGACTCTGAAAGATTCTGTGGAAGCAAATATTGAAGACATGGATAATGTTTCCATCAACATCAATTACAGCAGCATTGTAGAAAATACCCTGTCATATGACTTCAATCTGAATCAGGATCGAAATTCTTACAAACGGCTGGCTGATCTTTTTGTGATGCTCAACGGAACGAACAGCAGGGCAGATTATATCTATCTTTATGATCTGGAAGGAACTTGTCTTCAGGTGGACTCTGTACAAAAGCTTACCCATATCAATCTGGAATCCCAATCCTGGTATCAGCCTGTCCTATCCCAAAAGGGCTCCTTATTTCTCAGCGCCCCTTATGAAAAAAAGATCGGAGCTTACACCACTGATGTAATTTCTCTTTATCGTACTTATGTAAATTCCAATCGAAAAACTGTTGGAATCGTGGAAACTGTCAAAAATTGTAAAAGTCTTTTTAATGCGATCATACGTTTCGAAAAAAAAAGCAACTACACCGACCAGAATTTATATCTACAATGAGCGGAATGAACTGATATATCCCTACCAACCAGATTTGGAAATTCCCAATTATCCTTCTATTTCCAAATCTAATACAGGAACTTCTTTCAATGGTACAACAGTGGAACAAATAACAAATCCAAACACTTTACAAAAAGAATATCTGACTGCTCTTCCTTCTGACTATACCGGCTGGACCTACTATGCAGTCCAGGATGAAGCAGATATTCTTTCTCCATTGAATGCCCTTACCCGGGTACTGTTTATTTTTGTTATCATTATAATCTTGATTGCCAGTATTGTTTCTCACTATCTGGCAAAACGGCTGGCTCATCCCATTGCCCATTTGAAGCATATCATTCAAAGAATGCAGCTTTCCAACCTGGGCCTGGAATCTCCGGCATCTTATCCGGTTTTTTCTGTCGAATTGAAGGAATTGTACGATTCATTTTCAGAAATGAATCAGAAATTAAAAGCCTCCCGGGATCAGCTTCTAAAGGTCCAGGAAGCAGAACTGGAAGCCCGATCTCTTGCGCTCCAGTCTCAAATGAGTCCGCATTTTTATTATAACTCTCTTTCCAGTATTATGATCCTGGCCGAAAATGGAGACACAAAGTCTGTCGCAGGTATGTGCCAGAATCTGTCACGGATCATGCGTTACGTCACAGACTTTAAAACACGGGTCGTCAGTATCCGAGAAGAACTTGACTATATCAAAGAATATTTATACTGTATGAAAATGAGAAATCAATCCAGTCTCCACTACGAACTTCAGATTGATGATTCTTTGCTGGACATCACGCTCCCCAAACTCTGCATTCATCCTCTGGTGGAAAATGCACTGAAATATGGCACGAATTGTTCCCCGCCCTGGAGAGTCAAAATTTACAGCATCATCCAGGATAATTTCTGGAAGATCTGCGTAGAAGACTACCGGTCCCGAGGTTTTTCGGAAGAAGCAATCCAACATCTGGACACACAAATCCAGACTTTTGCTTCCAATTCTTCAGAAATGCCAAAACTACAAATAAACGGGTTAGGACTTGCGAATATTTATATTCGAATGTCGATCTATTTCGAACATGATTTTATCTTTGAATATGGAAACACAAAAGAAGGACATGCTTTCACCGCAATCGGAGCCTTCTGTCGAAAGGAGAAATGATATGCAATACGAAGTCATCATTGCAGAAGACGAAGAATTAATTTTAAATAATTTGATCCAAAAAGTAAATGCACACCCTGCATTTAAAGTAATTGGTTCTGCCCAGACAGGCACAGATGCCTTAAACCTGGTAAAAGAACATTCCCCCATCCTTCTCATGACAGACATTCGTATGCCTGTCATGGACGGAATGGAACTCCTTTCCAGGGTAAGGGAACATTATCCCGACATAAGATTTATTATCATCAGCGGCTTTTCTGATTTCGAATATGCCAGAGAAGCGCTCCATTTAAAAGTATATGACTATCTTTTAAAGCCGGTTTCTCTGGATGACATTCACGAAGTGCTGTTTGGTCTTCAAAAAGACCTGGAATTAGAAAAAGAAAGTTATCAAAGTTATTTTTCTGAAGACTACACGCATATTGTACCTGCCAAAATTGCCAGACTGCTCCATGAGTTTATTACCACTCACTATCAGGACAATCTCAATCTAAGCATTATCGCCCAGACAATGAACTACTCACAGAGCTACCTTACCAAAATATTTCTGCAGGAATATAACTGTACTCCCATTAAATATTTAAACTCACTTCGTCTGAAAAAAGCCTGTTCCTTTCTCATTTATAATCCGGAACTGACAATCAGCCAGATTGCGACTCTGACCGGATATGAAGATCAGGGTTATTTCAGCAGAACATTTAAAAAGCATTTCGGGATTTCACCACTGCAATATCGAAAAAATCACGAAGAATAAACGCTTATTTTCTTTCATCCTTCGGTGATCTGTCAAAAAACTTATGATATGTGCGATAAAAATTCGACAGATTTTGAAATCCACATTCATAGGCGATCTCCGTTACAGATAAATAAGTAGTCCGCAAAAGACGCCTTGCTTCTTTAATTCGAAGTCTGGATACATATTCACTAAAATTCATATTGGCAGCTTTTCTAAAATAGGTCGAAAAATAATTCGTACTCATATGGCAGGAAGCTGCCACTTCTTCCAAGGTCAGTTTTTCTTTATATCGCTCGTCTATATACCGAAATGCATCTCCCAGCCGGTGCATTGCTGCATTCTTTTCTTTTAAACATACATTGGACTTCGAAACATCCTGATAATGCCGGATCAACAAGGTCAAGATACGCAGCACATCTGCTTTGATCATTTTCCGGTATCCAATTTCTTTTTCCTGTTCTTCTTTTTGTATCTCCCGCATGATCCTTCGAATTCCGTCCGCTTCTTTGTCCTTGTGTCCGATCCGGTTTTGAAAGTTACCGCCGCGCTCTGCAAATGGACGCAGATAATCTTCCCCCGAAACATCCAGCTTATCTGATACAAATTCCGGCTGAAAAATCATCACCAGAAGATGCATATCTTCCTCCGTTCCAATCCATCCGTGGGGTTCTGTATTATTAAAAATAATCAGATCGCCTGCTTCCATGCAGTACTCTCTTCCATTGACAAAGTATCTGCCTTTGCCTTTTTCCACCAGCGTAATCTCGCAATACCTGTGCCAGTGAAACGAGTTTTCATCATTTTCCTGAACCTTTGCCACATACGGATATACTGCAAATTCAAATCCTTTTTCAAATACCAGTGTATCTTCTGTCAGATGCATTTCGTCCTCCTGTCAAACATTCTGTTTTTATTTTACACGATTCCCCGCAATTTTCTTCCTCATTTTTTTGATTTTTTTGCTCTATCTTCATTTTTTTCCTTTTGCAAATTTGAAAACCTCTACAATATTTTATCGTTTTTTTATTGATTTTGTCCATCAATATGTATAATTGTGTAGGGATATTGCTATGTCTGCATTTGCAGTTTCATTGCATTATTACTATATAAGAAAAGTAGGTTTAACGTAACATGGCACAGATTGATTTAACCAAGTATGGCATTACTGGAACTACAGAAATTGTGTACAATCCTTCTTACGAGACATTATTTGAAGAAGAGACAAAACCTGAACTGGAAGGTTTTGAAAAAGGTCAGGAAAGTGAAACTCGGTGCAGTAAACGTAATGACTGGAGTATATACAGGACGTTCTCCGAAAGATAAATTTATCGTAATGGATGAAAACTCCAAAGATACTGTATGGTGGACTTCTGATGAATATAAGAACGATAACCACCCGGCTTCTGAAGAAGCATGGTCTACAGTAAAAGACATCGCATTGAAAGAACTCTCTAACAAGAGACTGTTCGTTGTAGATGCATTCTGCGGAGCTAACAAAGATACACGTATGGCAATCCGTTTCATCGTTGAGGTTGCTTGGCAGGCACACTTTGTTACAAACATGTTCATCCAGCCTACAGAAGAAGAATTAAAAGACTTTGAACCAGATTTCGTTGTTTACAACGCTTCTAAAGCAAAAGTTGAAAACTACAAAGAGCTCGGACTTAACTCTGAGACAGCTGTTATGTTCAACATCACAAGCCGTGAGCAAGTTATCGTAAACACATGGTACGGCGGAGAGATGAAAAAAGGTATGTTCTCTATGATGAACTACTACCTGCCGCTGAAAGGTATCGCTTCTATGCACTGTTCTGCAAACACAGACATGAACGGAGAGAACACAGCACTCTTCTTCGGACTTTCAGGAACAGGTAAGACAACACTCTCTACAGATCCGAAACGTCTTCTGATCGGTGATGACGAGCACGGATGGGATGACAACGGAGTATTCAACTTTGAAGGCGGATGCTACGCAAAAGTTATCAACCTTGACAAAGAATCTGAGCCGGACATCTACAATGCAATCAGACGTGACGCTCTTCTTGAGAACGTAACTCTGGATGCAGAAGGAAAGATCGACTTTAATGACAAGAGTGTTACAGAAAATACTCGTGTATCTTACCCGATCAACCACATCGAGAACATCGTACGTCCGGTTTCTTCTGCACCGGCAGCTAAGAATGTAATCTTCCTGTCTGCAGATGCATTCGGAGTACTTCCTCCGGTATCTGTTCTGACACCAGAGCAGGCTGAATACTACTTCCTGTCTGGATTCACAGCAAAACTTGCTGGTACAGAACGTGGAATCACAGAGCCTACACCAACATTCTCAGCTTGCTTCGGACAGGCATTCTTAGAGCTGCATCCTACAAAATATGCAGAAGAACTTGTTAAGAAAATGGAAGCAAACGGAGCAAAAGCATACCTGGTGAACACAGGATGGAACGGAACAGGAAAACGTATCTCTATCAAAGATACTCGCGGTATCATCGATGCAATCTTAAACGGAGACATCGTAAATGCACCTACTAAGAAGATCCCATTCTTCAACTTCGAAGTACCAACAGAGCTTCCAGGTGTAGATACAAACATTCTTGACCCACGTGACACTTATGCAGATGCTGCTGAGTGGGAGACAAAAGCAAAAGATCTTGCACAGAGATTTGTTAAGAACTTTGCTAAATACGAAGGAAATGAAGCTGGAAAAGCTTTAGTTTCTGCTGGTCCGGAAGTTTAATTTCTAATTTTCATAAAATCAGAGCCAAAGTAAACGCAATGATTGCGTGAGCTTTGGCTCTTTTTATTGTACTCAACACTTCGTCTATATCATGTTGTATTTGTCTTATTTTTCTTTCTTAGAAAGTTAATTCTTATACATTGTGTCCAAAAAACATTTAACTTTCTTTTAGTTCTGCTTTACACTTTATTTATACTTTTTAATATTTAAAGGACTGGAGAGGATTATGTACAAAGTTTATGAAATCAAACAGCGTGTCTTCGCTGACAATGACCTGGAAGCAGATAAAGTGCGGACAGAATTAAAAAAAGACAAAACATTTCTTTTAAATCTGATGTCGTCTCCCGGAGCAGGGAAGACCACCACTCTGACTAAAACAATAGATGCTATGAAACATGATTTTCGCATCGGAGTCATGGAAGCTGACATTGACAGCGCTGTAGATGCAGATATGACAAGGCAAGGGCTTTTGGAGCTGGATACCAGTGATGTAGATCTTGCCATTTTGGAAAATGTGGGCAACCTGGTCTGTCCTGCAGAATTTGACACAGGCGCTGTGAAAAATGCCATGATCTTAAGTGTTCCGGAAGGAGACGATAAACCACTGAAATATCCACTGATGTTTCAGGTATGCCAGTGCCTTCTAATCAACAAGATTGATGTTCTTCCTTATTTTGACTTTGATCTGGAAGAATGTAAAAAGCGGGTACTGAAGCTGAATCCGGATATGAAGATCATCCCGATCTCTGCCCGCACCGGGGAGGGCATGGACGAATGGATCGACTGGCTGAAAGAGAAACCAGTTCCTGGAATGAATCAAATGAAAAAGGAGTAAAGGAATGAAAGAAGAACGTAAACTGATCCTGAAGCTGGGACAGATGATCACTGACCGTGTCGGTGTGAAAGTCACAGTGGAGGATCCCGAGTATTGGGGACTCGCGGAAGTTCTGACTGATGAAATGGCAGAGGTCTGTCTTTCCATGAAGGTCAGAAAACCAATGACACTGGAACAGATTGCCCGAAAATCCGGCAAAGATCCAGAACGTGTGCAAAAGTTGCTGGATGAAATGTCCGTGATCGGCATGATCGAATATAACTGGGAGAACGCCGACCATCATAAGCAGTATGTCCTGCCGATGTTTGTTCCCGGCTGCACAGAATTTATGATGATGAATGACAAGCAGGTGGAAGAACACCCGATTCTGGCAGATTTCTTTGAAAATATGTCCAGACTGCCTCTGGAAAAGGTTACACCAATGGTACCGCCGGGAGGCTCCGGAATCGGAATGCATGTCATTCCTGTAGAAAAGGCAATTCCTGCAAAGCAGGAATCCGCAAGTGTGGAGCATATCTCCCACTGGCTGAAAAAATATCAGGACAAATATGCAGTCGGCGCCTGTTCCTGCCGCCGTCAGCAACGCGTGCGCGGCGAAGGCTGCGGCGAAATCGAAGGAGATCTGTGCATCGGTGTCGGTGATATGGCAGATTATCTGGTAGAAACAGGAAAAGGCCATTACATCACACAGGAGGAAGTTCTGGAAATTCTGGAGCGCGCCGAGAGAAACGGATTTGTACATCAAATCACCAATATTGACGGGGAAGATAAGATCTTCGCCATCTGCAACTGTGCACCTGGTGTCTGCAATGCACTGCGTACATCTCCTTGTAAGACTGCCTGTCCTGCTCATCTTCCCGTACAGGGCTATATTAAGATGGCGGCTGAGGGACGCTATCTTGACGCATTAAAACTGATCAAGACCGAAAACCCGTTCCCTGCAGTCTGCGGTGCAATCTGTAACCGCCGCTGTGAGGATGCATGTACCCGAGCGACCATTGATCAGGCTGTTGCTATTGATGAGATCAAGCGGTTTATCGCAGAACAGGAGTTAAAGGAAAATACCCGCTTTGTTCCGCTTTGCGAGAATCATGAAGGAAAACAATTCACTCAGAAAATTGCCGTGATCGATGCCGGTCCTGCCGGAATGTCCGCCGCCTACTATCTGCGTACAAAAGGATACCCGGTTACGATTTTTGAAAAAGAATCCCGTGCAGGTGGTATGCTGATGAATGGAATCCCATCCTTCCGTCTGGAAAAATCAGTAATTGAAGCAGAAATTGACATTTTAAAACAAATGGGAATTGAATTCCGTTACAACGTGGAAATCGGCAAAGATATCACGATCCCTGAACTCCGTGCACAGGGATATCAGGCGTTTTATATTGCGATCGGTGCACAGGGCGGACGAAAAACCGGAATACCGGGGGAAGATGCGAAAGGCGTGACAACCGGTGTGGAATTTTTACGCAGTGTAAACCTGAATGAAGATTCTGTTCATCTGAATGGCCGTACTGTGGTGATCGGCGGCGGAAACGTTGCCATCGACGTTGCAAGGACCGCGCTTCGTACCGGAAGTGAGCTTGTCTCCATGTACTGTCTGGAATCCGAGGCAGAAATGCCGGCAGCCCGTGATGAAGTAGAAGAGGCAAAAGAAGAAGATATCCAGATTCAGTGCGGATGGGGACCAAAAGAAATCCTCACTGAAAACGGAGCTGTAACAGGTATCGTGTTGAAAAAATGTATCTCTGTATTTGATGAAAATCACAGATTTGCTCCGGTCTATGATGAGAATGACTGTATCACCTTGGAATGTGAAAATGTACTGCTCTCCATCGGGCAGACGATCCTCTGGGGTAATCTGTTAAAAGACACCGCTGTAGAGCTTCGTCCAAATCAGACTGCACAGGCAGATCCTGTCACCTATCAGACCGCAGAACCGGATATTTTTGTCGGCGGTGATGTCTTTACCGGGCCGAAATTCGCCATTGATGCGATTGCTGCCGGAAAACAGGGCTGCGTATCCATCCACCGCTTTGTACATAAAGGCCACTCGCTGACACTTGGACGTGATCTGCGTCAGTTTGTCGAGCTTGATAAAAACAACCTTGACATCGAAGAATTTGACACGGCAAAAAGACAGATACCGGGTAAAAAATCCGGAATCGCAAAAGAAACCTTCCGCGATCTGCGTTCTTCTCTCACAGAAGAACAAGTCAAGATCGAAGCAGGTCGCTGTCTCGGATGCGGAGCTTCTGTCGTGGATGAAAATAAATGCATCGGCTGCGGACTCTGTACCACAAAATGCGAGTTTGATGCCATCCATTTAAGCCGGGATCTTCCTGAGGCAAGCCGGATGCGTACTGCAGAAGACAAGCTAAAAGGAATCCTTCCTTATGCAGCCAAACGTGCCATTAAGATCAAACTGAAAAAGAAATCATAAAGGAACACATTATGCATGAGTTGGGAATTATTGTTCACATTACAAAAACGCTTCAAAATGTTGCAAAAGAAAACAATTTAAGCGAAATCGGCTCTGTCACTCTGGAAATCGGGGAAGTGAGCACAATCGTCCCTGATTACCTGACAGACTGCTGGAAATACTACCGCAAAAAATTTCCGCTGATCGAACATTCAGAACTGAAAATCGAGATACTCCCTGCCACTACTTACTGTGAGGATTGCCGCCAGACGTATCCTACAGTGGAATTCGGCAGACAGTGCCCATATTGTAAAAGCCCGAACACGTATCTCGTGTGCGGAGATGAATGTAATATCAAGGAAATTGAAGCACAATAAAAGGAATGAAAAGAGGAAAAAGATTATGTTATTTCATGTTTACGGTGAAAACGCCCTGCCGCAGTGGATCGCGATGCTTGGCGTACTCGCTGCACTGATTCTGTTAAACGAAGTTTCCAGACGGACCAAAGCCGGCGGTATTTTAATGTTTTTTGTCATCCCGGCTATTTTGACTGTTTATTTTATTGCAATTGCCGTCGGGGCAAAAACAGGAGCTTCCTGGGCACTCAATAACCAGACATATCTATATATGAATGGATGGTTCCACTACGCCAAGCTTTATGCCGCACTTGCAGGATGTATCGGATTTATGATGATCAAATATGAATGGGGAATCGGAAAAGCTCACTGGTTCAAAGCGTATCCGTTTGCAATCGTTGCCATCAATATTCTGATCGCCGTTGCAAGTGATTTTGAATCTGCCATCAACGGATGGTATTCCTGGTGGCTGTCCTCTGAAGATGTATGGCTGTACGGAGGATGGCACAACGTATTTAACGGAATTGCCGGAATCATCAATATTTTGTGTATGACCGGATGGTGGGCTGTCTACACATCCAAAGACAAAAAAGACATGATCTGGCCGGATATGATCTGGGTTTACATCCTGGTCTATGATGTATGGAATTTCGCCTATACCTACAACTGTCTGCCGACACATTCCTGGTTCTGCGGCGTTGCACTTCTGCTTGCACCGACAATCGCAGCACTGCTCTGGAACAAAGGCGGCTGGATCATGAACCGTGCCAACACGCTTTGTATCTGGTGTATGTTCGCGCAGGTATTCCCTCTGTTCCAGGAGACATTCTCTGACGGAAAACAGGTATTCCCATGGGCAACCATTCCAAAACTGTATGCTGACGGTACTTTAAACGGAATCACTGCCGGCGGAAGCACAAATGCAGATCCGACCATGATGACGATTGTCAGTCTCCTTGCACTGATCGTAAATATTGTAGCATTTATTTACATTATAAGAACTGCAAGAAAGAAGAAAAAGAATCCTTACAAAGAAGAAATCTTTACAGATTTCAAATACTACAAGGATGCAGCTGCAAGAGCTGAGATTAAATGAGAAACAAGGTCGCCCCGCAAAAGCTCTCTTCCACTTTTGCGGGGCGAATTTTATCTGCTTTTTTCCAGTTCCTTTTGAATTTTTTCTACCATTTCCCGATACACATCTTCCGCTCTTAATTCTGCATATACGTCCTCTGTCTCCAACAGCCACAGAAGATTTTCCAGTAGATATCCCCGTTTCGGTGAAGTACTTTCATTCCATTCCAGTTTGTCAAAGTAAATTGGAGTCTCTGTCTTTCTTCCTTGTACAATATTCAGATACCCCATAACCAGATGCTTCAGTTCTGAAAGTGCCTGGTCTTTTTTCCCCTGCTTCACCAGAATTCCAAGTTTCATCTGGGATACCATAACATTGACTCCTCCGAGACGGCTTTCTTCAAATAAGGTCTCCAGCTCCTGTGCGGCATCCAGAAATCGAAACGCCTTTTCATACTCACTTTCTTCTCCGGCAATTTTCGCCAGACTGACCAGAGACAAACCTGCATTGCGGATTTCTTCATACAAACAACGCTGTGTCAGTTTTTCTGATTCTTCCAGTTTTCCCATCTGATACAGGATACTGGACTTGATGCTTCTTGCATCAAAATCCGGCTGCGGCAGTTTTTCTACGGCTTCCAGCCCTTTTTCATATTCCTCATTCATACAGTATAAGCCGGATAAAACATACCATGCCGTCTCGGAAATTTCCGCATTTTCGCTGGCTGTGCTCTCTTCAAACAACGTAATGCTTCGTTCCATCTGCTGCTTCAAAATTTCTTCCTGTAAGCTTGCACCTGCATACTGCATATAAGTCGAAGCTACCCGAAATTTCAGAAATAAGTCTGTCGGAAATTCTTTCAGAAGCTCTTCACAGTACTGCTGTCCTTCTTCCCAGTTTCTTGTCGAAAACAGTGTATCCGCTTTCTCCATCCGCTTCATACATTCTTCTTCCGTCATCTGCTCCTGAAAATCCAGCAGAACATCCACACTCACGCCCAAAAGCCTTGCCAGTGGGTTTAGGATTGTAATATCCGGATATGTCGTATCCGTCTCCCACTTGGACACTGCTGCCGCTGAAATATTGAGTGCTGCTGCCACCTGTTCCTGCGTCAGTCCTTTTTGCTTTCTAAGATCTTGAATTCGTTTTCCAATTTTCAATTCCATCCATCTGCACCTCTCTTTTCTCTGATCTTTTGCTGCTTTTATTGTATCAAAGAAAAGAAAACTCTCCAATGGATGGAGAGTTAACTTTTGCTGTCAGTTTTTTAACTGTTTATCCTGTTTTTATAAGAATGGTTTCAATTCTTTCATCAGCTGTTCGTCCATATGGAGCAGCTTCTTTGCAAGCGAACGGCTCTCAGAAGACGCCTCTTCATACTCATTGAGAAATTTTCCGATGGACTGGATTCCCATATTACAGCCATCCATCAGAAGCTTCGCAATCTGAGAGCTGTCATCGTGGAGCATCAGCTTCACATCCGTTGTAATCCTGGAAAATGCAGCTGCGGCAGGATGCGGATCCTTTTCTTGTTCTCCATGTTTTTCCAGCAGTCTGCTGATATCTTCCTCCAGTGCTTTATGTTTCTTGTCGTATTCATCCAGCAGCTGATGAAGCTTTTCATCCTTCACAAAATCCCGCACCTGATTCAGGCTGTTGATCGCCATCTTGCAGCCACTGCTGCATTCTTTTAAAAGCTTTCCTGTCTGTTCTTCCATATCATTTCCCCACTTTCCATTACAAATCATGTCTTGTTTATTCTGTCCGAAAGTGCAGATTCTATCCCTTTATCTTACAACAGCACGTCTGATTTTCGGCCCTATAATGCAGGCAATTGCAATTTTTACCAGATCTCCCGGAATATACGGAAATACTCCGACACCAAGTCCTGCCACAAATCCGATATTCAACTGCATAGAAAGCCAGATTGTACCGAAAAGATAACATACGATCGTTCCAAGTACCATTCCAAGAACGGCAAATGACAGTTTTCCTTTAAAATGCTCCACAAAAAATCCGGCGATCACTGTCAAAAACACAAATCCGACCAGATATCCGCCCGTAGGCCCTGCCACTTTTGCCGGACCGCCGCTGAAACCAGAAAATACCGGAAGTCCGACCAGACCGATCAAGAGGTATACGATATAACTGATGGTGCTGAATTTTGTTCCCAGTACAAAAACCGAGAAATACAACACCAGGTTTGTAAATGAAATCGGCACCGGACTGAACGGCAGTGGAATACTTAACGGCCCCAGAATGCAGGTCAGCGCTGTCATCAATGCGATCAACGTCATTTGTTTCGTTGTGAGAAATTTTGCTTTTGTCTCCATGTGTTTTGTTCTCCTTCTTTACACTCTTGTTCCAGTATACGAAAGAGATGCTCTATTGTCAACCTTTTATTATTATAAGTTAACATTTGTTCTGGTTATTTACTCTTGCAACTGTATATGCTAGAATGAATATCCTTACTATGATCTTGGGGAGAACCGATATGAATATAAAACAAATTGATTTTCTGCGTATTTTTAAAATTGCTGCAGCCGCGTCCATCGGATGTCTTCTTGCAGTACTATTCCAACTGCAGACACCAATTTCTGCCGGTATTATTGCCATCTTAAGCCTGCAGAATACAAGAAGGGAAACCTTTTCTCTTGTCGCCAGACGTATTTTTTCTTTCTTTCCGTCCATGACTGTGGCTATAGTGATATTTTATCTGATGGGATACCAGATTCCATCCATTTTTGTCTATCTGATTTTGTTTGCCGGTATCTGTGAATTATTTTCTCTGCAAAATACACTGGTTTCCAACACCGTTTTGGTACTGCACCTGTATGCTGCCCAGTCTGTGCATCCCGCACTCCTGGTCAACGAACTGCTTTTGCTTCTGACCGGAACTTCCTGTGGGATTCTGATGAATCTCTACATGCCCGGAAATTCAGCAAAAATCCGACGGGCACAATCCGAGCTGGAACAGATATTCCGGAATACATTCCACCGGATCGCCCGTGATATTGTGATGGACAAACAACTTGCCTGCACCTTTTTTGATCTGTCCGATCTGGATTTGATTTTAAAGAAACTGGAAAAAGAGGCACATGAAAATCAGGGAAATACATTACTGTCAGATGAACAGTATTTTGTGAAATATGTAGAAATGCGAAAAAACCAGAAGCTGGTAGTTGAAAAACTCTGTCAGAATATCCGACTTTTACATGATGTTCCGATTCAGGCGCATGCCATCTCTCATTTTATCGAAGATGTCAGTATAAAATTTCATGAATCCAATAATACACAGGAACTGATGCATAAACTGATCGAAATGCAGACTTCCATGCAAAAAGAACCGCTTCCGGTGACAAGAACCGAGTTTGAAAACCGTGCAGTTCTCTATCGAATTCTCTACGATCTGGAAGAACTGATCACCATCAAAAAACGATTCATCGAGACTTTAACACCGGATGAGATCAAGCGATTCTGGAATACCAGTCAAAACTGCTGTCAATAGTAGCAGTTTTGACTGCACCCATCGGGGAACAATTCCCGTTTCATACGATCCCGAAATTCTCTTTTCGTTTCCGCTGTTTCCAAAATCATAAGCGCTTTTTTCAACCGGATGATATCCTGCCGCATAAATTCTGCATAATTTCCTCTGCCCACAATCTTCAAATATGTAATTCCCGCTTTTTGTAGGTCGTGCAGCGCGCACAATCCACATCCACCTGCTCCTGTACGATAGTTTTCCACATCCAAATCCTCGTTTTCCACTTCATCTTCATCTGCTTTTTGATTTGACAGTTCCAGAACGCTCTTACACTTTTTGTTCAACTTCCCCACACGATATGGAACCCGACAGAGATGCCCCAGTTCATCACAGTGCAGCGAATTGCAGAATCCTCCACTGAAATGGCACAGTTCATTTAGGACAAACGCCTCGTACTCGATATTCTTTTTTAGATTGGAAATACAGGATTTCATATCTTCTACTGTATTTTTGCGGTGAAAGATCACCCTGCAGATTTCCATTTCTTCCAGAAAATCTGCCATCTGGCTGTTGATCTCTCCAAATTCTCCGCTCAAATGAATCCGACAGGGGATCTTCTGACTGCGGATATACAAAAGCAGCGCCGGATCTGCCACAATGATCGTATCAAATCCTGCCTGATGGCATTGTCCAATGATCTCCCCCACAACAGGATACTGCTCGGGTGTATAAGATAATGAGTTGAACGTGATGGCTACCGGCATCTGATAGTATTTCCTCATATTTCCAAGAATCTTCAACTCTTCATAAGAACCGATCTGCACATTATAAGCGCGCACTTCTCGTCTGTTTAATGGATTTAGCACTCCATATTTTTCTGCCCACGCAAACGGAACATACCCACAGAAACATTCATCTGCCCCTGCCTCCACATACATTGGATAATCATCCACACTTCCAAGCCCTGCTGTAATCTTCATCTTCACGCCTCACTTCTCACAATAGGTTTACCACAATCCGGTCAATGCCTTGTCTGACAGATTGATTCAGATACGCCATCTCTTCCAGACTCGTTCTGTCATATCCAAACAATGTATTGTACTTTCCAAACATCTCCAGATGCCTGGGATATAAAAATGCCAGTTCTCCACAGTATCCGGGGCACTGTTCTACAGCTTTCTGTCTGCCACGGTCTCCACATGCGCACTTTGCATACAGTGTACAAAACTGTGCTGTATTGGTCTGAAAAAACGGCAGATGCAGGCTATGTTTTCCTTTTGGAATCACGATTTCATGTCCACAGGCTTCCAGTTCATACCGCTCAATCTGGTTCTCTTTTAAATATTGCTGATAAAATTCACTGTTTAAATTGGTCTCCTGAAAGCAATTTGTTTCCTCTTTCAGATAACGGGACCGATTGTCCTTTTTGTACCGGTTCAAAAGAATACCCAGATTCAGTTTCACACAGTTTTGCGTTTCCTGTTTCCATTTACGGATCAGATGTGCGATTCCCCAGTTATTTACTGCAATCTCATCCGGCAGACACTCCCTGTTTTTTCCCAGACATCCCAAAAGTTTTCTCACTGCATCAAGCTGTACCTCTTTGATCCAGGAAAGAGTGAGTGTCACCGGAATTTGTTCCTTGTTTGCTTTCTTAAGCATTGCTTTGAGAATCCCTTTTTCCGGAAATAAATGAGGACAAAACGTATTGCCTATATAAACACGTCCCACCTGCTTCTTCGCAATCGGATGTCCCTGCAAGCCCCATTTTTTCCAGTATTTTTTTGCAAATGTTTCCATCGGTTCCTGCAGCCACGCTTCATATAGCTGCGGAGTATCCAACTCCAGAGCCAGCTCTACATTTTCACACAGCTTCTGCCCTTTTGCTTTCTCTGCTGCCTCCTGAAACCACTCCTCTTTCTGCTCTTCCAGAGATTCTGCATAGTCTTCATCCAGATGAACAGGGTAATCCGTGTATGCTGCCGCGACTTCCCCGTCTTCCCCTGTCATTTTCAAAGAAATATACTTCCAATAATCAGCAAGTAATTGACGCACATATTTTTGATAGTCTTTGTCTTCTGTCAATACCGTATATTCTGTAAAAAAGCGGCTCTCCTCCACTTTTTTTATCTGATCTGCAGGAATCAAAAGCTTCTTATAGCACCCTCCATTTTGCGAAAAAAACTGCAGCCAGATTTCATGGATTTTCTCAGCCTGATTTGCCATCCGAAATCAAATCCGTTTTCTCCCAGCTGTGTGATGCGCACTTCCTGTCCATCGACAATTCCTGATAACAGACCATAGGGAATCATGGAAACTGCATTTTTAATCTGCATTCTGTGTCCTCCCAAACCTTATTCTTAGTATAATGTTACTTTAGCCGATTCCACTTCTATTTTCAATCATTTTGTACAGTTTTCTCATCTGAAATAGCCTTTTTCTGTCTGTCAGCAGACTACAATTTTACATTGACTTTATTCCGGCAACAGGACTTACAATCAACATAAGATAAAGAGTTCCTGGCTATACTATGGAACATAATGTTTCAAAGAAAGGATATGATTTTATGGACAGAAAAATAAGAATCGCACAATACGGATGCGGAAAAATGAGTCACTATCTGATGCGATATGTTTTAGAAAAAGGCGGAGAACTGGTGGCTGCCTTTGACATGAATCCTGCAATGATCGGTACGGATATCGGCACTCACCTCGGAATGAAAAAACTTGGCATAACGATCAGCGATGCTAAAGATGCTTCTGAAATTTTAAGCAAAGAAAAACCAGATGTATGCATTATCGCAACTCGCTCCACTATGGCCGAATTAAAAGAAGCATTTTCTGTGTGTGCACAAAATGGAATCAACGCGATTTCTACCTGCGAAGAGGCACTCTATCCGTGGAACTCTTCAAAAGAGATTACAGAAGAACTGGATGCACTTGCCAAAGCCAACAACTGTACATTGTGCGGAAGCGGATACCCGGATATGTACTGGGGTTCTCTGATCACAACTCTGGCAGGATCTATGCATCGCATTACAAAAATCTGCGGAAGCAGCAGCTATAATGTGGAAGACTATGGAATTGCTCTTGCAGAGGGCCATGGCGCCGGATTAAATATCGAAGATTTCGAACGACAGATCGGAGCATATAATGATCTGGATTATCAGCAGACCTTACAGGCAATTGATGATGGCATCGTCGTTCCATCTTATATGTGGAATCAGAACGGATGGCTCTGCAGCCAGCTCGGTCTTCACATTACTTCACAGACACAAAAATGTGTACCGCTCACGCACGACGGAGATTTGTACTCCAGTACGCTGAATATGACGGTAAAAGCAGGGGATGCTACCGGAATGTCCGCCATCGTCACAACAGAAACAGAAGAAGGAATCACACTGGAAACCCAATGTCTCGGTTATGTCTATGGTCCTGAGGATTTTGATAAAAATGAATGGAGCTTCCACGGTGAACCTGATACAACGGTGATCGTAAATCGCCCGGCAACAGTGGAATTAACCTGCGCCACACTGGTCAATCGCATTCCAATGTTGATCGATGCTCCTGCCGGATATATTACAACAGAAAAAATGCCGGTTAACCACTATCTCACAAAATCCATGCATGAATATGTAACCGGAAAATAATTTTATATGCCTGCACAGCCCGCTTTTTCACGAAATCCGGGTTGTGCAAGCACAAGATCCAGAAACGCTTTCATCTGCGGTGTCATCCATTTGTTCTTGTGATACAAAAGCTGATGGTACATCTTCACTCCCGGCAAATCCGTCCGTATCTCGAAAAGGACACCTTTTTCTATTTCTTCTTTCACGGTAAATTCCGGCAAAAATGATATCCCCATCCCCCTCTTTAGCAGATTGATAATAGTTTCTGTATTGCCGATCTCCAAAACCGGTACAATCTCAATCTCTTTTTCTGCCAGCATCTGCTCCAGTTCATATCGATAGGCCGCTCCCGTTTCTGTGAGAAGAAATGCCTCTTTTGTAAGATGCTGTATTGAATGAATATTACTTTTTTGTGCAAACACCCTGTCTGATGTCACAAAAATCGTATCTTCTACTCTTTCTGCCGTACACATCCATTGTGAACTGTAAATCTTCTTATCCAGCGTAAAGATCAGATCGATCTCATCACTTTTTGCCAGATCCATCAAATCTTCTGTGGCTCCGGACTTGATGACCAGTTCAACTTCCGGATACAATCTGTGATATTGAAGCAAAAGTTCCGGAAGCAGTGCCGTACAAGTAGACTCCACGCCACCGATCTTCAATGTTCCTCTTGTCGTATGCTCTTCCCCTGCAAATGTCAATGCTTCATTTGTCACCCGCATGATCTCACTTGCATAGCCAATAAACTCCTGCCCTTTTTCCGTCAGATATACACGCTTTCCAATCCGCTCAAACAGCTGTGTTCCCAGCTCTTTTTCCAACTGCTGTATCTGAATGGTCACTGCGGACTGGGAGTACCCCAGCTGCTCTGCTGCTTTGGAAAAATTCTGGGTGCCTGCCACTTTTAGAAACGTCAAAATATTTCTGATTTCCATCCGTCTCTCCTCATTAACATTTTTAATATATTATATAAAATCTATGAATTTTACATATATGTAAATTTAGTGTAGACTATCAAACGAAATGAGTCAAGTAATTAAGAAAAAGAGGAATACCTTTATGATCGGAACCGAATATATTTTAAACAGTACCCAGTTGGAAGAGGCCATCAAATCATTTGTGCATGATTTTTGTGCAGAAAAACACGAGATCCACGATCAGCCTGTTGTTGTTGAAGCAAAGGAACATCAGGAGGACAAAATCAAACAGATCAAAATCCCGGAAAAAGGACGCCCGGTAAACGAAGTTGTCTCTGAAATGATGAACGAAGTGTACCGCTACCGCGGAGATGCCAACCATCCACGTTTTTTCAGCTTCGTTCCGGGACCGGCTTCTTCGGTTTCCTGGCTGGGAGATATCATGACATCTGCTTACAACATTCATGCCGGCGGAAGCAAACTTGCCCCCATGGTCAACTGTATTGAACAGGAAGTGCTAAAATGGCTGGCAAAACAGGTCGGATTTACCGAGAATCCCGGAGGTGTCTTTGTAAGCGGAGGGTCTATGGCAAACATCACCGCTCTGACTGCCGCCCGGGACAATAAGCTAACAGATATCAATCTCCATCTGGGAACAGCTTATATTTCGGATCAGACACACAGCTCCGTCGCAAAAGGACTGCGCATCATCGGAATCACGGACAGCCGGATCCGCAGAATTCCGACAAACTCCCATTTCCAGATGGATACGACAAAACTGGAAGAAGCCATTGAAACAGACAAAAAATCCGGCTATATCCCGTTTGTTGTCATTGGTACCGCGGGAACCACGAACACCGGAAGTATAGATCCACTTACAGAGATTTCCGCACTTTGTAAAAAACATGATATGTGGTTTCACATTGACGGGGCTTACGGTGCTTCTGTACTGTTAAGCCCGAAATACAAGTCTCTGTTAACTGGAACCGGGCTTGCTGACAGTATCAGCTGGGATGCACACAAATGGCTCTTCCAGACGTACGGATGTGCTATGGTTCTTGTAAAAGATATCCGTAACCTGTTCCACAGCTTCCATGTAAATCCAGAGTATTTAAAAGATCTGGAAAATGACATCGACAATGTCAATACATGGGATATCGGAATGGAGCTGACCCGCCCTGCCCGCGGCTTAAAACTATGGCTGACTCTGCAGGTGCTCGGAAGTGATCTGATCGGATCTGCCATTGAGCATGGATTCCAGCTGGCAGTCTGGGCCGAAGAAGCTCTGAATCCAAAAAAAGACTGGGAGATCGTCTCCCCTGCACAGATGGCAATGATCAACTTCCGCTATGCCCCAAAAGATCTGACAAAGGAAGAACAGGACATTTTGAATGAAAAGATCTCCCATCGGATCCTCGAAAGCGGTTATGCAGCGATATTTACTACTGTTCTCAATGGAAAGACCGTACTTCGAATCTGCGCGATCCATCCGGAAGCAACACAGGAAGATATGCAGCATACGATCGATCTGTTGGATCAGTATGGTCGTGAAATTTATACGGAAATGAAAAAAGCTTAATTTAAAAAACCATGGAAGTGACGGGAACTTATCCCGTTTTCCATGGTTTTTTCTTATCTCTTCACAAAGTATTCCTCATACCATACAAGGAATGTATAAATTGTCCACACTTTTCTCCAGTTATCCGAGTTTCCTCCGATATAATCCCCAAAAATCGCATTGATCTCATCCAGATTGAAGAATTTGGCTGCCATCTCGCTGTGGAACTTGTCACGCACATCCTGATTGTATCGCTCATCCGCCATCCAGATACGGATCGGCACAATAAATCCAAGTTTCTTGCGGAATGCAATTTCTTCCGGAAGCACTTTTGCTGCCGCTGTACGGAATGCGACTTTGTTCTGCTCCTCGTTGACTTTATATCTGGACGGCATTCTGGATGCAATGCTGAAAATTCTGGTATCAGTCAGAGGCATCCGAACTTCCAGTCCTGCTGCCCGGCTCATCTTATCCACGTTCAGATAAATATCTCCTTCCAGCCAGATCTGAATATCTACATTGGACATCTTACTAAGTGGATCCAATCCTTCCATCTCCTCATAAATACTTCTTACGAGTTCGATTGGAAGCACATCGGGATCATAATGTTTCAAGATTTTCTGCTTTTCATCCTCTTTCATGATGTTCGTATTTCCGACATAGAAATTCTTCAGATTCTCGCCGTAGCGTTCTGCATTTCGATACATATTGTATCCACCGAAGAATTCATCCGCACCTTCTCCGGAATAACAGATCTTTGTATGCTTTGCAGTCTCTCTGCATCCAAGTGCGAATACAATTGCCGAGGCATCTCCAAGCGGCTGTTCCATGTTGTACATTACATCCGGCACAATACCAAAATATTCCTCCGGTGTGATCACACAACGCTGGCTCTCTCTTCCAAGAAGCTCTGCTGTCTGTCTTGCAAGTCCGGATTCGTCAAATCGCTCTTCTTCATATCCGCAAGAATCTGTTTTCTGCACATCTGACATTGCCAGAACATACGAAGAATCTACCCCGCCTGACAAGAACGATTCTGCATACTCACTCTCTTCTTTCACTTCCGGCATAATCTCTGTCAGTGTGTTGTGAATCTCATCAGCCCAGTCTTCTAATGTTTTAGTCTCATCCGGGTGGAATTCCGGCTTCCAGTAACGGGTGATCGCAAGTTTTCCGTCTTTCCAGATCAGATACCGTCCCGGAAGAAGCTTTTTGACACCTTTAAAAAATGTCATCTCTCCTGCAACATAGGTAAGGCTTAAATATAACTGCAGCATCTCTTCGTTTAATTCTTTTACAAATCCCGGCTGCTCCATGATCTGACGGATGGTTGTCCCATATAATAATTCACCATCTGCTGTCTCATAATAATAAAACGGCTTTGTTCCGAACTGATCTCTCAAACAGAATAATTCCTGTTTCTCATCATCCCACAAGGCAAAGGCAAACATCCCATGCATATGGTCTGCCATTTCATTTCCCCATGTCTCATATGCTTTGATGAGAATCTGTGCTTCTCTGTCCTCTCTGGATAAAGAATGATCGATCCCCAGTCGTTCGCAAAGTGCTGACCAGTTTCGAATGTGTCCGCTGTATTCTTTCACGTTTATCATGTGTATACCCTCTTTTCTTATAATTTCAATAAGAATATTCGATCGGCCGGTATGCCGATCCTGATTTTCTGGTTCCTGTTTAGTTTACCACGATATGAGCGATTCAGCTATGATTTTTTGCTGAAACTTTACATTGCTAATATCTTCTTTTATATCCCTTATCGGACAAAGTTCGCCCGCCGAAGGCCTGTGTTGAGGGATGCCCGGATGGATATACACTTTGGAACATATTTTATTAAATTACCTTATTTTCAAAATAGCATTCCGATAAATACGATGGATTTTCATAATACATACTGCTATTATAATCATCAATTTTAGGACTGATAAATGAATTGTACACCTCTATCAAAGCATCTATTGTTTCAATCCCGCTCTTTTTCGCAACTTCTTTTATCAGCCTTTTATATACTTTTCCTATATCCCAATGAGACGGAATCGAATAACTACAATCTTTCACATTATCAAAATTTCCCGATTCAATATCGGCTTCTCTAATAAAATCATCGCTCACTCGCTCTATATTGTCACTATGATACACATCAGCCAAATCATAAATTTTTCAAGTCTTTTTTTCCCCAAAGCATTCACAACATCCGCTCTTGTATTCCGGGTTTTACGCGCAATGTAGTCAATTATTTTCCACAGCAATGCTTATACTTCTTCCCGCTTCCACATGGACATGGATCATTTCGCCCGATTTTTTTCTTCGTGACCTGATTTGATATTTCAGTCAGACCTATTTCACTTGGAATAATCTTTTCTTTGCCAAGTTCCCGGTCTGTAAATCCGCGATTACTCCATTTCCGGACTGAATACACCCATTCACTGCAGTTTTCCACAAAATGATTTCCCCTTGTACGATTTGGGAATTCAACATATCGCTCAAACAAGAGATTCATAATTCCTGCAGCATTCAAATCTTCCTCTGCTACTCTATATTCCAACTCCAACATCAGATTGTCTGCCCGTGTCTTGTTTTTCATCAGATGTGTCAGATCTGCCAGAATTTTCTTATAAAATGGATTTTTTACATCAACCAGATTCTCTGCATATAATTTTATCTCTTTTTGATTCGGAATATAGTATTCCTGACCTGATACCTGTCGTAAAAATTTCCTGTACTCTTTTTCATTTTCAAACTGCTCACTGATGATCCACTGTTCATCACACCAGAATGGACCGTCTGCACGTTCACACAGTATATCGACTGTTTCCTTTAGTTTCTCCGGAAGCCACTCAAGCTCTTTTCTCTCTTCTTCTGATAAAGATGGATATTCAAGCATCTGGTTTAGTGCAATGTCCTCCACCTTTGCTCTTTCTACAATCCCAAACAAATTTAAACACGCTCGCATGGAAAGGCGGACAGCGGCAATAAGACCAAGTATATTTTGCACCTTATCCGACTCCAGATTTTTGATAGTAAACTCTCTGATCTCATCCGGAACAACAAACTGCACTCCATCCACATCACAGAACATAAATACCCAGCCTTTTTTGCAGTAGTTTTCTTCCAGAGCCAACATCTGCATCTGAGAAAGTGGATAACCATTCATCGTCCGCAGCATCGTTTCCATGTCAAACTTATCCAGATAAATAAATTCATTCTGAAACGAAGTTAAAATCAACTCCTGCACATACTTTTCTTTTTCTGCCCGCAATTTAGGAGCTTCCTCCTCCCAGGTTTCCAGAATTACATCCAGCAGAGATTCCGGCGCCCGGCTTAGCATCTCGTTCAGATCCGTTGTCGTTTTCCCCTCTATCATAAAATTCGAAGTGAATGTTTCTGCCATTTGCTCAAATATATTTTCATCAATTCCCAGTGCGTCAAAAAAGTCCTGCATTTCACTTTGTTTCTGTAATTTCATCTCACTTCACACTCCTTGTGATCCACTCATTTTTTTCGGGTTCCAACATATCCAGCATCGCCTCCTGATACGCCGCTCTTTTTCTCTTCTGCATCTGCATTTTCACTTCCAGCAATTCCGGGAGATATACTTTCTCCAGTTTTTTCATTCTCACTTCGCTCAGATTTACATCCGACAGATATCTTTCATACCAGTCTGCCCGGTAATTCCAGAGACAGATACTTTCTCCATACCGTTCTTTCAATCTCTGCGCAATCAGAAGCCCCTCCGGATCAAAATCACCATGATAATAAAAACTATGATTTTCCTTTAGAAAATCCAGCAGAAGAAGTGTTGCAAGTCTTGGCTGTCCATTTCCGCAGATTGCTGCACAGTCCGGGTATTTTTTTACAAAAACAGAAAATACTGCCGGATTTTCAAAAAGATAAATTTTCTCTCTTTCTGCATGCACCCCTCCAAACGTCCCAATCGTTCGAAGCGTCAGGCGGACTGGTTCTCTTTCCTGAAAAAATCCTTCGATTCCTTTATGAAGATTTCCATTGTGTTTCCATGCTCGGATTCCATAGACAAGCGTATCATTTGACAGATCATCTTTTAAAATACCCGCCCTGTAAAAAATCTGGTTTTTTCTTTCCGCTTCTGATAATTCTCTGTCTTTCGTTTCCTGCCAACAGGCAGAAAGAATTGCAAAAAGCAATCTTTCCGCCACTGTGCTTGCGTCAAAATAATGAGGATCTCCTGTCAGCTTTGCCGCAAATACCGGTAAAAAGCTCTTTTTCTTCCATTGGCGTAAGCTGTTTTACTGCCTCAAACACATATTTCAAAAATTTCCCGCAGAGTTTCCGGATCAACCGTTGTATTGCTGCTGCAAAAATTTCGTACCCTGCCGTGTGTTCTTTCAACGTATTCTGAAGCCATTTTCCGCCTATTGTGTCCTCATATCCGCTTTGGACCTCCGCAAAAAAAGGCATCTCTTTCTTCCTGTTTCTTTCGCCTCTCTTCTTTTTTCGCCGTCAGCTTTTTCCCAAAATAAGCATTCAGCAATTCCTCCAGAGAAATATCCGAAAACCGGCTTTTGGACAGACAGATTTCAAAAGCTTCCGCTGATATGGTAACAGACCGATTCTCGGCGTAATCCTTCTGCAAAAATCCTCCCAGCTGGCTCTTATCCTGAGGGCTTAACCCGGTCAATACCACTTTCCCGCCTATATGTCCGAGGCTCTCATATTTCCCTCTCATTTTTCGGAATAATTTTTCATACACAGGGCGTTCACGAAAATACTGTAAGCACTCCTGCATTAACTTCTGTTTCTCTTCTGCTTTCACGATTCCTCTCCTGTGAGCATCACCTTTACTTTTCCATTCCAGATATAACGGATTACCGATACGAATTTTGCATTTTCCGGACGGATCAACTGATAAATTGCAAGCCCCGGAACTGTATCGTAATCGCCCCATAAAATCTGAGAATTGATCATAAAGTTGAATTCAAACTCGACCATCAGACGGAACATATCCCTGATATTGGTCTCATCAACACCGGCAAACGCTTCATCCAGTGAAATCAGCTTCGGCGCATCCGGACGTGCCCCCGCATATTTTGCCACCACTGCCGAAAAAAGCGGGACATACATTGCCATTGCTTTCTCACCGCCACTAAACGTAAAGAATACACGGTCTGTCAATTCTTTCTTTTTCTCTCCCGTTTTCTGGCATTCCAACTGAAATTCAAACCATTTTCGATAATCCAGAACTTCCCGCATTGTGGCATGGAACGATTGAACCGATCCCATATCCCCGGAAATTTTTCTCGCTTCTTCAATTTTGGAACGGAAATGCCTGGAAAGACTTTCTACCTCTTCCTCACGCATAATTTCCACGTCTTTTTGCAATAATTCTACCAATGCTCTTGTATCCAGCTGTTCTTCCTTTTCTGCCCTCTTATTTTTCCATCTGAGACTCAGCTTTAATCCACTTGATGTCTGCATGGATTCCATCAGTGTATTCATTTTTTCCACCCAGCGCTTGCTGGCCTGGATCTTTCCACGAATTTTCTTACTGATCGTATTTGCCAGAATATCTTCAAACAATTCTCTGTCCCGATCACTTAAAAGACGTTTTAATACTTCGGCATCCTCATTCATTTTTTCAATCAGTTCCTTAAATTTTACCGGCATTCCACGGTATTTTGCCAAAATATCAATTCGCTTCACCGTTACATCCAGAAAACTGCCCTCTCCATCCAGCTCTTCAAACAGGGACTGCAGTGTGATCTGGTAATCCAGCAGATATCCTCGGTTCTGATGATAGGCTTCCTGAAGACTTCCAAACAGATCGCTCTGCTTCTTGTTTCCAAAACTTCCTGCAAACCGGCTGCAGATCTTTTTCGCCTGATCTTCCAAATCCTCTGTAACAACAAATACTCGCTCTGCATACCCAAGCTGATATTCCTGTTCAAATACATTCTGATATTTTTCCTTTTTCTCAAGCAGTTCCTTTTGTCTGAGTTCATTTTCTCTTTCTTTTTCCTGCAGTACTTCCGTCTCTTTTCGAAGTGCCGCCTGATTCCTGACACAGGCCTCTCGTTCTCCCGGAAGTTTTCCAAGGCGTTCTACACAATGATCCAGGCGTTCTTTAATTTCTTCATAATCTGTCAGCTCCAGCTGCTTTTGAACGGACGCAAGAAATCCTTCCACTTCTCTGACTTTCAGACAGATCCGATTGAATTCGTAACGAATATCATCCAGATCAAGCTCCAGTTCTTCCAGATAGTCTCTCTGGCTCATGATATACCGGAGACTATTTTGATACTTGCCATGCGCAACCTGAAGCTGGGAAAGAATTTCTTTATATCTGTGCAATGCCAAAAGAGCCTGTGTAAACAAATCCAATCTTGGCGAAAGATAACATTTTCCACAGATCTCCCGTACCCTGATGCGTACCCCATCCAGTGCTTTTCTTCTTTTTCTGCCAGTTCCTGATGCTCCCAGAGTCTTTTATTTTTTCGTTCTAACTTATATTCGCGATCAGAAAATTCTTTTGCCGCTGTCTTTAAATCTTCCTCTCCCGGGAATGACTTCCATTCTGCCTGCAATGTTTCTGTCCGCGCTCTGTTTTCTGCCAATTGTTTTTCTAAATCTTCAACACTGGCTCTGAGCTGTTCGCAGAGTCCGGTCAATTCTTCTATCTTTTCCTTCCGGTACTTTTCCCTTGCACGCACCCCGATAAAGCGCGCCTGATATTCCCCGGTGATCGTTCCTTCCAGAACGCCGATGCGGTAATTCCCATTGGCATCAATCCAGGAATCTCCGTGCTCTGCATGTGTATCACCAAATCCAATCGCAGAAAGAATATTGGAAATATTCTGATAAAACAAAATATCATTTTCCCCATTCTCCACTTCCAGCACTTCCTGCAGACTTTCCCTGACATGTGCCACATCGCTGAACAGATAACGATCGCATACTCCTTTGTCCAGAGCATAGACCTGTTCCCGATACTCCTTAGGAACAATCAGCGCATCCAGTATGCCCATCTCTAGCAATGCTTCTTCCAGATGATTTCTGCGCTCTTCCTCTAATATCTGGTCAAATTCTATGGTCTTATAAAACTGGAAATACGGAATTTTTTTCTCCTTTAGCAGCTCTCGGTTTGCCTTTACACAATCCGGCTGTTCTGGTTCAGGATCCTTTTGATTTTTCCACTCTTCCAACTCTGTTTCTGCCTGATACAGATTCTCCTGCTCTTCCTGCAGATTTCGCTCCAGTACCATTCTATTCTCAGAAAACTGTCGTTCCAGTTCATATAGCTTTGGCCTGGCCAGTTCCCGGATTTCTGAATAATCGCTTCCCATTTCATAGCTTTCTATTTTCCTTGAGATTTCCTGCATGGTCTCCGGAAGAAGGTGAAGCTCCTGATTTTGTTTTTCCCATAAATACATCTGCTCTGTCAATTCTGACTTTGTCTCATGCAGAAGGTTCTCATATTGCTGCATTTCCTTTTCTGCAAGATTTCTTTCCTCCCTGCAGACATCCAACTCCAGAAGACAGCGATCATATTTTTCCTGGCTGTTCTTTTCTTCCAAAAGAGCCTCTTTTCCCTGTTCTACTTTCTTTGTATAGTCATTCAAAAGCTGGTGATGTGAAGAAAAACTCTGTTCTTTTTCCCGATCCTGTAAGATATCATTCTTCAAAAATGTAAACTCATCAAACGGAATTTCTTCCAGTTCTGTTTCCATCTCTTCCAGACAACTTTCAATCTCTTCCCAGATACGTTCTGTTTTTTCTGTTTCTGCTTTTATCTTTTCTTCTGTATCGATCTGTTTTTCTTTCTTTTCCTGTTCCTGTTTTTCTTTTGTCTGCTGCTCCTTTACTCTCTCCAGAAGCTCTGCTTTCAACTTACTCTCCTGCTCTTTTAACTGTGCCGCATCACTTTTATCCAGAGAGGTTTTTTCCTCTTTTAAAATTTCCTCTTCCTGTTTCAGAATTTCATAATGCTGTTCTTCCTTCCTGAGTTCTTCCATATGGAACGCCAGATCTTCCGTAATCTGTTTTCCATTTTTCATACAGTTCTCATATGCTTTCCCTGCCTCTGAAAACAACAGCGCCTTATCATAAAGCACGATCTGATTATACTGATCGTATACCTTTTCAATCTGCCGCGCTGCATGAATACTTTCATTCAAGGTATCCAGATTTGTTTTCAGGTTGTCCATATTTTCGATTGCCTCGGACATCGGACGCAGATCATCTTCCGAAAGAGTCTGCAGCGAACTGCTTAAAATCTCATTAATCACGGTCGGCTTAAAGTCTTTGGAAAGCTTCGGTGTACGCAGCTGGATCAAAAGCTCCAGAAGCTCTTTGTATTCCTCTTGTGTCTCAAAACCAAAAAGGAGGCGGTTGACGCACTGGGCATACTCTCCCTGTGTTTCCATCACTTTGCCGCCCTCACTGATCCGGTATTTCAGTTCTCCCTTCGAGCAGGTAATCTTATTTTCCACATCTTTATACAGAAACAAATCTTTTCCCACACGCCTGCCGTCCGTCACGCAGAAATACCAGGATTCCAGCTTTTTATTCTTTCTCGCACGAAGCCCAATCCCAAGCGTCAGATATTCTTCACTTTCCAGGCGTTTTAACTCCATGTAAAGATACCCTGTGCGCTCTTCTCTCTCATCTCCCTCCTCCAGAAGATAGTTTTCCATCTTTCTGGCGCGGGAACCAAATGGATCCAAACGCTCCGGACGCATGTTTCCGTCCAGCAGAAGCGGAATAAAGCTCTGCATTGTTACCGATTTGCCGGAACCATTCGCCCCTCGAAGCAGCATACGTCCATCCAGAAAATCAAATTCTTCCTCATCATAATACCAAAAATCGAGCAATCCAACTCTGTTTATCTGCCATTTACTATTCATCTCTTCCTCCGTTTTTCAAAAAATCTTCCGGATATTTTCCATAGATTTTTCCTGCTGCCGGTCTAATTTTCACATGATCTGCTCCAATTTCTATCAGCATCAGCTCTTCCATATATCTTTCCACTTCCCGATAAAACTCGGCAAACGTCATCTCCCGGTACGTCTTATTAAAACCTTCTCCGAATTTTTCCTTGCATTCTTCCACAATTGCACGAAAAACTTCCTTTGGAATACAAATCTGTTCGTCCAGTGGAACGGTAATCCTTCCCTCTGTTACTCTTTTCTGTATCAGTTGATTTGTCAAAAGAACAACGTCAGAAAGTGTATTTCCTTCCGGAAAACACCTCCCCAGTCTGCACTCTTCTCCCAGCACGAGAAATGCACTGCTGCTGTGTACATGCAGTTCACAGTCAAATAATTCTGCCAGGTCCCCCTGTATCATATTTCTGTAATTTCTCAGATAGGCAAAATCCTCCTCTGATTCTGCATCCTTATACATTCCCATCGACATCAGAAGCTTTCGGTATACTCTCTGCCTGCGCACGATTCCTCTGTCTTCATTCACATCGATCCACTCTTCTTTTTCAAACTCCTTTGCAGATGTGTAACCCATGATGTCCTGCGTGAAGTTTTTCATAAAATACCGGGATGCTCCTGTATTTTCGTATAATACCTCACTGGTATCATCTTTCGCAAATCCTTCTTCACTTCCATCATCCACATTCAGAATTCCGACGGCTACGCAGTATTTCATAACCTTGATCATATGACGTCTGTACCGGTAAACTGTCCAGTCGATCTGCTCCTCCTGATACTGGCTCTGTACGTATTCTGTCAATTCTGACAATACAAATTGCTCTTCTGCCTCTTTATCCTCCAGAAACATGAGCACAAGACAGAAAAACACATACTCGATCGGCTCTTTAAATTCTAAAATGCCCATCCAGTTTTCCGGAACTGCAGGCATCTTTTCTACCTTGATCATATACGGATTCACGACCACCTGATACCCGAGCTTCTCCATCAGGAATTTCTTCTCTTCTCCCGATGAAAGCTCTTCTTTCACCTGATAATAAAGCTCCCTCTCTCTGGATTTTAAAATCCATCGGCGGTTTAATAATAATTCCAACGTTCTCATTTTGATTCCCCATCTTCAAACACAATTGTATAAGCAGGCATCTGAAATGTTCCATCTGTACATTCTAACATACAATACTCTTTCACATCTGCCCGTTCAATATAATACATCTGCCCGTCTTCTGTTTTTGCACGATGATTCTTCCTTTCCAGAGCCTTTGAAAGCCACAGAAGAAACATATCCCGTACAGGCGGTTCGATCACCGGAAGACTTGCAAACTCAAGTCGTCCGTTATGTATATAACTCCTGAGCAGCTTCCGCTCCTCTTCCAACCTCCTGATCATCAGCAGCCGCATCTCTTCCTTCTCTTTTGACCGGTCGACGATACCGCTTCTTCTGGCTTTTTGTTTGTAGGTGCGCACTCTAGGAGTGACTGTCACGGCATATGCTTCTTCCTCATATACACCACTGTTAATGCTGTCTGTCTCTCTGCTCAATTCTCCTTTGAGATGGAGCGGCTTCTCGATCCCGAATACGACCGCTGACAGCCGGTGTGCCTCGTTGATATCCCTGCACTTTCCAAATATATCCGCCAGCTTTTTATATTCCTCCCGCCGATTTGAGCCCTGATTGCTCATCTCACTGATTCGTGTGGCATATCTGGTAATCTTCCGGATGATCTCGTTTGTTGTATCAAACACTTTTCCTGCTTCCGATTCCATCCCGTCTTTTCCTGCAAACCACTCGGAAATACTTTCCCAACGCCCCTTCATTTTGTCATAAATCATCTGCTCATCAATCTCTGTATCCATTCTCGGAATCGAGAGCTCATACTCTGTCACTTTCTGTAAAATCTGATTCACGACCTCCCGGTCAACACTTCGAAGCTGCTGCTCGATCGCAGTCACATTTACCTGAAGGCTCTTTACAAACGAGCGAAGGTACTCGATCAGCCGGTCTTTAAACACAAGAAACTCTTTTGTTTTCATCATCTCTTCTGCTTTTACACTGTTTAATTCCCTCATATAGTCCTGGTAATTCTGATTCAACCGAATAAAATCACTGTTCAGATCATTCCACCATCCGTACCGCTTTTCCGCTTCTGCCTGTGACATCTCCCCCAGCCTTCCAAGGCTGATCCGAAGCCGCTCCAATAAAGTCGGCTCCAGCGAAGAACCTTCGATCAACAGATTTTCAATCCGGATCACCATTCGCTCGACTTCAACTGCTGTCTCAGAAAGCTGATAGCGGAACTTCTTGTTTTTAAATTCCTCAATGGTTGTCACTTTCCGGGTATCTTGAATTGTGATCAGATTTCCCCAGGATGCAAGCGCCGCCAGATCCTGCTGACACTGTTCCATCGTATATTCCTGAAAATAAGGATCTTCTTTTAACTCCTCAAAGACCTCCTCCTGATACATCCAATATTTTAATTTTTCGTACTTTAAATAAAAAAGCCGGATGATGGGACGGTATCTGTCTGTATTCTCTACATTCAGATATTTCGCCTCCAACATCGGCTTTCTCATTTTTTCTTGAATTTTCATGTCATCAATTCCTCTTGTATTTTTATTCTTCATCGACTTCTGCTGTTGTTATTTCTGTGTTCAGAATAGCATATCGAGATTGAATCTACAAGGGATTGGATATATGTTTTTGATTTTTTATTGAGGTGGGTGGTGTGAACAGTAACGAGAGCAGTGTATCTGCACAGCAGGGGCAAGTAAGTTTTGTATTATATTTTTGCGATTCTTCCTAATGACAGCTGTTACTTCCGCATCCCTGCTCACCACATGTATGTCCTTCCCCGTGGCTGTGCTCATGGTGAGAACACTTCACATCCGGATTATAATCCAGTGTTTCATTAATAAATGCTTCCACTGCCTTATCCGCATCTCCCAAAACTCCTCCGAAAAGCTTAATGCCTGCTGCCGCTAAAGCCGTCTGTGCGCCGCCTCCGATTCCGCCACAAATCAAAACATCTGCATTTAATGCATTAAGCACTCCCGCCAATGCGCCATGTCCGCTTCCGTTCGTATCTACTACCTCTGAACGTACTACTTTTCCTTCCTCTACATCATAAATCTTAAATGTTTCTGTGTGCCCAAAGTGCTGGAAAATCTGTCCATTTTCATATGTTACTGCTATTCTCATTATACCCTCTCCTTTTTCCACTGCATATTTTTGGTAAATCTCCTGTTTGTAACATCCTCCAAAGCTGCAGCTGCTACTCTGACCGTCGCAGATTCTGAAATCCCCGCCCTCGATTCTAAGCGGATGTCCATCAATGAGCGCATCTGCTATTTTTTTCCTGGCAAGCTCGTAAATCCGTTGAACTGTTGTTCTTGCAATCTGCATAGATACTGCACACTGCTCCTGACTATAACCTTTCTTGTCCAAAAGACGAATTGTCTCGTACTCATCTACCGTCAGAACAATGGGTGTTTTTTTCTCAGTATCATCTGCCGGAAAAAATTCTAAAACATTGGGGAAATGGCAGACTTTTCTGCATTTTACTGGTCTCGGCATAAACTGCTTTTTCTATCGTTTTACATTTAATCTGCTTTTCTATCCAATTATCTTGTGCATTTTTAATGATGTCAAATCATCGCTCTTTTTCTTTATTTACATTTTTCAGTTACAATAACATATCCTTAACAAATGTATTCCGATAGTCACTCGGTGATATTCTATATCTTTCCTTGAAAACTCGGTTAAAGGTTCTTTGACTTTCAAAACCACAATCAAAACATATATTAGTTATAGTATCCTGTGTATTTTCCAATGCAGCAACTGCATAATTTAATCGTACTCCATTCACATATTTATTAAAATTACAATGAAAGGTTTTGGCAAACATTCTTGACAATACATATTTACCAACTCCCAAATCGAGTGCCATTTTTTCCAGACTTATTTCATTTCTAAAATTCTTTGCTATATACTCCACGGAATTATAAATAAGATCATCACTTCCTAATGACTTTTTATCAATCATCGGCATGTCAGTAAATACATATGCAATAATTATTTGCGCATAAGCCTGCGCCAATATTGAATTACACTCTGGATTTTTTGTCAAAAAATTGATTGCGTGAACCACATCCGGATGCATACTTTTTTTCTTTAACACTGGATTCTCAGGACTATATGTTTGCAATTCTTTCAGATATCCAGATAGTACTGCCGGATCAATATGTAAAAAAACGCTTTGTTTTCTCTTTCTCCGAAGACTTGATAATGATGTATTACATTTGGAAACACGATTGCGAAGTCGCCTTCATTCATATCATATAGCTCTAACCCCACTCCAAGTGCAATATTACCATTTGTCACATATACAATCTCTATGGCTTCATGTAAATGTGGTGGCATGTGTACTACTCTTTTCCACTCGACCGATATTCCTTTGTCTCTATTTTCATATACTAACAACATTTACAACCAACTCCTTTTCTTAGCTTTTATTTGTCATATTGTCCCATTTTTATCTGCCCATTTAGAAAAAGGACACTGCATCGTATGATACAGCATCCTTATCCTTTCTATGTGAAAATAGTTGTTGTAAGAACAAATTATGCAAACACAAACATCATATTAAAAACTATTCACTAATCTTGAGCTGCTCTATATTTTTTACTCCCCTAGTTCAATATTTATCGATACATCCTGTATATCTTCATTGCAACTAACAAATGGTAAATGAATATCTGATGTCTTCTTCCGCACTGATATGATATTCGTCTTCCACATCACTTTGCCAGCTGTCGATACCTCCGACTCCTCTGACTGCTCCGTATACGCATAAAACTGTTCTTCTTGCTGGTGGTAATTCCTCATGATGCAGAGCATTTTCAATTTCAGATGCTGTATAAGGAAGGCATGAAAAAGCAAATTCCTTGTCTTTCTTCTCAATACGGAGTGTCTGTGGTGACTGATCTGTTCTACTATTGTCAAGACTTGTATGTCTGCTAATTTCAAGCCACTCTGTATCCATTCTCATTCCACATTCCTGTGGGACAAGGTAAGGTGTCAGGCTCAAATCCGTCACTTCATAAATACCTTTTTGGGCACCTGCTTTTCTATCCGGATATGTCTCCCCTGATAATCCTTTATAGATATATTTATCTGCAAGTGTTGGCATGATAAAACGCATTCCAAATACTGGAATCTCAGGCAGTCCTTTTACTCCATTATAATGTACATCCACCTGGATTTTTCCGGATACATCAACCGTATATGTCACAAGTACCGTTGTTGACGGATTGGATATTGTCTCATAAGTATATTTTACAATGATCTCATCAGCAAAAACATCCCCACCGAAGCTGTTATTGTCCGGTGCATATGGTTTCTGCACTTCTCCATCCATGATAACCTGTGTTTCCTTACAGTCAATAAACATATCTGCTGAAAGCCAGCTTCCGCTTTTGATATGGAACTTGCTTCCTCTGTCGTTATCTGTCAGCGCTCTCCAGAAAGTAGGTTTTGGGCAACGGTACAGCCACTCATATCCGTTTTTAACGATAGATTCCAGTCCGCCTTGTGCATAAGAAAAAATATAATCAAATCCTTCACCATGTACACCAAGTGTATAGTCACCATAGACCACTCTTAATTTATCTGTATAAGCCATAGTAATACCTCACTTCCTGCATTGCCGGTTTCTCTTTTCTGTCAGCAAATACGATTCCATTTGCTGAGAATTCATAGTCTGAAGGTTTATCGTCAAAGTCTCCGCCATAGCGTAAAACTTCTTTTCCTGTCACCGGATCTTTTACAAGAATTGCCTGATCGATAAAATCCCATATAAATCCACCCTGATACATATCATATTTATCAATCAGCTTCATATAAGATCCCAGACCTCCCATGGAATTACCCATGTCATGCATAAACTCACATAATATATAAGGTTTCTTCGGATTGTTATTCAAATACTCCTCTACATCCTCCGGCTTTGCATACATTCTTGTTTCCATGTCAGAAATCGTATCCTCATATGCCCTATTGTAATAAGAACTTTCATAATGAACTAATCTTCCATCTTCCTTTTCAGCAAAATAAACGTTCATTGCTTCAATGTCATCACCCGCATAAGATTCATTTCCTAAAGACCAGAATAAAACGGATGTATGGTTTTTAAATGTTTCAAAATTGTTTCTTGCACGATCAAGTACAGCCTCTTTCCACTGTGGAAAAGATCCCGGCACATTGCAGGATGGTTCGATTGCCCCTAATTTCTGGAAGGATCCATGACTTTCCAGATTCGTTTCTGCCATCACGTAAATTCCTGCATTGTCGCACATATAATACCACGGTATCTGATCCGGATAATGACAGGTGCGCACAGCATTAATATTGTTTCTGAGCATACATGCGATATCTGCTCGCATATCTTCTAATCCAATGCATCTTCCTGTTTCTGGATTCCACTCATGACGGTTTACTCCTGTGATAACCAAGCGTTTTCCATTTAAATAAATAAATCTTATCAATAATCTCAATTCTTCTGAAACCAATATCGTAAGGGATTACTTCTACTAGACTTCCATCTTCCGCCTTAAGCTCTACATACGCATGATATAAATAAGGATCATGATTATCCCACAGTTTAACAGTTTCTAGATCAGTACAAATCGTACCTTCTAATTGGTCATTTTCTTTCTTTAACTGTACAGATTTTTCTACTAACAGATTTTCTTCCCTGTCTTTTAAAATAAAATTAGCAGTGATACTCTGAGCATCCGGTGCAGATACTTTCATGCTGACAGATACGCTTCCACTTACATTATCCTGATTCAACACAGGTTGAAACCATACATCATCCATATGTACATCCGGTATCGCTTTCAAAGTAACATTTCTAAAGATTCCAAAAAAGCGGAAAAAGTCTTGGTCCTCTAAAAATGCTGCTGTGCTCATCTTGTGAACCTGAACTGCCAGCACATTTCCCTTTTCTTTTATATAAGGTGTCAGGTCAAACTCAGAAGGCGTAAAACTATCTTCTGCATAGCCCACAAACTGACCATTCAGCCACAGATACATCGCTTCTTCTACACCTTCAAAACAAATATGGATTCTTTTCCCACACATGCTCTTATCCAGGTCAAAGTATTTGATGTAGGAACCTACCGGATTGTACTCTGCTTCTGAAAACATTCCTTTTTCTGCTCCGGTCGCCTCCATGCTGTAAGCTCCTCTGTGGTACTCTTTTCCTTCCCACGGATACATGGTGTTAATGTAGCGGATCTTATCATATCCAGCCAGTTCAATATGTCCCGGAACCATAATTTTATCGAATCCTGATGCATCAAATGTTTCCTCATAAAAATTAACTGGTCTGCTTTTTACATTTTTACTATAAGAAAACTCCCACTGCCCATTTAATGACTGAAATAATGGGTTTTTCTCTTTTTTCATGTCCGAATAATCCGAATAGTAGGAATGATCACTATGCGGAGCTAATTGATTCACCTTAAATACTTCCGGATTATCCAACCATTTCATATCAGCATTCATATTTTCCTCTTTCAACAAATCCCAAAAAGATTTTGGGATTTGTTCGTTAAAAATTTCTTGTTCTATTTTAGTATACACCTACAAATGAGATTACAGGAGCAACTCTTGAATCTTCAATACGAATTTCAATTGCATCTGTTTCTACGCCCTGCAAATCGATGATCTTCTTATAACCAATTGTGGTAGCATCCACCATTTTTTCTTTTCTTCCATCTTCTGCCGCATACCATACAGAAAACTTCTCCACTCGCTGACTGAAAGGAATTGCCTCTTTTAATACCAGATAAGATAATTTCTTTTTCTCTGTCCACTGCAGATGAATTGTCAATTCTCTGTCCCCGGCTTTATTTCTGAACACATTCTCATAATCATCTACTCTTAAGAGATCTGCATTTTTACCTTCCGCATCCTTTTCCGGAACTGTTGTAATTTCAGCGATATCTGCCAAATTATCTTTAAACGTGCTTCTTATAAAATCTCCAAGCATTTTTACATTATTAACATCTGTCTGATGAAGTTTTCCATTTTTCATTGGAGGAAGATTCAACAGAAGTGTTGTATTTCCACCAACTGAAGATAAATAAATCTCTTTCAGGTTTTCGAAAGAACGAACTTGATCATCTTCTTCCTCATGATAGAACCAACCTGGACGGATAGAAACATCTGTTTCTGCCGGATAATATGCTAATTTTTCTTCATTACGCAGGCATTCACGGCTTCCAAGATCTTCCTGTGTTTCATCTAACGGACGATTTCTGAACTCTTCATTATCTTCCTGCTGGCTGAGCTGTGCTGTAATCGCCGGATCTGTCATATCTGCGGCAACGACACTCCACTCACTTGGACGAACTTGTCCGGCTTCGTTTCCACACCAGCGGATATCCGGACCTGAAATTGAGATCACAGCGTTTGGCTGGAGTTTACGCATCACTTCATAATATCTCTGCCAGTCATAAACCTGTTTCTTTCCATTGCTTCCTTCGCCACATGCTCCGTCAAGCCAGATTACAAATATATCACCGTAGTTTGTTAAAAGCTCTGTAAGCTGATTCACATAGTAGTCATCGTATTCTTTGCCTTTTCCATAAGATTCATTGTTTCTGTCCCATGGTGAGAGATAGACTCCAAACTTCAGACCATATTCCTTACATGCCTCTGCTGTTTCACGAACGATATCACCTTTTCCGTTCTTATAAGGTGAATTTTTAATACTATGTTCTGTATATTTGCTTGGCCATAAGCAAAAGCCATCATGATGTTTACAAGTCAGTATTAATCCCTTCATTCCACCTTCAGCAGCTGTCTTTGCCCACTGGCGAGCATCTAACTCTTCAGGATTGAAGATAGATTCCGGTTCATCGCCTAATCCCCACTCACTTCCTGTAAAAGTATTTACTGTAAAATGGATGAAACAGAAATACTCCATATTCTGATAAGCGATCTGTCTTTTGCTTGGTATAACTGAAATTAAACGTTCATCCTCTTTCATACCCTTGTATTCCATTTTAACACTCCTCCAACTGTTTTCTAAGCTTTTCATTCGCATCTTCTACATTCATTCTTGACATGATAAATGTAATGATCAATGACAATACCATCGGAATCCACAAATACATAACATGCAGCATGTTCAGGCATGATTCTGGCTGGATTGTTGCTTCTTTCACAAATCCACTTGCATCAAGTAACCATCCACAAAGAGCAACTCCGATTCCTCCTCCGATTTTTGTACCAAAGGAAGTACAAGAATACATTGTTCCGTCAATGTGTTTATGTTTTGTAAGGTATGTATATTCTGAACAGCTTGCAACAACGGCTCCCATATCCCCCTGCCATGGTGCCATTCCAAGTGCTGCAACCGCTGTGAATGCAAGCATAAGTGGAACACTGCCCATATAGCCGGCAAAAATCACGCCTACACGTCCTGCTGTTCCAAGAATATAACCTGCAAGATTCATTCTATATAAACCTTTCATCTTTTCTACCAGCATAGGTGTAATGCACATTGCGATGATGACAGGAATATTGATTGCCCATGAAAATACAGAATATAAATTTTCATTTTTCAGTATGTAAATCATGTAATAAATTCCCATATTTAACATAGCTGAATAAATCTGCTAGACAAATATAAGTAGCACAGATCATAAGATAATATTTATTGGAAATAAAAGTTTTGCTGCCTCTACCAGACTTATATTTTTCTTCTGTGTGGTCTTTACCTGCTTTTAATTCTTCTTCCGGAAGCTCCTTGATTGAAAATACGGAAATTGTATTTACAATCAATCCGATGATAGCATATACTACAGCAACTGTTCTCCAAGCAGCTGCTCCACCGCCTGCTGCTCTTACAAACTGAACTGTAACAGACTGAATAAGTAAGCTTGTTGAAAATGCAAAGATAAAACGCCATGATCCCATCTCTACACGTTCTCTGCTGTTTTTTGTACAAAATGTAACCAATGATGCATATGCAATATTATTTGCAGTAAAGAATACAGCATTTAACAGTGTGTATGCGATAAAGAACCATGCGTACTGAGCTGTTGTTCCAAGACTGTCCGGTATTGCAAAGTTTGCTACAAGTGTTACCGCACAACCAATATACGCATAAAGCATCCAAGGTCTTGCTTTTCCAAGTTTGCTTTTTGTTTTGTCAATCATAGTTCCAAAGAACATATCGCTGATTCCGTCAAATAACTTTGATACCATGATCAACGTTCCGATAATACCCGGATTTAAGCCTACTGTATTTGTCAAATACAGCATTACGAATGATGATAGAAATGCATACACAACATTTCCTGCCAGATCTCCTGAACCATAACCTACCTTATTATACCATTTAAGGTATCTTTTTTTTTCCATGTGAAACTTCTCCTTTCAACAACTATCTTTAGTTTCCACAACTTTTATATAATTTTACAAAAATTATATAAAAATTTTACGCCAGAATAAATATCATAAATGGAACAAAACATACACAAAATAACCTTTTTACTTTTTGTTTTTCGTTGTTATCCATTATTAAAAATGGACTTATCATTAAATTTGTGTTAAAATCAAACTAAATCTATCATTTTTGTTTAATTTTCAGACAGTTTCTAATTATTTTCATATACGGAGGTAGCAATGTACACAAACAATGCATATCTAAATGATTCGCATATAGACAGAAAGGATAAATCAAATCCACTTATTGTAACAATGTGCGGAACTTATAAGTTATATACCAAACCAAAACTTCCTACATGGAGACCCCGTGGCAGAGTTGACTTTCAATTATTATACGTTGCTTCCGGGAAAGCTCATTTCTATTTTGATAAGGATGGTACTGATACCATTGTACATGCTGGTCATATGGTTTTATATCGCCCCAAAGAACCTCAAAAATATGTCTATTATGCCAAGGATCACACAGAAGCATATTGGGTTCACTTTACTGGAAGCAGTGTCACAAATCTACTTCGTTCCTATGGCATAACCAAA
>ENA-OQKD01000025-OQKD01000025.1-human-gut-metagenome-genome-assembly--contig:-NODE-25-length-39636-cov-3.533448_pt1 | contig 39636 bp, 36 predicted proteins | sample MGYA00242775_ERZ504792 | MGnify/ENA primary metagenome ERZ504792 (study PRJEB26092, sample SAMD00036401) | human gut metagenome | host: Homo sapiens | study: EMG produced TPA metagenomics assembly of...
AAAAAAGAGTGGTATAATTTAGAAAATTGAATAAAAAGAATATCAGGTGCTGGATTTTTATCCGGTTAAAAGGGAAGCAGGTGAGAATCCTGCACGATCTCGTCACTGTATTTAAGGAGTACAAAGCGTTTTGTATTTTACAGCCACTGGGAAACTGGGAAGGCTGCTTTGTATGTGGAATTATAAGCCAGGAAACCTGCCTGATATTGGTACGGGGACGTGGGTCCCAAATCACGAGTAATTGGTTGTACCGTATATTTCCGCAGACCTTTTACCACAAGTAAAGGTTTTTTAGTTTTTTATTAAGGTGTAATAATCAGCATTAAAGAAATCGGGATGTTTTGCTTTGGGATGAAGACAGAGGAAAGCAGAAGCTATTATAACATTTGCATAATTTTTCCTGTATTCTTCTGGTGTTTTGAATCATAATTTCAGGGCATTATTTTTTCTTTATGATAAATTAATATCTCCTGTCTGGAGCTTAATGCCGAATTTATAAAAACTCGTATACAATGTCTGAGAACAGAAACAGGAGTTACTGTGAACAGTAACAAATAAGGAACTCTCAGGAGTATCCCTGTATGTGCGGAAAAAGATCACAGAGAGGAGAGGATTATTATGATGGATATTCTGATGATAGCGGTTCTTCTTGGCTGCTTTGGGCTTGTGAAGCTGTTCGCAGATTTCTGCGAATCACAGGTGAATCCAAAAGAAAAATAAGAGGAAAGGCGGAGTAAGATTATGATAGCATTGGGAGTCATCATTCTGGCACTTGGCATCTATCTGGTATATGCGCTGATATATCCGGAAAAGCTGTAAAAATTTACAGACCTGCTCAGAGAATGGCAGTTTTTAATTCAGGACAAAAGGGAGAGCAACAGGAGGAGAGAAATGTTACAGATCATTCTTACGCTGGCAATTTTCCTGATACTGGTAATTCCCATGGGAAAATACATGTATCACATTGCCACAGAACAGAAAACTTTTGCAGATAAAGTTTTTAATCCAATCGATCATTTGATATATAAAATCTGCGGTATCAAAAATGAGGATATGGGCTGGAAAAAATATGCCCTTACCCTGGTAACTGCAAATGCAGTGATGGTTTTTGTGGGATACCTGATCCTCAGGATTCAGAATCTTCTGTTTCTGAATCCAAACGGCATTGAAGGAATGGAATCAAGTCTTTCCTTTAATACGATCATCAGTTTTATGACAAACACCAACCTGCAGCATTATTCCGGTGAAAGCGGACTTTCCTATGCAGCGCAGATGTGCGTGATCATTTTTATGATGTTCACTTCAGCAGCCAGCGGCTATGCGGCATGCATGGCATTCTGCAGAGGGCTTTCCGGAAGAAAGCTGGGGAATTTTTACAGGGATATGGTAAGGATCACAACCAGGATCCTGATTCCGGTATCTTTTATAGTAGGTCTGATCCTGGTAAGTCAGGGAACACCTCAGACACTGATGCAGAATTTTACAGTAGAAACGATTGAAGGAAAATATCAGGATTTTGCAATGGGTCCGGTAGCGGCTCTTGAATCCATCAAGCATCTGGGAACAAACGGCGGCGGCTTCTTCGGCGCAAACTCAACCACACCATTTGAGAATCCTACAGTAATTTCAAATATTGTGGAGCTGCTTTCCATGATGATCCTTCCGGGAGCCTGCATCGTAACCTTTGGCCACATGCTTCATGACCGGAAGAAAAACAAAGTAAAGGCAGCAGCCGTGGCAGTGGCGCCTGCAAAGAAAAAAATTCTTATGGGACGTCAGGGCGCTGTAGTGTTTGGCGCAATGGCAGTCATCTTTATGATCGGACTTCTGTTATGCTACAACTCAGAGATGGCAGGAAATCCCGTGATCGCTGAAATGGGAATCGACCAGAGTGCAGGAAGCATGGAAGGAAAAGAGGTTCGTTTCGGAACTGCCCAGTCCTCCCTGTTTACTACAGTGACAACCTCCTTTACCACAGGTACGGTAAACAACATGCATGATACACTGACTCCTCTTGGGGGTCTGGTGCCAATGCTCCATATGATGCTGAACTGTGTGTTTGGCGGCAAGGGCGTAGGCCTTATGAACATGGTGATGTACGTGATCCTGGCAGTGTTTATCTGCGGTCTTATGGTTGGACGTACACCGGAATATCTGAATAAAAAAATCGAAGGAAAGGAAATGAAGTTGGTAGCTATCGTAATTCTGATCCACCCGCTTCTGATCCTTGGTTTTTCCGCACTGGCAGTTGCAGTTCCCGGAGGGCTGGATGGTATCACAAACCCATCCTTCCACGGACTGAGCCAGGTATTGTATGAATACACTTCCTCGGCAGCAAACAATGGTTCCGGTTTTGAGGGACTGGCTGACAACAGTGTATTCTGGAATGTGACAACAGGACTTGCAATGTTCTTTGGAAGATATATTGCCATTGTAGCTCAGCTTGCCATTGCCGGTTCTCTTCTGGCAAAGAGGAGAGTCAATGAATCCATTGGTACACTGAGAACTGACAATGTTGTATTTATGATCGTTCTTGTATTTATTGTATACATCTTTGCAGCACTGACCTTCTTCCCGGCTCTTGCACTGGGACCGATTGCGGAGCATCTGTCGCTGTGGATGTAGTAGATGCAGAAAAAAGGAGAAGAGAAACATGGCTAAGAAGGAAAAAACAAAATTCATTACTCCGGATATTCTGAAAACTTCTATTATTGGAGCATTCCAGAAACTGGATCCAAGATATATGATCAAAAATCCGGTAATGTTTGTTGTTGAGATTGGATTTATTATTACTTTGATTCTGACTTTCTTTCCTACAATGTTTGGAGGAAATGCAGAGTACAGAATTTATAATGGAATTGTAACAGTGATTCTTTTTGTGACGGTGCTGTTTGCAAACTTTGCAGAATCTGTTGCAGAGGGACGTGGAAAAGCCCAGGCGGCTTCTCTGAAAAAAACCAAACAGGACACAAAGGCGCGGGTACTTCTTTCGGGCGGACAGGAAAAAACAATCAATGCGTCTGAGCTGAAAAAAGGCGATATTGTTCTTGTAAAAATGGGAGAGGTAATCCCCAATGACGGCGAGGTTATTGAAGGAATCGCTTCTGTAGACGAATCTGCTATTACAGGAGAATCTGCTCCTGTAACAAGAGAAGCAGGCGGAGATTTTTCTTCTGTAACAGGTGGAACTACTGTAGTATCTGACTGGCTTAAAATAAAAATCGTTGCTGAACCTGGAGAATCTTTTCTGGATAAGATGATTTCTCTTGTAGAAGGTGCATCCAGACAGAAAACACCAAATGAGATTGCGCTGAACACGCTTCTGATCGTACTGACCCTGATCTTCCTGATCGTTGTGGTAACTCTTTATCCGTTTGCAAATTACCTTGGAGTGGAGATTCCGGTGTCATGGGCAATTGCTTTGATGGTATGTCTGATTCCAACTACTATTGGAGGACTTCTTTCTGCAATCGGTATTGCAGGTATGGATCGTGTTACCCGTTTCAATGTCATCGCAATGTCAGGTAAGGCTGTGGAAGCCTGCGGTGATGTGGATACCATGATACTTGACAAAACAGGAACCATTACTTTTGGTAACCGTCTTGCAGCAGAATTTTATCCGGTGGAAGGTGTGGATAAGAAAGATCTGATCAGATACAGTGTTCTGTCTTCTCTGCTTGACGGAACTCCGGAAGGAAAATCTACAATCGATCTGGGCAAAAAGATGGGATGTGATCCGGACAGTCTGAACACAGAAGGAATGGAATTTGTAGAATTTACCGCTCAGACAAAAATGAGCGGGGCTGACTGTAAAGATGGAACCATCATCAGAAAAGGCGCATACGAGGCAATTAAAACATTTGTACAGGAAAAGGGAGGAGAGATTCCTTCTGACCTGGAAGGCATTGTAACAGAAGTTTCCAACCTTGGCGGAACTCCTCTGGTTGTATGTGTAGATGCCAAAATTTACGGAGTTATTTATTTGAAGGATACCGTAAAACCGGGACTGGTAGAGAGATTTGAGCGTCTTCGTGAAATTGGTATCAAAACTATCATGTGTACCGGTGACAACCCTCTGACAGCGGCAACCATTGCAAAGGAAGCCGGAGTGGACGGATTTATTGCAGAGTGTCGTCCTGAGGACAAGATCACAGCCATTAAAAAAGAGCAGGCAGAAGGTAAGCTGGTAGCCATGACAGGTGATGGAACCAATGATGCTCCGGCTCTTGCTCAGGCAGATGTAGGTCTTGCCATGAACTCAGGAACCCAGGCGGCAAAGGAAGCCGCAAACATGGTGGATCTGGATTCTGACCCCACTAAGATCCTTGAGGTAGTGGAGATCGGAAAGCAGCTTCTGATCACAAGAGGATCTCTGACAACCTTCAGTATTGCCAATGATATTGCAAAATATTTTGCTATTATCCCGGCAATGTTTACACTGGTCCTGCCACAGATGCAGATTTTGAATATCATGCATCTGGCTACTCCGGCAAGCGCCATTCTTTCCGCACTGATCTTTAATGCGATCATTATTCCGGCGCTGATCCCCATTGCCATGAAGGGAGTCAAATATAAACCTATGAAAGCAGAAAGACTTCTTCTTAGAAATATGGGTGTGTATGGACTTGGCGGAATTATCGTCCCGTTTGTGGGAATCAAGCTGATAGATCTGATTGTAGCTCCAATGCTTGCAATGATTGGAATGTAGGAGGAATGTTTCATGAAAAAGTTTGGAAAAATGCTGGGAAAGGCATTTGTATTCTGTATAGTGATGATCGTGCTCTGTTCATTTGTCTATCCCCTCGCCCTGACAGGTGTGAGTCAGCTGACCATGAAGAATAATGCCAATGGAAATCTGATCGACAAAAATGGAGAACCGACCAATAATATAGAAGAAGCTGTGGGTTCCGAACTGGTAGGCCAGGATTTTACAGAGGATTATTTTTTCAGAGGAAGAGTTTCTTCTGTAAATTATAATACATACACAGAGGAGCAGAAAGAAAACGGCGAGTATACAGGCGTATCTTCAGGAAGCTTTAACTATGCGAACTCCAATCCTGAACTGGAAAAAAGAATTCAGGAAGATCTGGATGAGTTTCTGGAAACTCATCCCGGAGTAAAAAAACGAGGATATTCCTTCTGATCTTCTGACTGCTTCCGGTTCCGGACTTGATCCCCATATCAGCCCGGAGGCGGCGCAGGTTCAGGTTGCGGCAGTAGCTGAAAATTCCGGTCTTTCCGAGCAGGAAGTGCAGGACATTGTAAAAGAGAACACAGAGCATAAGGTACTTGGGATTTTTGGAGAAGAAAGAGTAAATGTGTTGAAATGCAACCTTGACATTGCAGGCGCAATGGGACTGATCTGACAGAAAGAAGAGGGTAAAATGGAAGATACAAGACCTGATTCAGAATATCTGTTAAAAAAGCTTCAGTATGAGGAAGAGCAGAAACTGAAAAAAAACTAAGGGTAAGCTGAAAATTTTCCTGGGATATGCGGCAGGCTCCGGCAAAACCTATACCATGCTGGAAGCGGCTCATGAAGCAAAAAAACATAATACAGACGTGGTGGCCGGGTATATTGAACCTCATGACAGGCCGGATACACGTCAGACAGGCGGAGGGGTTAGAAACCATTCCGCCTCTTGTGGTAGAATATAAAGGGGTAAAGCTCCGGGAGTTTGATCTTGACCGTGCTCTGGAGCGGAAACCTCAGCTGATTCTTGTAGATGAACTGGCTCACACCAATGCTCCCGGCTGCAGAAATGAGAAGCGGTATCAGGACGTAAAGGAGCTTTTGCGGGCAGGGATTGACGTTTATACCACCATTAACATTCAGCATCTGGAAAGCCTGAATGATCTGGTGGGCTCTATTACCCATATAGAAGTGCGGGAAAGGATTCCGGACAGTGTGTTTGACCACGCGGATCAGGTGGAGGTTATTGACATTGAACCGGAAGATCTTCTGGCTCGAATGAAAGAGGGGAAGATCTATAAGCCGGTGCAGGCGGAAAGAGCCATGAATAATTTCTTTAAACGGGAAAAACTTGCGGCTCTTCGAGAGATTACTCTGAGGCGTACGGCAGACCGTGTAAACCGTATCGCAGAGGAAGAACGGAATATTACCGGGGACATGGACTACCACACAGGAGAACATATTCTTGCCTGCATTTCCGCCGCGGAGTCAAGCGCAAAGGTCATCCGGTCAGCGGCCCGTCTTGCCTATGCCTTTCGCGGGCAGTTTACAGGACTTTACGTGGAAACACCTGCCATGCAGGAAGCTGATGAAAAGACGAAACAGGGTGTGCGGAGAAATATGGAGCTTGCCCGGGCTCTGGGAGCAAAAATCGTTACAGTGTATGGTTCTGATATTGGCAGCCAGGTTGCAGAATATGCAATGGTAAGCAATGTTTCTAAGGTGGTTCTTGGAAGGACAAACCACAGATTTTTTATGCGAAAGCCAATGGCGGAGGTACTGGAAAAATTGAACAGTATGGCTCCCAACATTGACGTATATATTATCCCGGATATGAAAAACAGAAAGGCTGCAGGAAAATACGGTCACAGAGAAGGCCGCAGAAAGGCAGAAAATGCAGGAATGCAGGCATTGTGGGAATTTGGACTGATCAATATAATTCTGGTTCTTACTACGATCGCAGCCTGGATTCTCCAGAAATTTCACCTTCCAGAATCCAATATCATTATGGTGTATATTCTGGGAGTGCTGCTGTCGTCCTACATATCTGACAAAAAAATCTATGCGGTTTATTCGTCCCTGTTCAGTGTGCTTGCCTTTAATTTTTTATTTACAGAACCGTACTTTTCTCTGAAGGCTTATGATAAAGGATATCCCACCACTTTTGCAATGCTGTTTATTGTGGGGCTTTTTACAGCGTCCCAGACAAGAAAGCTGAAGCTTCAGAACAAAGAAAGTGTTAAAAAAGGCTTACCGGACAGAGATTCTTCTGGAAAACAGCCAGAAGCTCCGCCGATGCAAATCCGAAAAGGAGGTCTGGCAGCAGGCGGCGGCCCAGGTGGAAAAGCTTCTGGATCTGTCTCTTGTGATCTATCCGGTAAATAAAGACGGGCTTCTGGGAGAGGCAATGCTGTTTCCCCGTCAGGGAACAGAAAAAGCCAGTCTGGAACCTTTGCTGACTTCTCAGGAAAAAGCGGTGGCAAAATGGGTGGCAGCCAATCACCACCGGGCAGGAGCCTGTACACATACGCTTCCAACAGCCAGAGGCATGTACCTTCCGGTTCAGGATGAGGAGCAGGTGAAAGGTGTCGTTGGCATTTTTCTGGAAGAACGAAGGCAGATCCAGGAGTTCAAGTACGGACTTCTCATTGCTATGCTCAATGAAACAGGAGTAAAACTGAAGGATCGGTTTTGAGTATTTTCACATAGTTCTTGACAAGTGAAAAGACTGGTGTTATATTATATATAGAACAAAGAGACAGGGGGATGCAGCAATAACTTGCCGGCATCTCCTTTTTGCAGGACTTGTGAACCGGAGGTGGCATAATGGCGAAAAGAGACTATTATGAGGTCCTTGGAGTGGGCAGAAATGCTGATGAAAAGGAAATCAAAAGAGCATACAGAAAACTTGCCAAGCAGTATCATCCGGATATGAACCCGGGAGATAAGAAGGCAGAACAGAAATTTAAAGAAATCACAGAGGCCTATAATGTTCTCAGTGATACGGAAAAGAAGAAATTATACGATCAGTTTGGATTCGCTGCATTTGAGGAAGGCTTTTCGGCAGAAAATGCAGGGGGATTTTCTGGGCGTGGAAATGGCTTCGGAGGCTTTGATTTCGGCCGGGACGGAAACGGCGCTTATCGGGAATATCATTTTGAAAACGGTAACATGGATGATATTTTTGGGGATATCTTCGGCGATATGTTTCATGGTCAGGGCGGACGCACCGGAAGAGGCCGGGCAGGCTTCGGAAGCGGTTTTTCCGGAAATTCCGGCTTCCGGGGGTATCAGGACTTCGGAGGCAGACAGGGTACAGGACGGGGCAGCGACCTGCGCTCAGAGGTCAGTGTCAGCTTTAAAGAAGCTGTGTTCGGATGTGACAGAATGCTGCAGCTTTCTGATCCAAATGGAAAAGCCCAGAAGCTTCAGGTGCATATTCCGGCAGGAATTGAGGATGGAAAGAGCATTCGCCTGAAGGGGAAGGGAAATCCCGGATACGGAGGCGGAGCATCAGGCGATCTTTTTTTGAAGGTTCATGTGGAACCGGAAACCGGATGGGAGAGAAAAGGTCAGGATATTTATACGATAGCAGAAATTCCTTTTATGACAGCAGTGCTGGGAGGAGAAGCGAAATTTTCTACTTTGTACGGAGATGTGATGTGCAGGATTCCGGCCGGAACTCAGTGCGGCGGAAAAATCAGGCTGAGAGGAAAAGGGGTTCCTTCCATGCAGAATCCTTCTGTAAAAGGCAACCAGTATGTGACCATACAGATCCAGGTGCCAAAGGCGGTAAGCAGAGAGGCGGCTCAGAAACTGAAAGAATACGGAATGGCAATGGACAGAAGCTGTTCAGGCAGACGGGAAGCGCAGTATAAAGCGCTTCCTTTTTGGCTTTTTAGGATAAAGCAAAACATACTTTTCAAACACTGGCTGTCATTTTATAATAGAGAAAATGCTATGTTTGTTGTAATGTGACAGTGATCAGATGTGTTTAGACTTGCTTTTATGAGGGATGTATTTATGAAACTGAGTATGTGGATGATCGCAAATCGTATCTGCGCTTTGGAACCGGAACTCTATATTGAAGAGGATGCGCCTATCTGTCTTAGAAGCGCACGTATGGCCTATGCAACAGACTGTGTTCATGTATATCAGTCAGGAGCAGACGCAGTGTGTCAGGGGATCGGAGGAAAAATTGTTCTCAGGGATATGAATTGCCAGCAGGCCTTTGAAATCATTCAGAGTGTTTTTGATATTTATGATGACTGGATCAGCGGTTTGCTGCCGGTTGCAGGGACAGAGGATTATCAGAGGATCGTAGATGAAAGCCGGCAGATTTTTCAGAATCCTGTTATATTCCTGGATGGGGACAACAGAGTTCTTGCTCTCAGCTCCCAGTATGGGGAAAAGGACATTGACAGGGAGTGGGAGCATCTGTGCAGATACGGCTACAGTTCCCTGGACTATATTCAGAAGTTCCGCAGAACATATTCGCAGAATGATTTTTATATTAAAAATAAGGCGCAGCTGTTTTCTTTCGGACCGGAGCTGGATAACTGTGTTACTATGTCAGTGGCAGTTTATTATGATAACCTGTTTTGCGGTAGAATCAATGTTCTGGAAACAGACCGGAAGCTGAATCTGGGAGACATACAGATTCTGGAAATCCTTGCCAGTCATTTGTCTCCGTATCTTGGAGCTATGCGTTACCGGCAAAATCAGGATTTTCATCAGAATATTTTTCAGGATCTTCTGCAAAAGCAGAATATTCCCGCTCCGGTACTGGAAGAGCGGCTGCACTGGCAGCTGGGATATATGAAATGGAAGCCGGAAGATTTATTCTGTCTTTTGACGCTTCATCCGGAAAGAAAAGATTTTTCACCGGATCTTCTGATTCTGGCCGGGAATCAGCTTCGGAAGCTTTTTCCCCAGACCAGTGTCTTTACTATGGAAGATCATATTGTTATGGTCTGTGATCAGGAAAAAAATGCAATGGAGAATCTGTTTGCTGTTTTACGCGAGTATCTGCTGGAGAATCATTTTGCTGCGGGAATGAGCCTGCCTTTCAGACGCCTGGAAAAGCTCAGATATTACCATCAGCAGGCTCTGGCAGCAGTTTCTTATGGGCAGAGAGAAAACAGAAAATCCTCTGTCTGTGATTTTTATGATTATGCGCTTTCTTATATTATTGAGATTTCAGATCAGGAAGCACTTATCTGCGCCTGTCATCCGGATATTCTGACGCTTGCGGAAGAAGATTCAAAAAATCACGGAGACAGGCTGAATACGTTGTGTACTTATCTGAATATGGAACGTTCTCTGCTGAACACAGCAAAAGCTCTTTATATTCATCGTAATACTTTAGTGTACCGTATTACGAAAATTATTGATTCGCTTCATTATGATATAGAAGATGTGTACTGCAGAGATTATATGAAGATGACCTTTCGTATTCTGAAGCTTTTTTCAAGGCTATAATCTGGAATACAGTTCAAGACTGTAATTGTATACCTCTTCTTCAAAGACGCGGAATATGCGTTCATCGTTGCAGGAGGTGCTGAAGACAACTCCGCTTCCGTCATTGGCCTGTGCGCCGTATTCGTCTACAAAGCTTCGCGCATAGGCTCTGATCTCATCATCTGTTTTGTCTAGATCATTCATAATATAAGGATCTGCTTTCAGTTCTACAGTTACACGGCTGCCGTATTTTTTCAGAATTCCTTTAATGTCGTTGATCGGCTGGATTTCCAGTGCATCGGCCTCCAGTCCTTCTACGATATAAGGAATAAAACGGTCGATTTTGCCGCAGTTGTGGAACTGGACAAGAACTCCCTTGTCATGGATGGCATCAAATATTTTTTTAGTAGGCTCAAAGAGCAGATCTTTTAATACATCTTCTGAGAAAAAAGCATCTCTGGCTGTACCCCAGTCATCATTGTAAATAACGTAATCGAAATGATAACGTTCATACATCCGTTCAAAAATTTCAATTTTATAATCTGCCATTTTCATAAAAAAAGCTTTGCTGGCTTCCGGTTCCGTGAGAAGATCAACCAGCGCGGTTTCAAAATCCAGGAAAATATGCATTCTCTCAAACAGACCGTTTCCGTAAGGGGTTGCCAGAGCAAGCTGGGGCTTCCGCACAAAGGTGTCTAAACCGGCATCCCAGTCGCAGGCATTCATATCCGGCCACTTTATTTTTTCTTCCCACTGGGTAATGTCATCAAGCATTCCCGGCACAGGAGTAGGAGTGCCAAAGGCTTCCGAAAAAGTATACTGGACACCGAACCAGTCATCTGTGGCAGAGGTCATACTGCGGGGCATATCCTGATTTGCAGGACAGAGAGCAAACTGAGTAGATCTGTATTGATGAGGCATCCAAGCCGGTTTTTCGTGCCGGAAAGCCTTCAGAAGATTTTCCCGCTGACTAATGGGATAGCCGGGATCAAACGGGGGCATGGGCTTGGACAGCGCAGGTATCTTAATATCAGACAGCTTCATATGAGATTCCTCCTGTTCATTGTTTATTTATCTTTCTGCCGGACAGTGCAATACAGAGGATTCCGATTACAGACCCGGATAAAATACTGACGCAGGCGATCTGCCAGTCAGCTCTTGCTGCGGTGATATGCAGGATATCCCGCACAAACTTCAGAATATAGGCAGAGGAAAACTGACCGATTCCCGTACAGCATACGTAGATGGAGATTGCCATGGGAGTATGGCTCTTATCTGTTACGCCGGAGGCTGCTTTTAAGGTCAGTGCCGGATTGGTAAATCCGAATCCCAGGCCAAAGACTGCAGCAGATACAAAAAATAAAGGTTTGCTGGAAGCTGCCATCGCTATGCCGAAGGCGATTCCCACCAGAAGAATAGCGATAGCCGGCGTGTACTGTCTGCCTATTTTGGCAAATCCCACATAAACCAGACCGGCAAGGAAGGAAAAAGCAGTAAACGTACTTAATACATTGGCTGCATCTATGGCAGTTCCGATATGTTCTCCTGTGATAAATAAAGCCATATTCTGCATATAGGAAAACTGCACTGCATTTAACAGAAATCCCACGGCACAGCAGATATATAAGGTTTTTGTATATTTGGAACCCTGTGTTTTGGCAGTTTTGGCGGTTTTCTGGACTCCTGTGTCCGGAAGAACAAAAAGAACCAGGATAACAATCGGAATCACAAGAAGGAAGCCAAGGAAAGAAAATCTCCAGCTGTAAGCTGCCAGGATACCGCCCAGGGACTGGAATACTACTCCTGCCAGGGCGCCTACTGCGCTCTTCCAGCCCATCATGGCATCCTTTTCACTTCCGTCAAAAAGATCTGTAACAACAGCTGAGGCCAGCGGGAACACAAGACCGTAACCGGCTCCGAAGACTACACGGGTAAAAAGGATAAAATTCATATCTCCGAAAAAGGCCGGAAGAACACCGGCAAAAATCAGTGCGGAAGCAATCAGAATGGCCTTTTTAATAGATACTTTACGGGTAAGCCATCCGGATACCAGGGAAAAAATACACAGCATCAGCGAGGGGATAGAGCCGATCAGCTTCACAGTTTCTCCACTGGCATCAGGAAAGGCTTTTGCTATCTCAGCCAATGCAGGTGTAGTCATGCTGGTAGTGTACATTAACAGAGCTACGGATAAGGTGGCAGCCTTTACCATGACTCCGTATTTTTTATTTGTCTGTTCAGTCATAGCTTTTACTTCTCCTCCGTTTCTCCACAGTACAGTTTACGGCTGGTAACGTAGATCACTTCATTGATATCAACCTTGCGTCCGGGATTTGTATTGACTACCCATGGCATATATCGTCCTGCTTTAGCCATTGTTTTTACGTGATTTTCCACATATTGCCGCAGTTCTTCCCCGTCCATTTCTGCCGGAGGCTGGAAAATACTTACCTGTCCCATGCGGCTGGTTGTCTGCTTTAACAATGCTGTTTTGTCGTTGCAGTTATTCTGTCCTTCCCAGAAATCAAAGCCTGCGTCACAGAAGTTTTCCATCTGATTTCCCACACAGCCGCAGGAATGCAGGATCATATATAAGCCCATATCGTGGGCTGCCTGATTCATCCGTTTGTAATGAGGAAGAAGAACTTCACGGAAGGTGGCAGGAGACATAAAGGAATTGATCTGAGTACCCATATCATCGTGGAAGGTGATCGCGTCAGCGTGATATACTTCCCGGGCGATTTTAAACAGTTCAATGTGAAAATCCGTCAGCTTTTCAAAGAAATCTCCGACAGCTTCCGGTTCTTCCAGAAGATAACAGAAGGTGTCCTCAAAGCTGGTCAGATCAGCCAGTCTCTCAAAACAGCCGTTGACAATAATGAAGGTAGTGGCGCGGTCCGGTTCCATCAAATCGGCATAGTGTTCCTGATAATCTTTTTTCCAGTCAATGGCTTTCAGATCAGGGAAAACCAGTTCCTTTTCCCAGTTCACAATGTCTGAGAGTCTTCTTGTACCCGGTTTCACCATGGCTGCCCGGCTCAGTTCTTCATATTGCCATTCAATGCCGAACCAGTCAGTTCCACCGTAGGTTCTGGCATAGGCATCCGGCATGACCATTGGCTGCAGACAGTTAAAATCAACAGAAAAATTAGGCATCCACAAAGGTTCTTCTCCACGGGCCAGCCGAAGGAAGTTTTCTTTTGGCGTAATAGGAGTATTGAATTTTCGTACTGGGAAAGACGGCACACCGTAAGGCTTTGGTACAGGTCGGAATTTTCCCACATCTTTTAATTCTTCTTCAGGACAAAACGGATAGTTCATATTGGCATCTCCCTTCTCTTTGTTTGTATCCAGTGTACGCCTTTTACTGAAAAAAAGAATCGTGTGCAGGATACAAAAACAAACGGAATAAACGCCTGCTTTTTGGATTTTGCATACAAAAGATTTTTGGGATACCTTGATAACAGAAATGAAATCGCTTATAATTTGGCAAAGAGGTGATATGTTTGGAAGAATTTCGGAAGGAACCTGCAACGCTTACATTGATCATTATAAATATTGTGGTGTTTCTTATGGTGGAATTTACGGGACTTTCTCAGGATACGCTTCATATGCTGGACTGGGGAGCAGCCTATACGCCGCTGATCGTAGAAAAAGGGGAAGTTTATCGTCTGTTTACCAGTATGTTTCTTCATTTTGGGATTGAACATCTGATCAATAATATGCTGGTACTTTTTGTTCTGGGAAGCCGTCTGGAAAGAGTGATCGGAAAGCTGCGTTTTATCGTGATTTATCTGGCTGGAGGCATGACGGGAAGTGTACTTTCTCTTGTCTGGGATTTAAGACAGGGGGAATATGCAGTATCGGCAGGAGCCTCCGGCGCAGTTTTTGCGGTAATGGGAGCTATGATTTATGTGGTGATACGGAATAAAGGACGCCTGGAGGATCTGTCTGTGCGTCAGATTCTTGTTATGGCCGTCTTTTCTCTGTATTTTGGATTCGCCAGCAGCGGCGTAGATAACGCCGCGCATACAGGGGGACTTGCAGCAGGCTTTCTGCTGGCGGTTTTTTGTTATCACAGGCGGAAAAAGATCTGAAATTCAGTGCCTTTACCCGGTACGCTTCGAACCTTCAGACTGCCTCCGTGCGCCTCAATGATCTGGCGGGTGACAGGAAGCCCAAGTCCCGTTCCTGTGGGCTTGTAGGTAACGAAGGGATTGAATACATTTTTTATCTGGCTGTCTGTCATTCCGCATCCATTGTCACGGACGGAAATACAGATGCCGTCAGTAACAGCGGCTGCCGTAACAGAGATAACGCCGTGAGAGTGCTGAATGGATTCCTGGGCATTTCTGAGAAGGTTCAGAAGCGCCTGATGGATTTTTGTCTGGTCCAGACAAAGAAGGGGAAGGGTCTGGGGAATATCTGTTTCCAGAGTGATCCCAAGGTAGTCCAGCGCAGGGCGGAAAGAGCGGATAATACTTTTTAAAAGGAGGGTAATATCTGTCTGTACAGGGGAAAGATGCTCTGCGTTGTTGTAACGGGACAGTTCATTCAGCAGCTCCCGGATATATTCCAGATTTTCCATGATACCGTACCAGCCGTCATAAGAATTCAGTTCAGGATGAGCGGAAGCGAGCATCTGGAGTTCACTCTGAATCAATGCTACCGGATTACGTATTTCATGGGTAAATTTTGATAAAGTCATTTGCAGCTCTTTTTTCTGCTGTTCTAAAGTTAAATTTTCCTGCATAATCTGTCACCTCGTTTGCAGTGTACCATTCCGGCCTGTTTCGGGCAAGAAATTTCATGTTGAAAAAATCGACAAAGTACGAGAGAATAGAAGAAACAATATTTCATAATTCAAAGGAGGAGTATATTATGGAAAACTGTATTTTTTGTAAAATCGCAAATGGTGAAATTCCCTCTGCAACGTTGTATGAGGATGAAGAATTTCGAGTGATCCTCGATCTGGGTCCGGCAAGTAAAGGACACGCTCTGATTCTGCCAAAAGTTCATGCGGCAAATATTTACGAGCTTCCGGATGCAACAGCAGGAAAAGCCATGATCCTGGCAAAGCATATGGCAGAGAAACTGACAAATGCACTGGAATGTGACGGATTTAATATTGTGCAGAACAATGGAGAGATCGCAGGACAGACAGTATTTCACTTTCATATGCATTTGATCCCGAGATATCAGGGAGACGGTGTAGAGCTTACTTGGAAGCCGGGCAGCCTCACTGATGAGGACAGAGATGAGATTCTGGCAAAACTGAAATAGGAATCAGGTATTGTACAAAAGATGAAAAACGAGGATTTTAATGATATTTATAGGAAATACCATAGATTCTCTGTAAAAAGCGCTTACAGGCTTGTAAAGGACAGAATGCTGGCAGAAGATATCAGTCAGGAAGTGTTTTATCATCTCTATGAGATTATGGATACTCTGGATCTCGGTAATGAAGAAAAACTGAGAGCGCTGATATTTATAGCAACTGTCAATAAAACAAAAGATTATTTAAGAAACCATGGAAAAGGCAGGAACATGTTGCTCTGGAGGACTGGAAACGCAGAAAGCCTTCTGAGGAGAAACTGAATCCTGAAAAGATCATGCTGAACCGGGAAGAGATCGAGTACAGAAAACAGGTGCTGCTCAAACTTCGCAAGGTAAATCCTGTAAATTATAATATTCTGGTTATGGTGAAATATTTTGGGATTTCTCCGGATTCTGTGGCAGAGGAGTACGGTATCACAAGAAACAATGTGAATAACCGTATCCTCCGGACAAGAAAATGGATGAAAGCAGAGCTTGAAAAGCTGCACAAAAGACATTAAACAATTATTGGACTATCTGGATCCTGCACATTCTTCAATCATGGAAACGATATGGTGAATGGAATCCATCTGGCTGCCTGCCGACATTGCCTGTTCATATTTATGACGGTCGGCATACAGATTTCGGATCACTGACAGAAGCTTTTCGTCAGTGATCTCTTCCTCTTCAAGAACCATACTGTAGCCCTGACGTTCAAAGGAACGGGCGTTAAGAATCTGATCGCCTCTGCTGGCATTGGCGGAAAGCGGAATCAGAAGGTTTGGCTTATGAAGAGCGCTGATCTCGCAGATGGCATTGGCTCCGGCTCTGGAAATTACAATATCAGCCAGGGCAAAAAGATCAGAAAGCTCTTTTTTGATATATTCAAACTGGACATATCCTTCTGTTCCTTTCAGTGATTCGTCTGTTTTGCCTTTTCCGCAGAGGTGGATCACCTGGAATTCCTTCAGAAGCTCAGGAAGAATGCTGCGGATGTGTTCATTTACTGACGCGGCTCCAAGACTTCCTCCGATCACCATCAGCACAGGTTTATCGGAAGTAAAACCGCAGAAAAGGCGTCCGGCTTCTTTATCTCCGCTGAGAAGCTCTTCGCGGATAGGAGTTCCGGTAAGAACTGCTTTTTCCTGAGGAAGACTTTTTACTGTTTCCGGGAAATTACAGCATATTTTTGAGGCGGAAGAAAGACAGAGCTTATTGGCAAGTCCGGGAGTCATATCGGATTCGTGGATGATCGCCGGGATTTTGCGTTTCTTTGCAGCGATCACAACAGGAACAGTCACAAAGCCGCCTTTGGAAAATACCACGTCCGGTTTCAGCTGTTTCAGCAGTTTTTTCGCCTCATGAAAGCCCTTTAATACACGGAAGGGATCTGTGAAATTTTTTACATCAAAGTAACGTCTTAATTTTCCGGAAGAAATACCGTAATAGGGAATACCAAGCTCTTCGATCAGCTTTTTTTCGATTCCGTCATAGGAACCAATATAGGAAATCTGGTATCCGGCTTCTTTGAGAGCAGGAATAAGAGCAATGTTTGGAGTGACATGTCCGGCAGTACCTCCGCCGGTAAGTACAATATGTTTCATAGGGGATTCCTCCTGAATAAATCTTTTTGTTACCAATAAATATGAACCAATGGGAAAGAATTGTCAAGAACACAAAATTTTATTGCAGAAGGCAATCCAGAATGAAATTCATCCGGTTAGAGGGAGCAGTAACAGAGACAAAATTCCGTTGGTTTCTGAAAATAGCCATGGGGCAGTTCAGAGAAATTATGGAGAGCAGGGAAATCAATACAAATGTCTGAGAATACAGCACTGGGAGAAAACCATGGAAAATAAAGATAAAAGGAATGGAAAACAACAGAATAATCAGGCATCAGACAGAGAAAAAAGGGTATTTTTAGATGAGCAGTATGTGAAAACAGCTGCGCAGATGGAACGGGAACTTTTTGCAGACAAAGATTTTGAAGACTATGAGCCTGAGGACAGTGAAGCAGAAGCCCGTTCATATGAAAAACTGGTCAACAGACTGAGGAAAGAGGGGGTATACAGAGAAGAGTTTGCGGATATGGCAGAGTTTCCAGGTATAGAAAAGGCGGATGCAGAAGAAGCTTCGGGAACAAAAGAAGCCATGGACGAAGAAGATATAAAAGCTCCACAGGTTCCTTCTTCCGGCAGAAAAAAATATGCCAGGATACATGTGGGAAAAGTGGCTGGTGTTGCTCTTCTGTGCTGCGCCTGTATATTTGCTGCCAGTATGACAAGCCAGGCAAACAGAAATTATCTGGTGAACAATATACGTGTGTGGAGCGGAAATGATACAAAGACTGTAGTTGACAACAGTGAGCAGAATGAAAAAGTAGATACGGCAGAGTATGAAGCTGTGGAAGAAATTGAGAAACAGCTGGGAGTAGAAATGCCGGAATTTTATTACAGACCAAATGGGTTTGAGTTTGTGAGTTATGAGATAGATGTTTTTGCGAATCTTGCAAGGGTTGAATACGAATATCAGAATAATATTATTTTATTTGTAATTGATACACAGAATGTTGATACTGCAAGCCGAATTATCAGTATGGATGAAGCAAAAGAAGCAGGTGTTGTTAAAAGCGAAGAGGGATCAGAGATAATTATAGAAAAGATTCAAGGGAAAATAGATGAGAAGCCGAGTTATTTAGCCCAATGGGAATTAAACGATACCATATATTATATGTCGGGAAGAATAGAAGAACAGGAATTAAAAAAAATATTGGAACAAATGAAATTTTAGCGTGATTTTTAAAAAGTTTTGTCGTATTACTTATGTAAGGGTTGGTTGCAGAGGAAAGGAGGGATAACAATCAGTAGATGGAAACGGATGCTGGGGATTGGTTTGGTGGCTGGAATCCTTGCATTGGGAAATGCAACAATGGTTTCTGCTCAACCGCTCAGTATTATGGATGAGGTAGAAACTTCAGCAGATTATGCGGAAGATACCAGCTACAGTCTGCTTCGTGGAAATCATCTGAATCTGGGAACTGTAAAGGTTCAGAGATTATCCAGTAATGAGATCACTATTTATGGACTGACTCAGTGTCATCATACCTGCGACAAGGTATATTTATCCTTGTACCTTGAGCGTAAGGTAAACGGAAGTTACGGTACTTACAAGTACTGGGAATTTACTGCAGATGATGCTACAAGCCTCAGCCGAGGATTAAATGTTGCAGTTCCCAGCGGTACTTATTATCGTGTGCGCGGCTATCATGCTGCCAAGGATGGAACTATTAAAGAGTCAACATCTACGCTTACAAGCGGAATATTAATTAAGTAATCATGCGGATTTCCGGGGTATAAGGGACGATACTCCTGGGAAGAAACAAATTTTTGGACATACAAAACGAAAAACTGAATAGCGGAGCATGGGTGCAGACTGCAGGATGTACAGAAAAAAGAACTGTCAACCGCCATTACCATCAGGCAGCGCGAAATGCTCGCATTAGTAACTGGTAAACAATGAGATTACGACAAAACATTTGTTAGACGTGTAAAAAATAACTCGTCAACGAATACGACAAACCTTTGAGGGCAGGGCAGGATCTGAGTATTCTGTCCTGTCTTCTTTTTGAAAAACAACTGTTAAAATCACGGAGAATCGTGTATAATAATTATAAAATATTCCAATTTAATAAAGATTGTCTGACAAAGGGGGCTTGCATATGAAGATTACATTTATCGGTGCAACGCACGAAGTGACAGGAAGCTGCTACTATCTGGAAGCAGCGGGAAAAAAGTTTCTGGTAGACTGTGGTATGGAGCAGGGGCCGGATTATTATGAAAACAGGGATATTCCGGGAAATCCTGCTGATATTGATTTTGTGTTGCTGACCCATGCTCATATGGATCATTCCGGTAATCTTCCTGCAATTTATGCCAAAGGCTTTCAGGGACCGGTTTATGCCACAGATGCCACCTGCAATCTTTGCGACATTATGCTTCGCGACAGCGCTCATATACAGATGTTTGAGGCTGAGTGGAGAAACCGTAAGGGACGCCGCCAGGGCAAGCCGGAATTTATTCCCGCGTATACTATGGAAGATGCAATGGGAGTGATCCGGAATTTTATTTCCTGTCCTTATGAAAAAACAGTGAAGCCTGCAGAGGGAATTGAGGTACGGTTTGTAGATGCGGGGCATCTTCTGGGATCGGCAAGTATTGAGATTACGATCACAGAAGGGGACACAAAGAAAAAAATTGTTTTTTCCGGGGATATTGGAAATACAAATCAACCGTTGATCAAAGATCCTACCTGGCTTCACGAGGCAGATTATGTAGTCATGGAATCCACTTATGGTGACAGAAGCCATGGAGACAGACCGGACTATGTAGGTCTTCTCAGTGAGGTTATTCAGAGAACCTTTGACAGGGGAGGAAATCTGGTGATTCCTTCTTTTGCTGTAGGACGTACACAGGAAATGCTGTATTTTATCCGGCAGATCAAAGAAGAGGGAAGAGTGAAGGGCCACGGGAACTTTAAGGTATATGTGGACAGCCCGCTGGCAAACGAAGCAACAACGATCTTTGGGGAACACAGATATGACTGTTTTGATGAGGAGGCCGTTGCCCTGACCAGAAAGGGAATTAACCCGTTAAGCTTTCCGGGGCTGAAAACTTCTGTTACCAGTGATGATTCCCGGGCAATCAACTTTGACGAGGACTGCAAGGTGATCATATCCGCAAGCGGAATGTGCGACGCCGGCCGTATCAAGCATCATCTGAAGCATAATCTATGGAATAAAAAGAATACGATTCTTTTTGTGGGATATCAGGCAGTGGGAACACTGGGAAGGGCTCTTCTGGAAGGAGCAACAGAGGTGAAGCTGTTTGGAGAGGAAATCCATGTGGAGGCAGAAATCTGTCAGATGCCGGGAATCAGTGGTCATGCAGATGTGAACGGTCTTCTTGACTGGATCGGAGCCTTTGAAGGCAAACCTCAGAAGGTATTTGTAACTCACGGAGATGATACGGTTACGGAACTTTTTGCCGACAGGCTCAGGGAAGAAAAAGGACTGGATGCAGTGGCGCCTTTCAGCGGAACAGTTTATGATCTGAAGGATAATGTATGCATTTATGAGACAACGGGAGTGAAGCTTGAAAGAATACACATTTCCTCCAGAAGCAGTAAAGCGGCCAGAGCCTTTGAAAAACTGGTTGCAATGGGTCAGAGGCTTCTGTCTGTTATTAAAAAGAATGAGGGATGTCCAAATAAAGATCTGGATCGTTTTGCCAGAGAAATCCAGTCCCTTTGTGATAAATGGGACAGAAAAGACGGATAACAGAAAAACGGCTGCGGAATCCTGATGGGATTCTGCAGCCGCTTTTATCTTCTGTTGCAAATAAATCAGGCCAGAGCTTCCTTTAAAGCTTTTGATAACTGATCCGGGCAGGATGTAGGACGTACACCGCAGCGGATTCCCTCAAGGCGGCGGATTGCTTCCTCCGCCTCCATGCCTTCTACAAGACGGGCAACGCCCTGAGTATTTCCGGAGCAGCCGCCCTGGAATTTTACATTGTGTATTTTTTTCTGGTCGTCCAGCTCAAATTCAATGGCGCTGGAGCATACGCCGCTTGTTTTGTATCTCATTTGTTTTCCTCCTGATGTAATTGGATTTTAAGTACTGTTCATTTAGAAATATCACGCCTGATGTAATCCGGCATGCAGATGTGAACAGCAACAGTTTTCTGTAACACATTATAGCAGAATTTAAAAAAAGTTTCCATATAAACGAAACTTTTGTTATAATGTATCATGAATAGGCAGGCTGCGGTTTACAGCCGCTGTCCTGCCAGGTATTTTGGCATATATCCAAATACCGGAATATACAATCAAAATGCCATTGCCGATGATTCGGAATGCATTTTGCTTAAACTGATAAAACAGGTTACAGACCATAAGACAGGAGAATTTTGTTATGAGATGTATTGGAATTATAGGAGCAATGAGCGATGAGGTTGCAGGACTGAAGGCTCTTATGCAGGATACACAGATTATAAGAAAGGCTTCCATGGAGTTCTACTCAGGAATCCTGGAAGGAAAAAAAGTAGTTGTTGTACAGTCCGGCATCGGAAAAGTCAATGCAGCTGTCTGTACACAGATCCTGATCGATGACTTTCAGGCAGAGGTTGTGATCAACACAGGAATTGCAGGAAGTCTGAATAATGAGATTAATATTGGAGACATTGTAGTTTCTACCGATCTGGTTCATCATGATGTGGATGCAGGCGCTTTTGGATATAAAAAAGGACAGGTTCCGGATATGGACGTATTTTCTTTTGGAAGCGACGACGCTCTTCGCAGTCTGGCAGTAAAGGTGTGCAGAGAGGTAAATCCGGATATTCAGGTATTTGAGGGAAGAATTGCTTCCGGAGATCAGTTTGTGGCAGATCAGGGAGTAAAGGACGTTATTGTCAGCGAATTTGGAGCTTATGCAGTTGAAATGGAAGGAGCTGCTATCGCACATGCCGCATATCTGAACCATGTGCCGTGTCTGGTGGTCCGCGCGATTTCTGACAAGGCAGACGGAAGTGCGGAAGTAGATTATCCTGCTTTTGAGAAGCTGGCGATTGAGCACAGCATGAAGCTTACCAGAAGAATACTGAGAGAGATGCAGGCATAAAAAGTCACATCTGAGCTTTTGTCGCATAGTTTAAAGAAGAAGTCTGGAATAAGCAGGAGCCTGTCTATGTATTATGATGAATTTTTTCCGTTTTACGCAGCATATGCAGATCCTTTACTTTATGAAAGAGAAAATATACAGGAAAAGGAATTTGCGCTGATGAAATCCTGGTATCCGGAAAGTGTCCGCAGGCTGCAGGAAAGGGTGGAACAGGAATGTCAGCTTCTGGATTATGAAGGAAGCCGTATTTATGACGAGTATCCGGATCGATGGATGCTGCGCCGGATGTGCAGGGATATCAGGGAAACAGAAGAAAATACAATGGAGGCTCAGATGGTGTCTTCGGGAAAGCTGGAAGAACTGACAGAGGTGCTTCTGTACCAGGAGATATCCAGAAGACGATGCAGAAGGCGAAGATGCCGCGGATACTGAAACAGGCAGGACAGAACGCCTGAATAAAGGCGAGAAAGAGTTATACAGAAATGATGAAAACATTACAGGAATTTTTGGAGGAGCAGATCAGTGAGGAGCTGATCCTTGCCGTACTCAGCGGCAGCAGAAAAAAGGAAATTCCCTCAAGAGTGAGAATACGTCCGGTGGAGCTGAAGGGCAGGATCCTGTATCAGGCCTCATCCACAGTGGGGACAAAGGTTCTTCACGAAAATTATACCAGAAAAGAGCTTCTTGCCTATATGGAGCAGGCTCTTGCAGGAGATTATTCTCAGCTGCAGGTACAGGGCAGCAGCGCGGACGGCAGTGTTCTTGTAAGCAAAAAAGGAAAACAGACCATTAAAGTGAAGCCCCATGCTGTAAAAAAGCCTGCAAAAATACTTTCGCACAACAGGGTAAAGCAGTATATCCTTCCGGAAGGAAAGCCGGTTCCTTTTCTGGTGGATCTGGGAGTTATGAGCCCGGAGGGAAAGGTTCATGTTTCTGCTTATGATAAATATAAACAGATCAACCGTTTTCTGGAATTTATAGAGGATATCCTTCCCCGCCTTTCCAGGGACAGAGAGATTACGATTGTGGATTTTGGCTGCGGAAAATCATATCTGACCTTTGCCATGTATTATTTTTTACGGGAGCTGAGAGGGTATGATGTGAATATCATCGGGCTTGACCTGAAGGCAGATGTGATTGAAAACTGCAGCCGTCTGGCGGAAAGCTACGGATATGACAAACTGCATTTCTGTCAGGGGGATATAGCCGGATATGAAGGTCTCCAGAAGGTGGATATGGTAGTTACCCTGCATGCCTGCGACAAGGCAACGGATTATGCTCTGGCAAAGGCTGTGGAGTGGGATGCAGAAGTGATTTTTTCCGTACCCTGCTGTCAGCATGAGCTGAACAGTAAGATCAGCAGCGAGCTTCTGGAGCCGGTTTTAAAATACGGTATTTTAAAAGAAAGGATGTCTGCTCTTATTACAGACGGAATCCGGGCAAATCTTCTGGAATCAAAAGGATATTCCACACAGATCCTGGAATTTATTGATATGGAGCACACACCTAAGAATCTGCTGATCCGGGCAGTAAAAAGCGGAAAAGAGCAGAGCACAGACAAGCTGAAAAAAATGACAGAGGCTCTTAATGGGGAGCTTACGCTGGAGCAGCTTCTTTATCCCCGGGATAATGAGAAGGGAGCGGTGTAAAGGCAGATGAAAAAGTTTTTTCGCAAGTTTGCAGTGCTCCTTCTGGTGTTTGTGCTGGGAGTGGCCGGAACTGCGTTTTTAATGAACAGCCGGTCAACAGATGACCGTTCCGATATGAATAATCCGGTTCTTCCGGAGGTTATGACTGAGTTCGGAGGAACTCTTTCCAATCTGATGCATGGATACAGACAGCCCATGCAGGCTGATTTTGTCAGGGAATGCATTACGCCCCTTGATACCACCCGTACGGTATCTCTGGCAGTGGATCCCCATGAATCAGAGGTAAAAAGCCTTTCCTATGAGATCAGAAGCTCAGACGGAACAAAGGTGATCGAAAACAGAAAGATCAGCGCCCTGGAATCTTCCGGAGACGGGTATCTCAGAACTTCAGTACAGATCAGCGCAGGTCTTCTGATGAATCAGGAATATTCCATGCAGATTACCCTGGATACAGATTCAGGCGAGGCTTACTATTATACGAGGGTAGTTTCCAGGACGGCAACCAATGTTGCGGACTATGTGGCTTTTGCATCATCCTTTGCCCAGAAGTGCATGGATAAGACTACTGCAGATGAACTGGGGACATACCTGGAAGCAACTGAAACATCAGCCCGCAATTTTGCAAATATTTCCATTACTTCATCCCTGGCAAATGTAAGCTGGGGGAATTTACATCCTCAGATATCCAGAGCAGGGATTCCGGTGATCAAGGATATTAATGAGACCACTGCCAGTATTTCTCTGGAATATGAGATCATGGCTGCCAATGATGAAGGAAAAGCAGAATATTATAATGTGACAGATTTTTACAGAATGCGTTATACGGAAACACGTATTATGCTTCTTGATTTTACAAGATCTGTCCATCAGATCTTTAATCCGGAGCTTTCTGTGATCAGCGATAAAGGCCTGCTTCTTGGAGTTGGAGATAAGAATGTCTCCTACATGGCAAACAAAGACGCTTCGGTAGTGGCCTTTGTCCGGGAAGGCGAGCTGTGGACCTATGCGCCGGAAAGCGGGAAATTTGTGGACGTATTCAGCTTTCGCAGAAATGTTGACAGCGATTCCAGAGATGCAGATATGAACCATGACATCAAGCTTCTTGGCATAGAAGAAAACGGCGACGTGGATTTTATGGTTTATGGATATATGAGCCGCGGAAATCATGAAGGATACAGCGGCGTTGGCATTTATCATTATAACAGCGACCAGAACATGGTAGAGGAAAAGGTATTTATACCAGGTACGGAGTCCTATGAATTTCTCAAGGATGATCTGGGGATCCTTTCTTATGTAAACAAGGATAACCAGCTGTTCCTGGTAATGGCAAAGGATCTTTACCAGATCAACATTGACGAAAGCAGTTATAAGGTGCTGGCAGAGGGGATCAACAGAGATAATTTTGTGGTTTCTGATACCAATGCCCATGCAGCCTGGATCGTGTCCGAAGGAGAAAATGCAGGTCAGATACAGATGATGGATTTTGATTCCCAGAAGGTAAGAATGATCGCTCCGGGCCAGGATCAGGAGCTTCGTACGCTGGGATTTATGAATGAAGACCTGATTTACGGAATTCTTCACAGCGGAGATATTCTCACAGATGAAAACGGTCACAGCACAGAAGGGCTAACATCGTTTCGGATCGAGGATTTTGAGGGCAATCTGAAAAAAGAATATCACCAGGAGGGAATGTATATCGTCAATCCTTCTGTGGGACAGACTTTGATGGAGTTTCAGCTTGCTGTAAAAGGAAAGCAGGGATATTCTGTCCGGAAAAAGGACAATATCATGAATAACGGAAACAAAACTGCCAAGCTGGTAGCCGCAGAGCAGACCAGCTCCGACCGCCAGGGAATTATGACCCGACTGACCTTTGAGGACAAACCGGAATCAGATAAGCCTCTGGTTCTCAGAGCCAAAATGCGCAGTGTAAAAGAGCATATTGTGGAGCTTGAGGTGGAAACACCGGAGGAAGAGTTGTACTATGTATATGGAAAGGGTGGTTTGGACAGCACCTGGACAGACCCTGCACAGGCAGTAAAGCGCGCGGATTCTCAGATGGGAGTTGTTCTGAACCGGGCCCAGCAGTATGTATGGGAGAGAGGAAATCTGAAAACACAGATTACCTTGAATACAGAGGATATTCCGGAAATTATCCGGACAGGCTCCTGGGATAAAAAGGTTCTTCAGGACGGAATGGGAGATACCGGAAAAATAATCGACCTTTCCGGCTGCAGTCTGGAAAATGTTCTGTATGAGATCAGCGCCCAGAGAGCTGTGATTGCAAAAACAGGAGAAAATTCCAGTACTGTGATCGTGGGGTACGATGAATATAATACCTGGCTTCTTGATCCGGCTACCGGAGAGGTGAAGCCTTATGGAATGCAGGACAGCACAAAGCTGTTTCAGAAGGCAGGAAATATTTTTATTACTTATCTGGAAGCTGTGACCTATTGACAGGTCATGGCATTCCTGAAAATAAATTAAAAAAGAAGAGGATTCTTCAGAAACAGGAGGCAGCATTATGCAGAAAGAACTGATGGAAAAATTTGTGGAGGTTTATGGCGAAGGAGGAGAAATCCGTGAATATTTTGCTCCGGGAAGAGTTAATCTGATCGGAGAACACACAGATTATAATGGCGGACATGTATTTCCCTGCGCTCTGACTCTGGGTACATATGGACTGGCCCGCAAAAGAGACGACAGAAAACTGCGTTTTTATTCTGTAAACTTCTCCAAGCTTGGTGTGATCGAATCTTCCCTGGATGACCTGATCCCTTCTGATCAGGCAGGATGGACAAACTATCCGAAGGGCGTTATGTGGGCGTTTGAAAAAAGAGACATTAAGCTGGAGCATGGTGTGGATTTCCTGATTTACGGAAATATTCCAAATGGTTCCGGACTTTCCTCTTCTGCGTCCCTGGAAGTTCTTACAGGACTGATGCTGAAGGATATGTTTGGTGTTGAGAAGCTTTCCATGCAGGATCTGGCTCTGATCGGACAGTATTCAGAGAATAATTTCAATGGAATGAACTGTGGTATTATGGATCAGTTTGCAAGCGCCATGGGCAAAAAGGACTGCGCGATCTTCCTTGATACAAGCACACTGGAATTTGAGTATGCTCCGGTAAAACTGAAAGATGCCAGAATCGTTATTACAAACAGTAAGGTAAAACACAGTCTGGTGGGATCTGCCTATAATGACAGAAGAAACGAATGTGAGACAGCTCTTGAAGAACTTCAGAAGGAAGTAGATATCAAAACTCTGGGAGATCTCAGTGAGGAAGAGTTTGAAGCTCATAAATCAGCCATCACAAGCGATATCTGCAGAAAACGTGCAAAACATGCAGTTTATGAGAATCAGCGTGCGATCAAAGCAGTAAATGCGCTGAAAGCAGACAATGTGGAAGAGTTCGGAAAACTGATGAATGCTTCTCATGTTTCTCTTCGTGACGATTATGAGGTTTCCTGTGAGGAGATTGACATTCTGGTAGACCTGGCATGGCAGATTCCGGGAGTGATCGGTTCCCGTATTACAGGAGGCGGTTTCGGCGGCTGTACAGTAAGTATTGTGAAAAATGACGCAGTGGATCATTTTATTGATACCATCGGAAAACAGTACAAAGAAAAAGTAGGACATGAAGCAGAGTTTTATGTCGTAGACATCGGTGACGGAGCTCATGTGATCGCATAAAATCAGGGGGATAAAAACATGTTAAGTAAAAGCATCAGAAAACTGGTACAGTATGGAATTGAGACAGGACTGACACCTGAATGTGAAAAAAATTATACAATCAATCTCCTCCTGGATGTCTTTCGTGAAGAGGAATATACAGAACCGGAAGAAGTACCGGAAAATGTGGATCTGGAGGAAACTCTGGGAGAGCTTCTGGATGAGGCTGTGAAACGTGGACTGATCGAGGACAGTGTTGTATACCGTGATCTTTTTGATACACGCCTTATGAACTGTCTGATGCCAAGACCTGCTCAGGTTCAGAAAGAATTCTGGGACAGATATCAGAACAGCCCTCAGGAGGCTACGGATTATTTTTACAAATTAAGCCAGGACAGCGATTATATCCGTCGCTATCGTGTAAAAAAAGACCAGAAATGGACAGTGGAAAGTCCTTATGGAGATATTGATATTACAATCAATCTGTCAAAACCGGAAAAGGATCCAAAGGCCATTGCAGCAGCAAAAAATGCAAAGGCAAGCAGTTACCCCAAATGTCTTCTCTGTCCTGAAAATGAAGGCTACGCAGGCCGTGTGAACCATCCGGCAAGGGAAAACCACAGAATCATTCCTATTACAGTAAATGACAGTCCGTGGGGCTTCCAGTATTCACCGTATGTATATTACAATGAGCACTGTATTGTATTTAACAGTCAGCATACTCCCATGAAGATCGAGAGAAATACCTTTATCAAGCTTTTTGATTTTGTAAAGCTGTTTCCTCATTATTTCCTGGGCTCCAATGCGGATCTTCCGATCGTAGGCGGATCTATTTTAAGCCATGATCATTTCCAGGGAGGCCATTATACCTTTGCCATGGCAAAAGCACCCATTGAGAAAAATGTAGTTATTCCGGGATATGAAGATGTAGAGGCAGGAATTGTAAAATGGCCGCTGTCTGTTCTTCGAATCCGTCATAAGGATGAAAAACGTCTGATCGATCTTGCTTCTCATATTCTGGAAGTATGGAGAGGATATACAGATGAGGAAGCCTTTGTGTTTGCGGAAACAGACGGGGAACCCCACAATACCATTACGCCCATTGCCCGTAAAAGAGATGATCTGTTTGAGCTTGACCTGACGCTGAGAAATAATATTACTACAGAGGAAAATCCTCTGGGCGTATATCATCCTCATGCAGAGTACCACCACATCAAAAAAGAAAACATCGGTCTCATTGAGGTTATGGGCCTTGCAGTACTGCCGGCGCGTCTGAAAGAAGAGCTGGAGCTTCTGGAAGAGTACATTCTGGAAGGAAAAGACATTTCCTCCAATGAAAAGATTGAAAAACATGCCGCATGGGTACAGCAGTTCCTTCCAAAATATAAGGATCTGAACAGAGACAATATCCATGAGATCCTTCAGAAGGAAGTGGGAAATGTGTTTGTTCATGTACTGGAGGATGCCGGTGTTTATAAATGCACAGAGGAAGGCAGAGCCGCCTTTATGCGTTTTGTAGAAAAACTCTGATATTTTCTGAGGCAGGAGTTCCGTTCCCGGGAACCGGGCGGATTTCCGCAAAACTCCTGCATTTACACCTTGCAGGAACACAGTGAATGGGATATACTAGAAAGCGAAACGGATGTTTGTACATCTGCTTCGCTTTTTATATCATGAGTTATCATTAAACAGAGAGAGGAAATAGATTATGAAACTTACAACTGTAAAAGAAATTTACACAGACCGGGAAACCTTTCTGGATCAGGAAGTGACCGTAGGCGGCTGGGTGCGCAGCGTCCGTGGCTCCAAGGCATTTGGATTTATTGTACTTCATGACGGTTCCTGTTTTGATACACTTCAGGTAGTCTATCATGATACCATGGATAATTTTGCGGAGATCAGCAAGCTCAATGTAGGAGCTGCCATTATTGTAAAGGGAACTCTGGTTGCAACACCGGAGGCTAAACAGCCTTTTGAGATCCAGGCATCAGAAGTACAGGTGGAGGGAGCGTCTGCGCCTGATTATCCTCTTCAGAAGAAACGCCACACCATGGAATACCTGAGAACAATGACACATTTAAGACCAAGGACAAATACCTTCCAGGCAGTGTTCCGTGTCCGTTCTCTCTGCGCTTATGCGATCCACAAGTTTTTCCAGGAGAGAGGCTTTGTATATGTCCATACACCTCTGATCACAGGAAGCGACTGTGAGGGAGCAGGAGAAATGTTCCGTGTTACCACTCTGGATCCTCAGAATCCGCCTGTAGATGAGAACGGAAAGATTGATTACACTCAGGATTTCTTTGGAAAAGAGACAAACCTTACAGTAAGCGGACAGCTGAACGGTGAAACCTATGCTCAGGCATTCCGCAACATTTATACTTTTGGACCTACTTTCCGTGCAGAAAACTCCAACACCACCCGTCATGCGGCTGAGTTCTGGATGATCGAGCCGGAGTGTGCGTTTGCAGACCTGAATGACAACATGGATCTTGCTGAGGATATGCTGAAATATGTGATCCGCTATGTGCTGGAGAACGCTCCTCAGGAGATGAATTTCTTTAATTCCTTTGTAGATAAAGGACTTCTGGACCGCCTGAACCATGTGATCGATTCTGAGTTCGGACATGTAACCTATACAGAGGCGATCGAGCTTCTGGAAAAGAACAATGACAAATTTGACTACAAGGTATTCTGGGGCTGCGACCTTCAGACAGAGCATGAGCGTTATCTGACAGAGCAGATCTTTAAGAAACCTGTATTTGTAACAGATTATCCGAAGGAAATCAAGGCTTTCTACATGAAACAGAATGAGGATGGAAAAACCGTTGCTGCTATGGACTGCCTTGTTCCGGGAATCGGAGAGATCATTGGCGGAAGCCAGAGAGAGGACGATTACGATAAGCTGAAAGCCCGCATGGATGAGCTTGGTCTGAAAGCAGAGGACTATCAGTTCTACATGGATCTGCGTAAATACGGATCTACCCGTCATTCCGGTTTTGGACTGGGATTTGAGCGCTGCGTTATGTATCTGACAGGAATGGGCAATATCCGCGACGTAATTCCTTTCCCGAGAACAGTAAACAACTGCGATTTATAAGGAGTCATAAATGATAAGATTTATTCATCTTGCAGATGTTCATCTGGGGGCAGTTCCCGACAGGGGCTGCCCGTGGAGCCATGAGCGGGAGGAAGAGATCTGGGAAACTTTCCGCCGGGTCATTGCGTCTGTACGCAGAGATCCGGTGGATTTGTTATTTATAGCAGGAGATCTTTTTCACCGGCAGCCGCTTCTGAAAGAGCTGAAAGAGGTTAATTACCTTTTTTCTACCATACCCAAAACCAGAGTGTTCCTGATGGCAGGCAACCACGACTATATAAAGAGAAATTCTTTTTACCGGGGATTTGGCTGGGAACCTAATGTGACGTTTTTTGACAGTGAGAAAATGAGCTGCGCATATGTGGAAGAGCTGCAGACGTTTGTCTATGGAATGAGCTACGAGCATCAGGAGATAAAAGAACCTCTGTATGACAGCTGGATGCCGGAGCAGGAGCCGGGATTCCATGTACTTCTCGCTCACGGCGGAGACGAAAAGCATATTCCCATGGATGCAAAAAAAATTCTTTCCTCAGGCTTTACTTATCTGGCTCTTGGGCACATTCATAAGCCTCAGGCAATGGTAAGGGGAAAAGCCCTGTATCCCGGAGCTCTGGAACCCATTGACCGAAACGATACAGGAGATCACGGTTATATTGAGGGAAGCTATGACAATGGCAGAATGCGTCTGAAATTTGTTCCTTTTGCATCCAGAAGCTATCAGAATCTTCTTCTTACCCTGGATGAGACCTCCACTCAGTATTCTCTGGAGGAGATGCTGAAGGGAGAGATCCTGAAACGGGGCGGAAAAAATATTTACAGACTGATTCTCAGGGGAAGACGCGCTCCTGAATTTATTCTTCTTACAGAACGGCTGAAAAAGCTGGGAAATATTGTGGAGGTTCTGGATGAATCCAGACCTGCTTATGATCTGGAAGAGCTGTACAGAAAGTATACAGGAACCCTGATCGGAGACTATATTGGACATTTTATGGGAAGAGAGCTGACTGTGGTGGAGGAAAAGGCCTTGTATCACGGGCTCCAGGCATTGCTGGAAACCAGCATACTCAATTAACGGCGGGAAGGAATTATGATCATAAAACGAATTACAGTCAGGAATTTTGGAAAGCTTCGGGACAGGACCATGGAGTTTTCAGATGGAATCAACGTACTGTACGGTGACAACGAAAGCGGAAAGACTACTACGCATACCTTTGTGAGAAGTATGCTGTATGGAATCCAGAGACAGAGAGGCCGTGCTGCCCGTAAGGATGCTTACAATCTGTATCTTCCATGGGGAAAATTCTGCCGATTATGGCGGAACTTTGTGGTTTGAAAACGGCGGAAAGAATTTTCGCTTACAAGAAATTTTTATAAGGAAAATCCCACAACAGAATTTCTGTGTGAGGATGACGGGGAGATTCTGGATGTGGCTCAGGGAGATCTGGACGCTGTGCTTGGCGGCATCAGTGAGACGGTTTATGAAAATACAGTTTCAGTGGCTCAGCTGAAAAGTACCACAGGACCGGAGCTGGTAAGAGAAGTCCAGAACTATATGGCAAGCTACCAGGGAGCCGGAGACAGCTCCGTAGATCTGGGACGGACCATGCAGATGCTAAAAATGGCCAGAAAAGGCTATCAGGTACAGGCAGAACAGAAAAAAGGGAAAACCAGAGGGAAAAGGAAAAAATTTCCTCCGGAATGGAGTATATCAGACAAGAGCTTGAAGAACTGCAGGAAAAAGAAGCCAGAGTTTCCGGACAGGAAAAAAGCTTTTATATAGGCGGCGACGGAAGCGGGATCGGTGATCTGGAAACGGGGATCGCAGCGCTTTACAGGAAGCGGAAAATTCTGGAGTTTGTGATAACGACAGCTCTTATATTCGGAATCGGCGGAGCTCTGGCAGTAGCCGGAATCACAAAAAGCCTGATTACTGCCATGGTCATTGGTGTGATCGGCATTGCGGCAGGAGTCGGCGCCTATCTTGTGAGAATGCGTGTATCTGAGGAAACAGAAAAAAAAGAATGGCAGAAAAACCGCCTTCTTGCAAGACAGGAGAAGCTTTCCTGGAGCCGGGAAAATATCAGAGAAGCCCGGAAGGAAAAGGAAACGGCCCTGGAAAACGCTGCGGCAGAATACAGAGAGGCTGAAGAGTACGTTTATTTTCCTCTTGCAGAAGAAATGGAAATAGAATCTCTGAATCTGGCTATGACAGTGATCGATCAGATTTCCAAAGATATCCACCGCCAGGTAGGAGGAAAACTCAGAAGAAGGATCTCCGGCATCCTCTCTGAGATCACAGGCGGTAAATATACGGAAATTCTCATGGATGCAGACCTTCGTATGACAGTGAACACAGGAGAGCGTACCGTGCCTCTGGAAAGCCTTAGCAGAGGAACTGTGGAGCAGATCTACTTTTCCCTGAGAATGGCGGCAGGAGAGCTTCTGTGCGGCAGAGAGCAGCTTCCTGTGTTTCTGGATGAGGTATTTGGCATGTATGATGAGGAACGCCTTACCTCTGTGCTGAAATGGCTGGCAAAAGAGAAACGTCAGGTGATCATCTGCAGCTGCAGACAGAGAGAAATGGAAATTCTGGAAAAGAATGGAATTGCCTATAATAAAATAGCGCTGTAAATGAATACGGGAAAAGCCCTCTGGCAGTCACAGGACTGCGCAGGGGGCTTTTCTGCGGTGTCAGTTTATTGCTTTCAGGCGCCTGATGTGAGCCTTCTGAAAACTTATTTATACTGATCCATATAGTTGCTTACGCAGCGTTTGATACGGTCTACCGGATTCAGAAGGTGGCTGACAGACATATCATGGTTCAGAGTGTCGATGATAAGAGCAATATATTTACTCATATCGCAGGTAATATAATATGGTTTTTCAAGAAGCTCCGGTGTCTGGTATACCAGATTGGTAGTAAGAAGCTTGTCAAATACACCGTTTTTGAAGCCCTCGTCAAATTTGTCCAGACCATCTGTAAACAGACCGAAGGTAGAGCAGATATAGATTCGTCCTGCTCCTCTCTTTTTAAGAAGAGAAGCAATCTTGAGAACAGTGTCTCCGGAGGAAATCATATCGTCGATCAGGATCATATCCTTGCCTTCCAGCTTCGGTCCCAGGAATTCATAGGCAGCGATCGGATGACGTCCGTTTACACGTCTGGAATAATCGAGACGCTTATAGTACATACCCATATCAACACCAAGGATATTGGCAAGATAAATGGCGCGGTTCATGCTTCCCTCGTCAGGGCTGATGATAGCAAAATGTTCATTGTCAATGCGAAGACCTTCTTCGTTTCTGAGAAGAGCCTTGATAAACTGATAGGATGGCTGAACAGTTTCAAAACCATGAAGAGGAGTTGCGTTCTGAACACGGGCGTCATGGGCGTCAAAGGTAATGATGTTTTCCACACCCATTCCGGTCAGCTCCTGAAGAGCTGTGGCGCAGTCCAGTGATTCACGTCCTACACGTTTGTTCTGGCGACTCTCATAAAGATAAGGCATGATAACATTGACTCTTCTTGCTTTGCCGCCGATTGCTCCGATCACACGCTTCAGATCCTGGAAATGGTCGTCAGGGGACATCAGGTTGGTGAAGCCGCTGATACGGTAGGTCATGCTGTAATTGCATACATCTACCATAAGATAAATGTCATCGCCGCGGACAGACTCTGTGATCACGGATTTTCCTTCTCCGGAACCAAAACGGGGAGTCTGTACTCCGAGGATGTAGGAATCTCTCTGATAACCTTCAAAAGCAAAGGAATTAAGCTCCTGATGATTTCTTTCCTGTCTCCATTTTACAAGCCAGTCATTGACCATGGAGCCAAGGGACTGACAGCTTTCCAGAGGGATCAGCCCAAGTCTTCCTACAGGGAGTGTTGTGAGATCTTTGGTGCTTAACTGTGCCATTCTTTATTTTCCTCCTAAAAATATTTTCTGTATGCGGATATCTTTTCCAATGAGTTTCAGCATCTGAAAATTGCTTGCGATCCGGGAAAAGGTTCTCTCGGAATAGGTGGCAGAAAAATCCTCCAGCTTCAGATTGGTAGAGATGATGGTGGATTTTCTGCGGGCAAGCCGCTCATTGATGCACAAAAAAAGCTGAGAAGATACAAAGCTGTTGGTAAGCTCTGTACCAAGGTCGTCAATGATCAGAAGATCACAGTCGTAAATAAAATCTTCTCCCGGATCCGTTTCTGTCTTTCTGGCAAAAGTATTCTGCGCCAGCTTGTCAAAAAGATCAAAAGCTGAAAAATAAAGCACGCAGTGAGCGGTTTTCAGCAATTCACGGGCAATGCAGTGGGAGAGGAAGGTTTTGCCTACTCCGGTGCTGCCGTACAGAAAAAGATTCTGGCAGCCGGAATCAAAATTGCGTACAAAATTCACAGCAGTATCATAGGCATGCTTTGCTGTTTCTCTTGCGGTCAGTCCGGTTGCCTCGTTTTTATGTATCAGAATACCAGTCAAAAGAAAGTGCTCAAAATTTCTTTTTCCAGAATCTCTGCAAGATTGGACTGAGTATAAAGAAGTTCGATCTCTGCTTTTTTGAAGCAGGAGCATTTGCCTGTGTCCGTGTAGCCTGTATCCTGGCAGCGGGGACAGAGGTAATGAGGTTCCAGATAATCTTCAGGAAAGCCGTTTTCTTTCAGCAGAGAACGGCGCTCACGGGACAGCAGAGCTACGGATCTTTTCAGATCTTCCACAGAGCTGCTTTGACCGCAGAGCAGAGAACGTGCCTTCTGGGCGCTGAGAGAAGCGACCTCACGGTCGATCTCTGCCAGCCGGGGAGCCTTTGCAAAGGCGCAGGAGCGTCGTTTTTCCAGGTCGTGCATAACCTGAGTCTGTCTCCGGTTGTATTCTCTCATAATAATATCATACTGAAAATTCTGTAAAGACACGTCATCCCTCCTTGCCTGAAAATTACTGGTTCAGCAGGCGTTTTTCATATTCGTCAAAATTATATTCTCTCTGCTGAAAATTATTAAAGCGGTTGCCGGAAGCAGGAGCGGCAGGTTTGGACTGTTTTTTGTCCTGCTTCCGTTTCTTGTGCTCTGCGTCCAGAGCCTGGATATCCTCCAGAGTTTTTACCTGTTTCTTTTTCCAGCCCTCCAGGATCTTGTCCGTATACTGGAAGCTAGCCTGACCTGTCTGGAGAACGGTTCTGGTACAGGCTTCCTGAATGATGGCAATGGAAAAACCATAAGTTTTCAGCCAGGTGTCCATCAGTGTGATCTCTGTTTCCACAGGGCTCCGGTTGGTGATTCCCAGAGCTTTCAGAATGGAATAATAATCCTTGCTGTACCGGGCATTGGCTTTTTTGGCCTCCGCCACAGTGGAGATTCCCTCCTGGGCCCAGGCAAGGGCAACGGTTTCCATATAACGGATGCTTTTGTGGCTGCGGCTGACGCAGTATTCAATCAGGTATTCGATCAGATCTGCGGAAAAGCCCAGACCGTCATAGAAGAAAAGGATTTTCTGTATTTCTGTAGGGGACAGGGTTTTGCCCAGATACTGTTCTGCAATATAAAGAAGCTGGATAATATCTTCGTTCTGTTTCAGTTCTTTTACCCGGTCCGCTGTAAGTGGAGCCGCTTTTGGAGGAACCGGCTGTCTGACAGTGGCAGCAGCCGTCTCATCCTCAGCGGAGGATCTTGCCTTTGGCAAAAGAAGCGCGATTCCCCGCAGAGTTTTATCCGCAGCAAAATCCAGGGCAAGAAGCTCCTGTCTGGACCAGTATTTCAATGCGCGCAGAATATCCCTTTCTGTACAGAGCAGGTGGTCGGCCATCTGTTCCAACGTGAAAGAAACCGGAGTAGTGGACAGCGCCCGTAAAAGATAAATGTAAACCTTTACAAACTCACCATTGGCCTCCGGCATGTAGTCATCTATAAAAATATTGGACAGAAGCGTAACCTCTGACTGGGAGGGCTTCTGCAGTGTAATCATGCTCATGAACGATCTCCCGCTTTCTGAATCTTTTAAGTCATCTGCATTATAGCACAAGATTTTTCAAATGAGAATAGGGTATTTTACGGGGAAATCTTTCCACATAAAAATGTGGATAATGTGGATAATGTGGACAACGAATTATCTCGAATATTTGCCACAAATCTCGGAAACCGCGTATTTTGTTGCTTTTTCATTAAAAATAGATAAAATTGATGTAGAAGAATGTCGGATAACAGGGGCATAAAAAATCCACATGTCCGGCACGGGGGATATGTGCATAAACATGTGGATAATGTGGATAACTTAGTTTCCGAGAAGCTGTTCTCCTATATTTACAACGTCTCCGGCCCCCATAGTTATCAACAGGTCACCCTGTGTACAATTTTCAAGTAAAAAATTCTCGATTTCATCAAAAGTCGGGAAATATTCGCAGGAAGTTCCAAGTTCTGCGATTTTCTCTTTCAGATCTTCTGAAGAAATTCCAAGAGTATCGGTCTCTCTTGCCGCGTAGATATCAGCCAGTACCACATGGTCAGCCAGAGAAAGCGCTTTTGCAAATTCAGGAAGAAGCGCCTTGGTGCGGGTGTAGGTATGAGGCTGGAACACGCACCAGATCTTTTTGTGCGGATAATTTGCAGCAGCATGAAGAGTTGCCTCAATTTCTGTGGGATGATGAGCATAGTCGTCAATAATGGTCACTCCGCCGATCTGGCCTTTATACTGAAAACGCCGGTCTGTGCCTGTAAAGCTGTTCAGCCCCTCTGCGATCACTTCCCAGGAAAGGTCTAAAAGCCGGGCTGCGGCAATGGCGGAAAGTGCATTGGAAACATTATGTACTCCCGGAACACTGAGGGAGCAGGTGCCAAGAGCCTGTCCTTTATGGCATACAGTAAAGGTGGCATGGCCAAGCTCGTTATAGGTAATATCAGAAGCTGTATAATCTGCCTCATGCTCCAAACTGTAGGTAAGTACCTGGCAGGACAGTCCTTCTGTGATTTTTTCGTACTGCGGTGTATCTGCGTTGATGATGAGAGTTCCGTCCTCAGGAAGAAGCTCTGCAAATTTGCGGAAAGAGCAGCGGATATCTTCAATATCCTTAAAAAAGTCCAGGTGATCCGCATCAATATTCAGGATAATGCTGATTTTTGGGAAAAAGCTCAGAAAGCTGTTTGTATACTCACAGGCTTCGGTCAGGAAGGTCTCTGACTGGCCTACACGGATATTTCCTCCGATAGCCGGAAGAATGCCGCCCACACTGATAGTAGGATCGCAGTCTCCTTTCAGAAGAATGTGAGAAAGCATGGAGGTAGTGGTTGTTTTGCCGTGAGTACCCGCTACTGCAACAGGCATGTCATAATTGCGCATGATCTGTCCCAAAAGCTGGGCTCTTGTGAGCATGGGAAGATTCATCTCCTGAGCTTTTCTGAATTCCGGATTGTCCGGGTGGATCGCAGCAGTGTATACAACAGCCTGAACGGTATCGGAAATATTGGAGGCGCGCTGTCCGTAGTAGATTTTTGCGCCTTTTTCTTCCAGAGTTCTGGTAAGAGGGCTTTCTTTTGCGTCGGAGCCGGAGATAGTGAAGCCTTCTTCAAGAAGAACCTCAGCCAGTCCGCTCATACTGATACCGCCGATGCCGATAAAATGAACGGCTATCGGTTTTTTGAAGTCTATCTGATACATAGTATTATTCTCCTGTTCATTCATGAATATGTTCCTATTATAACCCTATCGGCCTTAAATGAAAAGTCTTTCTTATTTTCCTCTCCGCTGTTTACAACATATAACTGTTGTAAAATAAGTATAATAGTTATATAATAAGAAAAAAAGAGGAGGAGAAAATGACGAAAAAAGAGTATTTGAACTGACCAGAGGAGAAGAAACAATGATGGAGATTTTCTGGGATGCAGACTGTCCTCTGACAACCATGGAAATTTCTAAGTTGACAGATGAATTTAATGACAGCTATATTCACCGTCTTGTTAAATCCCTGGAAAAAATGGAAATGTTGAAGATAGTAGGCTTGCAGAAATCCGGAAAGCAGTATGCCAGACAGTTTTTGCCAACTGTGACCAGAGAGGAATATGGAGCCATGGTGATGGATAATTTGGGAATTCAGGGAGAGAAAGCGCTGGCAAAGGTTGCGGTTGCCATGGTAAAGCGGATGGATGATGATGCAAAAGAAGACAGAGAGGAGCTGATACATGAACTGGAGAGTATTGTAGAGGAACTAAAGAGAGGATAAATGCTGATGGATGTTTCGTTTTATTCCGTTCTGATGTCCGTTTTCTGGAGCAGCCTTGGGGTATTCATTTTGTACCGTTGTCTGAAGCGGCGTTGGTTTATCCGAAGGTTTGGGATTCAGATATTGTGCGCCTTATATTTGCTTTGCGGGCTGCGTCTTTTCTTTCCGGTGGAAATAAAGGGTGTAAAGGTCATTTCGTTAGAGGGGGTGCTTGCTTCTGCATATAGGATTGTCGGTCTGCAGAAAGCAGAGCTTCTGGGAATGGAAATCTCTGCGCTGCAGGTTTGCGGCGGAATCTGGATTGTGGGGGCTGTATTTTTTGTAATGAAATGGTCCTGGGGTTATTTTCGGGGAAAAAGAAGCCTTCAAAGGCTTTTGGAGCATTCCAAAAAACAGGAAAGCGGGATATTGGAACAGATACAGAAGCAGTGCGGTCATGTTATGACCGCTGAGGTATGGAAAAGCGCAGATGTGGATATCCCCATGGGGGTTGGGATTTTTAAGAAGAGGATTCTTATTCCGGATAAGGATTATTCCCACCAGCAGCTGTACTGCATACTTTGTCACGAATATACGCATTTCCGGAATCGGGACATTGAGACGAAGATTCTGCTGCAGCTGCTTTGCTGTGTGTTTTGGTGGAACCCCTGTTCCTATCTGCTGCTGAGAGAGATCGACCAGATATTGGAAATACGCTGTGATCTTGCTGTGACCAAAGTCATGGAAAAGAAAGAAAAAACGTGTCTAATCTGGAAACCCATTCTTCGGATTCTGCAGGAGGGAATGGGGCAGGGACGGTTTCCAAAACAAGGCTTCCCTCTGCGATGCTCTTCCAGCAGGGTAAAAAACTCGCGAAGTGCTGGAACG
>ENA-OQKD01000027-OQKD01000027.1-human-gut-metagenome-genome-assembly--contig:-NODE-27-length-38207-cov-4.460504_pt1 | contig 38207 bp, 39 predicted proteins | sample MGYA00242775_ERZ504792 | MGnify/ENA primary metagenome ERZ504792 (study PRJEB26092, sample SAMD00036401) | human gut metagenome | host: Homo sapiens | study: EMG produced TPA metagenomics assembly of...
TCATTCATAACCGGGAATTTGAAGAAGGGGTACTGCGCATCGAATTTTACGAAGAGGACGCCTCTGTAAAAGCCGCCGCACTTCTGCAGAAATACCGGTATATTGTATATGAAGTTTAAAGAAAGGAATATATGATTATGGAATTGACAAGCATTACAGGATTAAAAGGAGAAGTTTCCATTCCGGGAGACAAATCCATTTCTCACCGCAGTGTGATGTTCGCATCTCTCGCCAACGGAATGACAGAGATCCACAACTTCCTAAATGGTGCAGACTGTCTTGCCACCATTGACTGCTTCCGGAAAATGGGGATTAAAATAGAGGAACACCAAAACCGGATTCTGGTACACGGCAAGGGACTGCACGGACTGACTGCGCCTTCGGAAACATTACAGGTAAAAAACAGCGGAACAACTACCCGCCTGCTCTCCGGTATTCTTGCAGGACAGCCATTTTCCACTTCCCTTTCCGGAGACGAGTCACTCAACTCACGTCCCATGAAACGGATCATCGAACCACTGACACAGATGGGCGCTCATATTTCCAGCCTGCACGGCAATGGATGCGCACCGCTGGTCATTGAACCGGGGAAATTGCACGGAATCCACTACACGTCACCGGTTGCTTCTGCTCAGGTAAAATCCTGTATTCTTCTTGCAGGACTTTACGCAGAGGGGGAAACTTCCGTGACAGAACCGATCCTGTCCCGCAATCACACAGAGTTGATGCTCAAAGAATTCGGTGCGGATATCCGGACCGTTCATCAGCTGGCTGGTTCTGAGGCAACGTCCGTGATCCAGCCATGTCAGGAATTACATGGACAGAAGATCACTGTTCCCGGAGATATTTCTTCCGCTGCCTACTTTATCGCAGCAGGACTTTTAGTTCCGGATTCCGAGATTCTGGTCAAAAATGTAGGAATCAACCCGACTCGTGCAGGTCTTTTGAAAGTATGCGAAGATATGGGCGGAGACATCACTCTGTTAAATGAACGCACGGAAGCCGGAGAAAAAATGGCCGATATTCTGGTTCGCAGCAGCCAGCTTCATGGAATTTCGATTCACGGTGATATCATTCCCACACTGATCGATGAGATTCCGATCATTGCCGTTATGGCAGCCTGCGCTGAAGGTACGACCATCATCCGCGATGCGCAGGAACTTCGTGTCAAAGAGACAGACCGGATCGAGACGATCACTGACAATCTGATCGCCATGGGATGCAGCGTTCTCCCGACAGAAGATGGAATGGTGATCAAAGGAGGGGAGCCTTTAAAAGGCGCTACCATCCACACACTGCTCGATCACCGGATCGCCATGGCATTCAGTATCGCAGCTCTTGTAGCTGACGGACGCACGAAAATTCTGGACAGCCACTGTATTGACGTTTCCTATCCGGGATTTTATGATGCATTTGAACATCTTTTATAAGAAAGACGAGGGCACTTCATCCAACCAAGACGAAGTGCCCTTTCTCAATATTGTATATTCTTTTGACGGATCAGATTAAATTTGATGATTTCCGTGTTAAAATATTCATTCGCATAGACCAGTGGTTTATCTTTCTCACTGTAATTTAATGTCTTCAGGTAAAGATATGGACTTAAACCCAGTTCTTTCACAGATACATATTTTTTTAATCCTGCAATTTCTGCCGGATTCACTGTATCGATCTCAACTTTATCCCATTGCGCCTTTTCCCCGGACAATTCATAAATATATTTGTAAATCGAATCTTCATACTTTGAAAACATATCAAATGCCTCTTCCCCGCCGATCAGATTCATTCCGAAATAATCTCTGCAGAATGCACAGATCTTATCATCTGCCAGAAACAGCTTTTCTGCCACTACCAGCTGTTCGTCCGGCTGCATCTGAAGAAGAGAACAGATTTCTTCCTCCCGTTTTACTTTTTGAATATTTAAAAGTCTGACGGAAGGAGCATACCCGCTCTTTTTGATCATCTGCGTCAATTCCATACAGGGACTGAACGTGACCTTGATATTGAGAGAATCCACATTGACAAATGTACCCCTTCCCTGTCTGCGGAAAATAATCCCTTCTGCCGCAAGATCATTCAATGCCTGACGGATTGTGATCCGGCTCACTCCAAGCATCTCGGCAAGTGCCTCTTCTCTTGGAAGCTTATTGTCTGTTTTTAGATCCATCTCTTCTATATATTGAAGAATGGCCTCCTTTGCCTGTCCGGACAAGGATTTTACACGTAATTTCTGCGTACTCAAAGCGATTCCTCTCTTTCTCTTAACCTATGTATGATGATAGAAGAATCCCTTTTCTTTGTCAAGAAAAAGCTTTTTTCCCATTCAAGATCAGATTCAGAAAAATCGCGCTGATGCTGACCATAAACAGACCATTGCTTAATACCATCTGCAATGCATTCGGAATATTCACAAAAACATCTGATGCAAACGCTGCGCCTACTCCGATCGCAATGCTGGTCCCTACAATCTTGAAATTGTTATCTTTTGAAAAATCCAGTTTGGATAAAATGGAAATTCCAGAAGAAGTGATCACCCCGAACAATGCCAGTGTTGCACCTCCCAGCACAGATTTAGGAACAGCCGTAAATACCGCGGAAATCTTCGGGAAAATTCCTGCCAGAATGATCATAATGCCAGCTGCTGCAACAACGGATCTGCTTTTAACTTTTGTCAGTCCGATCAGACTTACATTTTCATTGAACATGGTAGATGGAACCGAATTGAACATCCCAGTCACCATCTGTGCTGCTGCCTGACCTCTGATTCCTCTCTCCTTTGTCTTATTATCTGTCTGGATTCCAACAATTTCATCCATTACAGAAAAGACTCCGATACACTGGATCATGTTGATGATGCAGAAAATACTCATAATAAAAATCGGCCATATTTTAAACTCCGGCATTCCATAATAAAATGGTTTCACCGGCTGGAATACTTCTGCCTGCGCGATTGATGTGAAATCGACCATGTGCAGACCACATCCCACGATCGTTCCCGCCACGATTCCGAGCAACAGGGACATACTTTTCCAGATTCCTTTTGCATACTTTTCTACCAGAATGATAAAGATCAAAACTGCAGTGCCCAGAATCAGATTTTCAACAGACCCAAAGCTTTCGCTGCCTTCTCCGCCTGCCAGATCCCGCAGTGCAGTCGGCGCCAGTGTAATTCCGATCAACGTTACAAATGTTCCCACTACAACCTGAGGGAAAAGTTTTAAAATCTGATCCATAAAAAAAGACAGGATAAAAATTATCGCACCGGATGCGATCACTGCGCCAAAGAGTGTCTGCATCCCATATTCTTTTCCGATCAGGATCATAGGGCTTAGAGGTGCAAAAGAAGAACCCAAAATAATGGGATATTTGGATCCTGCCAGTTTTCCGATTCCGATCACCTGAATCAGAATGGCAATTCCACTTGTAAAAAAATTGGCTGCTACTAAAAATGCAGTTTCTTTTTCCCCCAGTCCCAGGGCTCCTGCTAAAATCAAGGGAACCGCGATTGTTCCCGGACACATGGTAAGGACATGCTGAAATCCGATCAGCAGCGTCTTTGTCCATCCTACTTTTTCATCAAAATATTCCGCTTTCATACTCTGCTCCTGACTGAAACTTAATCCCAATATCCCTCATGCACCTTTGCTGCTTCTACTTCAACGGCCTCTACCGGTCCTACTACTTCAATTGCTTTCTGCCCTTTTGCAAATACATCTCTGCATGGAAGATCAAAAGTCGGGTTCTGCTCATTACTTCCTGTCAGCTCCAACAGTCGTCTCTCTGTCATTCCGTATACAACTCTTCCGATATTCGCCCAGTAAATAGCTCCTGCACACATCGCACATGGCTCTGCAGTCGTATATAATGTACAATCCCACAAAAACTCTCTGGAATATTCATGAGATGCTCTTGCTGCAAGTGTCGCTTCCGCGTGCCCTGTACAGATTTTCTCTGTAATCTCAATATTTCCCTGCTCCATGATGATCTCTCCCTCTTTGTTGACCAGAAGGGCTCCAAACGGAGTATTTCCTGCTTCTCTTGCCTCTTTTGAAATTTCAATCGCTCTTCTCAAATAAAATTCGTGACTCTGATACATCTTCTCTTCTCCTTATAAAGTATTATGTAATAGGTATTACCTTTTGTTGTTTTCAATATAACACACATCTTTTTATTTGTAAAGAATCAGTTCAAAAATTTGTAAAAAAGGATGCCGCAAAATCTCTTTGCGACACCCTCTGTAATTCTTAAAAAACATTTCCAAATAAGGCTATAAACATCACTCCAATCGTTCCGATTGCAATAAAACTCAAAGATAGCGCAGCCCGCCTCTTGCGGGAATCAAATTCCACTCTGGCAGCATCTGTCATATTGGACACATATCGATTTCTGCCAATCAAATATAAAATCAGTCCGCCTCCACCCTGATTTCCGGAAAGTGAAAACATTCCCCATAATTTCGGATGCTTCAACCCTCTGCTCTCTGCATCAAGAGCTACCAGTTTAAATATCTGATAGGATAATGTCAGTCCGCCAAGCAAAACCATAAATACAAATATAATTGCAAAAATAAGCATTTTCCATTCCTCCTAAAGTTTCTTTATAATCTGATAAAATAGCATACAAGTTGCTGTAATGCCAAGAATCGAGCTGCCCATGATCAGATAATGATTCTCAATGATCAAACCATTAAATAATATAAACAAGATCATCAACAATACATTGGCAATAATCGCAGCAATCAATTTCTCATTACTTTTTACAATGTTTGTACTTTTTTCCAAATGTTCTATCATTGCTTCATCTCCTTTCAATAATTGATCAAGGCTGATGTTATACAGGTCACTCAATTTGATCACATTCACAATATCCGGAAAAGATTTTTCATTTTCCCAGTTTGAAATTGTCTGGCGGGAGACCTGAATTTTTTCTGCAACATTCTCCTGTGTCAATCCACTCTTGATCCTTGCTTCTTTTAATTTTACACCTATTTCCATAACATCCGTCCTTTCCTCTGCACTATCGCAGGTTTCTCCTGATTTGTCTATCAAATATCCTGTACATCCACAAAATATCTTTGTCAAAATCTTTTTACATACCTTATATAGTATTATATTTTTCTGTTTACTGCCAGATGTTTGTGATTCATTTTAAAAAAAACAGCCGGATTTTACCCGACTGTTTTCTCTTTAATTCTTTTATACTGACAAATAAATCCTATCGAATTTCCACAACGGTATAATCTTTCTCTTCCACTGCCTTTTTCAGTACTTCATCAGAAACCGCCGAGCGCAGTGTCACCACCGCTGTGCCTTTCTCATGGCTTACTTCTGCCGCTTCCACCTCTGCAAGTGCCTCCAGTGCTTTCTTTACAAACGCCTCGCAGTGTCCACACATCATTCCTTCAATTTTCATTGTTTTTTCCATTGTCATTTCCTCCTGTTTCTTTCTTGTTTTTATTTTTCGATCTCTTGTGGCGTCCTTCATACGGAACCAGTTGAGACGAAGTGCATTGGTAACAACACAAACGCTGGACAAACTCATTGCCGCCGCTCCGAACATCGGATTTAATTTCCATCCAAACAATGGATACCAGATTCCGGCTGCCAGCGGGATTCCGATGACATTATAAATAAATGCCCAGAATAAATTCTCATGAATGTTGCGAAGTGTCGCACGACTCAGTCGGATGGCTGCCGGAACATCCGTAAGCCTGCTCTTCATCAATACCACATCTGCGGCATCGATCGCAATATCCGTTCCTGCTCCGATGGCAATTCCCATATCTGCTCTTGTCAGTGCAGGTGCATCATTGATGCCGTCTCCGACCATGGCTACTTTTCCCACTTTTTTCAATTTGCGGATGACTGCCTCTTTTCCTTCCGGAAGTACGCCTGCGATCACCTCGTCCACACCGGCCTGCGCTCCGATGGCACGGGCTGTCTGTTCATTGTCACCTGTAAGCATGACCACCCGGATTCCCATATTCTGCAGTTCCTGCACTGCCTGGGGACTGTCTTCTTTGATCACATCTGCAACTGCAATGATTCCAAGAAGCTGATCTTCTTTTGCAAAAAAGAGTGGGGTTTTTCCCTGATCTGCCAGCCCTTTTGCCTTTGCCTGCATATCTTCTGAAACTGCGCAAGTCTTTCGGATGAATGATAAATTTCCTCCCCAAAGTCGTTCTCCATCACACCAGCCGGACAGACCATTTCCCGGAACTACCTGAAATCCTGTCATTTCCACGCTCTCTGTCAGCTTTTGTTCTTCTGCATACGTCATCACCGCTTTTGCCAGCGGATGCTCACTTTTCTGTTCCAGGGCATATGCGGTCTGTAATAATTCTCCCTGCCGGATTCCTTCCGCCGTTACGATATCTGTAACGTTCGGTTCTCCGCTTGTGATCGTCCCGGTCTTGTCCAATGCCACGATCTGTACCTTTCCTGTTTCTTCCAGCGACACAGCAGTCTTAAACATCACACCGTTTTTTGCGCCTTTTCCGCTTCCCACCATGATTGCAACGGGAGTTGCCAGCCCAAGTGCACAAGGACAACTGATCACCAGAACAGAAATTCCTCTTGCGAGTGCAAATCCGACACTTTCTCCTGCCAATATCCATACCACAAATGTAATCGCCGCGATCACCATGACTGCAGGGACGAAAATTCCGGATACCCGATCCGCCACTTTTGCAATGGGTGCTTTGGTAGCCGCTGCATCACTGACCATCTGGATAATCTGAGATAATGTCGTATCTTCCCCTACTCTGGATGCCTCACACCGGAGATATCCGGACTGATTCAACGTAGCAGCTGATACCATGTCTCCTGCTTTTTTATCCACCGGAATACTTTCTCCTGTCAGCGCAGATTCATCAATCGCGCTGCTTCCTTCCAGAACAATACCATCTACGGGTATATGCTCACCGGGACGGACAACAAAAATATCTCCCTTTTTCACCTGTTCGACAGGAACTGTCTGTTCTGTTTTGTCACGAAGCACCACCGCCGTCTTTGGCGCCAGTCGCATCAGACCTTTTAAGGCATCTGTAGTCTTTCCTTTGGAACGTGCCTCCAGCATCTTTCCTACGGTAATCAACGTCAGGATCATGGCTGCAGATTCAAAATAAAATTCATGCATATAGTTCATTACTCCGGTCATATCCTGACGCATCTGCGCATCTGTCATGGCAAACAGCGCATAAGTGCTATATCCAAAAGAAGCGCCGGCTCCCAACGCCACCAGCGTATCCATATTCGGCGCTCCATGCAGCAGACTCTGAAATCCACTGACAAAAAACTTCTGATTGATGATCATCACACATCCTGTCAGCAAAAGCTGCAAAATTCCCATTGCCACATGATTCTCTGCCAGAATCCCGGGAAGCGGCCAGTTCCACATCATATGCCCCATGGAAAGATACATCAGCGGCACCAGAAACACAAACGACAAGATCAGCCGCTTTTTTAAGACTGGTGTCTCCCTGTCTTTCAGAAATTCCTCTTCTGCATGTTCTGTCCGCTTTACGGTATTTTCTCCTTTTACAGAAGCTGAATATCCCGCCTTTTCCACTGCTGCAAGAATATCTGCTTCTTTCGCATCTCCCTCCACGCCCATGGAATTGGTCAGGAGGCTGACTGAACACGAGGTCACTCCCTCAACTTTGGAAACTGCCTTTTCCACTCTTGTACTGCATGCCGCACAGCTCATTCCGTTCACATTGTATTGCTTCACAATATCACCTCACTTTACTTCATCAGTTTTTGAAGCGTTGCTACTAACTCTTCCACTGTCTCTTCTTTTCCCTGACGGATATCCTCTGCCACACAGGTCCGGATATGATTGCCAAGCAGCACTTTACTAAAGCTGTTCAACGCCGCATTAACTGCTGAGACCTGGATCAGAATGTCCGTACAATACGTATCACTTTCTACCATTTTTTTGATTCCCCGCACCTGACCTTCAATCCTGTTCAGACGATGGATCAAATCTTTATATTCTTTTTCTGTGCGTTCTTTTGTCTTTGTTGTATGACAGCACTCTCTTTTTTCTTCCATTTCTTTCACCTCATTTCATACACGCATTATATACCCTTATGGGGTATATTTCAAGTAAAATTTTATAGCAATTTTTTTCTTTCCGCATTATAATAATTTTACATTGTTTTCAATCATCAAAATAAAACAGCCGGGGAAAGAACCATTTCTGATTCCTTCCCCGGCTATTTTCTTTTCATATTATTCATAGTCTTTCACAAGAAACATCGGCTTGATCGCCATGACCTCATCGTATTCTTCCTGCTCAAGCTCCACACTGGAATTCATTGCTTTCAAATCCTGCTTCAGCAATTCCAGAGCTTCTGCCACAGACCGTGTCCGTTCTTCTGCAATATATCAATCATTCTTCGAAGTACTGCCGGATGTGCATAACACGCCGGAAGAGGAAACTTCGGATATTCTGCAATGTAGCGATACATCGCTTCTGTCGCCTTCTTCAGCCTGTCTTCCACATACCGCCTGTTATTGCGGGCAGTAGGAAGAACATTCGCACTGGAGAAGAAAAAGATGGCGGCCAGTCCGAACAGCAGAAAATAAATTCCGAATCCTGCTTTTGTGACTAGCGCATAAATCCCGTAAACCAGTGCCGCAATCCCCATCAGGGTAATGAAAAGCGCTGCCCATTTATAAGCAGGATTGCTCTTATCATAGGTTCTTTTTCTCTTCGCACAGCTGCTCAGTTCCCGATATAACTCAGGTCTTTTTTCCAAAAACTGCGCACATTTTTCTAACCATTGGATTTCTTCCCGCGCATCCGAAAAAGCAATCCTTGCTTTTTTCTGTTCAAGTATCCGCTGTTTCTCCAGCAGTTTTTTTTCTGCCTGCACGCTGTGCACCGGCATCTCGGGACGGATACTTCGGATATGGTCAAGCAGTGCATCTACCTGCTCTTCTCTTTTGAAAATACACTGCTTTTCCTCTCCGCCGTCATACTGCACGACTAGATATGGAATCGTGGCAAACATTCCTTTTCCCGAAAAACCGCCTTTACTCATGGCTACTCTTTTAAATACTCTTGATACCGAGTCCAGAGCTACATAATATCTTCTGTCAAAGTAAAAGCTGTTCAGATAAAGAGCCTTTTGACCCACTCCACAGGGGCCGAATCTCCTGCAGTTCTTTTTATCCGCTTCCAGCTCCCGCTCTTCTATTTTCTGTCTGCCCAACTGCTTTGGTTTCCATATCATCTCGTGTCAGTCCTTTCTGTTTGTGTTTTATGAAAACACTTTATTTTGCTGCTTTCGCAGGTTTTCTCGTTGCATACAGGAAAATGGCAAGGAATCCTGCTGCCAGAATGATACCTGCCGGATACGCAACAGCTGTTCCCAGTCCCAGACATTCTTTCGCATAGAAGAAATATGTCATGGAGACTGCACTCATAAAGGTAGCCGGAACTGCTGTCAGCCAGTAATTCTTCTTCTCACGGAACAGATACATACTTGCTGTCCAGAGAACGATCATTGCCAGTGTCTGGTTGGTCCAGCTGAAATATCTCCAGACGATCGTATAATCCAGATGTCCGATAATAGCACCTGCACCTAACAACGGAACACAAAGCAACAAACGTTTGCTGTATTTGGACTGCTCGATCTTAAACCAGTCCGCCAATACCAGTCTTGCACTTCTAAATGCCGTATCTCCGGATGTGATCGGGCATACGATAACACCGATCATCGCCAGTGCAACTCCGATTCCTCCCATTGTCTTTGAGCAGACATCATAAATCGCTGCTGACTGGCCATTTGCAAGAATCGCGCTTAATCCTGTACTCAGACCGCCTGTCACTTCATACAATGCGCATCCTGCAGCAGCCCAGATCAGTGCGATCACACCTTCCGCCACCATAGCTCCATAAAATACAAAATGTCCCTGACGCTCTGATTTCATACAACGTGCCATCAGCGGTGACTGTGTAGAATGGAATCCGGAAATCGCTCCGCAGGCAACTGTGATAAACATAACGCTCCAGATCGGCGCACCGTCCGGATGCATACTGGAGAAGTTATTCCAGATTTCCGGGATCACAAACTCGGAATGTGTAAAGATTCCAATGATAACTCCTACCGCCATGATGATCAGGCAGATTCCGAATACCGGGTAAATCCGTCCGATGATCTTATCAATAGAAATAAATGTTGCGATAAAATAGTATGCCAGAATGATCCAGAGCCAGAATTCTGTACTGGCAAGAATTCCGCCGATTCCGCCCTCCTTGAACAATGTCACGATCAGACCTGCAGGTCCGACTGCAAACACAGTTCCGACCATAACCAGCAGAACCACACTGAATACACGCATCACATTTTTCATTGCATTTCCAAGGTAAATACCACAAACCTCTGAAATTGATGTACCATTATTTCTTTCAGAAAGCATACCTGAAAAGTAATCATGGACACCGCCTGCAAAGATCGTACCAAATGTGATCCATAAAAATACGATCGGTCCCCACAGAGCTCCCTGCATGGCACCAAAGATCGGTCCCAGACCGGCAATGTTTAAAAGCTGCACTAAAAAGAGCTTCCACTGCGGCATTACCACGTAATCCACACCGTCATTAATTTTGACAGCAGGCGTCTCCCTGTCATCCGGTGCAAATGTGTTTTCTACGATCTTCCCGTAGACAAAATAGCCTCCGATCAACAGAAGCAGACATAGAAAGAAACTAATCATAGAAATCCCCTCCTTCTCTTTAGAGAATTTTAATAAATTTATTTTTCTTTTATAATTATATGTTTATTTTAAACAATTTTCAATAGTTTCCTTCTACTTTTTATTACATTTTTTACATTTTCAAACCCGGAATTTTTTCTTAATCTCCCGAACGAACGATTTTCCACGAAAAACTACGATTCCGGCCAGCAACAGAATGCTGATTCCTGTACAAAGTAAAGACGGATACCGAATCCGGACTGCCCCTGCTGCCAGAAGAATTCCCGGAATACATCCAAAGGCGCCGATCTGAACAAGATAAAACAAATATTCGTTTTCCTCCAGCCTGCACACCCTTGCGACCACTGTCATTGCTGCAAGAATGACCAGAGATGCAAGCGGGAGCACAAAATCCACTGCCCATCCATGCCATCCGGTAAAAACGTCCCACAAAAGCCCCGCTGCCGATATGAGCAGAAGCTGCCACATTCCATTTTTCAGAAGGTTCCTGCGCTTTTTATAGCCTACCATTACAAATAGCCAGGTACAAAGTACTCCCCCACTCACAAAACCTGCCCACAAAAATCCGGAAGGAAGCATCAGATTGACCACCCAGCTGATCACAACCGCAGCAATACACAAAAACGTAAAAATCTGCATACTCTTCTGCATCAGTCCCAGCTTCTTTTCCTGATATCCGGGGAAGTCATTCTCTTGTTCTGTAACGTGAATCCCTTCCTCTTTTAAGATCCGCAGAAAATTCCGCTGGATATTATGACTCAGTATTTTCGAGGTGATCCCTACTCTCATTTTATCCCCGTAAGAGCAGGAGCACATCTGCAGTTTGTCCGTACTTGTAAAAAATCCAAACGAATCCACATAGGTCTCAAACACATCCGGAAGCTGGATTTTTCCGATATTGGAATAAATCGCGGAAATACTTCTCCCGCCAAGCGTCGTTCCAGCCAGCAAAAACAGGTTTTTAATCTCCAGAGGCACGGCCCGAAGCAGAGGATTTTTTTCCAGACGGACAAGCCGGTTCATATTGTCTGCAATCCGCTCTTTTACAAGTTCTGTTCGAAAGACATGCTGCAGATTCTGCAAAACTTCCTCAAATCTCGTATTTTCTTCAAACACCTGACCAGCTTCAATCCAACCAAAAAAGTTCGTCATGGAATAGGAGGGAAAATAATTTCTCAGATTCACCGGCACCATCAGAGTGACCGGCTTTTTCATCTGACTTCTCGGCATCTCCTCGTGAATCGCACAAAGCAGTGCGGCAGAGAGAAATACCGTGACTGACACCCCGTATGATTTTGCCTTTCTGTATACTTCTTTCGCGGAAAGAACCACCTCTAAAACAGACATCTCCTCCTGCTCCAGCCTTTCCCCCTTCAGCTGGAATGCAGGTCTGCTCTTTTTGACACTGCCATAATCTGATTTTGAATAATACTGCGAAAAGCTGTCTTCTTCGTGATCACTGGCTGTGGAAATCTCTTCTTCTGAAACAGGCGGAAACTCCACCTGTGGATAGCAAATCATCAGGTAATTCCGCACCAGTTCTTTTAAAAAATTCAGCGCTCCCGTCCCATCAGTCAGACAATGAAACACTTCCAGATTTATTTTCTTTTTATAATAAGAAACCTCAAACAGAAAGCTTTTCTGATCAGGCACATACAGTCCGCTGCAGGGCGGCCGATCTTCTGCCTTGACTTTTGGTTTTAAATTCCGCTGCTCCATATAGAACCAGAACAGCCCTTTCCTGAGAACCGAACAATACAGCGGATACTTTTCCAGCGTACATTCCACTGCTTTTTGCAGAACTTCCTCTATGACATCCTCTTTCAGTTCACAATACAGCCGGAATACCCTGGTATCTTTCTTCCCGGTTGCTGCCGGAAATGCCTGTGCTGCATTGTCCAGCTTTCTCCACTGTGAACGTTTCTTTTTCTGCATCGTTACCCCTCCCGTAAAAAATGGTCAATATACGCAAAACTCTCTTCCACATGAAGTCTTGAAACTCCAAGTGCAAAATACCCGTGAAATGCCCCTGCGATCCGATAGCACGTCACCTTATTTCCGGCTTCTTTCAGTCTTTTGGCATAATCCTCGCCCTCATCTCTAAGCGGATCAAACTCTGCACTCAGCACCAGCGTTTCCGGCATATTTGTCAAATCTTCTGCAAGAACAGGCGCCACATACGGACTTTTTAAATCCTCCTGCTTCCCGATATAAAGCTGCAGATAATCATGCATCTTTCCTCTGGTAAGCAGATATCCTTCTCCGTTCTCCCGAATCGAATCATATGCAGAATCCAGTGTGTAGCAGTTGTTTACTGCCGGGTAGACCAAAATTTGCTTATGAATTGAAAATTCCCCGCGGTCTCTTGCCAGCAGACACAACGCCGCCGCCAGATTTCCTCCGGAGCTGTCTCCCATAACAGAAATCTGTCCCGGCTCAATCTTTGGAAAGATTTTCCCCTGATACAGTGCCCTTGCAGCCAGATAACAATCCTCAAGCCCTGCCGGAAACGGATACTCCGGTGCCAGGCGATATTCTACAGATATGATGGTCTTGTCAACAGATTTTGATAGCATACTGCAGATTCTGTCATATGTTTCTACACTCTCTGTAGACCATCCTCCTCCATGGATAAAAAAAACTCGCGGAGGAAATCTCTTCTTTCTGCCTTTTTGTCTCTTCTGATGGGAAATATAATCTCAAAGGAGTCTTTCCACACTCTGTTTTTATCACAATATCTTCTTTCTCCACCCAGAGATGAAGCGGATCTAATTTTTTTAGATTTGCCAGCTTTCTGGCTGTATTTATCTCAATATTCTGGTTTGAAAATGCTGCCAGAACTGTCTGTATTACCTGATTCATAAATTGCCATTCTCCGTTACTGTATGAACAGTCACTATTCTCCTGTTGTATTTCTGAACTTTTATTATAGCACAGAAAAAGGCGAATGCCATCCTGACTTTCGCCATGGACAGCATCCGCCGTCATTTTTTCTGACCAGATACAAGCTTACTCTCCGAGAAAATAATGTCCGTACGCATCTGCCGCCTTGATCGCATCTGCCACTTTCTTCGGTGTCACTTCAAACGGCATATTGTGCAGAGTATCTGTCTCGGCACAGGCTGCCTCTGCCACTTTCATCAACTGTTCTTCCGTAATCTTACCTGCTCCCAGCTGTTCCAGTGTAACCGGAAGTCCACATTCGATGCAGAAATCGATCACCTGCTGCAGCTCTTCTGACGGGATGTTCTCAAGCACCAGCTGTGTGATCGTTCCAAATGCCACTTTCTCTCCATGGTACATATGATGACATTCTTCGAGTACTGTCAGACCATTGTGAATCGCATGTGCTCCTGCAAGACCACCGCTTTCAAAGCCAATTCCGGACAGCAGTGTATTTGCCTCGATCACTTTTTCCACTGCTTCTGTACAGGCACCTGCTTCCAGTGCAAGCTTCGCCTTCACGCCTTCCTCCATCAGCGTATCAAAACACAATTTTGCAAGAGCCATAGCTGCCCCGGTAATCTTTCCGCCTGCACAGGATGCGGCATCTGATCTCTGACATGCTCTTGCTTCAAAATAAGTTGCAAGAGCATCTCCCATTCCGGCAACGGTAAGGCGAACCGGTGATTCTGCAATAATCTCTGTATCCATCATGACCATATCCGGATTGGACGGCAGGAACAAATACTCCTCAAACACACCTTCTTCTGTATAAATTACAGAAAGTGCGCTGCACGGTGCATCTGTAGATGCGATCGTCGGACAGATCAGAACCGGCGTCTTTTCATAATATGCCACTGCCTTTGCAGTATCAAAAATCTTACCTCCGCCGATACCGATCACGACATCACACGCTTCTTTTTTCACGATTTCTCCAAGACGTTTGATTTCTTTTTTACTGCATTCACCATTGAAGTAATCAAAAACATATCCACATTCTTTTCCTTCAAAGCTTTTCTCCACCATTGCTCCGATTCGCTTGTATCCACCCTTGCTGATCAGGATCAGAGCCTTCTTTCCATAATTCTGAGCATATTCTCCTAGTTTTTTCATCTCTCCTGCGCCCTGCACATATTTTCCCGGGCTGATCAATACCTTTGCCATTGTCAATTCCTCCTGTCATCATTTGCTGTAATTCTTTTGTTAATATTTTATCACTAAATGCAGTGGAACGGCTACTGTTTTTTTATATTTTTCTGTTGCCAGTACATCACTATGGCCAAATAATTTTCTTCCATTCGGTATTTGAATGAACTATAATGATAATATGAATGATTTTGTGGTTATCAGATGAAAATCGGAGAGCCGATTCAATAGATTTCAGTTTCTATGTAAGCAATTCCGTGGAAACCTGACCCACAAATAACATGATTTGATTTTTCAGAAAAGGAGACAACTTATGAACATCCACCCACTGATCCCAGAGGATTATCCTGTGATCGATTCTTATATGCAGGAGCTTCACGACCTTCATGTTCAGGGACGCCCTGATTTATTTATTCCTGCAAGTCACATTTATTCAGAAGCCGACTTCCGTGAAATAACAACCGACGGCAATCACATAGCTCTTGCAATGACAGATGACCATTTTATCGCCGGTTTTATCATTGCTTCGCTCCGGACCAAAAGCAATATGGTGACCGGAACACTCATCGCATATGTAGATGATATGTTTGTACACCCTTCTTACCGTGGTCAGAAAATCGCAACGACTCTTTTTCATGAAATGGAACAAAAAGCAAAAGAACTCGGAGCCACAAGAATCGATCTGATGGTATGGGAATTCAATGAATCTGCACAGGAATTATACCGGTCACTGGGTATGACCCCGCAGAGGTATATTTTAGAAAAATTACTGTAATCAGGAGTAAATCACTCCTGATACAAAAACTTTACAGACTCATATATTTCGGAAAAATCAATCTCACATTCCCCTTGGAATATTCCCACAGGTACACGATTTTCAAATCCATAGACAACCGGAAGTTCTTCATTTTCCAGATCATACACTACAACTTTTTTCTTATCCGGGTCGATAAGCCAGTATTCCCTGACTCCCGCTGCCGCATATTTGCTATGTTTGATATTCATATCAATTTTTCTTGTAGCAGGGGACAAGATTTCCATAATCAGATCCGGAGCTCCATACACATGTGTCGGAACTATTTTCTCACAGTCACATACCACCAAAACGTCCGGCTGTACCATTGTCTTTTCATCACAATCAAGCTGTACATCTACCGGTGCAGAAAAAACCATGCATGCTCCCTTCTTTTGGCTGATGAAAGCATGAAGCCGTACACTGATTTCCAAGCTGATCTTCTGATGAATAATTGTAGGCGCAGACATATCATAGATCACACCATCAATCAACTCTGCTCGTCTTTCATCCGGAAGTTGATAGTAATCCTCAAGAGTACACTCTCGACTTTTTTTTGATATTCCATATTCCATCTTCGATTCGCACACATAAGAAAAGCCCCTATCAGAGTCTCTTTTATTCTCAAATACAGATTCTATTTGTTTCAGTATATCCGGGCTGAATACTTCCTCATTGTCATGGAAAATCTTTTGCACCGTTTCCAAAGAGACTCCTGATAGCTCCGATAGCTGCTCACAACTATAGCCAAACTGCTGTCTTTTTTCGCCTCATTTGTTCGACTGTCACATGATCACCTCATTTGCATAGATTCCAACAAGTTTCATTATTTTCATTATACTGATAAAACAGAAAAAGCTCAATCGTTTCTAAATTGTAAATGCCAACAACATAATCCCGTAAGATTTCAGCGATATTTCTCCAGATATTCCCGGACCTTACGCACCGTCTTCGGGCTCTTCCCACCGGAATTCATCCCGATCACACACCGTCTTTTCAGTCACTGCAGGAAAGAAAAAATCACACAGGGATTTGTCATCTGCCGTATTTACCAGAATCTTACGCATTCTGCACGCACTTACGATTTTTTGATTCAGCTCTCGGTCATCGGTCGCAGTCAGCACAATGTCTGCCCCGTTCAAAAAATCAGATGTATCTTTCAGATCTTCTTCCAAAACTTTTCGAGAACTCCACACTGCCTGAGGCACTTCCTTTTTTTCCTCTTCTTTCAGAATGTCCTTCATTTCATCACAGATCTCAGGCGCTGTCACCTCAATGTGCTCTGCAAATTTTAACAGCGTACGCACCCTTCTTGCCGCAATTTTCCCCCCGCCGATCACAAGAATCCTCTTTGTCGAAATATCCACAAACATCGGAAAATAGTATCCGCCCATGCTCTTCTCTCCCTCGTCACTTCTTTTCATCCATCATATACAACAACGCATTGCAGATACATGCTGCGATATTACTTCCGCCTTTTCGTCCTCTTGCCACGATATACGGTGTGTCGTTCAGCGACAGGATCAGTTCTTTTGACTGTACCACATTGACAAACCCCACCGGCACTCCAATGATCAGCTCGGGTTTTAATCTTCCTTCCTGAATCATCTCATACAACCGGATCAGCGCAGTCGGCGCATTGCCAATGGCAAAGATCAGTTTTTTATCCAGCTTGGCCGCACGCTCCATGCTGGCAACCGCGCGCGTTGTTCCCTGTTCTTTTGCCATGTTTGCAGTCTCTTCGTCAGACATAAAACAGCACACTTCGCCTCCGTACTGTGCCAGTTTTTTCTTGTTGATCCCTGATTTTCCCATCTGCGTATCGGTCACGATCCACGCTCCGTCACGGATTGCATCCATTGCCCTTTGAACTGCGTCTTCTGAAAATTTCAGACTCTTTGCATACTCAAAATCTGCGCTTGTATGAATACAGCGCTTTACGATCGGTTCTGTTCCCGGAATCAGACTGACCTCTCCCAGCTCTTCTGTAATGATCTCAAAACTTCTTTTTTCAATCTCCTGCGGCAATACATTTTCCAACTCTATCTTCATCTTTCTGTTCTCCTTCTCACTTGATCCTGATCCCGATCCCGCACTGTACCCGATCCACCCGGTCTGCACAGGCTGCAAGATTTGTACAGATTCTTCCCACAGCTTCTCTGTACTGTCTTTCAAACGCATCCACCGGAACCAGTCCGTATCCGACTTCCGCAGTCACTACGATCAGCTCAGGATTTTCCTGTAAAATCTGCTCTGCCAGATCCGTTGCATGCTCTGCTTTGTTTTCCCGGATCCAGCGCCTTACAAATTCTTCAAAATGAACAATTCCCGAACAGGAAAAAATGTCTTTCAGGTCGCAGGATGCCCCGTCACTCCACACAAGGTTTGGATATACCTGTTTTGCATAGTCTGTTTTCCCCTGATAAGCTCCTCCGATTACCATTTTCATCCCTTTTTCACCTCCACCGGTATTCCATAAACAACTTCTGTCACCTGATCTGCCATTTTTGCCATCCGGCAGTTGATCGTTCCCAGTACGCTTAAGTATTCCTGCATTTCTTCGTCAGCCGGAGGCAGATCACAAAACACTTCATTTGTGACTGCCACAAGTCCCCGGCAGCGTTTTTCTAATTCCCGGATTCCTTCAAGAACGGCTTCCCGGGTCCGTTCTTTTGCGCCTGTATCCAGATACAACTCATTTGCAGTCAGATTCGACATACATTCCAGAAGTACACAGATTCCCTCTTCTGTCGCATCCGCGCGAAAACCCGGCTCGGTCTGCACCAGCTTCTTAAGATCTGTAAAACATTCCAACGTCTCAAATCCTTTTCCATTTCGCATCTGTCTGTGGCGCAGGATCTTTTGTTCTGTCTCTTTCCCATAAGGGACCATGGTTGCAATATAATACAGATGACGGGAATTTGTCTTTTTTTTGAGCATACAAATCTGTTCTTCTGCATATGCGGATTTCCCGCTCCCGCTTCCGCCTGTCACTACGTGAAACATTTTAGTCTCCTTTCACATCTGCATACCGGTATTCCAGTGCTCCGGTTGCCGGAATCTGACTCACTCCTGTGATATCCGGCCGAATCAGATTACAGCTTTTCATGGAAAACAAAGGAATGATATAAAACTGCTCTCCCACTGCCCACTGCTCTGCCTCGTGAAGCAGTGCATTTCGTTTTACAGGATCCGTTTCCACATCCGAGGCTTCTACCAGACGGTCGTATTTTTCATCCCGGACTCCACTGCAGTTATACGTTCCATTTGACAGAAGCATGGACAAGTAGGTGTACGGATCTGCAAAATCTGCCGTCCAGTTCATCCGGCAAAGATCAAAGTTCCCGGCTCTTCTGGTCGCATAATTGGTCTGTAATTCCTGCGCCTCCAGCTTGATCTCTATATTCAGATTCTGCTTGAGCTGCTCCTGGATCACCTGAGCCGTATCTGCATCTAATTCCAGAGACGGATATTTGTAGGTCAAAACAGGAAATCCTTTCCCGTCCGGATATCCCGCCTGAGAGAGCAGCTCTCTTGCCTTTTCCACATTTTCCTCAAACGGTGGATCTGCCTCTTCCACAAAATACTCTCCGGTCGTATTATTTTTCATACGCTTTGCCACGAAATTCACAGTCGGCTCTGTGTCTTCTCCTACCATTTTACAAAGATCTTCCCGGTTGATGGCAAGACTGATCGCCTCCCGCACACGCACATCATCCAGAGGCTTCACATCCAGATTCGGATAAATATAGCGCGTCGCGATATTGTCTGTCACTACCAGATCGTCTTTCCCCTGATACAGTTCCATGACGACAGAAGGAAGGGAGACTGCCACATCGACCTCTTTAGTCTCATAAGCACTTAACATTGCCTGCTGTTCTTCAAAAAAGCGATAGGTGATCCGCTCCAGATGCACCGCATCTGCATTCCAGTAACGCTCATTCTTTTTCAGGACAAAATATTGCTCCGGTACATATTCTTCCAGATAAAACGGTCCGTTTGACAGACTGGTCTCTGGATTTTTATCCCATCCGCTGCCCGTCTCTTCCGCATATTTACTGCAGGACGGTGTGTAGACCGGAAGACGCAAAAGCTCCAGAAAATACACACACGGCTTACTCAAATGAAAGATCAGAGTATTTTCATCCGGTGTCTCAACACCAAGACTCTCCATATCGGCCGTTCCTTCATAAATTTCCTCTGCATGTTCGATCGGAAACAGATAGTTCGCATATCCACTTCCACTTTTAGGATCCAGCGCCCGCACAATGGTATTCTTAAAGTCAGCCGAAGTCACTGGTGTTCCGTCCGACCAGCAGGCCCCTTCTCTTAAATGAAATGTCCATTCTGTAGAATCCTCATTCACCTCATAGGACTGTGCCGCCCGGCATTCGATTTCTCCATTTTCATCAAATGTCAGCAGTTCGTCCAGAGCTGTGACCGAATAGGAAAGATAGGTCAGTGCAATATTTCCCGCCGGATCCATCCCTCCTGTTTCACTGTTTACTGCAATCGTAATTTCTTTTTTTGTACGTGCTTCTGTCTTCTTCTGATCCGAAGCATTGCACCCTGTTATCATGCCTGCCAGAATGCAGATACACATGGCAATCGCTGTCATTTTTTTCTTCATGCTCTTCTCCATTCTCTTCTGTTCTCAAATCTGAGAAGTCATATGGTAATCCTTTGCACGCTTTTTGGTATGCGCTTCCGAATACAAAAAGCACCGCACTTCTCTTTCACCAAACCGATAGTTTCCAGGTTTTTCTTTGTGGCAGCACTCCATTGCATACCGGCATCTCGGTGCATATGGACAGCCGTTTTCTGTATCCTGAGAATGATTTCTCGTTTCCTTCAGGATCAGTCGTTTCTGTCTGGCTGCTTTCTTCGGATCAAGCGGCAGCATTGCTCGCAGCAGTTCTTTTGTATACGGATGCCACGGCTCCTCGTAGATCTCCGCAGTCAATCCCTGCTCTACCATACTTCCAAGATACATGACCCCCATCCTCTGGCTGATTCGTCTGACTACCTGCAGATCATGGGAAATAAACATATAGGACAGCTGTGTCTTTCTCTGAATCTCTTCCAGAAGCTCCAGAAGCCGAGACTGCGTAAGGATGTCCTGCGAAGAAAACGATTCGTCACAGATCAAAAGCTCCGGATTTAAAAGTAATGCCCTTGCCACTGCAATTCTCTGACGCTGCCCTCCGGAAAGAGCCGCTGTCGTTTTTCTGACGTCGATCTTTTCCATCTGAACCAGTCCAAGCATTTCTGCCACACGTTTTTCCCGCTCCTTTTTGGAGCCTTTTTTCTGGATCACCAGAGGCTCCTCCAGGATCCGTTCCAGTGAAAATTCCGGATCAAAGGATGCCGATGCCTCCTGAAAGATCATCTGGATCTTTCCTTCACAGGAAAAACTGCCGCAGCTCGGAGGAATGATCCCTGTCAGCATTCTTGCAAGAGTCGTCTTCCCGGATCCGCTCTCTCCTACCAATCCAAAGGTCTCACCCTTATGAATCTCAAAAGACAGCGGTTCCACCGCTTCCAGAGATCTGGATTTTCCAAACAGGGAATTTTTTACAAAGCTTCTTCCCAGTCCCTGTGTCCTTAAAATAACTTCTCCGGTCCTTTTTTTCTCCGGCACCTGATAAAGCTTTCTTGCCATGTCCGAGAGTTTTTTCGTATAAGGATGTACCGGTTCATAAAAAATCTGCTCCATACTTCCCTCTTCTACGATCCGCCCCTCTTTCATCACCAGCACCCTGCTGCACATGGAGGCGATCACACCCAGATCATGGCTGACCAGTACGATGGCTGTATGCGTCTCTTCTGCAATTTTTTTCAATAGATCGAGGATCTGTCTCTGTACGGTCACATCCAGCGCTGTGGTCGGCTCATCCGCAATGATCAGATCCGGATTACATGCAAGTGCGATCGCGATTGCCACCCTCTGCTTCATTCCGCCGGAAAGCTCAAACGGATACTGCTTCATTCTCTGCCCGGGATCTTGAATTCCCACTTCATCCAGAAGTGTTTCCGCCCGCTCTCTGGCTTCTTTTCCGGTACACCTCTGATGTGCCAAAATGGTCTCTGTGAGCTGCTTTCCCACACGGACCAGCGGATTTAAAGATGCCGAAGCATCCTGAAAGATCATTGCTTTTGTCCCGTGCTGCTTCAATTTTTCGCTGGTGATCTGTACCTGTTCCGGCAAAATCCCCATCAATGCCAGCATCGCCGTGCTTTTCCCTGCGCCGGAAGCCCCTGCGATCCCAAGCAGTTCTCCGGATTCTACCTGAAAAGATACCTTGCATGCCGGATTGGCGCTTCCCGGATACTGTACGGTCAGATTTTCTACTTCTAACAGCTTCATCTTACATTCCTTCCCTTCTTCTGCGGATTTTTGCTTCCAGTCCTGCCCCGATCAGATTCAGCGACAGTATCAGGATGCACAGCACTGCTGTCGGAATCAGCATCTGATACGGATGCACGAAGATCTGGCTTCTGGCTGCCTGGATCATGGTGCCAAGACTGGCTCCTGGCGCCGGAATCCCGACTCCCATAAAGCTCAAAAATGCTTCGGTAAAAATAGCCTGCGGTACCAGAAATGTAAGACTTACCACAATCGGTCCCGCAGCATTCGGCAAAAGATGGGTCAGAAAAATCCGAAGAGGGCCGGCTCCCGCAAGCCGGGATGCCAGAACAAACTCCCGTTCTTTGATCCGCATCACTTCTCCTCTTACAATTCGCGCTGTTTCAATCCAGCCGGATATACAAAGTCCCACAAGGATGCTTACCTCATTCGCTCCCAGTACCATCATGATCAGGATCACATACAAAAGAGACGGAACCGATGCCACAATATCCGCGATCCGCATCAGAATATTATCTGCGGTTTTTCCCGCATACCCGGATGCCGCTCCATATAAAACACCCAGCGCGCCGTTTAAAAGTGCACTTGCAAGTCCGACACACAAACTGATCCTGACTCCGCACCAAACCCGTACAAACAGATCTCTTCCAAACTTATCTGTCCCGAAAGGATGGGAGAAGGATATTCCCTGATTGCGGATATCCGCATGCATTTCTGTAGATGTCCAAGGTGACAGGGCCGGAACCAGTACTGCTAAAAAAATGCAGAGCAAAAGCAGGATCAGTCCCACTGTTATTTTTTCGTTTTTCTAAAATTTATCTGCTTCATTGCTTCTCCTTTGCACTGCTCTTACTCCTCATCTACATAGCTTCTTCGCACTCTCGGATCAATGCACGCACTAAGTAAGTCCACCGCCAGCTGAATCAGGATCACGACTGCCCCCATAAAGATCGTCAATCCGAGAATGAGTGTATAATCTCGGTTCGCAATGGAACTTACAAACTGTCTGCCAAGCCCCGGAATGGTAAAAATGCTCTCCACCACAAAACTTCCTGTCAAAAGAAACGCGCTTGCAGGTCCCAGATAATTCAGCACCGGAATCCAGATATGCGGCAGAATGTGCGTAAACAGGATCTGTCTTTTTTTCAGTCCTTTCGTTCGCGCCAGAAGTACATAATCTCTTTGTTTCTCCTGGGCAAGAAGTGTCCCGGTCAGCCGTGCCAGCGAACAGGCGGGATACAGCGCCAGAGCGCATACCGGGAGAATGTAATTTTTCCAGGAATCCAGTCCACTGACCGGCAGCCATTTCAGCCAGACTCCAAATACAAGCATCAGCAAAAGTGCTGCCACAAAATTGGGAACTCCTCCGATCAGAAGTGTTCCAGTAAAAAGCCCTCCCCGAAGCAGCTTGTGTCTCGAAAAAGTCTGCCAGACTCCAATCCCGATTCCGACAATCATTGCCAGAAGAATCGCCAGAACTCCGATCACCGCAGTCACCGGCCAGGATCTTTGAATGATATTTGCAACCGATTCGGACGGATTTTGATAAGAATATCCCAGATTTCCGCGAAGCAGATGCTTCATATATGTGACATACTGCACCCCTGCCGGCTGATGTAATCCATATTCTTCCTCCATCATCTGCAGCACACTCTCCGACACATTTGCTCCCTGAAAAGGACTTCCCGGAATTGCCCTGGTCAGAAAAAATGTAAACCGTTGCCAGAACAAACAAGGAAAGGATCCCTGTAACAAGCCGTTTTCCTATGTATTTTGCCACTGTATGCTCTCCTCTCTATTCTTCTGCCAGCTCCAGAATCTTTAAGACCATGCTCTCCACAGATGCTTCTTCTGAAATCTGTATCTGCATTCCATATCTTTTTGCCTCATTTGCTGTCTGTTCTCCAATGCAGACAGCCCGTATTTTTGTAGTATCGATTCCCGGAAGTGCCTGTACAAATCCACGGACCGTGGACGCACTGGTAAATGTCACCAGATCAATTTCTCCCTGCCTCTGCTGCTTCTCGATTGTTTCCTTTAAAGTCTCCTGCAATTTGCAGACCGTTTCATACAGAGGCACATCTTCCACCTTCAATCCGGCGTTTTTCAGCGGCGGAAGCAGCTCTTCGGATCCCTGCTTTGCCCGCAGCAGTACAATCCGGCTCTTTGGTGCCGCTTCTCCTGCGATTGCCTCCCCCAGTGCCGCTGCACAGAATGTCCGGGGCATGACATCCGCAAACACGCCAAACTGTTCCAGTTCCTTTGCTGTACCGGAACCAATTGCGGCAACTTTTACATGGGGAAGAAATACATTGCGTACATCCATTTTCAGCATTCTGATCTGTTTCCAGAACGTCTGTACCCCCATGGGGCTGGTAAACACAAGCCACTGCTCGCTTTCCTGTTCTCTGATACTCCCCAGAATTGTCCCAAGTACTTCATTCGGCCAGACAGGCTTTGTTGTAATAGACGGCAGCTCAATTACCTGTGCCCCCAATTCCCGAAGCCTTCCGGCCAGCCTGGAACTGTTCTGCCTCGGGCGGGTGGTCAGAATCTGTTTTCCCCACAGAGGGAGATTCTTTACCCAGTCAAATTTTTCAGACAATGTACAGACTTTTCCCACAAGAATGATCGCAGGCGTCTGCACCTGAAATGTTTTTGCATCCTCCCAAAGCCTGGCAAGTGTGCTGACAAGCCTTCTTTGTCTTGCCGTAGTTCCTTTTTCCAGCACTGCTGCCGGTGTATTCTCATCCATTCCCGCCTGGATCAGTCCACGGCATATTTCTTCCATGGCAGTGATCCCCATCAGAAAAACTAGCGTTCCGTTCAATTTTGCAAGGGCGTCATAGGATCTCATTTTTTTGCCTTCTTTTGCATGCCCTGTGATCACATGAAAGGAGACGCAAAATCCCGATGCGTGATCGGAATGCCTGCATACGCCGGAACTGCAAGAGCAGAAGTCACTCCGGGATGATTTCAAACGGAATCCCTTCTGCCGCCAGACACTCCACCTCCTCGGCCCTCTCCCGAATACAAACGGATCTCCTCCTTTTAAACGAGGACATTTTTTCCTGCTTTCGCCTCACGAAGCAAAATCTGATTGATCTCTTCCTGACGGACACAGTGATGTCCGGAACGTTTTCCCACGTAAATCCATTCTTTTCCATCCGGGATCAGACTCAGGATTTCTGCACTGATCAGCGCATCATAGATGATCACATCCGCCTCATCCATCCATTTTTTTACTTTCAGTGTCAAAAGAGATGCATCTCCCGGTCCTGCTCCCGCAAGCCATACTTTGCCGGATGGAGATCCCTTTCCTGTCTTTTTTTTCTGCTGACTTTCCATATGCGCTCCTTTTCTATTTTCCATACTTTTTCTGCATATTGTGTGCAAGAGTCTCCCCCAACAGCTCTGCTTCTTTCTTATTGCCGCTTGTCTTTTCTACAAACCAGTTCTCATCCGATTCTCTCCAGTACAGCCCTGTAATATGACACTTTGATCCTCTGATTTCTGCATATGCTGCCACAGGTGAAGTACATCCGCCATTCAGTACTTTTACAAAGGCTCGTTCTGCCTTCGCCGCGGCCTCAGACCGGGGATCGTTGAGCACTTCTAAAAGTTCCTGATATTCCCCAGCTCTTGCCTGCACTGCCAGAATTCCCTGTCCGGCTGCCGGGATCATTTCTTCGCAGGAAAAATATCTCCCGATACAGGAATCCATTCCCAGTCTTTTTAATCCGGCTGCTGCCAGAACCGTGGCACAAAATCCTTCTTCCTCCAGTTTGCGAAGTCTCGTCTGCACATTTCCTCGGATTCCCTGAAAGTGACAGTCCGGATACAGTCTCTCCAGCTGCAGTCTCCGCCTCTTGCTGGAAGTCCCGATCATCCCGCCGGAAATGCTTTCGGCCTGTCCCTGCCGAAAGATCAGCACATCTCGCGGATCTTCCCGTTTGCTATATGCAAGAATCGGAAGATCTTCCGGGATGTCCATCGGCATATCTTTTAAGCTGTGCACAGACAGATCGACCCGTCCCTTTCGCAAAGCCTGATCCAGCTCCTTGACAAACAAACCTTTTCCTCCGATCTGCTCCAGACTCCGGTCTAAAATCCGGTCTCCGGTCGTCTTCATTGTCACGATCTCCACACGGATATGCGGAAAATGCGCCTCAATCTGTCCTTTTATGATCTCGGTCTGTGTCACCGCCAGCCTGCTTTCCCTGCTTCCGATCCGTATTACTGTTTTCATGGCATTCTCGTTCCTTTCCCCAGAATCTGATAAATATACTCCATATCCAAACTTTCCCGGATAATCTCCGCCAGCTTATTGTACTGGGTTTCCTTGTATGCCTTCCAGTCCAGACGCTCAAGCTGCCCGGCATCATATCCTTTTTCTTTTAAAAGTGCCGAAACAAACCCGGATGCGACACAAGCCTGATCAAAAATTCCGTGTACATAGCAGCCGTAACAGTTGTTTTTTCTGGCGCCGTCATATCGAATCCGTCTTTCGCCTGTTTCCTCCTGAATCTGCACCAGCGGACAAGGCTCCTCTGTATACGTTGTCACTCCCATATGGATTTCATATCCTTCTAATGGCACCTGACTTAAACTGCTCAGACTTCCAGACAGCCCTTCAAAAGTTCCCTGTACGCGGGTTCTCATCTTTTCCCCTGCAAACACAGTCTGTATCGGAAGCAAGCCCATTCCTTTGAGTTCCCCGCCCGCTTCCACACCTTTGGGATCCTGCAAAAGCTCTCCCATCATCTGATAGCCGCCGCAGATTCCAAATACAGTTTTTCCGGATGCCGCATGGCGAAGGATCTTTCCTTCCAGTCCGCGCTGACGAAGCCACTTCAAGTCTTCCATCGTGTTTTTACTTCCGGGAAGAATGACCGCATCCGGAGTGCCGAACTGTGACGCACTTGTCACGTACCGGACACCGACTTCATCCATAGATTCTAGCGGCATCAGATCTGTAAAATTAGAAATTCTCGGAAGCCGGATCACGGCAATATCCAGAAGCCCTTTCTTTTCTCTGTGCGTGAACCGCTCGCTTAAGCTGTCTTCTTCGTCAATATCCAGGTGGAAATAAGGAACAACCCCACATACCGGAATCTTTGTCTTTTCTTCCAGCATATCAAGCCCGGGACGTAAGATTTCTTTGTCCCCGCGAAATTTATTGATGATCGTTCCTTTGATCCTTCTTCTCTCCTGCTCCTCTAAAAGCTCAATGGTTCCCACAATCTGGGCAAACACACCGCCTCTGTCAATATCTCCGGCCAGAAGCACCGGTGCATCTACCATCTCTGCCATTCCCATATTCACGATATCTTCACGTTTCAGATTGATCTCCGCCGGGCTGCCCGCACCTTCGATGACAATAATGTCAAACTGTTCATCCAGTTTCTGATAGGCGCTTTTGATCACCGGAATATATTCTCTTTTCCTGCGAAAATATTCCATCGCTGACATCACACCCTGTACTTCTCCGTTTAAGATCACCTGAGAGCCGGTGTCATTGGTCGGTTTTAACAAGATCGGATTCATGACCGCAAGAGGTTCGATACCCGCAGCCTCTGCCTGCATGACCTGAGCTCTTCCCATTTCCAGACCTTCTCTTGTAATAAAGGAATTGAGCGCCATATTCTGGGATTTAAAGGGCGCTACCTGATATCCATCCTGATGAAATACCCGGCACAGTCCGCCTGCCAGAACACTTTTTCCTGCATTTGACATGGTTCCCTGTATCATGATCGGTGCTGCCATTCTCATTCTCCCCCTTCATAAATATATTCCAATGCTTTCAGTAATTTTTCATTGTCTGTTCTCTGTTTCACCGCGATTCGGTAATACCCCTTTTCCAGTCCCTCATAATTGGAGCAGTCCCGAATCAGGATGTTTTTCTGAAGCAGCAGAGAGAACAGCGGATATGGACTCTTTAAGAGCAGATAGTTCACTTTTGAAGGGAACCACTCCACCCCAATCCGGGTCAGACTTTCTTCCAGCCATGCCCGTTCAGTTTCCAGCCATTTTCGCATTTCCTGCCATCTTTTCATTTCCTTTAAAGCCGCACACCCGGCTGCCTGTGCCACACTGGACACGCTCCAGGGCTGCCGGTTTCTTTCCATCTTTTCAAGCAGCTCCAAATTGGATGTGATCCCGTATCCGAGCCGGATTCCCGGAATCGCAGAAATCTTTGTAAAGGCCTGCAGAATCATCAGATTTTTACTTCTCTCGCATTCTCTGCAGAGTGTCTGTTTTTGCGGTTCTGACAGAAATTCCACAAAACACTCATCCAAAATCATGAGAATCCCTTTTTCTTCACATGTCTTTAAAATCTCAAGCAGAAAGTCCTTTGGGATTACCGCTCCGCTTGGATTATCCGGAGAACATAAGAAGAGCAGATCCACATCTTCTTTCAAAAACTCCAGATAAGACGTTTGCGGCACAAACCCGTGTTTCTCACTGAGCGGATAGTACACACATTCACAGTCCACCGCCTGAAGCGCTCTGTGATATTCTGCAAAAGACGGGATCGTCAGGAGCGCTTTTTTCGGTCGAAGGGAATGGATCAGCAAAAAGATCAGTTCTGCCGCTCCATTTCCAAAAATCAGAAATTCCTGGGGAACCTGCAGATGTTCTGCCAGTGCACTTCTGAGTTTCCGGCTTTTGCTGTCCGGATACTCCCCTGCATGCTTCAGATTTTCCGCCATCGCCAAAAGCACCTCTTCTCCTGGTCCGAAAGGATTGAGGTTGACAGAGTAGTCCGTCACGTTTTCATAAGTATAAATATCTCCGCCATGCATATATTCCATGATTTTGTCTCCTTTCTTACCAGAAATACCAGAACCGGATCATTCCTGCAAACAGCAGGGTAAGCACCGCTGTCACATACATCAGCCTTCCTGCCCGTTTGATGTCTTCGGCCTCGACAGGACGGATCGGATCTCCGATCGTCTCTTTTTTATGCAGTACCCCAAAATACCATGCATCTCCTGCCAGCTGCACCTGAAGCGCCCCCGCACAGACTGATTCCGTCTGCGCAGAATTCGGACTGGCATGCTTTCTCCGGTCTCTTTTATAAATCTGCGCTGCCTTTTTTGCATCCATTCCTGTCAGAAATGCCGCCGCGATCATCAGAACTGCAGATACTCTGGATGGCAGATAATTAAACACGTCATCCATCTTTGCCGCCACTCTCCCGAAATAAAGATTTTTTTCATTCTTATATCCCAGCATCGAATCCATCGTATTGACCGCTTTATAGAGGAATCCAAGCGGTGCACCGCCAAGCATCAGAAACATCAACGGCGCAGTCACACCGTCTGATGTATTTTCTGCCACAGTTTCCACTGCTGCCTTTGCAATCCCTTCTTCTGTAAGCGACTTGGTATCTCTTCCTACAATCATGGAAACTGCTTTTCTTGCCCCCTCCACATCCTGTGTTTTCAGAGCATGGTATACCTTCTTACTCTCCACAGAAAGTGAACGTGCCGCCAGGATCTGGTAACACCAGAAACATTCCAGAAGAAACGAAACAGCCGGATGGATCTTCTCTGCCGCCCACAGCATCAGACATGGAATCCCGGTACTGATCAAAATCACCAGGAGCCACAGAATTCCCCCTGCCACAATCTGTTTTTTCGGTGATTTTCCCGCCGCACTTCGCAGCGGTTTTTCCAAAAAAGAAATCAGATGTCCGATCAGCCTTATCGGGTGATACAGCCAGTAAGGATCGCCAAAGATCAAATCCAGTCCAAATCCTGTCATACATGCAAGTAATATTCTCATAATCTTTCTATCTCCGTCAGTTGTTTTTTCCCCTGTCTCCAGCTTTCCTCCTCTGCGATTGCAGAATATCCGCTGCCATTTGAGACCTGCCAGTCATAAAAGTCTCCTCCCGTTTGAGAAAACGCTGACAAAACCGCCATGATCGTACCGCCGTGTACGACAAATGCTGCTTCCCGGCACTGCAAATCCATCAGATGCTCCATCATCTGTTCAAATCCAAGGCGTGTTCGCTCAAAAAATGCCTCCTGTCCTTCTCCTTCCGGAAAAGGAATCGTTCCATTGGAATCCAGCCACCTCTGATATCCGGGATCGTCTTTTAATTCTTCATAATTTTTTCCTTCAAAACGCCCGAAATCCTTCTCCCGGAAATTTTCACAGATCAGATCCGGCTCTTTTTGAAACAACAACCTAGCTGTCTGTCTGCAGCGAAGCATTGGACTTGTGATGATCTTCTCCGGACAACACAGGATATTTCCTGTCTGCCCCGGCAAGATGGGCTCATCTGTTCGTCCGATATACCGTCTTTCCAGATTCCCCTGTGTCCGAAAATGGCGGATCAGCCAGATTCTCATAATGCACCTCCTGCCACGATAACTGCTGCCAGTATCAGAAGTTCGGCAAGCTGCAGAAAATATCCTGCCAGATCGCCTGTCATCCCGCCAAACTGTTTCATCGCCATGTGATGGTAATACCAGAATACCAGAAGAGCGGTGCAAAGAGCCGCCGCGCCCATCTGCACAGAAGTCATCAGCATTACTGCCAAAGCCGCAAAAAACCAGCACACCATCACAACTGCCACCCGTTTCCTGTGTGCCTGCTCCTGAAAGGTTCGTCCAAGTCCGTCTTTTTTCGCAGATGGGAACACCATCACAGAGAATCCGCTAAGGGAACGTGACATTACATATCCTGCCCCGATCACCGGGAGCATTTCTGTTTTTGCTTCACTCCACAATGCCAGACTTGCCACAAGGTATAGTCCAAATCCGATCACTGCGAAAGCTCCGGTGCGGGAATCTTTTAAAATTTCCAGCTTCTTTTCTCTGCTTCCGTAGGAATTCAAAGCATCCATCGTGTCCAGGAATCCGTCCATGTGGATTCCGCCGTTGACCAGTACCGGAAGCAGTGTCATCACTCCTGCAAAAAACAACGTTCCGCATGACGTATACACAAGAAGCGCATTTCCGAGGATGACCTCCAGAATTCCTGTCACCACTCCTACCAGAGGGAAAAAGCACATGGCATATTTCATATTTTTTTCATTCCATTCCACCCGGGGCATCGGAATTTTCGAGTACATCGAAACTCCGATTGCCAGAGACTCAAAGAACCTCATTTTAACACCTCGTATTGTTCGATCTTTGCTTTTTCAAATGTGGTCATCTCCCTGTAAACCGAAAGCCCCATCTCCAGAATCGGAATCACTGCCACTGCGCCGGTCCCTTCTCCCAGACTCATATTACAAGTCAAAAGCGGGGAAAGCTCCAACGCCTCCAACAGCATAGCTCCTGCCGGTTCTTTGGATACATGGGAAGGCAGAAAATAAGACTTTGAAACCGGCACCATACGCGCTGCACACAAAGCCGCTACAGAAGAGATAAATCCGTCGATCACCACCGGAACGCGGTACAGAGCTCCTCCTAAAAAGACACCGGTCAGACCCGCAATATCCAGGCCTCCTACTTTTGAAAGAACATCCACCGGATCTTCCTTGTCCGGCTGATAGTTTGCAATCGCATCCTTAATAACAGAAATCTTTTTCTCAAGCCCTGCGCTGCTAAGGCCTGCCCCGCGCCCGGTTACCTGTTCTGGTGCAACGGATAACAGCACCGACGCAACAGCACTGCTGGTCGTCGTGTTACCGATTCCCATCTCTCCCGTAGCGATCATCTCATATCCCTGTTCTTTGAGCTGTTCCACTTTTCGGATGCCGATTTCAATTGCCTGCCATACCTCTTCTCTTGTCATTGCAGGTTCTTTTGAAAAATTACGTGTTCCGTAGGCAACTTTTTCTTCCTTGACTGTCACTGACGGAACATCCACCGCCATTCCGATGTCTACTGGAAAGAGATCCACCCCGGCCACTTTGCTCATCGCACAGACGCTGGTACTGGATTTTGTGAAATTATCTGCCACCACAGCCGTTACTTCCTGACCGGTCTGTGTGACACCCTCCTCCACAATTCCATTGTCTGCGCACATAATGACCAGTGCTTTTTTCTTCAGCTCATAATCCGGGGTCTCTTTGATCCCCGCCATCTGTATCACTGCATCCTCCAGCTTTCCCAGAGAAAACAGTGGTTTTGCAATCTTTATCCAGTGCTCTCTTGCCTGTTCCATACTTGTTTCATCCAAAGGTCTGATCTCTTTTTTCAACTCTTCCAGTGTCATTTTCTTTCACCTCCTTCTTTTTGTGACTGCTCCCATCTGATTGCTTCCCGCATGAACCGCTCTGCGAATACCGGATTGGACGAATAGGAAAGATGTGGAAATCCCGCAAACAGATTCTGCTGCATATGAACGCATTCCCAGCTTCTCTTTCCGTCCGGTTTTAACGCTTTTGCATCTGTTCCATTATTTGTACTGTCCCAGTAGTGGAATTCATGACCGCGGATCCTCTCTCCTCGCTTCAAAAACGTACCGTCCACCACTCCTGCCAGATTGATGTAACCAAACCGTACCAGTTTTTTCTTCGGCACTGCCTCGCCTCTGATCACGCCGGCCATCTTCCAGAGTTTTCCTTTCGGATCTGCAAGCTTCTCATGAAGATACAAAAAACCGCCGCATTCCGCATGGCAGGGCATTCCATTTTGAATGCTTTCCCGGATTTCAGAAAGCATGGTTTTGTTTTGACTTAATTCTCTGGCATATAATTCCGGATATCCACCGCCTAACAAAAGACCGCTGACTCCTTCTGGCAGGTGGGTATCTCGAATAGGACTGAAATACACCAGATTGCAGCCATATCTTTCCAGCAGTTTCAGATTGTCTTTATAATAAAATCCAAACGCCTCATCTCTTGCCACTGCAATCGATACCCTTGGATTTTCTTTCTCCTCATCCTCAGGTACGCTTATTTCCAGAGACGGTGCTTCTTTGGCCAACTCATAGAGACCTTCCAGATCTACCGTCTCTGAGAGGATCTCTCCTGCCTGCTCCAGCTGTGCTTTCAGATGTTTGATCTCCTCCGGTGTGACCAGACCAAGATGCCGGCTCTCCAGATGAAACGCTTCATGTTCCGGAATATACCCGAGCACCTTGATCGGATGTCCTGCCTTTTTCAGCTCGTTTTCCAGCATTTCTTTCAAACGGGGATACAACATTGCCGATACGCGGTTTAACAAAATTCCCCGAATCCGGCTCTCCTTTTTAAATTCCAGAAACCCTTTCACCAGAGCAGCCAGAGACAGAGCGGAGCCTCTCGCTGAAACCACCAGCACGACCGGTATCTGCAAGGCAGCTGCCACATCATAGGAACTTGCTTTTGCCGTATCCAGTCCCATGCCGTCATAATATCCCATAACACCCTCTACCACTGCCAGATCGGCATTTTGGGCATGCTCTGCAAAAATCCCGGTCAGCTGCTCTTTCTCGCAGAAAAACAGATCCAGATTCTGAGAATCAATCCCGAGCACCTCCCGGTGAAACATCGGATCAATATAATCCGGTCCGCATTTACAGGAAACAACATTTTTTTGCTGTCTGCAAAATGCTGCCATCAGCCCACACGAAATCACCGTTTTCCCACTTCCACTGGACGGTGCAGCAATTAAAATTCTTGGAATGTTCACACTTCTCCCTCCGAAATAATAAAAAATCGGGTTTTGTCCTGTCATCATGTGATGACGCCCCAGTTTTCTGGCCTTTGCCACTGTAATCTGCACAATTTCCGGTTCCCGCAAAAGCCCTTCATCCACTGCTTCCATTACTTCCGCCATCGTATCCAGAGAAATCGCTGTCAGTACGATCTGTACATCCGGGTTCTTCTTTTTAACTGCCAGCAGGATTTCCCTCAGATTTCCGCTGCTTCCCCCGATAAATACATGGGTCGGCGGTTCCAGTTTCCTGAGTGCTTCCGGTGCTGTTCCCTCCACGATCTGCACATTATCTGTCCGCAATTTTTGCACGTTTTTACGGATCAGCTCGATCCCTTCCGGATTCTTTTCAATAGCATACACTCGAATACTGCCGTCCTGGCAGGCTGCTTCAACAGCAACAGAACCTGTTCCCGCACCAACGTCATAAAGAACCGCATCTTTTTCCAGATCAAGCTTTGCGATACAGATTGTCCGCACTTCTTCTTTCGTCATAGGAACGTTTCCTCTTGTAAAGGCTTCATCCTTCAAATGCCGGCACACCTTCTGTGATGGATGTGGATTTTCCAGACAGACAATGCAAAGCCCCTCTGTATCCTCCTCCGTCAGTTCGCTTACCGTTTTTGAAAAAATCTGCTCTTGCGGATAGGAAAAATTTTTTCCGATATGTACCGTCAAGTCTTCAAGCCCATAATACAAAAGCTTCTCTTTCAGATTTTCTTTTCTTCCGCCCAACAGCAGAAAAGTTTTTGCATGATGTTCTGCTTCATAAATCCAGTTCTGCCATCTTCCATGGAGGCTGACAAGGGCTGCATCCTCCCAGGAAGTGTGTAGCACAGCTGCAAAATACACAACAGACGAAATTCCCGGAATCCTTTGGATTTCATACCGTTCTTCACTGCCATTTAGAACTTCTTCCAGTTTTTTTGCCCCGCTGTAAAATCCTGCATCCCCGGAAAGTACAATCCCGATCCTGCAAAACTGCGGATGCTTTCGAAGGTACTCTTCTATTTTTTCCGGCAGATATTCTGCATGGCAGACACAATCTGCATCGGATACCACTTCCAGAAGCCGTTTTGCGCCAATCATACAGTCACAGCCTTTTAAAGACTCTTTTGCCCGGACAGTCATCCCCTCTTTCGTTCCCATTCCGATTCCTGTCAGATAAACGATTCTTTTCTCTTTACACATCCCGATATCCTCTCGGTGTCACCATGTGACCATCCATTTCCTGTGTCTGTTCATTTCCGATAAACACCGTTGTAAACATATCCACCTCTGTGTCTTTTAAATTCCTTTAATGTAAGGATCCGGCTCTCCTGCCCGTCTCTTCCGATCTGTCTGACGATTCCGCAGATTTGTATCTTCTGCTTTTGTATTCCAGCATCATATTACATGCCTTCTCCAGATAGTCATGACGTTTTTCTGCTGGAAGGATTTGTAAAAGCAGATCAACAAATCTGCCATGGCTGCTGCCCTGCTCTCTTTTCAATCTTCTCCCATGGGTGTGAGCAGGTCACTTAAACTGATGACTGCAAAATCATGAATTAACGGAGCTCCAAGCACGGCTGCACCGCCGATTGCCGCCGTGATCCCCGGCACAATCTCAAGCTCTGCCTTAGGAAACTCGACACCGACCTCATACATCAAACCAGCCATTCCATACACACCGGCATCCCCGCTGCAGATCATCGCCACTTTTTTCCCTTTCATGGCCTCCTCAAATGCCATCTTGCACCGCTTCACTTCCTGCTTCATCGGCGTGGTCAGAAATTCTTTCTCGGGAAACTGCTCTTTCACCAGATCTACATACACCGTATATCCGATGATTGTATCGCAGGCATTCAGCACTTCTCTCGCCTCTTCTGTCATCTGTTTTCCCGCTCCGGGACCGATCCCGACTACATACACTCTATTCATCTGCCTGCTCCTCCTGTTTTCCCTGTCGAAATTCTGTGGTAAATTCCGGATGGTACAGAAGTGATCTCTCATATTCTCCTTCCAGAATTCTTCCCACCACGATCAGGGCTGTTTTTGTCACCTGTGCGTCTGCCGCTATTTTTTCCAGTTCTGAGACCATGCATCGCAGCACTTTTTCCTCCGGCCAGGTTGCCTTGTACACGATCGCTGCCGGAGTGTCTGCCGGATATCCCCCTGCCATCAGCTCTTCCTGCAGTTTTCCAAGCATTCCGGTGCTCAGAAAAATCACCATCGTCGCCTGATGCGCCGCAAAGCTGCGGATGGACTCTTTATCCGGAACCGACGTTCTGCCTGCCATTCTTGTAATCACCACAGACTGGGAAATATCAGGCAGTGTATATTCTGCATGCAGCGCTGCTGCTGCTCCGCAAAAAGAACTGACACCCGGACATACTTCGTACGGAATCTGACGCTCTTCCAAAGCATCCATCTGCTCTCTTATCGCTCCATACAGACACGGATCCCCGGTATGCAGCCGAACGATCCGTTTTCCTTCTTTTTCCCCTGCATACATCACTTCCAGAACTTCTTCCAGCGTCATATAGGCGCTGTTATATACTTCACAGCCTTCTTTTTTTACCTGCAAAAGACCCGGATTTACCAGTGACCCTGCATAAATGATAATGTCCGCTTCTTTTAAATACTGCTGTCCCCGCACTGTGATCAGATCTTCCGCTCCCGGTCCTGCTCCTACAAATACGATCATTTCGTCTCCTCCCCTTCTGCTATTTTTTCTCTTTTACAATAAACAATGAATAATAACTTGCCTCATCCGGAATCTCCTCTGCCGAATGGTAGATTGTCTCATTCTCCATGCCGCAGTTTTCTACCATCGTCAGATTTAAGTTCTGCTCTTTGATCACCTGCTTGACATAAGGAATCTTTCGCCCGGCCTTCATCAGCACCTTTGTTCCCGCCATCTTTAATCCTTCTTCAATCTCATAGGACGCAGGGATGACATGCAGTTCTTCCTGGTTCTCCACAAGGCTCTGATCCAGTCTTGCCGCTGCCGCACAAAAGGAAGGAACTCCCGGTATGATCCTTGTCTCATATCCCTGTTTCCGAATTCTCTTGTGAATATACATACAGGTCGAGTACACGGTCGGATCTCCCAGCGTGATAAACACCACATCCATTCCTTTTTCCAGAAGCTCTGCTGTTTTTTCTGCACCCTCGTCATGTACCTGACGAAGCCGTTCTTTTTCTTTCATCATCGGCATTGGCAGATACAACTTGGCTTTCTCCCCGATTTGTGCATCTGCCTGCACTGCAATCTGATAGGCAACACATTTTTCCAGATAACGTTTATATGCAGGATCTGTTCCTGTCGGATCATACGCCGCCTCTGTAAAATTTTTATCCGATACCGGGATTGCAATCACCGGACACTGCTTCATGACACGCAGTGCCTTTACTGTCAAAAGCTCGGGATCTCCCGGCCCTACACCTGCTCCGTAAAATATTCCGCTCATTCTTTCTCTCCTGTTCGTTTCTCTTTCACTGATTCTGCGCGTATGATTTCCAAAAGTTCTTCTGCACCGGAAGTCTCTCCTAATATCCCGTTTTCATTCGAAAACACGATTGCTTCCACACGAAGAGACTCCCCTCCTCTGTGCTTCAGATAAAATGCGATCCGTTTCATTACAGAATCCATAACCTGTCCCAACAGCTGTTCTTTTTCAAGCAGTTCTGTCATTTCTGCTGTTGTAATACTTTCCATAATTTTTTTACGGTTTCAGGATCAGCCCCCGCCATCGCCGCATGCGAAGCAAACACTTCCATCCTGCAGTCCGCCTGTCTGGAGTGCGTATTCATCACTCCTGCCGCCACCTTGCTCAGTTTGCCCACATGTCCGATCAGCAGAATTCCTTTCATCCCGAGCCGCACCGCATGATCGATGGATTCTCCGATGTAATTGCTGCACTTGACCGCAAGATTTCCATCATAACCAAGTGCTTCTTTCAGAAAATCACTTCCATAATTTCCCGGTACCAGATAACAGTACTCGTTTCCATTTTCTCTGAGCATCTTCATTTCCAGGAAAATCGTATCTGTCAGAGCTTTCTCACTCATTGGCTCTACAATGCCTGTGGTTCCAAGCACAGAAAGTCCTCCTTCGATACCAAGCCTCGGGTTGAATGTTTTTTTTGCCAGTTCTGCTCCGTCAGGAATTGAAATGATCACAGAAAGACCGCCTGTGTACCCGCCGCGCTCTTTCTCTTTTTCCACTGCTTCACGGATCATGGCTCTTGGAACTTTATTGATCGCGGCATCGCCGATATCCTGCTCCAGTCCTTTTCTGGTAATACGTCCGACACCAACGCCGCCATCCAGTGTGATCTGCTTTCCCTCTGTTTTGGAAACCTCTGCATAGACCAGAATCTGATCCGTCACATCCGGATCGTCCCCTGCATCCTTTCGGATCGCACAGCGTACCTTGTCTTTCATACGCAAAATGTCCTCCACATCCAGATACAGCCGGATCCCTTTTGGTGTCATCAGAGAAACCTGACGGATCTCTTCTCCCAAAAACAGCATTCTGGCTGCTGCTTTTGCCGCAGCCGCAGCACAGCTTCCGGTGGTATATCCCATTCTCAGTTTTTTCTGATCTTTCCACACAAATGCCTGTTCTGTCATTGTGCCTCCTC
>ENA-OQKD01000028-OQKD01000028.1-human-gut-metagenome-genome-assembly--contig:-NODE-28-length-37724-cov-3.851690_pt1 | contig 37724 bp, 38 predicted proteins | sample MGYA00242775_ERZ504792 | MGnify/ENA primary metagenome ERZ504792 (study PRJEB26092, sample SAMD00036401) | human gut metagenome | host: Homo sapiens | study: EMG produced TPA metagenomics assembly of...
AATATCTTGGAAGAAAGTGCTTCTTCCGAACAGACTCGCATACTTTTATTTCCAAGATATGACTTGTCACTCCGAAACAGTTTTTCTGATGCATCCCTGCTTTTATAGATATCGATCGCTTCTTTTGCTGTCATGTTATCCGATGATACGATGGCAAAATATCCGGCAAGGGACAGGTCTTTTTCTACCTCCTTCGTGTTCTCTTCAGCCAGTTTCAGCGTTTTTCCATCTTTTTCAAAATGCAGATAGAAATATTTCCTGATCTCCGGTCCAAAAGCGGTACATTCTTTTCCGACACATTTATCCAGATACTCTTTTAAACGACGTATTTTCTGCTTGATCTCCTGCTTTTCTCCATAAGCTCTGCCATCGCTGTAGTAGATATGAATATGTCTCTTTTTCTGGTCTCCTTCATACAGATACCGGGTGACAGTGGTTCCGTATACATCATATCTGTCATTATACTTTGCCCTGCTGTTTTCAAATTTCCCATGGTTTTCCAGTATGATGTCACTGATGAATTCCTTCATTCCTTTGACCATGATCAGAAAGCTGTATCCATTCTGTTCCATATACGACAGATTTTTTCTGCTGAAATATCCTCTGTCCAGAATGAACCCGAGACTGCGGTATCCGTATCCGTGTGCTTTGTCGATCATACAGGTTAACTGGGAAACATCATTGATACTTCCCGGATACACTTCATAAAAAAGCGGTTCGCGGTTTGATGCATCACAGGCAACCGAGTAATTAAAAACCGGGAGTCCTTCATCAACTTTCGCTTTACCATACTCTACAAGATCAATATCCCCGGCCTGACAGTTCTTATTTGTTGAATCATAGGAAATATAGATCCTCTGCCTTTTATTTCTGGATTGATTCCAGCTGTTCAGAAAACCCACCGATTGTTCCGGTTTCATTTTCCGGAGAAAATCGGAAACCCTGGAATCCGTATAGATTTTCATATCCGGTGTGAAAAGAGGATGGTTGTATGCGTAGTCGGGATAATACTGTCCGGCATTGTTTTCCGTAACAATACTGTAGCAGGCCAGATCCAGAAGAAATCCCGCATCTTTATCATCCATGTATTCGCCTAATGTCTCCCTCAGCCTGCAGTCCCGGATCACTTTGTGCAGTACAACATAAGGACCAATATTCAGATAGGGGCTTCTGTCAGAACGGCTGATTTCTTCCGGCATTTCTGCATCCGGAAAATACTTCAGGAAATTTTCGTTTGGCGTCATTTTACTCGGATCATCCGGATCCACCCTGCCAATAGAAGCACGTTTTGGATAAGTGTATTGCTTAACCGGATCATAAATACGGTCATATTCATACTCTATGTATGTGTGTCCTCCACGTTTTTTTCGCACAAGTTTTCCAGGAACAACCGGGATATCCACTTTAAATTTCAGGAACATTTGGCACTCCATCCCCCAAAAATCTCTTGTAATTATAGGGTATAAATACCCTATAATTACTCTATCATAAAATCCGGTACTTTGCAAGCACAAATGCTCACAAGCCCCGGATTTACAAGTTTTTTTTGATTCCACATTTTGTTAAAACGGGTTTAGGGGACAATTATTTAGGAAGTTCACATAAAGGATTGCATGATAAACTATCAATAACAACCTGATTATGTCCATTATGGGAGGAAAAGTATGAAAAGAAGAATATTATCATTAATCATGGCTGTGACTATTGGAACGATTTCGCCTGTCACAATTTTGGCGGATTCTGGAGATAGTTTTGAGTCGGGAAATACAGAAGATCTGTTTTCAGACAGCAGTCAGGATAATACTTATGAAGATACAGGGGATTTTTCGGATGGAGAAGAGCCTGTTCTTAATGCAGAGAATGAAAATGAAGGGGATTTTGAAGATATCTCAGCTGACACAGAGCAGAATCCGGATTTCGTCATTTCCGATGGTGTACTGACAGAATATACAGGATCAGATGAAGAAGTGGTAATTCCTGACCAGGTAAAAGAAATCGGAAGTAAAGCTTTTGAAAATAATACTTTGATTAAGAAAGTTACAATTCCTGAGGGAGTTGCAAAAATTGGGGATTATGCATTTTCGGGATGTACGGCACTGGAAAGTGCACCCCTGCCGCAGAGTCTGGAAGGAATCGGGGAATACAGTTTCCAGAACTGCGGTGCTCTTAAGAGCAGTGAAGGAGGATTGAGTTTCGGGGACAATCTGACAAAGATTGGGAAGTACGCATTTTATGGGTGTAAAAGCCTTAGTGGAAATCTGGTAATTCCGGACAGTGTAACTGAGATTGGGGAATACGCATTTTATAATTGTACAGGTCTTAATGGAACCCTGAAACTGAGTGCAACTCTGAAAACAATTCCGGATTATGTATTCCAGAGTTGCGGTTTTACAGGAAATCTGATTTTGCCGGAAAATCTGGAAAAAATAGGATGGTATGCTTTTTACGGAAATGGTTTTACCGGAGAACTAGTGATTCCGGATCATGTATCCCAGATGAACTATGGTACTTTTGGGTGTTGCCGTAGTCTGGAAAAACTGGTTATTGGAACAGGAATCAGCAGTATCCCGTATAACTGTTTTTACAAATGTGATGGACTAAAAGAAATAGAAATCTCTGGTTCTGTAACAAATATTGCGGCAGAAGCATTTGCATATTGTGAGGGAGTAAAGGAGCTGAGATTTAAAGGGGAAACGCGCCGGAGATTAAACTGAACAGCAGCGGACAGGATTATTTCTTCGGAACATACGGAATGAAAAATTTGGAGAAGATTTATGTACCGGCTGGCTGTTATAAAGTTTACGCAGAAGCCTATGGCTCCCGTCTAAACAATGAAACAAGAATTTTAGAAGAAGGAGCTGAGGATTATCTCATAGAGAACGGAGTTTTGACTGCTTACACAGGAACTGCAGAGGAAGTAAATGTACCGGAGAATGTAACTGAAATTGGAACAGGTGCGTTCCAGAATAATAAAGAACTGAAAAAGGTAACTCTGCCGGAAGGAATTACAAAGGTTGGAAATTACGCATTTTCAGGGTGTACATCATTGGAAAGCGTGTCTCTTCCGGAGAGTCTGGAAGAAATCGGAGAATACAGCTTCAGAAATTGTAGCGCTCTTAAAGATTCCAGGGGAAGTCTGGTTTTCGGAAACAATCTGATAAAGATTGGAAAATATGCATTTTATGGATGTAAGAGCCTCAGTGGAGATCTGGTAATCCCGGACAGTGTAAGTGTGATTGGGGAATACGTATTTTATAATTGCACAGGTTTTAACGGAACTCTGAAACTGAGTGCAAATCTGAAAACAATTCCGGATTATGCATTCCAGAGTTGCGGTTTCACAGGAACCCTGATACTTCCGGAAAAACTGGAAAAGATAGGACGGTATGCATTTTATGGAAATAACTTTAACGGTGAACTGGTAATCCCGGATCATGTATCCCAGATAAATTCTGATGCATTTGCTTATTGCAAAAATATAGAGAAACTGGTCATCGGCCCAGGAATCAGCAATATTCCGTACGAGTGCTTTTACAGATGTGAAGGTTTGGATGAGATACTATTTTCAGATAATGTAACAACAATCGGAGACAGGGCATTTGGCTTCTGTGCAAATGTAAAAACTCTTACATTTCTTGGAAATACTCCACCTGAACTGAAGGGAACACCAAAAACTATGTTTTTCGGCTATCAGGGAATGAAAAACCTGGAGACAATCTATGTTCCTTCCGATGCACTGGAGCAGTATAAAGAAAAATGGAGCAGTCTCACAGGCGAAATTGTAGCTTTTTCCGGAGATTCTATGGCGTTGAAAGTAACCGGACTGCAGAGTGTATATACCATCAGTCACAGCGCAAAGATATCCTGGAATCCATCACTGGTCAAAGACATAGAAGGTTACCATATTTATAGAGATGGAAACCTTGTAGGAGAAACGGAAGAACTAAGCTTTGAAGAAAGCGATCTGGATACAGGAAGCTATCTGTACGAAGTAGCAGGATACAGGACTGTTCAGGAAGAGAAACAGGAAACGGCCAGAGCATCATTGGAAGTAACATTAAGAATACCGGAAATTAAAGAAATTTATACAGGATTTGAAGGTAATAAACTTAATGAAGAAAACGACTGGCTGTACGCGTCTGTAAGTAATTTCAAAAACTTACAAAAGGAAGAGAAAAGCGCAGTCGGAAGATTTTATCTTCTTCAGAACGGACAGCAGAAAAAGATTGGAAGTGATATTTCAGAGCCCTGGACTTTAACCGGAGAAAACGGCATTTACCGTGTAGAATGGGATGTGCGTGATCTGGATGAAGGAAGCTATGAAATTCAGTTTGTTCTTACAGATGCAGACGGCGAAAGTGTGAAAGCAGTTTCAGAAGTATCCATAGACAGATCCAGCCCGGAAAAAATTTCCAGTATCTCAGCCATTGGTGATACAGGCTGTGTTGTTTTGTCCTGGAGCATGGCACATGAACTGGAAACAAACCGTTACAATATTTACAGAAGAAAGGAAGGAACAGCAGAGTTTATCCTGATCAAAAAAATATACGGCAGAAGCATTCAGACTTATACAGATACAAAGGCAGAAGAAGGAGTACTCAGTGAGTATTACGTCACTGCAGTGAATCCTATGGGGAAAGAAAGTGAACCATCAGAAAGCGCTTTTGCGATGCCGGAAAAAGACAGGGAAGCTCCACGTGTGATCCAGATGAACCCTGTAGACGGATCATTAACAGGTGGAAAGGTATGGGTAACAATCCAGGCGGAAGATAATGTAGGTGTCATAAAAACAGAACTTCAGGTATCAGAAGACGAGGGCGAAACCTGGACATCAGCAGGTACAGACAGCGGGGAAAAAGGAAAAATCCTTCTGGACACAGGTAAATACGCAGATGGAAAAATTCTGGTACGGGGTCTGGCATATGACGCTGAAAACAATGTAAGTACAGGCCTTCAGTACACCTACCGTGTGGACAATACAGGACCGGAACAGGTACAGGGATTAAGGTATGAATCCGGTATTACGACTGCCACGATTTACTGGAATGATGTTAAAGACGAAGATCTGGCATTTTTCCGGGTGGAGAAAAAAGAGAAAGACGGAACTTTTGCAAAAGTAAAAGACGTATACCATACACTGGGTATCAACTTGAATGGCCTGACAACGGATACAGACTATATTTACAGAGTAGTGGCATATGATCAGTGTGGAAATCGCGGAACAGCGTCTGAAGAGCTTACCGTTACAACTCAGAAAGATACAGCTCCGCCGCAGATTCTGTCCATCAAACCGGAAGCCGGATATTATTATAGAGAAATTCCTCTGGAAATTCAGGCGAAAGATGATACAGGAGTAGATTCTATCCGTATCCAGATATCCCGAGATGAAAGTATATGGAATGATCTTACCACTGTTACTTTTGAAAAAAAGGGAAAAATTGAAACAGCAAATTATAACCTGCAGCTGGATGATTATGAAGAAGGAAGTATTTACATCCGTGCACTTGGAAAAGATACTTTAAAAAATGAGACTACGATAGACGAAACCACAGGAACTGTTGAATATGTTATTGACAGAACAGAACCGGACATTCCAACAGGATTTCAGATCACAGAGGACAATGGAAAAATTCAGCTGAAATGGGATACTGCACCGCAGGGAGATGTAAACGGCTATTTTATATACCGTTCTTTTGACGGGGAAAATTATGAAGAAGTTGCTTCTGATTATACATATTTAAACTATTGGGATTCACCGGATCCTGAAAATGAAGAAGTCTGGTATCAGCTGGCAGCAAAGGATCTGGCAGGAAATGTAAGCGGCAGAACAGATGCAGTCAGGGCAAAGATCACCGCCGACAGAACACCTCCTGTGTTGGAAAGCAGTGTTCTGCAGGATGGAGATATTCTTGGAACAGGAAACAAAATATTCCGGATCCTGGTCAGCGACAATTATAAACTTGATAATGTAAAGGTTTATTACAGAGTAAATGATTCTGATGGTAAACAGCTGCTTCTGGAGGAAGATAAACTGAACTGCTCAGACAAGCTGATCGGAAAAACATTGCCTGTTGAAAAATGGAATAATGGAGATCAGATACATTTTTCTGTAATGACAGTGCTGACACGTGGAAGCAGACTATTGAGCAGTGTGCACAGGGTGGATATGATGGGCTGATGGTTTCTCATGGTGGTCAGGAATATGCATATGATTTTCTGACAGGAATTTTAGAACAGTATCCGGATCTGAAAATTGCTACCTTTGACACTCCATTTAAAGATGCAAATGGTGAAGTTGCTAAAATTCCAGGCGTAGTACAGTTTTTCCAGCAGGATGCAGGATTTGCTTCCAGTCTGGTTGAGAGCATTATGGATATGTACCCTGAAAAAGTAGAAGCAGGAGAACCGGTAAATATACTGCAGGTTCAGCAGGGAGCAGGATATAACAGCCCGTTTGACCGGCGCCAGATCGGATACCAGCCATATGAGGACGAAGGCAAAATTAAAACAGTTGAGAGAATTGCCCCCATTGATGATCAAAATGCAACATCTTCTATGAGAGATGTAACAGCTGCAACCTTACCTAAGTATGGTGAAGGTGAAATCGATGGAATCTGGTGCTGCTATGATGCATATGCACAGGGCGTGTATCAGGCACTGGTTGAGGCAAATTCAGATATCCCAATGGTATCAGTAGATATCTGTAATGAGGATATTCAGTTTATGCAGGAAGGCAAAAACTGGAAAGCATGTGCTACTACAAACTGGAGCTCCAATGGAGAATTTGCATGTCGTGTTCTCGCACTGGAAATGGCAGATCAGTATGAAGATATTTATGCTGCATCCTGCTATTATGAAGATCCTGGTGACTGGATGGAAATTCCGTCTGTAATTGTCACTACAGGAAATGGTTACATCAAAAGATGGAATCAATATTGAAAATCTGGCTGAAGTTGCCGGTGAAGAATATTCCGATACCTCCTGGATGCCGACTTGTGATTGGATGGTTGATCTCCTTGGTCACTGATCCATCTTAAAGGAATTGTTCTCATAAATATGTGAATAAAAGAACATCAGGATTAGGTGAGGCGCCGGGGCAGTGTTCCGGCGCCTGTATTTTAAGAGATCTGATACAGGGGTGCAAAAACTAAATGGAAAAGAGGAAATTTATGGATAAGATTACACTTGGAACAAGAAATGTCTCTATTGAATTTCCCGGTGTAAAAGCTCTTTCCAATGTAGATTTTGAAATCGAAACGGGAATGATTCATGCTCTGATGGGGGCAAATGGAGCAGGTAAATCTACATTGATGAAAGTTCTTGCCGGTTCAAATCCAGACTATACAGGAGAGGGTTCTCTACAATGGAAATCCTGTAGAATTGCGAAATCCGGCGGCAGCTAAAAAACTTGGAATCCAGATTGTATATCAGGAAGTTGATATGGCTCTGATTCCAACACTTACTGTTGCCGAAAATGTTATGTTTAATGACCTTGTAATGAATATGGGACATAAGCAGTTTGTAAACTACGGAAAGATCCGGAAAGATGCAAAAGAAGCTCTTGCACGTTTAAATGTAAATATTGATGTACGACGTATGTGTGGAACGTTGACACTGGCACAAAAACAGATGGTATTAATTGCGCGTGCTGTGCAGAGTGCCTGTAATTTTTTGATTCTTGATGAACCTACAGCTCCTTTATCTGATACAGAAACAGAAGAGCTGTTCAGAGTAGTCAGACACCTTCGTAAAACAGAAAATCTTGCAGTTATTTTTATTACACATCGTATTCATGAGGTATTGCAGATCTGTGATTCTTATACAGTTATGAGAAATGGTGAAATTGTGGATACGACACCGATTACGCCCAAGACAACTTCAAAAGAGATTGTGGATAAAATGCTGGGACGCTCATTTGAAGAAAACTTCCCGAAACAGGTTTGTGAGATAGGAGAAAAAGCTTTTGAAATCGATCATCTTACAGAACGAGAGGGGCGCGTTCAGGATATTTCCATGTATGTACGGAAAGGTGAAATTGTCGGTCTGGCAGGACTGGTGGGTGGTGGTAAAACCGAATTGTGTAAAACAATTTTCGGAGTTTATAAAAAGTCTGCAGGTACTATAAAGCTTAATGGAAAAGAGCTGAATATAAAAACACCGTCAGATGCTGTAAAAAACAGAATTGCACTTGTTCCCGAGGAACGACGTAAAGAGGGAGTACTGGTTGCAGAGACAGTGACTTTTAATACAACAGCAGCCAGTCTGGATGATTTTTGTACATTTTCTTTTGTGAACGATCGCAAAGCAGCCAGAAAAGCGGAAGAATATGTAAAAAGTCTCAGTATAAAAACACCGTCGATCAAGCAGAAGGTTGCTTATTTATCCGGTGGAAACCAACAGAAAGTTGCAGTTGCAAAATGGCTTGCTGCAGACTGTGATGTCTATATTTTTGATGAGCCCACTAAGGGTGTGGATGTAGGCGCAAAACAGGAAATTTTTACATTGATCAATAATATTGCAAAAGAGGGCAACTGTGTTATTTATGCAACCTGTGAAAACTCAGAACTGTTATCTATTACGGATCGTATGTATGTAATGTTTGATGGCCGCATTACAGCAGAACTGCAAACTGCAAAGACTTCTGAGGACGAAATCATGCATTATGCCACAGGAGCAACCAGTGCATACACAGGCTGAAGCCTTTAGTAACATATCCATTATGGGAGGAAAATAATATGGTTCAAAATGCTAAAATGAAAAATATTGGAAAAATGCTGTTGAGCTGGGCAGCGGTAATCGTTTTAGTTGTTGCAGTTGTAATTTTTACGATTGTGAAAGGTACAGCGTTTTTCTCTGTAGCAAACCTTCTGAACATTCTTCGTGCGATGTCTGTTGTTACGATTTTTGCTCTTGCTGCAACAGTATCTATGGCTCCGGACGGATTTGATATGTCAGCCGGAACGTTGGGAACATTTAGTGCTTATGTGTTTGCCGCGTCATTTCTGTGGTTTGGTCTTCCACTCTGGCTTGCGGTTGTAGTAACAATCCTGTTTACTATGTTTTCGTATTTACTGACAATGTTTTTGATTCTTGTATGTAAGATTCCGGATATGCTGGCAACATGTGCTCTTCAGTTTGTACATGCAGGTCTGGGACTGGCATTTACAGGCGGAAGCGCTGTTTCTGCAGGACTTGGTGTTCCGAAATGGGTAGCAAACCTTCGTGGTGGTGATACAAGCCCGCTTCGTGGAGGATGGACTGAAGGATCTCAGAATATCGGAAAATCTCCGTATATCATTATTATCATGATCGTGTGTGTGGTAATCTGCTGGGTTCTTCTGGAACGGACAAAACATGGTCGTTATCTCTATGCAATGGGTGGAAATAAAACTGCGGCAAAACTTTCTGGTATTAATGTAAAAAAATATCGTTTTATGGCAGGTATGTTTGCCGCTCTGTTTATTGCAGTTGCCGGTATTGTTGTATGTTCACGTAACTCTGCTGCACAGATTAACGGATGTGACAGTTATTTGATGAGTTCTCTGGCGGCAGTATTTATCGGACGTTCTGTAGGTGGAGCGGAAAGGCCAAATGCTCTCGGTACAGTTGTTGGAGCGCTTTTGATTACTGTTCTTGAGAATGGTCTGACAATGTGTGGAGTTGTTTATTATGTTCTTCCGGCTGTTAAAGGCGCAGTTCTCTGTCTTGCGCTGGTTGCAGCATACATTACAGTAAAAGAAGACTGATAAAAAATAAAATGGAGGGTTTGAGATGTCTAAATTTGATACATATTTTTTAATGACTACAGAAGATGCTATTGAGTACGCAAAACTGAAGGTTCCGCAGATGGAATGGGATGCGGAAAGTATGGAATGTAAAGAAATTGGAGATGGAAATCTGAACTATGTTTTTAAAGTCACAGATGGCAGGAATCATAGCGTTATTATCAAGCAGGCAGGCGGTGTGGCGCGTATTTCCGAGGATATGAAACTGGATACAGACCGCAATCGTATTGAGTCTGAGATATTGGTTCTTCAGGGAAAACTTGCTCCCGGATATGTGCCGGAAATATATTTTTATGATACTGTTATGAGTGCCTGTGGCATGCAGGATCTGAGTGACCATGAAATTATGCGTACAGCAATGCTGGAGCATAAAATTTTTCCGAAATTTGCAGATCAGATTTCTACTTTTATGGCCCAGGTTCTGATGGGAACTACAGATGTGGTGATGGATCATCAGGAAAAGAAAGATTTACAGAGAAAGTTTATTAATCCCGAGTTATGTGATATTTCGGAGGCGCTTGTTTATACAGAACCATATAATGATGAAATGCACAGAAATAATGTGTTTGCTCCAATAGCAGACTTCGTGAAAGAAAAACTTTATGAAGATGAAGAACTGCACTGTGAAGTAGCAAAACTGAAAATGGATTTTATGACAAGGGCGCAGTCTCTGATTCATGGAGATTTACATACAGGTTCTATCTTTATTAATGAAGACAGTACTATGGTATTTGACCCTGAATTCTGCTTCTATGGACCTATGGGATATGATATTGGAAATGTTATTGCCAATATGATTTTTGCATGGGCAAATGGAGATGTATATGGCAATTCAGAGTTCTGTGCATGGGTAGAAGAAGTTATTGTAGATGTTGTAGATCTGACTATGAAGAAACTTCGTGCTTATTACGAGGAACATGTAACAGATACCATGTGTAAAAATGAGATGTATAAAAACTATTATCTGGACACTATTCTGGCTGATACTTCTGCAGTTACCGGACTGGAACTGATTCGGCGTATTGTTGGTATGGCAAATGTAAAAGATATCACCAGTATTGAGAACAAAGAAAAACGTGCCCGGGCAGAGAAAATCTGTATTACTGCAGCGATTGATTTTATTAAAAATCGAGAGGCTAAAAAATGCGGAAAGTGTTTCCTTAATACCTTAAAGGATGCTATTGCTGCAATAGATGAATAACAGATATGATATTGCAATTATGAAAGGAGAATACAGTTATGGAAAATGCTTTAAATCTGGATACGGTCCGACTGTCAGAGGATAAAAAAGAAATAGTTATTCTTGATCAGACTCTTCTTCCTAACCAGTGTAAATATTTAAGTATTAAGAAAGCAGGAGATATTTGGGAAGCAATTTATTCTCTTAGGGTACGTGGCGCTCCGGCTATTGGTGTGACAGGAGGTTATGCTTATTATATATTGGCAGATCAGATTGAAACAGAAGATAAGCAGGAGTTTGTAAGAAAATGTACGGAGATGATGGAGTATATTAACTCTTCGCGCCCTACAGCCGTGAATTTGTCCTGGGCTTTAAATCGTATGCATGATGTTATGTTGAATGAAATTCATAACATGAGCATACCGGAATTAAAAGTGCGTTTGATGGAAGAAGCTGATGCAATTCGCCAGGAGGACATTCAGATCAGCCGCAATATTGGGGAATATGGATTTAAACTGTTAGATGAGCTTGGAAAAGGTGTGGGAATTATGACACACTGCAATGCCGGAACGCTGGCAACTGCAAAGTATGGTACAGCACTTGCTCCTATGTATATTGCACTGGAACATGGATGGGATCCTAAGAACGATATGCATGTATACTGTGATGAAACAAGACCTCTTCTGCAGGGCGCTCGTTTAAGCGCATATGAAATGCACGCAGCAGGAATTGATACTTATGTGCAGTGTGATAACATGGCGTCGTATACAATGAAAGAAGGAAAAGTTGGCATTATATTTGTGGGATGTGACCGTGTGGCGGCTAATGGTGATTTTGCCAATAAGATCGGAACCAGCGGTGTGGCAATTATTGCAAAACATTATGGAATTCCGTTTTATGTATGTGCTCCTTCTTCTACGATTGATATGACCCTGGAATCCGGAGATGAGATTCATATTGAGCAGAGAAAAGGCGAAGAGGTTACAGAGATGTGGTATGAAGAGCGTATGGCACCGGAAGGAGTAGGAGTAGTGAATCCTGCTTTTGATGTGACAGATCATAGTTTAGTTACAGGAATCATTACAGAAAAGGGAATTGCGTACGCACCGTTTAAAGAATCATTTGAAGCTATGGGGATTAAACCGGTTGAAAAATATGTAGATAAAAAATAAACAATAAAAGGGCGACAACAATCGCCCTTTTATTGTTAATAATATTGTACAGAATTTTTGGTAAGCCATTCTTTCCATTCCGGAGAAAACTCACAGTCTGTAATAATGGCGTCCATTTTTTCCAGAGGAATAACTGCAGAAAAAGAAGTCTTATCCAGTTTTGTATGATCTACCACGAGAAATTTCTGGTGAGCGTGCTGAAGTGCAATTTTATAAAGCATGGCGGAATCTTCGTTGATATCTGTAACGCCGAATTCTCTGCATACACTTCTGCAGGAAACAAATGCTTTGTCAAAAAAGTACTGTTGAAGAGAACGAACAGTACCGTTTCCGGTGAAACCTTTGGTTCTTGAAGAGAATTCGCCTCCGGTAAGAAATAGATGTACGGTGGAAGAACGTGAAAGAATATTGGCAATTTCCAGGGAGGTTGTAACAACGGTTAATTTCCGATTGACAATTTTTCGTGCGATGTACCAGGAAGTAGTAGATGAATCAAGAAAAATAATATCGCTAGGCTGAATCAGGGTATCACATTTTTGGGCAATGATTTCTTTTTCAGGGATACGCAATGTCTGTCTGGTTGTAACATCAAGATCATTCTGGACTCCTTCCAGTATGTATGCTCCTCCATGAGTACGTATAAGCTCCTGATTTTTTTCCATTGCGCGAAGGTCGCGTCGAATAGTTTCCTTGGTAACATTCAGACGTGCGGACAGATCGGAAATAGTGACACTTTTTTGCTCCTGAAGCAGTTTTTTGATGGCTTGTTTACGGGTGATTGCTAACACAGCAAAAAGACTCCTTTCATATATTTAAGCATCTTTGTTTTAATTTAAGATATCATGGTTTAAGTGAAAAATCAAATATAAGAACCGGATATTGAAGAAGTTCGAATATTAGAGATATTTTAATGAGTTTAGAGCTGACAAGCGAAATTTTTTCTATAAACTATATAAAGAGAATAACTTATACAAAATACATAATTGATACGGAATCAAAACAACAAAAACGGACAAATTAATTGACAAAACAAACAAAAGCGATTAAAATATAGTTAAAATAAATATATTAAATTAAAAATAATTAATAAAATTATTCAATAAGTACAAAAAGATTACAAGGAGGTAGAACATGAAAAAAATTATTAATGCGCCGGAGACTTATGTAGATGATATGCTTAAAGGGATTTATGCGGCTCATCCGGATCAGGTAAAATGTGCGGAAGATGATCTTAGAAGTTACTGCATTGCTCACAAAAAAGATGGAAAAGTCGCTATTATTACTGGTGGAGGCTCAGGACACCTTCCGCTGTTTCTTGGTTATGTAGGAGAGGGACTTATTGATGGTTGTGGCGTAGGCGGTGTATTTCAGTCTCCGTCACCAGAACAGATTTATAAGATTGCAAAAGAGGTTCATGCAGGAGCAGGAGTTCTTTTCCTTTATGGTAATTATACCGGAGATATTATGACCTTTGATATGGCATCAGATCTTTGCGATATGGATGATATTGAATGCAAAAGTATTGTTGGAGCTGATGATGTAAATTCACATGCGGACCCAGATACGCGCAGAGGTGTGGCTGGAATTTATTTTATGTTTAAGGCAGCTGGGGCAAAAGCGGATGAAGGTGGAACACTTGAAGAAGTAATGGCTGCAGCGCAACTGGCAAAAGACAATACACGTACAGTTGGATTTGCGCTTACTCCGTGTATTATTCCGGAAGTAGGGCATGCGAATTTTGAATTGAAGGAAAATGAAATGGCAATGGGAATGGGAATTCATGGGGAACCTGGTGTATGGAATGGTCCGTTAAAAACATCCCGTGAGATTGCCGAGGAATCTTTAAACACGCTTCTTGGTGATATGCCTTTGACAGAAGGAGATGAAGTTTCTGTTCTTATTAATGGACTTGGTGCGACTTCAGTTGAGGAATTATATATACTTAGCAATGATGTAAATGAAATTCTTACATCTAAAGGAATTCATATTTACAAAACTGTTGTAGGTGAATATGCAACATCTATGGAAATGGCAGGTGCATCTATTTCCATATGTAAAATGAATGATGAAATGAAACATTATATGGATTATCCGGTAAACACACCGTTTATCTGCCAGAAATAATTAGAGTCTTGAGGAGGTTTCATATGGACAGAATTGCATTTAATCAGCTGCCGGATCTGTTTACTTCTGTGGGCGAGCTTTTTACAGAGAAAAAAGAGGAATTATGTGATATGGATGCTCGCCTGGGGGATGGAGACCTGGGGCTTACCATGAGTAAGGGATATGGTTCTCTTCCGGAGTTAATACGCAATGAAATGGATGGAGCTGGCGGAGATATAGGGAAACTTCTTATGAAATCGGGAATGAAGATGGCAAATCTTGTTCCCTCTACCATGGGATTTCTTATGTCCAGTGGTGTTATGGAAGGTGGAAAAAATTTAAAGGGAAAGACAGAAATAGATGGGATGGGACTGGCAGCATATCTTGTTGGATTTGCAGCCGGAATACAAAAAAGGGGCAAGTGTCAGACAGGTCAGCGCACAATTTATGATTCTGTATTTCCAGCAGCTCAGGCAGCAAAAGAGTTGACAGAAAAGAATCCGGAGGCTTCTCTGAGTGAAGTTGTGGCAGTTGCACTTAATGCAGCAAAAGAAGGAACAGAATCAACCAAGAGTATGGTTCCTGTATTTGGAAAGGCAGCAGTTCATGCAGCGCAATGCGCTGGCATTGCTGATCAAGGTGCAGTTGCAGGTTATTATAAGATTTTGGGATTTTATAATTATATATGTGGGATGTAAACAAAAAGGCTGGGGCGATTATTCGTCCCAGCCTTCGTAAAACCGAATATTTACAGAAATATTCCGTACAATATCTCCCTCCTGAAGCTCCATATCCTCTTTATCAGAAACAGATGGAAGATTACAGTCATCCTCAGAAAGCTCCAGAGAGATCCAGTTATAAGCTGCTTCATTTGCGTTGTCAATGGCATCGTCCAGGGTGTCACCGTCAGCATAGCAGCATTCCAGATCCGGGAAAAATCCATGATAGGTTCCGTTTCCGTTTTGCGGAATACCGCAGGATAAATAAATTTCATAAATGCCTCCTACTGTTTGCTACATACTGTTATGAAAGATATTGTAACATATTCTTGCAGCGATGGAAAAGAAAAATTTGTTTCCGCATGGAAAAACCGGGATATATTTTATATAATCAGAAACGGGAGGTAAAAGCTGTGATAAAGTTGATTGCCAGTGATTTAGACGGAACACTGCTTACAGACAGCAAAGAGCTGTCACAGACAACTGTGCAGATTCTTGATATGGCTGTAAAAAAGGGAATATATGTGATACCGGCTACAGGGAGATCCTTCAGGGCAATACCTGAACGGATCCGGAATTATCCGGGTATCCGGTATGTGATCACATCCAATGGAGGCGCCATTTATTCTGTCCTGGAGAATAAGAGGATTTATCAGTGTCTGCTGAACGGACAGACGGTTGAGGAAGCATTGGATATTCAGGTACCGGAAAATACCGCCATAGAGCTTTTTGTGGATGGAATCCCTTATTCGGAAGAATCTTATGTGAGGTTTCCGGAAAAATACGGGGCCACGGAATATGGGGCAAAGTATGTAAGGGAAACAAGAATACCGGTAAAAGATATAAAAGCGTTTGCCATGGAACACAGAACGGAACTGGACAGTATGGCATTTATCTGTGGGGACAGAGACGGCAAATGCACACTGAAAAAACAGTTAAGAGACTCGCTTTCTGATGCATATATAACCTCGTCTGTTCCTCATATGGTGGAGATTGGACATAAAAACGCAGGAAAGGGAAATACGCTTTTATATCTTATGAGACTTCTGAGGATATGTCCGGATGAAGCAATGGCCTTTGGAGATGCAGATAATGACTGCAGTATGCTGGAAGCGGTAAAATATGGAGTTGCTGTGGGAAACGCTACAGAAGCATGCAAAAAATCTGCAGCTTTTGTTACAGCATCCAATGAAGAGGACGGAGTAGCAAAAGCTGTCAGACAGTTTCTGCAGAAAGCATGAAGCGGAAATTTCCGCATTTTGTAGTATAAACCAGATAAAAACTTAAAAAAATCGCACGATGTCCTCTGTGTCTTTACGTTTGGGACGGTTGGGCTCTTCAGCCGGTATACCTACGGCAATTACAGAAACAATGGTTTCTTCTTTCGGAACAGAAAGGACTTCTCTTATTTTCTGTGCATCTCGTATTCCGATGATCAGTGTGCCATAGCCCAGTTCTTCTGCTTTGAGGACAAGGTTTGCGTTCTGAAGTCCAAGATCATAACAGCCCCAGCCGTTTCCAAGTTCGTTGTCAGCCGTTCCATCCTGTTTGAAGCCGGAGCGGTTGTGCACAAAAGTTGTGACAATAAGGGCTGCATTTTCGGATTTCAGGGCATTGCCGGAAGGAAGGCAGTCTGTACGGAACTGTTGGGTCATTTCTTCGGACAAAAGACAGTAGTAACGGCCTGTCTGAGAGTTTTTCCAGGATGGAGCTTCCTGGGCGGCCCGGATCATCTCCAGGATATCTTCTTTGGGAATGGTATGCCCTGCACTGTATTTACGGACACTTCTTCTTTTTTTAATTAATTTTTGAAATTCCATATAGGTTCCTCCTTTGGGTGTATAAATAAAGTATTTTATTGATACCAGATGTTATTATTATGACATTCTTTTGAGGTTTTGGCAAAGAGAATATGCCTTATAATTATAAAGTGTTACAGATACAGCTCATGCAGTATTAGTTGCTTTGCAGGATTGGGGCTAAAACTGAGGTGTATAAGACTGTTGAAAACGGAGTAAACAGTAACTGTATAAGAGAAAATTCTGTCTACAGTCTGTGCCTCATATTGAAAAAGATAAAGAAGAACCGTATATTGAATTAAAAAAGGGGGAAAAGAGTAGTGAAGAAAATAAAAAAGTTATTTTATATGCTTGCATTGCTGTTGCTGATAGGCGGAGCTTCTCTGGGACTGTCAGAAAAGACGGTAGAGGCGTCTCCTGGTGTTATCGCACTGCGTAATAACAGGGTATACAGAACCTATGATTTGGACGGGAACCGGAGAAAAGACAGCATTATGCTGAAAACCACAGGAAAAAGATATAATCTCAGTGCATCTTTTTATGTAAATGGAAAAAAAGTATATTCTTTACCAAAGAAGGACTGTTACTCTGCGAGATACCGAATGATAACTTTAAAAAATGGGAAACATTTTATTTACGCGTGGACAGAGGGGGCAAATCCGCTGGTATCTTCACACAGGCTGTTACAATATTCTAAAGGAAAAATGAAAACAGTCTGTATTCTGGGTAATTTCATACGGGATTATCAGAGTGGATGTTATTTAGAATGGTATGAGAATCCTGCTATTACGGTGTCAGGCAATTCTATTAAAGTAAAATTACATTCTATGAACTGGACTACAGGGGGAATTACTTTTGTTATTAATATGTCATACAAAAATGGAACCCTTGTAAGAAGCGGTTACAGCGGCAATCTGACCCGTTCGGAAAGCTGCAGGGTTTCCAAAGATTTTTATACATATAAATCGCCGGGAAGTAGATCAAAAGCATTTAAAGTAAGAAAAGGAGAAAACGTAGTTATAAAAAAATACTATGTAAAACAGGAGAAGCTGTATTTCCAGGTAAGAAGAGCAAATGGACAGACAGGATGGATCAAGGCATTTACCAGGAAACAGTCCGGGCCGGGGCGGAGTCCCATTTTTTCCAACAGATTTTACGCAAGCTGATTTCTGTAAGTTCCGGGTTATAAGTGTCCAATGCAGTATAAAGAAAAATAATCCACCCACAAATACTGCCACACCTTGAAAACAGGTAAAAAGCTGCTAAAATAAAATTGTTCGGTGCGAATGAAAAAGAAAAAGATTCCCACGTTGTCTGAGAACTGTAAAGAGTATCTGGCAGCGTGGGAATTTGTTTTTATTTTTATGCCCGTATATTGCGGTGGTTATTGTGCAAAATTAGAAATTTGCTTATTTATAGTCCGCAGATTACAGAGATTTTCATGGAGATAAAAGATGAAGAAAATGAAAAAGCTATGTGCAGTGGGGCTGGCAGCCCTGTGTCTGGCAGGAAGTATGAGCTGCTTCACAATGGCAGAAGCATCAGAAAATGTGCAGGAGCAGGCTCAGGATCAGATGCTGTATTCGTCAAGAATGTGGGAAAGTAATGGTCATATTTATACTGTATATAATGTAGATGCAGAGGGATATACATCTCTGTCAGGAAATTATATGGATGCCATTGCCGTATATGAGGGAAAGGTTTACTGGAGAAAAAATAACGGGGAAGAGAATGAACCTGCTGAGATCATACGGATGGAGCCGGACGGTTCCGGACAGGAGGTTCTGGCAGAAAATGCGCATCCTTCCTCGCTTCTGTGCATTGATGAGGGATTTATCTACTATACTGCTTCAGATGAAAAGGGAGAGCAAAAAAGCCGCAGGATCAATCTGGACACAGGGGAAAATCAGGAGGCTCCGCCATACAGATTCAGAGCGGGAAATGAAAACTTCTGGTTTTCCACATCTCTGGAAGACGGGATATGGTATTGCTCGGAGCCCGGATATAAAAATATCAGGTCAATGTCAGGGGTAAACGGGCTTCGGCTGGGGGCTTTGGATCATAAGCTTTATTATATGGTACAGGGGGAGGATTCTTTATATACAACCTGTTCCTTTGATGTTGAGACCGGTGAGACAGAGATACTGCTGAGAAATCAGCAGGCAAAAAGCATTGTCAGCGGAACCGGACTTTATTACAAACAGGAAAGCAATGGGTATACAACGCTGTATCGAAAAGATTTACGTACAGGTGAGGAAACCAGCTATGACCTGGGAGAATTTCACCTGTATATGGGCGGCGGCTTCTATGAGCTGGGGGATAAAATCTGTCTTATGCGGTTTCGGCCGGAACTAATGCCGGACAATACGGAGCTGTGGGAGCTGGATACACAGACCGGAGAAAAAAGACTGATCGGACAATGGCATAATTCAAATGCAGTTAATGCGGCAAAGGAGCCGTAATCCTGAAAAATAAATCTTGACAAAAAGAGAACAGAATATTACAATGAACAATGTTCATATTGGAAACAGTTTTAAATGTATGATCAGGGAAACAGGAGACGTATATAATGAATACAGTTGTTACTTCCAGGACAGCAATTCTTGAAGCCAGCAGACAGCTGATCCGGGAAAAGGGATGGTCTGCATTGAATATCAGAAGCGTTGCCGGAGCATGTGGCGTTTCAGTAGGTTCTATTTATAATTATTTAATTCAAAAGCAGATTTGATGGCAGCTGCGGTAGAAAGTATCTGGTGTGACATTTTTCATTTTTCAGATGGGAATGCCTTTGACAGCTTTACCGAATGTATTCAGTGGGTATTTGACAGTCTGGAAAAAGGAGAACAGAAATATCCTGGATTTTTTGCTCTGCACTCCGTAGGCTTTGAGGCAGGAGAAAAGACAGGAGGGCAGCAGTTAATGGCGCAGTCCTGGGAACATATGCGCAGGGGCTTTTGTATGGTGATGTCTCAGGACAAAAAGATCCGTAAGGATGCCTTTGATGAAAGCTTTACCAGGGAAATGCTGGCAGAGCTTGTATTTTCTCTGATTCTTGCCAACATGCTGCAGAAAAAATATGACAGCAGTTCTATTCTGGAAATGGTCAGAAGACTGATTTACTGATAACTGTGTGCAGAACAGATTGCAGAAGCAGACTTTTCTGCACCTTATTTGGGAACAAAAATGAACAATGTTCAGAAAGGAGGCAGATAAATGCTCAAAGTAAAAAAGAACAGCTTACTTATGATCGCGTGTCTGGTATGGGGAATTGCAGGGATCAACATTCTGCGTATAGGACTGCTGGCATATCCTGCATACGTTACAGTGGGAAACATCATTCTTTCTGTTGCGGTGTTTTCTGTTTTTCAGTATTTTATTTTTGGAAAGCTGGTAAAAAAGCATACACAGAGAATACGGACATACGAGGAAGAAAAGCAGTTTTTCCTGAAATTCTTTGATGTGAAATCTTTTGTGATCATGGCGGTTATGATGACAGGAGGAATCTATATCAGAGAGTCCGGCCTTGGACCGGAGATATTCATTGCAGTATTTTATTCCGGACTTGGCGCATCACTTTTACTGGCAGGGATTCTTTTTGGCAGAAATTATTTCAGAGAGATCAGCTTACAGAAAAAAACAGCGCAGAGATGCTGTTAAATCATAGAAAAGGAGACAAATATTATGCAGGCTTTTGGCGAAACTTTATTTGACGTGGTTTATCTTGTTCTGGTTATTACCGTAGGAATCAAAATGATCAGACAAAGCAAAGGGGACAGGCAGTATCGTCTGTTTGGAATTATGGCAGTCACTCTGGGGTGCGGAGATGCTTTTCATCTGGTTCCCCGGGCATACGCATTATGTACAACAGGGCTGGAAAATTATACAGCGGCTCTTGGCATCGGTAAATTTATTACCTCGATTACAATGACAGTGTTTTATATTCTGCTCTATTATGTATGGAGAACCCGCTATAAGATTGAAGGAAAAAAAGAAATTACAATAGCTGTATATCTGATGGCAGCTCTTCGTATTATTCTCTGCCTGTTTCCGCAGAATGCCTGGACAAGCGCTGATGCGCCTCTGTCCTGGGGAATCTACAGAAACATTCCGTTTGCCATTCTGGGACTGATCGTGATCGTTTTGTTTTACAGAAGTGCGAAAGAGCACAAGGACAGAGATTTCCGCTGGATGTGGCTTACCATTGTGCTGAGCTTTGGATTTTATATTCCTGTCGTTCTGTGGGCAGATACCGTACCGGCAGTTGGAATGCTGATGATTCCTAAAACCTGCGCTTATGTATGGACAGTAATGATCGGATATCAGGCCATGAGAAAAACAGCCAGATAAGATGATATGCAGTACTGAGAAGCCGGCCAGCCGGGGGATGACTGCCAATATAAGAGTAAACAGCGTCAGACCGCAGAGGCTGTCAGAAAAAACACCGTATACCAGGTAAAAATATGCCCGGTATACGGTGTTTTTGCAGGGATTAAATATTTTTATAACCGGGCGATTGCAGTGCTTATCATTTCTCTGCACTTTTCAATCTGCGGCATGTCTTCAGGAATGATGGACGCCAGCGGTTTGCGTACGCCTCCGATATTCAGCTCGTTCATTTTAAGGATTTCCTTCATGACTGCATACAGGTTGCCGTGACAGGAGCACATTGCATAGATGATGCGGTCAATTTTATACTGGATCTCTTTGGCCCGTGCAATATTGCCGGCTTTTAAAGCCGCGTCTGCTGCAAGGAACAGCTCAGGCATAACGGCATAGGTACCGCCGATCCCGCCGTCTGCGCCGATGAGACGTCCGGAAATGAACTGTTCATCCGGACCGTTGAATACAACAGAGTCGTCTCCTTTTACATCCTTGAACATCTGGATATCCTGTACCGGCATAGAAGAATTTTTTACACCGATCACATTTGGATTTTTCAACATTTCTTTATAAAGTGGGATGCTCAGCGCCACACCTGCAAGCTGCGGGATATTGTAAATAATAAAGTCTGTATTTGGAGCTGCGCTGCTGATATCATTCCAGTACTGCGCGATCGCATGATCCGGAAGATGGAAATAAATAGGCGGGATAGAAGCGATGGCATCAACTCCAAGGCTTTCTGCGTGAGCTGCAAGCTCCTGGCTGTCTGCCGTATTGTTGCAGGCTACATGGGCGATTACGGTAATTTTGCCTTTTGCAATCTTCATCACATTTTCCAGAATGAGCTTGCGTTCCTCTTTGCTCTGATAGATACACTCTCCGGAGGAACCGCATACATAAACGCCTTTTACATTTTTGTCGATCAGGTGTTGGGTAAGAGCCTGTGTTCTTTCTGCGCTGACACTTCCGTCATCCTCGTAGCAGGCATAAAATGCCGGAATAATTCCTCTGTATTTTTCTAAGTCTCTCATATTGTCCTCCTTTTTTATATCAGCCTTTTACAGCGCCCATGGTAATTCCTTTTGTAAAGTATTTCTGGAATGCCAGGAATACAACAATGATCGGAATTGCTGCCAGAGCTGCGCCGGCCATGATCAGACCGAAGTCCGTAGAGTTTTCTGCCTGCAGTTTGGCAATACCAAGGGAAATGGTAAGATTGCTGGTGCTGCTCAGCATGATCAACTGCATAAAGTAATCGTCCCAGGAATTAATAAAGGTAAAGATCGCAAGAGCTCCGATACCTGGTTTGATCATTGGAAGAGCCACATCTGCAAAGGTTCTCCATTCACTTGCGCCGTCGATACGGGCCGCCTCCATCATCTCTCCCGGAATGCCTTCAGCGAACTGCTTGATCAGGAATACGCCAAAGGGCCAGCCCACAATAGGGAAGATCGTTGCCCACAGTGTATTATACAGATTCAGCGACGACATTTCACGGATCAGCGGAATCAGGATAACCTGTTTCGGAAGCGCCATTGCGCATACGATCAGTGTAAAAATAATGGTACGTCCCACAAAGCGTTTTTTTGCCAGGGCATAGCCGGCCATAGCTGCCGTGATACAGGTCAGCAGCATGGCAACTACTGCCATAAAGATAGTATTTCCCATCCAGCGGATTGCAGCCGGAACTTCAGGTCCTGCAAATACAATATCCGTAAATGGAACGTGGATTTCCCATAATGGGGCTACCTGTCTGCTGAAAAGCTTTTCGTAGTTTGCCAGAGTCCATTCCTGCGGAAACCACTGTGGTGTTGTGGCATTGATCGCCTGGGGCGTTTTAAAGGAGCCGGTAATGATCCAGTAAAGCGGGAATGTAAATCCGATAGCCAGAATAATGATAGACAGGTAAGCCAGGATTTTATATAATTTTGTCTTTGTAAATTTTGTTTTCATAGCTTCCCCTCCTTACTTTTCACTGGTTACTTTAAACTGTATTGCAGAGAGAACCGCAATAATAATGGCAAGAACAACGCCCATTGCGTTTCCGTATCCGTAGCGGTACAGCTTAAATGCAGTGTGATAAATGTAATACATGATCGTGTCTGTGCTGTGGTTTGGTCCGCCGCTGGTAAGAAGCTGGATCAGGGCAAAGCACTGGAAGCTGTTAATGGTAGTGATAACCAGTATGTAAAGAGTAGTGGGTTTGATCTGAGCCCATTTGATCTTCCAGAATACCTGAAGATGATTTGCGCCGTCTACCTGTGCCGCTTCTACAAGAGACTGATCCACATTATTCAGAGCAGATACATAAAGTACGATAGGCTGTCCTACAGAAGTGGTGATCAAAATAAGAATGATACAGCCAAGAGCATATTTTTCATCACCCAGCCAGTTGATATTTTTTTCAAGAAGACCGGTGGATTTGCCGAGATAATTGAAAATACCGTAATAATTATTGAACATCCATTTCCACACAACAGTAACAGCTACAGAACCGGTAACAACCGGAAGATAGAATACGCAGCGGAACAGGGAGCACAGCGGGCCTGTCATATTGTTCAGCACTGAGCCTACCCACAGGGAAAAGATACAGGTTACAGGTACGGATACAATCACAATAATAAATGTATTTTTTAATGCGCCCAGGAAAACAGGATCCGTAAACAGTTCCTTGTAATTGGCAAGGCCTACAAAGATATCCTCACGGTTCATGGTAGAATCAAAGAAGCTGGTTATAATACACTGGAACATCGGATAGATGACAAATCCCAGAAAAAATACAAGACTTGGAAGCATAAACGCATATCCTGCGATGGTTTCTCTACGGGTAAGCGCTTTACTGCTTACTCCGTTTTTTTTCTTACTTGCTGCCAAGAGAAATCCCCCTTTCTATTACTCCTACAGAGACAAAACGCCCCTCCCGCGCAAACGCAGGAAGGGCGCCCGAGTTCTCATTTTGCAAATATGCAGTTTCGGTTATATTACTGAGCTACTGCTGCATTTGCGGTTGTAGTAAATTCTTCAACTGCTGTCTTAACATCTGTGCCGGAACCAATCTGCTGAAGCATGTTCCACCATGCGGTACGGGCCTCTGCCCATCCGCCTACTACCTGGTAATAATCGCCCATGTAATCAACGAAAGTAGAATATTCAGTCATCAGTTCATCGTCTTCGTAAATGTTTCCGATATCTTTTACCGGCCAGTAGCTGGAAGCTTTAACACTTTCTACTACCTGTTTTTCATCGTTTGCCATAAAGTCGATAAAGGTTTTGGAAGCTTCGATCTTGGCCTCATCGCCGTTATCAAAGATACCGAATCCCCAGATACCGCCGCAGAGCTGAGGCTCGCCGCTTTCTGTAGGGAATGCCATTGGAAGAACATCAAATGCGATGTTTTCAAGATTGTTCTTTTCCTGAGCTACGTTCCAGCAGAATGCCATTGCAAGTGTTCCGTTGCAGAAAAGGTTGATCTCATCTGCGCCCTGGAGAGAAGCGTCGAAGTTGATTCCGTCCATACCGGAAAGAAGCTCAAGAGCTTTAATGTTTTCTTCGCTGTTTGCTGTGTATTCGGTGTGCTCCGGATTGGTAAAGGTACCGCCGTAAAGGTTGTTTACCAGTGCGCGGGTTTCCTGGTCGCCGCCCTGACCTGCACAGTAAACTGCGCCTACGTTTTCCTGGCCGGAGTCATAAACTGCCTGAACTGCTTTTTTGAAGTCCTCTGTAGTCCAGGTGCGGGTTTCTTCGTCAATATACTGCATAGCGTCTGCAGCTTCAAAAACGTCTTTATTGATTGCCATGGTATGAGCAGTCATACAGAGAGGATACTCATAATATATGCCGTTATTGCTTTTGCATGCAGCCTCAACAGACGGATAAATAGCTTCTTTGGCTTCATCAGTCCAGAGATCAGCAAGGTCTACCATTAATCCTTTTGCACCCCAGTTTGCAACCAGACGTTCCGGTCCTTCCAGAACAATATCCGGTGCCTGTCCGCCTTCAATTGCAGTGTTGATCTGGTCATCTCCGTTTGTGTAGTCCAGATACTCTACTGTCACGTTGAGCTCAGGATGCGCCTCATTAAAGCTGGCGATCAGACTGTCTACTGTTGCGGCATCGCCCCAGCTTCCGATTGGGTAGGTCCATAAGGTAATGTCAGTCGCTTTGTCAGCTTTTTCATCCTTAGCAGCAAATGCAGTTACAGGGAATGCCAATGTGCATGCCAATGAAAGCGCCAAGATTTTTCGATACGTCATATTGTACCCTCCTTCTTATTTGGATGACTACCTGTCTTGGTAATCATTAATAAATTGATAATAAAAATATAAGTCGCTTTCGTCATTTTATCAATAGATATTGCAAAAACTATTATAAAAATTTTCATTTTCCATAAAAAATTAAAAATTTTCATTTACAGCGTAGTATCACAGGACAAAATTTCAGGGATGATCTCTGAAAGAGCTTCTGCAAGCTGTCGGTGCCCTTCCTCTGTAAGGTGCATGAAATCTACATTATTTGGTTCAGCAGTAACCACCTGGTTTGCATCCAGATATGCACAGCCCGTCAGATCTGCGATCTTTTTGTATTCTTCCGCAAGCTTCTGAGATTTTTCTGCGCAGCCTTTTCCCATGGTTCCTCCTACCTCGGAAGTTTCATAGCGTTTGTCAATATTCTGAGGCGTTACAATGAGGATAGAAGGCCTGCCGTTTTTCCAGCAGTCAGTTGTGGAAACTGCTTTGGAGATCAGACGCTTCAGGCCAAGCGCAATACATTCGGCAGAAGCGCCGAAACGTTCCTTGGTATCATTTGTACCAAGCATAATGATCAGCAGATCTACAGGCTCATGGCTCATAAGGCATGGATAAACATAGTCCAGACCGCTGAGCGCCTCGTGGATCGGATCGTCAAAGGTGGTAGTACGGCCGCTTAAACCTTCTTCCAGGATCAGCCACTGGTCTCCCAGCTTTTTTTGCAGAAGACAGGTCCAGCGCTGGCTTTCATCAAATCGTCCTCCGGTTTTGGCACAATAGCCGTGAGTGTTGGAATCACCAAAACAAACTACATGTTTTTTCATAGTCATACCCTCCAATAATATTGTTTTATCAATATTATAATTAATTTTATGATTTCTGAAAATACTTTTCTTTATCAGTTGCGGAGGAAAATAATTTATATTATACTTTTTGTTAGGAAAATAAGGTTTTGGAGATTTATTATAAAGAAATCAGGAGGCAGACTCATGACGGATTCTATTTTAGACGCAATGACAGAACAGTATAATTCTATGACCCGTTCCGGAAAGAAGCTGGCAAATTATATTTTGTCTAATACTGCAGAAACTCAATATTTATCTATTACATCGCTGGCTGAAAATTCCGGTGTATCGGAAGCGACTATTACCCGGTTTTGCCGTATGCTGGGATTAAATGGATATCATGAGCTGAAACTGGCTCTTGCAAAATCAGAACGGGCGAATACGGCCGCTGATTCTGAAGATGCGCTTCTGGCTGTCAGCGACAGTGGGTCTCTGGAAAAGATGTGCCGTAACCTGAGAGACTCTTATCTTTCGTCTATTAATGAGACGATTTTTCAACTGGATACTCTTTCTCTGAAACTGGCAGTGGATCTGCTTGTGCAGGCAAGACATGTGTATTGTTTTGGACAGGGGGGAAGTATGGTAACTGCAAAGGAAGCCTGGGCGCTGTTTGCAACAGTAACTCCAAAGTTTATTCATATTGAGGATTCCCATATGCAGACCATTGCGACTGCGCTTCTCACTCCCGGAGATGTGATTTTGTTTTTCTCTTATTCCGGTTCTACCAGAGATATGCAGGAAGTACTGGATCTGGCAAAAGAACGCCATATTCCCATTGTTCTTATTACGCATTTTCGTAAATCACTGGCTGCCAGTTATGCAAACGTTTCTCTTATCTGCGGCTATAATGAAAATCCTCTGCAGTCCGGCTCCATAGCGACAAAAATCGGTCAGATGTTTTTGATCGACTGCTTATTTAATGCATACTGCAGCCAGAATACAGATGAAAATTCAGCAGCAAGAGATGCAACTTCCCAGGCTATTTCACGCAAGCTGTTATAGGCTACTGATTCCGGGCAGGAGGCTGGCGGAACTGCTTTTTATAGGCCCGGGAAAAAGTGGTGTAATCCCTGAAGCCGCTCTGAAGAGCGGCTTTCATAACAGGTGTTCCCCGGGCGATGAGGGAACGGGCAAGGAGAAGCCGTTTGCTTGTAACATAGCTGTGGATGGTGCAGCCGGTTTCTTCTTTGAATTTCCGCATCATATGATATTTGCTGAAAAAGAACCGGGCTGCCAGAGCGTCAATGGAAAGATCCTGCTCAAGATTCTGGTTGATATATGCCACAAGCTGTTCCACATGGGAATCAGAGGAATAGGATCTCTGATCAGTAATGTACTGTTTTTGCAGAAAAATGCGGTTTACATGAACCATGAACTCAGTGAAAAGAGCCTGTTTCAGAAGCTGATCTCCGAATTGAGTGCCGGAGATCGCAGTTTCCAGTTCATAGAGAATGGATTTTATCTGCTCCATAAGCCGGGTGTCCAGACGGATCAGGCTGAAGCTGCGGTCATTTGCTTTCTGGAAGCAGGTATTCAGTTCGGATGTCTGAAGATCGTTTCTGATCCACAGAATAAACCGTTCATAAGGAAGAGAAAAGTCAATTTCAGGCATATGAATAGACCCCCCGGCTTACAAGGATAATATCCCAGGGCTTCAGATGATAGGCTTTTCCTTCTATATGATAGGTGACTTTTCCGGAGAGTAAAAACAATGATTTTATGAAAATCATGATAATGGTAAAAATATTCTTTTTCAGTTTGGTCTTTAATATGAAACAACCGGAAATCCTCTTTTAAATATCCTGGTTTTTTCTTTCTGGACAGGTATGGAATAATTGTTTTCCTGCTCTGAGTCCCGGGAAACGGGAAGGGTATCCGGATGGTATGAAGAGGTTTTCATATATTTCAGCTCCTGGTGTTATTTACAGTCAGTTTATCGCAGATGAAGAATGAACTGCAAGAGAAAAAAACCAGATGAGGATCAGACTGAGTTACTGTGAAGGTAGTAAGCATCAATCACACTGACAGGGGCAGGGGGCAGGAATATAAAAGCAGTTTTTGCAATGCAACAGGCATTTTATCCTATATACATAGAAAAAAATATCAGATATAATAATAACAGAATAAAGGTGAACATAAGATTCAATGGAGGGTTTTAATATGGCAGGCTGCATTACAATGGTGAAATATCAGGGACTTGGCAATGATTATCTGGTTCTGGATCCTAATAAAAATCGTGTACAGCTTCAGGGGAAAAAGATTGCCCTGATGTGTCAGAGAGGATTTGGTCTGGGGGCAGACGGTGTTTTGTACGGACCTGTAGAAATCAATGGCAAAACAGGCGTGCATATTTTTAATGCAGACGGAAGCGAGGCTGCGATCAGTGGAAACGGCGTAAGGATTTTTGCAAAATATCTTATGGATCAGGGATATGTAAAAGAAAAGAAGTTTTCCATTGAAACTTTGGCCGGTCCCATCGAGGTAGAATGTCTGAACAGCCGCGCGACAGAATTTCGTGTAAACATGGGGAAGGCCTCCTTTTTGTCAAAGGAAATTCCTGTAACAGGAGAGGTTCGTGAAGTTATCAATGAGGATTTCTCTTTCCATGGAAAGGATTATAAAGCAACCTGTCTGACAGTAGGAAATCCTCACTGCATTATCTTTATGGATAAGGTCAGCAAGGATTTGGTTAAGGAGCTGGGACCCTATGTGGAAAATGCAGATGAGTTTCCGGAAAGAATGAATCTTCAGATCTGCCGTAAAATTGACACAGGAAATCTGGATATTGAGATATGGGAAAGAGGTTCCGGCTATACAAAAGCATCCGGTACCGGAAGCTGCGCAGCAGCAGTGACCGCTTACCGTCTGGGAATGGTGGAGAGCCGTGTGAATGTAAACCAGCCAGGCGGAATGATCCAGATCGACATTACAGATAACGGTGATATTTATATGACCGGAAGTGTCGGATATATTGCGGATATGAGAGTTGCGGAGAGCTTTTTCTCCTGATGGCGTCTGATGCGGTAATTAAAACTGAATTATTATAGAAACTTTACTTCTCCCGGTTTTTGTGCGGTCAGATATAAACAGCTGTCGCAGGAACCGGGAGTTTATGCTATACTGTTTTTGTAATCAATAAGGCAAAAGATATGTGCATTATGGGAGTGGAGAAACAATGTATCAATATGAAAAAAAGAACCGAAAATCATTAGGCGCTCAGACAGAGGATGAGCTGATGAAATATATTCTTCAGAAACCTGTAAAACCGGGGCAGAAGATTCCCAATGAATTTGAGCTGGCAGAGAAATTTGGTGTAGGACGGAGTACTATCCGGGAAGCTGTAAAAGGACTTGTTTCCAGAGGGATTCTGGAGGTGCGCAGAGGGTCGGGAACATATGTGATCAATACAAACTCTCTGGAAGAAGATCCTCTGGGATTTGGAAAAATAGAAGATAAATATGAGCTGGCTCTGCAGTTGTTTGAAGTAAGGCTGATGATTGAGCCGGAGATTGCCGCTATCGCCTGTAAAAATGCCTCGGATGAGGATTTGGTTCATCTGAAAAAACTGTGTGACGAAACTGAGGAACTGTATCTGGGCGGCCACAACCATATCAAAAAGGATATTGAATTTCATACCTTTATTGCAAAATGCAGCAAAAATCAGGTAGTTGAGATTCTTCTTCCGGTGATTCACACCGCAGTACTTACCTTTGCAAATGTAACTCACAGACTTTTGAGAGATGAAACCATCCGTACCCACAGAGCCATTAACAATGCAATTCTCGCACGGGATTCCGTGGGAGCAAAATGCGCCATGATCACCCATCTGACTTATAACCGGCAGACGATCATGAAGATTCTTCAGGAGCGTTCCGAAAAAAATACGGAAAACATCTGATGTTTTAGAACGCAAAAAGACAACTTAAAAAATCCTATGGGAAGAATATACTAAATCAAAGCGATTATTCTTGGAAATAATCGCTTTTTTTGTGCAAAAAACAGAAAAGAATTTAAAGACATCATATATATTGACGGAGAAAATGGGGAATCCTATAATGAGGGCAAATAACATAAGACGTCAGATGTTAATCTGCTGAATGAGAAAACTGTTTTATATTAACAAAGGAGGATTTTATTTATGTCTATGGAAGGTACTGCATTGAACCCTACACGACTGGTTGCAGCGGCGCTGATTGGACTGGTAATCTTACTTGTACTCATCATTAAATTTAAAATCCAGGCAATGGTAGCCATTCTCATTGGGGCAATTTCAATAGGCCTGATTGCCGGAATGCCCTTTGAGAATATTGTTACAGCCGTGAATGACGGTATCGGAAACACATTAAAAGGAATTGCGCTGCTGGTAGGTCTTGGCTCCATGTTCGGCGCAATACTGGAAGTTTCGGGCGGAGCCCAGACGCTGGCAGTTACAATGGTCAGACGCTTTGGCGATAAGAAAGCCGCCTGGGCTCTTGGAATCACTGGTCTGGTTATTGCAATGCCGGTATTTTTTGACGCAGGTCTTATTATCCTGATCCCACTGGCATTTTCCCTGGCAAAGAGAACCAGACGCTCTTCTCTGTTTTATGCAATTCCGCTTCTTGCCGGACTTGCAGTTGGTCATGCCTTTATTCCACCTACACCGGGGCCGGTCCTGGTGGCAACCATGCTGAACGTAGACCTCGGATGGGTTATTATGGTGGGTATTTTCTGTGGCGTTTTTGCAATGATCGCAGCAGGTCCGGTATGGGGAGCCATTTGCGGAAAGAAATATATGATCCCTGTTCCGGAACATGTGGCAGAGCAGCAGGATATTGATGAATCAAAGCTGCCGAATTTCTGGACTATTGTCGGAATCATTCTGATTCCTCTTGTACTGATTATTATGGACTCTGTCTGTGGAGTTGTTCCGGCGCTCAGCGCGCTGGCACCGGTGTTCTCTTTTCTGGGAGAGCCGTTTGTAGCCCTTCTGATCGCAACAGTGGCAGCAATGTTTATTCTTGGAATCAGACACGGCTATACAACTGAAGAGCTGGAAAAGGTTATGACAAAATCTCTGGAGCCTACAGGTCTTATCCTTCTGGTAACTGCCTGCGGCGGTGTGCTCCGCTATATGCTGCAGTATTCCGGACTTGGCGAAGTAATCGGAGACGCAGTTTCTCTGCAAACCTTCCGATCGTAGTAGTAGCCTTTGTGGTAGCGGCTCTTGTAAGGATCAGCGTTGGTTCTTCTACAGTTGCCATGACAATGGCAGCAGGAATCGTAGCAGCCCTTCCGGGAATTGCAGAGCTCTCTCCGCTGTATCTTGCATGTACTACAGCGGCAGTAGCAGGCGGTGCAACTGTCTGCTCCCACTTTAATGATTCCGGTTTCTGGCTGGTAAAATCGCTGGTGGGAATGGATGAAAAGACAACCCTGAAAACATGGACTATTATGGAAACCCTGGTAGGTGTGACCGGATTTATCGTAGCGTTGATTATTTCTATGTTTGCATAACAAAGTGACGGAAACTGTTTGAACACAGATTTTCTGTCAGGGAAAAAGAAAGGAAGATTGTGATGAAATTAGTAAGTCAGGAAATGAGAAAAATAGCTCCTGAGCTGGATCCTCTTCGTATTGGAACAGGCTGGAAGCCGGAAGATCTTTCCAAGCCCCAGGTGATTATTGAAAGTACTTTTGGAGACAGCCATCCGGGAAGCGGACATCTGAATATTCTGGTGGAGGAAGTCCGTAAAGGAATTGAAAAGGCCGGAGGTCATGGCGCACGTTATTTCTGTACTGATATCTGCGACGGAGAAAGCCAGGGAACAGACGGAATCAATTATAGTCTGGCAAGTCGGGAAATGATCGCCAATATGATTGAAATTCATGCGAATGCAACTCCTTTCGATGCAGGCGTTTATCTGGCAAGCTGTGACAAGGGGATGCCGGGAAATCTGATGGGTCTGGCAAGAGCAGATGTACCGTCGGTAGTGGTTCCGGGCGGAACCATGAATGCCGGACCGGAGATGCTTACTCTGGAGCAGCTTGGCATGTACAGCGCAAAATATGAACGGGGAGAAATTGATGAGGAAAAGCTGGAGTGGGCCAAGTGCAACGCCTGTCCAAGCTGCGGCGCATGTTCCTTTATCGGAACTGCGTCCACCATGCAGATTATGGCAGAGGCTCTGGGACTTGCTCTTCCGGGAAGTGCTCTGATGTCTGCAACAAGTCCTGATCTTCTGGAATATGCAAGGCAGGCAGGAGAGCAGGCAGTAAAGCTTGCAACTATGCCGGGGATGCGTCCAAGCGAGATCGTCACAGAAAAAAGTTTTGAAAATGCCATTCTGGTTCATGCGGCTGTATCCGGAAGCACCAACTGCCTTCTTCATATTCCGGCCATTGCTCATGAGTTTGGCATTGAGATCACAGGAGATACCTTTGATCGGCTGCACAGAAATGCCCGTTATCTTCTGGATGTACGTCCGGCCGGTCGGTGGCCGGCAGAGTGCTTCTACTATGCAGGAGGTGTTCCTGCAATTATGGAAGAAATTAAGGAGCATCTGCATCTGGACGTTATGACTGTTACAGGCAAAACCCTTGGTGAAAACCTGGAGGAACTCCGAAGAAACGGTTTCTATGAAAAATGTGAGAAATGGCTTCAGGAATTTAACAGACGCTACAATGTAAATCTTACCAGAGAGGATATTATCCGTTCTTATGACAATGCCATCGGAACGGACGGAAGCATTGCCGTTCTCAGAGGAAATCTGGCTCCGGAGGGAGCAGTGATCAAGCACACTGCATGTCCAAAGGAAATGTTCCGGGCAGTTCTGAACGCAAGACCCTTTGACAGTGAGGAAGAGTGTTTGGATGCAGTGCTTCATCACAGGGTACAGAAAGGCGATGCAGTATTTATCCGCTACGAGGGTCCGAAAGGAAGCGGAATGCCGGAGATGTTTTATACCTCTGAGGCAATCAGCAGCGATAAAGAACTTGGAAGAAGCATTGCCCTGATCACAGACGGTCGCTTTTCCGGGGCATCCACAGGACCGGTTATTGGACACTGTAGCCCTGAGGCTGTTGAAGGCGGTCCCATTGCTCTTGTAGAGGAAGGAGATCTGATCGAGATTGATGTTCCGGCCCGTAAGCTGAACATTATCGGAGTCAAAGGTCAGCGCAGATCTATGGAAGAAATTGATGAGATTCTGGAAGAACGCCGCAAAAACTGGCAGCCCCGTGAACCCAAATACAAAAAAGGCGTGCTTCGTTTATTCAGTCAGCATGCGGTAAGCCCCATGAAGGGCGCTTATCTGGAATAGATTTTTACAGGAGGCAATTATGGGAGTAAAAGATTCTGGTCAAAATACGCACATATTCATTACCATAGGAGAGATCATGCTTCGCCTGACCCCTCCCAACCATGAAAAAATCCGAATGGCCTCCAGTTTTGAGGCAAGCTACGGCGGAAGTGAAGCAAACATTGCGCTGGCGCTTGCGAACCTTGGCATAGACAGCACTTTTTTACCGTTGTTCCCAATAACAGCCTGGGAAAAAGCGCTGTCCGGATGCTGAGAAGCAATGATGTGCACTGTGCTCCGGTGATCTTCAGTACACCTGAGGAGACGCCCACTCACCGTATGGGCTGCTATTACCTGGAAACCGGGTACGGGATCCGGGCAAGCAAGGTTACCTACGACAGAAAGCACAGTGCCATTACAGAATATGATTTCAGTCATTATGATTTTGAAAGACTTCTGGAAGGGTATACATGGCTGCATTTAAGCGGGATTACTCCGGCTCTTGGCAAAAGCTGCCGGGAAATGATCCTTACCTGTCTGAAAATTGCCCGTAAAAAAGGACTGACAGTGAGCTTTGACGGGAATTTCAGAAGTACTCTGTGGACATGGGAAGAGGCAAGAGATTTTTGCACTCAGTGTCTGCCTTATGTGGATGTTCTTCTGGGAATTGAACCCTATCATCTCTGGAAAGATGAGACAGATCACAGTCAGGGGGATGTGAAGGACGGTCTGCCCATGCAGCCGGATTTTCAGCAGCAGGAAAACGATTTTTGAGGAATTTGTCCGCAGATATCCCAATCTGAAATGTATTGCCCGTCATGTGCGCTATGCCCATACGGGAAGTGAAAACAGCTTAAAGGCTTATATGTGGTATCAGGGACGCACTTATGAGAGCCGGATGTTTACCTTTCAGATCCTGGATCGTGTAGGTGGAGGCGACGCTTTTGCCAGTGGTCTGATCTATGCCATGATGAAAGATTATGAGCCAACGGATATGGTAAACTTTGCGGTTGCCAGCAGCGCCATCAAACATACCATTCACGGAGATGGAAATATTACCGATGATGCAGATACTATCCGAAGTCTGATGGATATGAGCTTTGATATAAAAAGATAACAGAAAGGAATGGATAATAATGAAAACACTTGAAGAGCAGTTTTATGATTATGCAGTAGTTCCCGTAGTAGTTCTCAATGATGCAGAGGATGCGGCTCCCCTGGCAGATGCTCTGGTAAAAGGCGGTCTTCCCTGTGCAGAGGTGACCTTTCGTACAGAGGCGGCAGAGGAGTCTATTCGTATTATGAGCGAAAAATATCCGGAAATGCTGGTTGGCGCAGGTACGATCCTGACTGTTGATCAGGTAGATCGAGCAGTGGCAGCAGGTGCAAAATTTATCGTAAGCCCGGGCTTTGACCCGGAGATCGTAGATTACTGCCTGAAAAAAAATATTCCTGTTTTTCCCGGATGCGTTTCTCCTTCCGAGGTGGCGCAGGCGGTAAAACGTGGACTGAAAGTTGTAAAATTCTTCCCGGCGGAGCAGGCCGGAGGACTTGCCATGCTGAAAGCTATGGCAGCTCCTTATACCATGCTGAAGTTCATGCCTACCGGCGGGATAAATGCAAAGAACCTTACAGACTATCTTGGATTTTCCAAAATCCTCTGTTGTGGCGGAAGCTGGATGGTAAAGGGTGACATGATCAAAAATAAAGAGTTTGACAAGATTACAGAAATAACAAAAGAAGCAGTAGAGCTTGCGGCAGCTGCACGCAGATAACGGGGGAGGAAAATAAAATGAACCTTAATTTAAGACCAAAGGAAGAATGTACATTTGACGCAGTATCTCTTGGGAGAGGGTTATGCTCAGACTTGATCCGGGTGAAGGAAGAATCCGTACAGCAAGAAGCTTTCGTGCATGGGAAGGGGCGGAGAGTATAATGTTGTCCGTGGCCTGCGCCGCTGTTTCGGCCTGAAAACAGCAGTGATCACAGCATTTGCAGACAACGAAGTGGGAATGCTTATGGAAGATTTTATCCTGCAGGGCGGCGTTGATACCTCTCTTATTAAATGGATGGAAACAGACGGAATCGGAAGAACCTGCCGTAACGGTCTGAACTTTACAGAAAGAGGCTTTGGTATCCGTGGAGCCATCGGCTGCTCTGACCGTGCCAACACAGCTATTTCCAAGGCAACACCTGAGGATTTTGATTTTGAGTATATTTTCGGTGAGCTGGGCGTACGCTGGCTGCATACAGGTGGTATTTACGCAGCACTGTCTGAACAGTCCTGTGAAACTGTTCTGGCAGCTATCAAAACTGCAAAAAAATACGGCACCATTGTTTCTTATGATCTGAATTACCGTCCTTCTATGTGGAGCGCCATCGGCGGTCTGGAAAAAGCCAGGGAGGTCAACCGTGAAATTGCAAAATATGTGGACGTAATGATCGGTAACGAGGAGGACTTTACCGCATGTCTCGGACTTGAGGTAGAGGGCAATGACGCGGAGCTGAAAGAACTGAATCTGGACGGTTACCGTAAGATGATCAATCATGCGGCAGAAATTTATCCAAACTTCAAGGCAGTGGCAACTACACTTCGTGAGGTAAAAACAGCTACCGTCAACGACTGGAGCGCCATCTGCTGGGCAAACGGACAGATTTATCAGTCCAGAGAATATAAGGGACTGGAGATCATGGACCGTGTAGGCGGCGGTGATTCCTTTGCTTCCGGACTGATCTACGGTCTTATGACTACAGGAAATGCAGAAACTGCGGTGAATTACGGTGCTGCTCACGGAGCCCTGGCAATGACAACACCGGGCGATACCACTATGGTAAATAAAAAAGAAGTGGAAGCAGTTATGGGCGGCGCAGGAGCCAGGGTAAAACGATAAGACAAAACAATAAAAAACAAGTGCTGCAGAGCGCCGGTTTCTTCAGAGCAGAAACCGGCGTTTTTCGTTGAAGATTTTCAGGGTCCATGTTAAAATATACATAATTATCATCCGGTATATGGGAAGATTACAGAGAAACGGAGGAGAGCTCATGAAGCTTACAATGCTTGGTACAGGCAACGCACTTGTGACAGAGTGTTACAATACCTGTTTTGTTGTTCAGAATGGAAAAAAACATCTGCTTGTGGATGGCGGCGGAGGAAATACTCTGCTGGCTCAGCTGAAGCATGCCGGATTTGACTGGATGGATATGAGAGAGATTTTCGTAACCCATAAGCATGTGGATCATCTTATGGGAATTGTGTGGATGATCCGCATGATCTGTCAGTATATGCGCCAGGGGCAGTATCAGGGTGAGGCATGGATCTACGGACATGACGAGGTAATAGCGATTCTGAAAGAAATGGCAGACAGGCTTCTTTCCGGAAAAGAGACGTGTTTTATAGGGAACAGGCTGCATATGGAAGTGGTCGGAGACGGGGAAGAGCGCACTCTTATAGGGAAAAAGGTGACTTTTTTTGATATTGGCTCCACCAAAGCGAAGCAGTACGGATTCTGCATGGATATGGGAGATGGAGAAAAGCTTACCTGCTGTGGGGACGAGCCCTACAATGAGTGTGAAAGAAACTATGCAGAAAACAGCAAATGGCTCCTTCATGAGGCTTTTTGTCTTTATGACCAGGCAGAGGAGTTTCATCCTTATGAAAAGCATCACTCCACGGCGAAAGATGCCTGTGAGCTGGCAGAAAGTCTGAGGGTGAAAAATCTTATTCTGTACCACACAGAGGATAAAAATATTTCCAGAAGAAAGGAACTGTACACTTCTGAAGGAAAAAATACTTCCGGGGAAATATTTTTGTTCCGGAGGATCTGGAAACCATTGATCTGTAGACCATTGATCTGCAGATCGCAGCAACAGGAACATTCCGCCGGTCCCTGCGGAATTAAGGTATGCAGGCAGGAAATATAAAGACTGTCATTTCCGGCTTCTCTTGAAGTTTGGGGCAGGATATGGTATGCTAGGAACACTTGATACGTACCGGTTTTTCGGAACCGGCACTGTCTTGACAAATATAAAGAAAGAAGGTGAAGCTGTGGTTGAGTTAGATCAGTTCAAGAGTATTCTTGCAACATACACAGAACCATTAGTGGAAGTGAGGGATTCACTTTGACCTCGCTAACAAAGAGCAGAAGGTCGAAGAATTAGAGCGCGAAATGGAAGCGCCTGATTTCTGGGATGACGCAGAAGTTTCCCAGAAAAAA